>Ga0207902_1000009_pt1 | contig 342152 bp, 315 predicted proteins | sample LinPmetageLP45_FD_184056 | JGI IMG/M metagenome (GOLD analysis project Ga0207902, IMG submission 184056) | Marine viral communities from the Pacific Ocean - LP-45 (SPAdes) | ecosystem: Environmental > Aquatic > Marine > Oceanic | place: Pacific Ocean | collected 2011-06-12
AAGCGCGAGCGGATCTGTTCGACTACATCGAACGGTTTCATAATCCTAGGATGCGTCGTAGAGTTGCCCAACAAGATCTGAAGTTTTCGACCCTTTTAAAACCGTCCGTGGAAGCGGGGTAGAACCCATCTTCCCCCAAACCGACTCCTTGGTCCTGTGCTCATTGAGCAAACCACTTGGAACTGATTCTTCGTCGAACTCCGGCGTTTTCTTGTACGCATTTACATTTAGCGGTAGTTCTTTCATGTGACTGCCCTCTAACCTTGAGGCTGAAGATGGGGGGCTATTACCAGTGAGCGATTCGAGCGTATTGGTGAGGAGGAACTCATCAGAAGGTTACTAGCCGAAATACTACCGCTGTAACCCCCAAAAAAAACCAGGCGGCTAACCCTTACACCTGTTTTAGTATCTTGCGCTCTTGGTGCTACAGCGTCTGATTTGCTAGAAAGCTTTTACGTGTATGAAAGGCTGCTGCCTGGATTGCTCCTCCCAGTCGAAAGTCGATCGGCAAGCCTTGTAAAGAGCCCTAATGAGCCTACGCACAAATACGGCTAGCGGTGCTGATAGGTTCGACAGTGCGTAAGAGGGGATGCATAGAGCTAACTGCTTGGACGCCATCCCTAGGCGTCTGATTCAGGGCCGGTCGCTGTTATCAGAAGGTAGCGCTATCGGAGGGATTGGTAAAGTGTCGAGGTAGCTGAATCACGGCGATGTTCACTGCTGGGGTAAAGCCGGATCGGAAGAGCTAGCCGCCGCCATTGGCAGTGAGGTCTAGTCAAACAACGTGAACTGACGCTGGACCTTGAAATATACCTCGCGAACGGTCAGATCTTGCTTGTTTATATCCGACTCGTAATCTTTTACCAGCCGTAACCCCCACATCAACTGCCACGCCGGGTGCGGTGAGTCAATCTGGGTGTACTCCAGGGTTCGGCTGGTTTCGCGTGCCAGCTCGGCGCCCCGCCAACGGTCGATATCCCGCTCGGTCACGTCGTTGAGCCACAGCAGCCGGTGAGTCAAACCGCGGGGGTCGTGGTATAGGGCTGTCAGGGAGAAGAACTGTTCCTTGTAGAGTCGGTCGCCGTCGGTACTGAAGTCGCGCAGGGTGAGGTCTGCTATTAAATCCAGTCGGCCGGCGGTGTAGTGCAGTTTTGGTTTGATCTCACGCATTTGCCCAAGCACTAGATTCTCGGGGTCAGCTACGGCGCCCCAGCGGCCGTCCAGGTGTAGTGTCCAGGGCACATAGGGAGCGGTCTGAAAAAACCACTGCCAATAGTGTTCATCGAATCGAGGAGCGTTGTCACCGGCCGAGAGGTCGCTTTGGTTTATGCGGTTGACCGCTCGGTTGCGATGTTGCCACCCCAGGCGAGCGATAGTTTGATAGCTGCCGCGAAATTCACCCCAGGCGCCAACAGTCGTCTCCAGCGGCTCGTTATCCGAGTGGGAGCGCATATGACCGCCGATGAGGTACGCGCGGATGCGCGACTGGCTTTCATCATCCGCTTTGGCCTGAAAGTACCATTTGCGGCCGTAAGCCAGATTAACTGCGCGGTAGTCTACGCGGCGTAAAAAGCCCAGGTCTGCACGAAAGTCCGGCGATACATCGTAATACCGTGCCCAGTAGAGTGATTTCGGACCGTCATGGTTATAGCGTAGCTGCAGGTTATAGCCACGCAGAGGATCGTCGTAATCGGCGCGCCTGACGTACGGGGTGATATCGCACTCCCCCAGCTCACACTCGGCGTCGGGATCCAGGTCGGTACAGCCGGCGCTGTCGCACAGATCCTCGGCAAAACGCTGGGGATAGCGGGTATCCGACACCATAAACTGACCGCGCACTTTGTCGTCGATCCCAAGATTACCGGTGCCATTAAAGCTCATCACGGCGTTGTGGTAGTCGTCGGCCGTACGCAGGGTACTCAGCACGCCCAGGCTGCGTTTATCAGACTGGTGCTCGTAGTTGAACGCAACCGATTGGCTGTTATCCACCAGGCTGACGACATCCGAGCCGAGGTTATCCGGCATGTACAGTTGTGTCTGCTGGTCAAAAGCGGCAAGCAGCCCACTGGTGGCCGTTGGGCTGCTCCACAGGTGCGCCAGACCGACATCAGGCTGGATGATGTTGCGCGTGTACACCACTTCGTTGAGAGTACGAAAGTACTCGCGGGCATCTACAAACAGCTCGCGCTTTTCTGGCTCGTAGGGGTCAAAAGGGTTGTTGATGCTGTCTCGGGCGATATCCGATTCGACTTCTGCGTAGTTGGGCTTTACGGTCATCAAAAAACTACGGCCGGCAGAGATTTGGTAATTCAGATAAGCGCCAGCGGCATGTCGAGGCTGCTCCTCCACCTGATCAAAGCGTGCGCCTATATCCCTTTCTTCATCACGGTCGTAGACATAGTGGGGAGTGACTGTCAGATGGCGGTTGCTGGGAACCGGAGCGTTAGCCTTCGGCGGTTACTCGGTGAGCACCAGCTCGACTGCGGTAGCCAGTGTCCGCTCGACCTGACGGGGATAATGACGTTTGAACATGATCAGCAACTTGAGAGGCTGATCATGTTCATCTGGGTTTATGCGCAATGCTTCTCGGGGGATCGCCATTTCGACGCTGAAGCCTGTCGCGTCAACTTTCGCTGAGGCCTGCCACTCGGTATCCCAATCGTAAAGATAACGATCGCTGATAGTGTCTTGCAGCACATCGGACTGGCTGCCGTGCGGGTTCACCCTGAACTCGTACTTGCGCAAGCCCTGCCCCGCAGGGTCGAGCACCAAAGAAACGTAATCATCTTCTTTAAGGCCATCGCGCTCGCGCACCGCCGAGCGCAGGTTGTCGATATCGGGGTCTGGTGCGTCAAAGGCGGCGTAAAGATACGTATCAGTAAATGTAACCCGAACCCGCGTGGGCACGCCTGCTGCACGTAAGCGGACCGGGAACACCTCGTAATCGATGGGTATTTCGTGGAGGTTATGCCAAAAGCCGTCAGACAGGTCGCCGTCAATGATCGGGGCGTCGTGTCTGACATAGGTGTATACCCACGGCACCTCGGGGCTAGTCATTTCAGCGCCATCGACCGACTGGGCATCGGCGGCTTCCGGATCCTGGTCTCCCAGAATTTCCTGTGCGAGCGAATGCAGACTGACGCAGAGCAACGCCACCAGCATAAACGGGCGCAACCCCTTGCACCGGTTCAAGGCAACATCCCTTTTTGCACTTGCAGCATAAATCCAATCCGAGTCTGCGTTTCTACCAGAGCATAGCAAAGCGCGGAGGCAGCATTGCGGTCATGTCAGACGAGACGCTTTCCTGGGTTCTGTTGCGTGGGGTAGCGTGATTAGACGGGTTCGATTGGGTGACAAAGAAGAATGCGGGACGGCCCGGTCATCGCCGGGCCAGACTATTTCAGATGCAGGTGCTGCCACCATCAACAGGCAATGCGATACCCGTGGTAAAACCTGCGCCTTCGGAGCACAGATATAGTACGGCGGCGGCGATCTCTTCGGCTTTACCGATACGACCAACGGGGTGCAGGGCCGCGGCGAATTCGGCTTTGCGCGGCTCAATGGCAGCAGCGCGGCGGAACATGTCAGTATCGATTACAGCAGGGCACACAGCGTTTACGCGCACGCCTTTTTTAGCGTACTCAACCGCTGCTGAGCGCGTTAGGCCGAGTACCGCGTGTTTGCTAGCGGCGTAGATACTCATCTTGGGCGCAGCGCCTAGAGCGGCGATGGAGGCAGTGTTGACGATAGCACCACCACCGCTCTTGAGCATTAGCGGGATCTCGAAGCGCATGCACTGCCAGACGCCTTTAACGTTAACGTCCATGATGCGATCAAATACGTCTTCGTTGCCGTCGGCCAGCTTATCTTGCTCGATTTCAATACCCGCGTTATTGAAGGCGCAATCCAGGCGGCCAAAATCGGCTTCGATCATATCCATTAACGCTTTGACCTCTGTGGCAGAGGCGACGTTGCAGATCGAAAACACTGCCTCACCACCGGTGGCGCGAATGCCTGCTGCTACGGCTTCACCCCCCACTGCGTCTACATCGGCCAGTACCAGTTTTGCGCCGGCAGCGGCAAAGGCCTCTGCGGTGGCTTTGCCAATGCCTGCGGCAGCACCAGTAACCAGTACGATCTTGCCTGCGAATGCCAAACTCATAACGCGATGCTCCTGAGCGAAGGGCGCCTCAATAGCGTGCGCTCCATTGTTGTTGCCGGATAATAGCAACGCATCGCGTCAGAATTCGACTGGATCAGCTCTGTTGTTCACGCGTTATGCCGAGCACTGATAAGCACAGGTGTGCAAACCTGGCGAGGATGGCGGAGACGCTAGCGCGCGCCCAGCTCGGCAAGGTACTCAATGATCTCTTGATGATTACCCGAGAACTCCACGCGCACCTGCTTGCTCTCACGTTGATAGGCATACATGGGGTCGTAGTAATTCTCCAGCAAGCCTTTGATCCACTGGCGATGCAGGGATACATCACCGGTACGCTGCTGCTGCGCCAGCGCGTCGCGCATGATGGAATCCAAGGTTTGATGCTGCTCACCGCCCAAGCGCTTGCGGATACGCAGCAGACTTTCCAGCAGGTGCTCTGCGAAGGCACTGAAAGCCTGCTCAGGCTCGCTGTGAACTTGAGCGTATTCAGCATGCATGTCGGTAACGTAATCGCCCAGGATGCGGGTGATGCGGTTCTCCTGGCTGTCCTCCAGCCACACCAGCGATGCTTGTTGCATGGCGGCAAACACGTTCAGCGGCACAGTGCAGCTACCGACCATGCGGCCTTCGTCTTCAAGCACTAACCTTTGCGCGCCTGCGGCACGTACTTTCAGGGCTTCTATAGATAAGCGGTTTTCAAAATCGATTTGCGTGGGTTGCGGCGTGGCGTGGCGGCCAAAGCTGGAACCACGGTGGTGCGCGTGCCCTTCCAGATCGAGGCTATTGCTCAGCGCGGCAATAACTTCGGTTTTGCCGGTACCGGTAAGACCCGCCACCAATACCGGCGGACACTGCACAACCGCTTCATCCAGCGAATCAATCAAGAACCGCCGCATCGCTTTATAGCCGCCCACCACGCGCGGATATTGCACGCCCGCGTCTGCCAGCCATACCTGCACTAGCTGCGAGCGTAGCCCGCCACGAAAGCAATACAGATACCCTTGTGGGTTAGCCCTTACCTGCTCGACCCAAGCGTCAATACGCGCGGCTTTGATATCACCACTCACCAGTTTATGACCCAGCGCTATGGCGGCGTCCTGGCCATTGTGTTTGTAGGTAGTGCCTACCTGCTGCCGCTCGGTGTCATTCATCAACGGTAGGTTGCACGACGCAGGAAATGCGCCCTTGGCAAACTCGATTGGCGCACGCACATCCATCAAGGGCACGTCAGACAAAAACAGCTGGCGAAAATCCTCGGTGTTATCGCGCATCAAACAACCTCAACCCAAGGGCCGCCGTCTGCTGCAACACATTCACCGATCGACTCCAGCGCCAGGCCTTCTTGCTGCGCTACTGACAGGAACTCGGCTACGGCTTCCGGAGCAACCGCAACCAACAGACCACCGCTGGTTTGCGGGTCGCACAGTAGATGCTGCTGGCCTTCCGGCAATGGGGCGATCTTATGGCCGTAGCTGTCGAAGTTGCGCAGCGTACCGCCAGGAATGCAGCCTTGCTCAAGATAGTAATCCACACTGGCGATCCGTGGGATGCGCTCTGCGTAGATACGCGCTTTCACCTTGGAGCCTTCGGCTACCTCAGCCAAATGGCCAAGCAGGCCGAAGCCGGTAACGTCCGTCATGGCCTGCACTCCTGCCAAAGTAGCGAAGCGCTGGCCAACTTTGTTCAGGGTGCACATCAAGTCACGGGCCACGCCAACATCTTCCGGGCGCAGTTTTTTCTGTTTTTCAGCGGTGGTGAGAATGCCAATGCCCAAGGGCTTGGTGAGAAACAGCTGAGCGCCGACGCGCGCCTGATCGTTACGTTTGAGATGCTGACGCAGCACATGGCCGGTCACTGCAAGGCCGAAGATGGGTTCAGGGGCATCGATTGAGTGGCCGCCTGCCAGCGGCATGCCAGCCTGGGTACAGACCTGACGCGCACCAGCGAGCACTTCACCGGCAACAGAAGCTGGTAGCACATTAACCGGCCAGCCGAGAATGGCGATCGCCATCAGCGGAGTGCCGCCCATGGCGTAGATATCACTGATGGCATTGGTGGCGGCGATACGACCAAAATCGAAGGGATCGTCGACAATGGGCATAAAGAAATCGGTGGTGCTGACGATGCCCTGATCGGAATCGATACCAAACACCGCCGCATCATCGCGGCTATCGTTGCCGACCCAAAGCCGCTCGAAGGCTGGGCCAGGCTGACCGACCGATAACATTTCATCCAGCACCTTGGGGGCTATCTTGCAGCCGCAACCGGCACCATGGCTGTATTCGGTCAATCGCACTGTCTGGGTCATGCAGGCTCTCCGGCTGAAAGATCAAGCCGCCGATTCTACCAGCCGACAGTGCCCACGCCTACGACTCAGCGCCCGCGTCGGCGTTGTTCAAATTGATCCAGGGTGTCGCTGGCGACCATGCGCCCGAGTTCTATCAGCTCCGGCGCACGATAAAACTCGAAAAAGCGGCACAGACGCCGCGGCACGTTGATCAGCACATCTGGCGGATAACCCGCAATTTTGTACTGGGTCAGGGAAGATTGCATGGCCTCGAATGACAGGTTCACCAGTTCCAGCATGCTGGCCGGACCAGGTGGTGCTTCTACCTCGACCGGGGCGAGCTGATCTTCGTCACGAGAGTGCGGTGCTTCTTCTGGCGCGGGCTCAGCGGTGAGCAGAGCCATAGCATCGCCCTCCTCTTCATCCTCGCCTTTGCGCCCCAACCAGTTCGGTTTGATGGCCGTCATCCACTGATCCCATTGCTGGCGAATCGGCGCTGGCCGTTCCACCACCGGCATGCTGTAGCCATCCATTTCAATCGAGTTGAGGTTGACTGCCATAATCAGATCACAGTGCGAAGACACCACTGGCACAATGGGCAGCGGGTTCAGCAGGCCGCCATCAACCAGTACCCGACTGCCCTGACGTACTGGCGAAAACAGGCTGGGGATTGCTGCTGACGCGCGCATGGCTTGGTGCAGACAGCCCTGCTGAAACCAGACTTCCTGCTGGTTAGTCAGGTCTGTCGCCACTGCGGTAAAGGGAATAGGCAGCTGTTCAATATTTATCTCGCCAAGAATCTCGCGAATACGCCCAAATACGCGCTCGCCACGGATCGCGCCGAGGTTGCCGAAACCGATATCCAGCAGACGAATCACATCAAGGTAATCCAGCCCGGATACCCAATCTCGATAATCCTTAAGGTGGCCTGCGGCATGAATCCCACCGACCACAGCACCCATAGAGCATCCGGCAATGCAGGCGATTTCATAACCACGCCGCTCGATCTCCTCAATCACACCAATGTGCGCGTAACCGCGTGCACCGCCGCTACCCAGCACCAATGCTACTCGCTGCCCCATAAAATGATGGCTCCCACGCTATTTGGTTAATCCCGATTGACGTACCTGATCACTCTGCGCATGATGCCGGGATCGTTTCCCGCAGCACAAGGCACCCCGTGATCAAGCGTCTGTCCGTTCCTATAAAAATAGTGCTGTTTATTGCTTTGCTGCTGACACTCATCGCGCTGCTGGGTGTTTGGTATATGCATACCGCGCAGGCTCAACGCAGCGGCGATCTCCGACTAGGCAACCTGCAAAGCCAAGTTTCGGTGTATTACGACGCTTGGGGCGTGCCCCATATTGACGCTCAGAATGAAGAAGACGCCTACCGCGCGCTGGGTTACGTGCACGCACAGGATCGTCTGTTCCAAATGGATATGTTGCGCCGCGTCGGCGGGGGTCGGCTGTCTGAGCTGTTTGGTGTTGAATCCTTTGCTACCGACCGCTTCTTTCGCACTTTGGGTATTAACCGCTTTGCCCGCGCCTATGCCAAACGCCTGGAAGCAGAACCCGACAGCCCCCACGTAAAGCTGCTGCATGCTTATCAGGATGGCATAAACCAGTATATTGACCACGGCGGCAGACCGCTTGAATATCGGCTGCTGATGGCCAAACCTGATTACTTCACCACCGAAGACATCGCCCAGATCATGGGCTACATGGCTTATTCCTTTGCCGAAGCCTTTAAGACTGACGTTCTGGTCGACAATATTCGCGGCACCTTGAGCGAGCGTCACTATAAGGATCTGGTACCCGGTTGGCCAGACCAGTTGCCGCCCGCCCGCTCTTCCGGGCAACCTTACATAGAGCTACTGCAACCCCTGCTGGAGCAGGTTTCAGCCATTGAGAAGGATTTCCCTGCCGGCCAGTTCATGGGCAGCAACGCCTGGGCGGTCAAGGGTGCCCGCAGCGCCAGCGGAGCGCCTTTGCTGGCCAATGATCCGCATATCGGTTTCTCGGTCCCTGCTGTGTGGTATGAAGCTCATCTGCGTACCCCGCAAAATGAAGTCTATGGCCACTTTTTGGCAGGTATTCCCTTCCCACTTCTGGGTCAAACACGACATCACGCTTGGGGTCTGACCATGCTGATGAATGATGATATCGACTTCTACCGGGAACGGGTCAACCCAGACAACCCGGATCAGGTGTGGGCTACCGATCACTGGGAAGACTTCAAGGTGCATGAAGAGGTCATCAAAATTCGCGGCCAGGAAGACCGTCTGATTAAAACGCGCAGCACCCGCCATGGCCCGATCATCAATGACTTGCCCGGCAGTTTGGAGCGCCAGCCAGTCAGCCTGTTCTGGACCTTCCTTGATCCGGACAACGATTCAGCCAAAGCCTTTTACGGCTTCACTAACGCACGCAGCATGGACGAATTCCAGACCGCTGCGGCCGACCACAGCGCGCCGGGGCTGAACATCGTGTATGCCGACACCGACGACAACATCGCTATGTGGGCGATCGGCAAACTCAAACGCTGGCCCACCAGCAGTAACGGCTTTGCGCTACTCAATGGCGGCTCCGGGCGCGATGAGTTTCTCGGTTATATGCCATTCGAAAACAATCCAAAAATTATAAATCCACGCGAAGGCTATCTGTTCAGCGCCAATAATCCTTACCCGGAAAAAAACGTTCGCCGGCGCCTGCGTGGTTATTACGCCCCTACCGAACGCGCGCAGAGATTGCAGGAGCTGCTAGAACAGGAAGACACATTCGATTTGTCGCGTTTCAAAGCGATGCAACTCGATGATCAGCGTCCGCAGGCACTGGCGATGGTGCAAGACGCTCTGCCGCTGCTGGACTACAACCTGTTTAGCGCTGACTTGCGCGCACCTGCGGCCAAGGCTGCAACCCTGCTGGAGCAGTGGGACGGGCGATATGAGCAGGACAGTGCGGGCGCCAGCATCTTTCAACGCTGGCGTGATGAGTTGACTGCTGCGCTCTTCGCTGACGAACTGGGTGAGCGTTTCAGCTTTTTCCGTAACACTTTCATGGCCAGCAAGACCCTGACCCATCTTTATTGGAAACCCACCTCACCCTGGTGGGACAATCGTCAGCAGCCAAGCTTGGACGGACGCCAGGCAGCTATCACCCATGCCTGGACCAAGGCAGTAGAAGGCCTGGTAGCAGATTTGGGTGAGCAGCCAGAGCAATGGCAGTGGTCACGGTTGGCCAGCCTGCAACATCAACACGCATTGGCTGACCGCATCCCTTTTGGCCGCTATCTGAATACCAAGCCGGCGCCAGTAAACGGCGGCAATGAGACGCTGAACAATATGGCGTTCAATACCGGGGAGGCGCGCTACCATGTCAAATCCGGACCTTCTACCAGACGCCTTATTGACCTGGCTGACGTTAACGCCTCCTTGGGCATCAACCCGCTAGGGCAATCTGGTAATCCGCTGGATATGCATGCCAGCGATCAGGCCGACATGTACAACGAAGGACGATATCGGACCCAATTATTCGATTGGCTTTCGATTGAAGCCTTGCCAGACCGACTGCAGATTCGGCCCGACAAGAAATCGCGCTAAGCGGATCCTCAGCGGATGCGCGTAATACGCACGCCCTGCTCCGGTGCCGGCTGCCCTACGATCAAGCGCTGATCAGGGATGCCGCCGATTTTCAGAGCCTCTACCAAGGCTGGCGCGCCTGCACCGTCAATGCTGACTCGCAACAACGAGTCGGAGCGCAACATGCGCACCAGCAATCTAACCCATTCGACGGTAGGCTCCGCCTCAGCATGAGTCATGTCCACGGACAGGAGCAGCAACTCACCTTCGCGCTTGAGTACTTTAAGTAGCGTTGTAGGCGTGGGATACAGCGCCTCGGTTACCGCGGGTTTAGGGGTAAACTGATCAAGGTGCAAATAACTGCGCTTGTTTCCGCGGGTAATCGAATACAAAGAGATAAAACGCTGCGGCTCGCTATCCAGACGCAGCGCTAAATAGCGTTGATCTTCGTCTGGGCCGTACAGCTTCGCGTTATTAAACACCTGGTTGGCCCACAAGCTGCTACTGCCGCATTCGCGGCCTTCACAGGTGTACAGCAACGTATTTGGCTGCTCGGTCAATTGCTGCAGCGCGTCTTTGAAAGCCTCATCCGGGCTATAACCATCGCGCATCTGCCAAGTAGCGCGCAGTAACTCTCCACTAGCACGCACTTCGCGCCCAGCGCGCAGCTGATTATTAATTCGCCGGATGCTACCGATAATGACCTGATACTCAGACTCAGGCAACAACTGCTCCTGCACAGAGTCTGCGTGGCTGAAGGGCTGAATGCTGAGGGCTTGCTGAAAAGCATCGTCAGCCTCGGCGACTCCACTCAGCGATAGCAAAACAACAGAGCACCCAAGCAACGGGATATGACGCAAAGACATAGAATTCCTTGAGGCGGCGGCGGGCAAGCCAACAGCATACGCGGTTTGCGCTACCGCAGTCAGGAAGCGCTGGAATCAGTAGTCGACAATGAGGCGTAGAAATCATTGAGCAGCCCCGCGACGGCAGGCGCTTCAGCCTCAAGGTGCAAGTGATGACCACCATCCATTTTATGTAACTGGATATTCTTGAAGCGCTCGATGCGATCCAATACCTGTGGGTGTTTGTGCATCACGCCCTGATTGGCCAACACCAACATAGTTGGAGAGGTAATGGACTCGATGAAGGAGTCCGCGTGACGATTGGTAAACCGCAGTGGTGACGGCAGCATAAGCTGCGGATCAGTGCGCCAAGTCCAACCGCCATGGTCTGGCATTAACCCCCGTTCCACCAAACAACTCGCTGCATCACTTGTAATACTGGTGGTGCCACCGCGCACCCGAGCCGAAATCGCTTTTTCAACACTGTCGTAGACCGGTTTGCGTTTATTTCCGACAGCTAAGCTCGACTTGAAAAAACGCGCCATCTGCTTAGGTGCGTCATCGGCTTCAGAGGTGAAGGGCATCAATCCATCAATCATCGCCGCACCGATAATTCGCTCGGGCAAACTGCCCGTCAAAATACCGCTTATGATCGCCCCCATAGAGTGGCCAAGCAGCGCAAAGCGTTCCCAACCCAAATCCTCAGCTACTTGCAGCACGGTGGAGGCCTGCTGCCACAAACTGTAGCCCGCCATCGGCAGGTGGTCCGACAATCCGTGTCCAGGAAGGTCGAGCGCCACCAGGTGAATGCCTTCCAAAGAGGGTGCAATGTGATCGAAGGTGGCGGCGTTATCGAGCCAGCCATGCAGGCCGATTACCGGTAACCCACCGGGTTCACCCCAGACTTTACCGGCTACTTCTAGTGAGGAAAGAGAGAAACGTACTTCGCGGCTGGTAGCTGTCATCTGTTATCCGTTCAGGCCTGAGCGTGTGCTTATGAGTGCCAATCTAAAGCCTTTGAAGCATCCAGGGCAATCAAGCACACCAGCCGTGAATACAGCGGCATAGATCAGCAGAGAGCGGATTATCCAGCGTTTTTCAAGGGCACTACCGCCATAGTCAAACGGGCGATACACGTGAGCGCACCCGCTTCATTGCTCAGGCGAATATCCCACACGTGGGTAGTACGGCCCAGATGAAAAGGTCTGGCGATAGCCGTAACGCGTCCGCTTTTGACAGCCTTTAAATGGTTTGCATTGACCTCAAGACCAACACAGTAAAACTGGCTGCTATCGATACACAAGTAAGAAGCAATACTCCCCAAAGACTCAGCCAGCACTACGGAAGCGCCACCGTGCAGGATTCCATAGGGTTGGTGGGTACGCTTATCGACCGGCATGCTGGCGGTAATCCAGTCATCTCCGTACTCTTCCATGCGCACATCAAGTAGCGTGTTGATATCGTCAGAAGGCGCATTCATCGCCGCCAGATCCACCTTGCCAAACCAAATTGCACTCATGCTTTCTCCTTTGTGTCCTGCTGCCAAACGATGGTGTCGCCTGAAACCAGCCAAAGGTGAAGTTCACCTTGATAGGTGGCTTCAACCACATTGCGTTTCAACTTTTGATTTGGCGTTCGAAAACCGCCCTCAACATTCCATTGGTCGCGGATGACCACCAGGCAAGTAAGCTGCTCACTGCGCTGCAGCTTCTCGTTCACGCTTTGTAGCAAAGCTTGCAACTGCTTCTTCAGCTGATCGCGAGACTCATCGGCCGCGGCATCACTCAAACAGATTAACGCCAAAGGTTGCGGCAGATCGTGACCCACTACGCAGGCGTCTTCTACCAGTGAATCATCCAGCAACAGCGCTTCAATCGGAACCGGCGTGACATAGCGCCCTTTCGAGGTTTTGAAAATATCTTTGGCCCGCCCGGTCAGTCGCAAAAAGCCTTCTTGATCTATTTCGCCCAGATCACCGGTATGCAGGAAACCCTCTTTATCCAATACTTCCGAAGTGCGTGCTGGGTCCTTGTAATACCCCAGCATAGCCGCACGACTGCGCACCAGCACCTCACCCTCTGCAGTCAAACGGCACTCTACGCCAGGATTAGGCAACCCTATATAGCCGGCCTTGATCTTCTTTGGCCGCCCGAGATGCGAGTAGCCGCAATTCTCCGTCATGCCGTAGGCCTCCACTATCAGCAAGCCGCGGTCGGCAAACCAATTGCTCAAGGTGGGCTTAAGGCGCGCCGCGCCGCAGACGGCATAACGCACCTGATCTAACCCCAGGTCGGCGAGAATGCTGCGAGCCTTGTGCGCGGCTAACAGCGGTAGTTTCATTTGCAATCGAGACCAGGCAGATGAATGCCGGTGCTCAGCGTAAAGTTTAAAGTTTTCCCAAATACGCGGTGCGGCAAAAAACACCGTGGGCCTTGCTCGCCTGGCGTCTTCGAAGAAGGTCGTAACGCTATTCACGAAATACACTTGCTGCCCGGAAAGCAAAGAAGCGATCTCAACAAATTGACGCTCCGCTACGTGACTCAATGGCAGGTAAGACAACAGGCGGTCATTTGCGCTGATGTTAAACAGTCGTAAGCCGTTGTTTGCCGATAGATACATGCTGCCGAAACTCAGCATCACGCCCTTGGGAACACCCGTGGTGCCAGACGTATAAACAATGGTTGCTAGCTGATCTGCGCCGGGCACACTCAAGGCCTCCAGCGCCGAATTACTGTCCTGTAATGCTTGCCAGGGCTGAATATTAGCGTCCTCGGGGGCCAGAGGAAGACCAATCCAGGGCATGTCTTGCGGCACACCAGAGCGCATATTTTGCCAATCATCCAGTTTGCCGATGAATACGGCGCACGTGTCAGAATGCTCCAACACCTGTCTGATGGTATCCGCGGTCTGGTTGGGATACAGCGGGACAGACACGTGACCAGCCATCCAGATAGCCAAGTCGGCGATGATCCAGTGGGCGCAGTTTTTCGATAAAAGACCAATCTGGCTGCCGGCAGCAAAACCTAACGAGCGCAGGTGGCTAGCCATACGCCGCGCCTGCTCGCCGACCTCACGCCAGCTCAGCTCAATCACCTGACCGTCCGGCATCGGCTGAATCAGATAGATTTTATCTGCCTGCAGGCTTTCCTGACGCAAAAACGCATCAAGTGCCGTGATCGGCGGTGTAGACAAGGCGCCCATACTCTGCCCTCGAGATTGTAGATCATTATTATTTTTGGAATGCCATCACGTGCTGCGAGGTGATCACCCGTTTGAGTGAACACTATCCCATGCCAACGATCCACCACAAGGCCCTAACGCGCAGCGTGCGGACCAAGTCACTCAGTGAAAATAGACTTATATCAGCGCGACAAATCAGCAGGCACGGAAAGCGCGGCTAAATTACCCAAACCCGCCGCCACAAAATCTAGATCGATACAGGCCAACGCGGCCGTAGGCATCGGGTAATGCGCGGTGCGATTGCCCTCCACCAGCAGACTGATCAACTGACTAACCAGCGGTTGATGCGACACCAGCAAAAGATTCTTTTCCGTGCGCTCCGACAGAAAGCGCAGCACGTCACCCGGCTCATCATCCGGCGTTAGCCAGGGTGCCGTGCCCACGTCTTGAGTAAAGTTAAGCGCAGAACGCATTAGCGCTGCCGTCTGTTGGGCTCGCAGATAAGGGCTAGCGAGTATTGCGTCGAGCGGCTGGTCGCCAAGCAAAGCGCTCATGGCTCTCACTTCAGCCTCTCCTGCCGTGGTCAACGGCCGCTCTGCATCACTGGCTGCCCGCGCAGCGGCCTGTCCGTGACGCAAAATCCACAGCCTCATGACTTTGGCTCTGCCGATGGCTCGGTTGGCGCGGGTGTAACGACCGGCTCTGTCGCTGGTTGCGGCCATTCAATAAAGGGCCAAGGTTTCTGGTCAGAGACCTGGGTAATATAACGGCCAATCTGGCAGGCGTAGAGCGAGAAACCTTCGCCCCATACCTTTGCATCTTCATTGGCGCTGCCAGTAAACAATCGCGACATGATCTGTATCACTACCAACAGTGCCAGCAAAATCTCAACCACCTGCCAAGCCAACATAAACAATATTGTGTACAACAACCTTAGCCAGAAATCAGCCGAACAAAGAGACTCTTTCAACGCGTGCATAACCTTATTACTCCTTGGTCGGGGTGCAACTCATGAAAGCCGAAAATTCAACATCATGCTTTTGCTCCGCCGACATTAGTTTGCTAATCACTTTCGCTAGCGGCTGTTTCTCAAAAATGATGGCATAAAGCCCATCAACCAAGGGCATGTAAACGCCCTCCTCATCCGCTTTCTGCTTCAAGGTTTTTAACGTACCCACGCCTTCGGCTACCTGACCTAGCCGCGCCACGCTCTCTTCCAGAGTTTCACCTTTGCCCAGCGCATGCCCCACCCGAAAATTGCGCGACTGCGGCGACATGCAAGTCACGATCAAGTCACCGACGCCGGCAAGCCCCAAAAAAGTCAGCGGGTTAGCGCCCATGTGCACCGCAAAGCGGGTCATTTCCGCCAACGCACGGGTAATCAGCATGCTCTTGGTGTTCTCGCCCATACCCAGTGCGACGGCCATGCCCGAGATAATGGCGTACACATTTTTCAATGCGCCGCCCAACTCAACGCCATAGCGGTCCTCGCTGGCATAAACGCGCAAGTTCTTGCTGCCGAGCACGTCTTGCACCGCCATACAGAGGGCATTATCTTCACTGGCAATCACGGTCGCAGTTAGCTCACCCGCCGCCATCTCTTTAGCTAGGTTAGGCCCTGAGAGCACGGCCACGTGAGCTTGCGGCGCTTCCGCTTCAACAATCTGACTCATCATCAGAAAGCCTGGTTGCTCAATACCTTTGGTAGTGCTCACAACCTGTTTACCAGCCAAGCTCGGGCCTACCTGCTTCAGCACACTACGAAAGGCACCACTGGGAATAGCCAGAAATACCAAATCCGCTGCGGCGATGGTTTGCTCTATATCAGTTGAAACCTGCAACCTGGGGTCTAGCTTGTACCCCGGCAGGTAACGCGGATTTTCCTGTTCGTTACGAATATGGTCGGCCACATCCTGATCGCGCAGCCAGAGCGTAACCTGCTGACCTTCACAGGCCATCAAATTGGCTAGCGTGGTACCGAAACTGCCTCCACCTAATACACAGACAGCCGCTTTAGAATCGGTCATGCAACATCCTTAATCAGGTTTTCCGGGCCAAGTATAAGCTTGGCTGACAATAACAGCGATTGAGCACTGGAAAAACCTGTTGCGGCAGTTAAGATGGGGCACCAAAAAAAAGATACAAAGTGCCATCACATGTCTAATCGCATCACCTTTCTGGCAGGACTCGTAGTACTGGGCCTGCCGCTGACCTTGCAGGCGACAACGGATCCGTTGCTTGACGACCTCGAATTGCCCACCGTCCTCAGTGCTACCCGCCTGAAACAAGCACCTGCGGAGGTGCCCGGCAGTATGACCGTGCTCGATCGGCAGCTAATTCGCGCCACCGGCGCGCGCGACATTCCAGAGATACTGCGCTTGGTACCCGGCATGATGATCGGTTATCGACGCGGTAACCAAGTTAACGTTAATTACCATGGCACCAACGTTACCGAGGCAAGACGTCTTCAGGTGTTGGTCGACGGTCGTTCAGTTTATCGGCCCGGGTTTGCCACCGTAGACTGGGCGGAGATGCCGGTTGCGATCGAAGACATCGACCGCATTGAGGTATTTCGTGGGCCCAACACCGCTGCCTACGGCGCCAACGCACTGATGGGCGTGATCAACATCATTACTCGCCACCCACGCGATACGTTGGGCACCACCCTAAAAGTGACTAAAGGCACACGTGGGGTCAGCGATTGGCTGGGGCGGCAGGGCTTTAGTACCGAGAATAGTCAGACTCGTCTCACCCTGTCTGGCATGGAGGATGACGGCTTTGATAGTTTCGAAGAGCCCGGAGAGGATTATCGCGACGGCAAGCGTTTAACTCGCTTTAATCTCAGCAGTGCTTATCAGATAGATTCGGCCAATACCCTGGAGTGGCAGTTAGCGGCCAGCGAAGCCAGCCGCCAGGGTTATTACGATTACAGCCCGTTTCTCGGCGCAGCTAAACAGCCGTTGGGGAAATTCGACGAGCTGATTGACGAGTGGCAACCGGATTCCGATATCCGCGGACGCGATTACGCACTCCAGGCACTCTGGAAGCGCGACCTGTCGGTAGACCACAGCTTTCAGGTGATGGCTTACGCGCAACATACGGAACGCTTGAGCGATTGGCGTGCGTGCGACAGCCCACTGGCTTTCTCTGCGGCGCTGCAGGAGCTTTCTGACCTCAGTCCATTGGCTGCCAGGCGCGTGAGTCGTTACATGAGCCACGATGTAGCCGGCGGCCTGCGCAAGTATATGAATGACTTTATGTATGGCGAGTATTACGACTACTTAGGCGATCTGGGCGAAGCCATCGTTCAGGAACGGCAGCAGTACCTCGACAGCGAGCCCGCGTGCTTCGATGTCAATCAGCACATGCGCGAAAGTCGTTATCAGATCGAGGTACAAGACACTCTAAGAGTGAATGATCAACTACGTGTCGTCAGCGGCGTCAGTTATCGTCAGGATCGAGCGAAATCCGAGACCTTTTTCGGTGGCGCAATTGACAACGGCATCACGCAAGTTTTTGGCAATGCGGAATATCGTCCCCATGAAAACTGGCTGTTCCAGGCAGGCGGCATGTATGAAGATTCCGAGCTGGTGGGTGACGCCTTTTCACCGCGCGTGGCGATGCATTACTTCCTCGCCCCACTACACAGTTTGCGGTTTGTTTATTCCGAAGCAGTACGCACACCTGATATGTATGAGAACAACGTAAACTGGACATATCAGGTCAAAAACCTGTCCGGCCCGGTGACCGGGCAACAAACGTATTACGCTACAGCTACTGGTCCAGGCAATCTGGATACCGAGAAAATGCGCTCACGGGAGATTGGTTACAACGGCACCGTACATGAATACGGCCTTGCGCTTGATTTGCGGATTTTTCAGGAGCGCATAACCGGCATGAATAGCGAGCCGCTGAAGATCACCGATTTCTACCCCAATAACGATTCTTCCGCTGAGTTCGAGGGAGCCGAAGCTCAAATCGATTGGCGTGCAACTTACGCTGACCGCTTCAGGCTAACCTATGCCTATGTGGACTTCACTGCCACCAACAAGCTTGACCAACGCCTTACCGCGCGTAATTCCGGCAGTGCTGCCTGGATTAGAAACTGGCCTGCCGACATCGAAACCAGTCTCATTTATTATGGTGCGGACCAGCTCAACGAGCATCGCTTTGAGCGCCTGGACGCGCGACTAGCCAAGCAGTTCGCCATTGGCGAGCGCAGCCGATTCAGTCTGGCGCTCGTAGCGCAGCATCGGCTCGACGATGAGCCTCTCACCTGGGATGAAAACGTATACGACAGTAGCAACCACTATTATTTAAGTGCTGAACTAAACTTTTAGGCGAACTGGGACCACTAAACATGGGGTGCCAGACAGAACAGTGTGCGGACAGGGAACGTGCCACATGATGAATTTTAAACAGCAAAGGCTTATGGCCGAATGAGCCTTATCAGTAAAGCACTTTGCTTGCTGATACTGGCGCTCATCTCTGCCAACGTGAGCGCGCGCGCGATATTAATTACCGCACCGGCCACTAACAGCCCTTTAATTAATGAGTTTATCTCTGCCCTGCGCACAGCGCTGCCGCAAGACGAGGTTGCAGTATCCAGCGCAACGGCGCCTGATGCCGATACCGCCGATGTCATCATCACCCTCGGTAGCGACATGCTCAACTGGCGTTTGCAATCACCACTGCAAACGCCAAGCATCGCCATCTACGTTAATAGCCATGCCTTGCCACCGCAGCCACTTCCCGCTTACCTGCACGTGGTTCTGGCAAACCCCAAACCGTTAAGGCAATTGCGCCTGGCAAAGCACTTGCTACCCCGATTGCAAACCGCAGGCCTGCTTTACGCCGACAATCAACTCGCTCTGAAAGACGAGTGGGCACAGGCACTCGCTGCAAGCGGTCTGCAGCAGCGGAGTGCGACAGTGAAACGGCCAGACACCCCGACCAGAGAGCTGCTGCGCGTGCTTGAGCAAAGCGATGCCCTGATAGGTATTGATGCCCCCACCATCTACAACGCTGACAATCTAAAGGCCATCCTGCTCACCAGTTACTCTCGCAACAAAGTGTTGATTGGCCCCAGCGCTCCTTTTATCGAGGCGGGCAGCCTGAGCACTACCTACAGTACCGCCGAAGACATGGCCCGCAGTGTAGCGCTGTTATTACAACAGGGTGAGCTGAAAAGCGGCACATCCTACCCCGCCTTTTTCTCTGTATTAAGCAATGCGCAGGTAGCCCGATCGCTCGGCCTGCCGATCCCTGACGACGTAAAGCTTAGCCGTGAGCTAACCGAGCTGGAGCAAGCACCATGAGCTTTCTACAACACGGCACCATTTTCAGCCGGTTGATCCTTATTGCCACGCTTCCGGTATTACTGATGGGCGTAGTCGGTTTCAGCTTTCTTACCAGCGAACGACTGGATGACGTTAACCGCGAGCTGCAGCTAACCGGCCAACTGATTGCCGATCAACTGGCACCTGCCGCCGAATACGGCGTTATCAGCGGCAACCTGCGCACACTGGAGAGCCTGGTGCAGGGCGCGCTCAATATGCCGCACGTACGCTACGTACAAGTTTTTGACCAAGCCGGCCTGCCACTATTGATGCTCAGTAAAGAAGCCTCCAACCCAGACGCAGGCTTGCAGGTATTTGTGGCCGACATCATGCGCCAACGCATTCAGCTGCAAAACGAACTATTCCTACTCGACTCCCCCGCAACAGATAACGATGATCAAATACGCTACCTAGGCCAGGTACACGTCGGGCTGAGCAACGAGGCCTTTGTCGCGCGCCAAAACAGCATCTTGTTGAAAACCCTCGGCCTCGCCGCCTTGGCACTGATCGCCACTCTCTTTCTAGCCATTCGCCTGGCAAAAGCACTGGCCACCCCGATGGCACGCATGGGCTTGGCCGTACACAAGTTGCAGGAAGGCCAACTGAGTATTCGCCTGGAAATAAACGACAAACATGAGATCGGCCAGCTGATGCGCAACATCAACAGTTTGGCCGCCACCCTGGAACGGTCCAGGCAGCAACAACAACAGGCCATGCAGCAACTGGTCAGCGCGCGAGAAGAGGCAGAGGCCGCAAACCGCGCGAAATCCGAGTTTCTGGCGATGATGAGCCACGAACTACGCACCCCTATGAACGGCGTGCTAGGCATGTTGCAGCTATTGGAAACCACCGAACTCAGCGGCGAACAAAGCGAGTATGTGCATATTGCTGGCGAATCCACCGATCACTTGCTTAAGGTGATCAACGATATTCTGGACTTCTCGCGTATCGAACGCGGCGCGCTAGAACTGGAGAAGATCCCGTTTAATCTGCCGCAATTGATCGGTTCTTCCGTCAACGTATTCGAGCACACAGCTCGGCAAAAAGGCCTGCGCCTCATCACTCAACTACAGGGCGACCGTGAATGGTCTGAGGTCCTGGGTGACCCAACCCGTATTCGCCAGATACTGGTCAACTTGATCGGCAATGCTTTGAAGTTCACCGAGGCTGGTAACGTCACTGTGACCGCCCACTGGCATTTGTATGACACCAACCGGCTGCTGCTGGAGTGCGAGGTTACCGACACTGGAATAGGTATCGCACCAGAACGCCTGGAAAGCATGTTTGATGCCTTCCAGCAGGCTGACTCCAGCACCTCACGCCGTTTTGGTGGCACCGGGCTGGGGCTCTCGATTGCGCGTACTTTTGTACAGAAAATGGGCGGTGAGCTGATCGCGCGGAGCACTGAGGGCAAAGGTTCGCATTTCACCTTCCAGATTCCGCTCGAACTCGACAACAGCGAGCACCTGGACAGCATCGCAGAACAGCCGGCTGACAGTGGCCGACACGACAAACCTGTGCTGCTGGTGGAAGACAACCCGGTCAACCAAATGGTCATCGAAGGCATGCTGCACAGCTTCAACATGCAGGCCGACATTGCCGGCACGGGCGAACAAGCGTTGCACTCGCTCACCAGCCACCCGGAAAGATACTCAGTGATTCTAATGGACATCCATCTGCCAGATACCGACGGGCTAGACGTCTGCCGACGCTATCATGCGCACTGCATCAGTACCGGTCTGGAACCCATACCCTGCATTGCCCTTACCGCCAGCGCTTTCGACGTTGATCGTCAGCACTGCGAGGAGGCGGGCATGCAGGATTTCTTAAGCAAACCGGTTAGTCGCCAGGCATTGCTTCAGACACTGAATCGCTGGACTGAACCAGCAGATCATTGATTTCGCTGATCCAGCACCATTCTGGCTGACGGTGAGGCCAGCTGGCGCTGGATTCGTGTGGCAAATATCGCGACACTAGGCCTCGATTTTTTCGGCAAAACCTTGTGAAACTCGCTGTTCAGCAGCATTTATAGCGCAAGGAGCCGCGTCCCGATCCTGCCATACGAGCGCATAAAAATGTCAACAATCACTCTGGAAACGCCCTACAGCACATTACCCGAACTGGTCGCCTTACATGCCCGAGAACGTGGCGATCATCCGGCGTTGATGCAGGATGCCAATAGCCTTAGCTATCGTGAGCTCGATCAACAAGCGGATCGCGTTGCTGCTGCGCTTCAGCGCGATGGTGTGATGCCGGGCGAAGCCATTGCAGTCTGCGCTGCCAACTCGATCAACTATTCCGTCATTTTCATCGGTGCTCTGCGCGCCGGCGTGGTGGTTGCGCCTCTGGCACCCTCATCTACTCCGGAAGGCCTGCTCGGCATGCTGACTGACTCAGCCGCCAAACTGTTCTTTGTCGACGCAGCCGTGCGTGATGCCATCATCAGCGTACGCGAACGTATCCAGGCTCCGCTTTACAGCCTGGATAACAGCGTGGGCGAGCCCACCTACAGCAACTGGCTCTCTGACGCTAAACCCAGCGCGGTCCAACTGACGCCCGAGATGGTTTTCAACATCATCTATTCTTCTGGCACCACCGGTGACCCCAAAGGCATTGTGCAATCGCACGGCATGCGTTGGTCGCATATTCAGCGCGCGCTGGTATTAGACTACGGCACCGACAGCCGCACACTAATTTCTACGCCGCTGTATTCCAACACGACGCTGGTTTCCTTCCTGCCAACTCTGGGTCTTGGCGGCACTGTCGTCTTGATGGCCAAATTTGACGCTGCACGCTACCTGGCCTTGGCCGAACAGCACAAAATCACCCATACCATGCTGGTCCCGGTGCAATATCAGCGCATCATGGCGCGCGACGATTTCGATAACTACGACCTGTCCAGCTTCATCATGAAATTCAGCACCAGTGCGCCCTTCCATGCCGCGCTCAAAGCTGACATTTTGGCCCGCTGGCCGGGCGGCCTGGTTGAGTTTTACGGTATGACCGAAGGCGGCGGCTCCTGCATTCTGGCCGCTCACCTTTACCCCAACAAGCTCAGCACAGTGGGTATGCCTCCGGAAGGCCACGATATGCGCGTGATCGACGAAGAAGGCGTTGAATTACCCCGCGGCGAAATAGGTGAAGTTGTTGGCAACTCCCCCGGCATGATGACGGGCTACCTGAACAAGCCGGCAAAAACTGCCGAAGCCGAATGGTATGACAGCACCGGCAAGCGCTTTATCCGGACCGGCGACGTAGGTCGTTTCGACGAAGAAGGCTTTCTTACCCTGATGGATCGTAAGAAAGACATGATCATCAGCGGCGGCTTCAACATTTACCCCAGTGACCTGGAAGCAGAGCTGCGTCAGCACCCTGAGTTGCAAGACGTGACCGTGATCGGTGTCCAGTCCACCAGTTGGGGTGAGACCCCGGTGGGCTACGTGGTAGCCAAATCTGGCGCCGACGTTAACGCCGAAGCGGTACTCGAGTGGTTCAACGCTCGCGTCGGCAAAACCCAGCGTTTGAACCGCGTGATCATCACCGATGAGCTGCCGCGTAGCGCCATTGGCAAGGTGCTCAAACGCGAACTGCGCGACATATTTCAGGCCGAATTTGGTCTACTGAGCTGATAAGTCGTTCTGCACCGGTAGAGCATTCGGTGCGCCTGAGCTGCGGTCGAAGATAGAGAACCTTTGTCCTCGACCGCTATCGCGGGTATCCTCAACGCCTCGTTGCACAGCAAATAGCGACAGTTGTGACTTTATCGTCAGGCATACAGTCTGACCTTACGCTGGCCCGATAGCGCCAGGAGACATCTGAAAACGCTGCAACATGAGAGCAGAAGAACAAGAGTTCTGATCAAAAATTCCTTTATTTCATGCAAATAGAGCAATTTCTTAATACAGATCCAGTAACGTTGGCTTCTCACAGCGCGCTTTTTCAGATGTTGCCTGAAAATCAGGTCAAGCCGAATTAACAGCGCCCCGTATTCAGGGGAAGAGCAGGAGCCTCTATGACACAACAGAATGCGTATTCCCGGGAAGAGCTGCTCAAATGCAGCCGTGGCGAGATGTTCGGCCCCGGTAATGCACAACTCCCCGCCCCCAATATGTTGATGATGGACCGTATCGTCCATATCAGCCAGACCGGCGGCAAGTACGGCAAAGGCGAAATCATCGCCGAGCTGGATATCACTCCTGATCTATGGTTTTTTGCCTGTCACTTTGAAGGCGATCCCGTCATGCCCGGTTGCCTGGGCCTTGATGCCATGTGGCAGCTCGTAGGCTTCCACCTTGGTTGGCTGGGTTACGAAGGCCGTGGTCGCGCCTTGGGTTCAGGTGAAGTCAAGTTCACCGGCCAGGTTCTACCCACCGCCAAAAAAATCACTTACACCATTAACATCAAACGTACCATCAACCGTGCGTTGACCCTCGGCATAGCCGACGGCACCATGGCCGTTGATGGCCGTGAGATCTACAGCGCTGAAGGTTTGCGCGTAGGTCTGTTCTCATCTACCGACAGCTTCTGAGGATCATCACTATGCGTCGCGTCGTGATTACCGGTATGGGCATTATCTCCTGCCTTGGCCAAGATCTTGAAAGTGTGGCTGCCAGCCTAAAGGCCGGCAAGCCAGGCATTCGTTTTAACCCTTCCTATGCTGAGATGGGCCTACGCAGCCACGTTTCCGGCTCAGTTGACATCGACCTGGATGCCGCCATTGACCGTAAGGTTAAGCGCTTCATGGGCGATGCTGCTGCATACGCCTATCTGTCCATGCAGCAAGCCATCGCTGATGCGGGCCTGGGCGAAGAGCTGGTCAGCAGTGTTCGCACCGGCCTGGTTGCGGGTAGCGGCGGTGCTTCCACGCTGAATCAGATGGAAGCCGTCGACATTCTGCGCGAGAAAGGCGTCAAGAAAATTGGCCCATATCGTGTGCCGCGCACCATGGGCAGCACCGTTTCTGCCTGTCTGGCTACGCCGTTCAAGATCAAGGGCGTTAACTACTCGATCTCCTCTGCTTGTGCCACCAGTGCGCATTGTATCGGCCACGCAGCCGAGCTGATTCAGCTGGGCAAGCAAGATATCGTCTTTGCCGGCGGCGGCGAAGAAGAGCATTGGTCCCAGACCATGCTGTTCGATGCCATGGGCGCCCTTTCCACTCAGTACAACGAGACTCCGGAAAAAGCCTCTCGTGCATACGACAGCAAGCGTGATGGCTTTGTGATCGCGGGCGGCGGCGGCATGGTAGTGGTTGAGGAGCTGGAGCACGCACTAGCACGTGGCGCCAAAATCTACGCCGAAGTGGTTGGCTACGGCGCGACGTCTGACGGGTACGACATGGTCGCCCCTAGCGGCGAAGGTGCTGTACGCTGCATGCAGCAGGCACTGGCCACTGTTGATGGCGCCATTGAGTATCTAAACACCCACGGCACTTCTACTCCAGTAGGCGACGTGGCTGAGCTCAAAGCTATCCGCGAAGTCTTTGGCGATAACGCGCCGAAGATTAGTTCGACCAAGAGCCTGTCGGGCCATTCGCTTGGCGCTGCTGGCGTGCAGGAGGCGATCTACTGCCTGCTTATGCTGCGTGATAACTTCCTTGCGGCATCTGCCAACATCGAAGAGCTGGACGAGAACGCCGGTACCCTGCCCATCCTGCGCGAGCGTCTGGATAAGGCCGTTGATCTGGTTATGTCTAACAGCTTCGGCTTTGGTGGCACCAACGCCACGCTGATCATGAAGCGCTGGAAAGCTGCCTGATCTTTTGATCCAAGGCAGCAAAAAACGCCGCAGTAAATGCGGCGTTTTTTTATGTCTGGATTTTCTGCCTGTCAGGCCAATTAAGGCTCATCTACCTTAGCGTGAAGCCCAATTTGGCTGCGGTGCTCGCGCAGAGGCGCGCCTTGCCAGTAAAGCCATAATAACTGTCACTAAGCCACACCCGCCCATCACCAACGCCATGGGCAGGCTGCTATCGTCGTGCAGCACGCCAACCAGCGCCGATGTAAGCCCCGCAATGGCAAACTGCATGGTGCCCATCAAAGCCGATGCTACCCCAGCCTGGTGACCGTGACCGGCGAGCGCACACGCAGAAGCGTTAGGTATCACCAGTGAGATCACCGCCACGCTGCAGAACAGCGGCGGCAGAAACCACCAGATGTTCGGCAAACCCGATAGCGCCACCAAGAACAAGGTTGCAGTCGCAGCCAAATAAACGCCGGTAGTGCCTTTGAGCAAGTCAAGCGGCGTGTTGTTTCGCAATAAACGGCTATTGAGCTGAGCGAACAAAATAAAGCCCGCAGCATTGGCACCAAATAGCCACGCGTAGTGATCCACGCTCAAGCCGTACATGTCTATAAAAATGTAAGGAGAGCCCGCGATATAGGCAAACATACCTGCCATGGCCACGCCGCCAGTCAGCGAATGGAACATGAACACCGGTTCACGCAGCAAGCCTAGGTAGCGCCCCAAAGCGCTGCTCAAGCGCGCCGCTGGCGTATGGGTCGGTAATGTTTCAGGCAGAAAGAAATAAACCGCCATAGCAAAAAGCGCAGAGAACAGCGCCAAAAACCAGAATATTGAAGGCCAGCCCGCTACTTTCAACATAGCCCCCCCTAACAAAGGCGCAAGAATCGGCGCCACGCCCATGATCAACATGAGCTGCGAGAAGGCTTTGGCTGCATCAATGGGCGCACATAAATCGCGTACTACCGCACGCGTTACCACCATGCCGGCACAACCGCCCAAGGCCTGCACGAAGCGTGCAGCCAACAGCCATTCCATAGTAGGGGCCATAGCGCAAGCGACAGAAGCCGCACAAAACAACACTATGCCAACCAATAGCGGACGCCGACGACCGAACCGGTCCGCCAGCGGTCCGTAAAACAACTGACCGCTGGCCAGACCAAGGAAATAGACCGACAGACTAAACTGAACTTGCTCAGCGTCTGCGCCAAGCGCCAACCCTATCGCGGGGAATGCCGGCAAGTACATATCGATGGCCAGTGGCCCGAAGGCGCTCAAGCCACCAAGGATGAGCAGAATATAAAAAGGCATTCAGATTTCCATCAGAACTGCTGTATTGGCCACTTCGCCAGAGTACTGCAGCAGCTTGGCGTTTGACGCCAAAGGCAAGAGAAAAGAACAATATTAGCTTAGATATCGATCGCGCATGATGCCAGAAAAGCCCTGCATGCAGGCGGAACAGATTGTTGTCCGAATCGGTCAGAGCCTATCGGCGTCATACATTATTTTGACTGCACAGTTCAGGCGTGATCGCCTAGAGTGTGTTATCGCTTACCGTCCTACTGGAGACCGCATGACTGAGCACACCCATTCTATTGATAAACCCGCGCTGGACGACGATGCCCTGGCCTTCGCACAAAAGATTTTTGACTTGGCTCGCAACGGCGAAACCGATGCATTGCGCCCTCTACTGGATGCGGGGTTGCCGGTCGATATTCTTACTAGCAGCGGTGACAGTCTGCTGATGCTCGCCAGCTATCACGGTCACGAGGCAGCCAGTCGCCTGCTGTTAGAACGTGGCGCAGATCCTGAGCTAGCCAATGGGCGCGCTCAAACCCCCTTGGCCGGGGTCGTTTTCAAGGGCGACACAGCTATAGTGCGCTTGCTGCTGAGTTTTAACGCCGCCGTTGACGGCCGGCCAGAAGGCGGTAAAACACCGCTAATGTATGCTGCCATGTTCGACCGCACCGATATGCTTGAGTTGCTGCTAGATGCTGGCGCGCAAATCGATGCCCGTGATGATGACCAGCGTGACGCGCTCGACTATGCCAATGCCATGGGTGCCAAAGCCGCTATTGCGCTACTTGAAGCACGCTTGTAAAACACCTGATGCGCGATTTTTAGTGCTGATCTTTGAGCAATAAAAAAGCCGCCAGACTTACGCTGGCGGCTTTTTTTGGTCAAGAATTACGCTTTGTCGACTAGGTCTTTCAACTTGTCTTTCACGTTACCCTTAGCGGTTTCGCCCTTGCCCTTGATTTTCTGCAGTTCACCTTCCCCCTGCAGTTCTTCATTGTCAGTGGCTTTACCAATGTCGCTTTTGGCTTCGCCTACGGTTTCGTTGTATTTGCCTTTAATCTTGTCTGTGGTGCTGGTCATGGTCATTCCCCTGCTGGTGAGTCGGTGGACTTCAACTACGGTTGGAAATCACTGATCAGCCTACCTTGTGGGTAAGCCAGCCAGTACAGCGTAAAAGCATTTAATTACCGCTCATGTAAGCGTGCGTTCAATTCATCAACTACGGGCGCCCACTCAGCGTCTTCGCGGATTTCTTCTCGCAGGAAGGCCGCTTGCGAGGGCGTCCAAAATTTGGCTTCACTGAGCACTGTGTCGTGTTCCAGTGCGTGGCTAGAAAAAAAGGCGTCCATACTGGCCGGATCAGAATCCAGACCCAGTTGATCAAACAGAGTAACGAGGTCTTTGTTCGGCAGTTCCATGATGTCTCTCCTTGGCGGTCAAACAAACGATTACGCTTACTTAAAAGAGAGTGCAGACGCCACAATCAGTTCAATCTTTTTGCTCGGGTGTGGTCATGCCATAGGCATCCGCTGAACTTTTAAGCCAAGCTTCCAGCTCGCGTTTTTTAATGCCCTTGCGTTGCGCTTCGGCCAACTTATCGCGCATATAAGCCCGCTTGGCTTGGTCTTCTCCCGCCATAGACAACGCCAGATCCCGGTCAGTCCAACTACGGATGCGCAGGAAAAGCCACCAGTGAAAATACAGACCAGCGGCAACCGCCGCTGCAATGATGAAATAGTCCATAGACTCCATTCTCCTACCCATCGGTTATTTCAAAAAACCAACCGGACTCTGACGCTAAACGGCACCTTGCGGCGTTTCAACCGGGCGCTTGCGTCGATAGAACATCACCGCGTTACCTAAAAGAATCAACACCAAGCCAAGGATCGCGCTGGTCGACCATTGATACCCCTCAAACAGCGTAGACATCCCCAGCGCTATAAGCGGAAACATCACCGTAGCGTAGGCCGCCGGGCCAGCACCGATACGACCGATCAAGGCGAAATAGGCAGCAAAACCAATAACCGAGCCAAAAAAAGCTAAATACAATAGCGATCCGAGATACGTAGCTGTCCACTGCATGCTGAACTGCGCACCGGTAATCAGCGCAATTAACAGCATCACCAATGCGCCATACCCCATGGCGTAAGCATTAGTCGAGAGCAGATCAAGGCCGCGCGCCTGATGACGCACGCTGATCATATTGCCCAGCGAGAAACCATATGTTCCCAGCAGGCTAAGCCCTATTCCTAAAAGCACCCCTGCGTTCATGCCCGCGCCGGCCAAATCATGCCAAAACAAACTAACAATACCGATAAACCCCAGCAAGTTAGCCCAGAGCAGCCGCTGCGTCACACGCTGACGAAAGAAGATCACCCCATTGATGGCGTTGAATACGGTTGCCAGTGAAAACAGCACAGACTCCAAACCACTGTTGATATAGGCGTTGGCGGCATAGAAACAACAGAAGTTGAGGCCAAACACGCACATCCCCTGCAACAAACAGAACCCGTGATCACGCGCGGCTAGGCGCCGCAATCTGCCGGTCACCAGCAACGCCAGCAACAGCAAGCCTGCTGCCAGCGAAAACCGGTAAAACACCGACACAACCACCGGCACAGGGCCAGATTGCATCGAAATGGCAATCCAGGTAGTGCCCCAGATCAATACCGTGGTGATATACAACAGCGTGTTCATGACGCGCGCTCATCTACTGATAGAAAGAGGCATTATCCATTGCCCATTAGGTTTTGGCTTGCAGCCACACGCCGCGCACTTGCAGATTCTTGCGCTTTTTTTCCGGATGACAGGCTGGCGCCCGTGTTGCTGCTTGGCGCAGGAGGCGCACATCGCTAACATCATAAAGCCGGCGCATTAGTGTGCACGGCACTTAGTCGCTAGGAGCACCAATGTCTCAGTCATATCAGGTACTCAACAGCTTGCAGCAACACAAGGCGCAGTTGCAGGGGAGCGTACGTCTGGGTAACGGCCTGGGTTTGGCCAGCTGGTATAACGATGACGATTTGATCGCGTTGGATAACGCCGACCACCACACGCTGAGTCTGTATCTGGCGGATGGTTACCAATCCTACTTCAAAACTTCACAAGGCTGGCAGAACGGTGGCGCTCCGGACAAGTTGTGCCTGATGCCCAAAGACTATGCATCCACTTGGCATATCCGCGGGCCGTTGAGCTTCATGCACCTGTATTTCACCGATCAGCATCTGCGGCAACAGGCGGAACAAACCTGGGATCGCAGCCCGGCACAGCTAACGCTGGATGAGCGGCTATTTGCTAACGACCCACAAATCGCCCTGCTCTATCGCCATTTTTTGCTCAACAATGATTGGCACGATCCGGCAGACCAGTTGGCGATCAGTAGCGCTACTACCTTGATCCTCAACCATCTACTTAAACATTACGTACACCTAAGCTGGCAAGACCCAGTGGTGCGCGGTGGGCTATCGCCCCACCAACTGAACCGAGTGTTGGAGTTTATCGACAGTCAACTTGCACAGCCGCTACTGCTGAGCGACCTGGCACGCGAAGCCAACCTGAGCGAGTACCACTTTGCCCGCATGTTCAAACACAGCAAAGGTGTCGCGCCCCATCAATACGTAATGAAACAGCGCCTAAAACAGGCCGAGCAGCTACTACGAATCAGCACTCTGTCATTGACCAGTATTGCCCTGCAGTGTGGTTTCAGCTCCCCGAGTCATTTCAGTAACCGCTTTCGCCAAGTACATGGCGTCAGCCCGTCCGCCGTGCGCGGCTGCCGATGACCTCAGACATTGGCGCGGCGAACCAGCGTGAGCAAGGCAGCCGCACCCGCAAACAAGCCAGCAAAAGTCCGATTCATCAGCTTTTGCTGCTGTGGCGAACGCAACAGGCGCAAAACTTTTGCAGCGAGTCCGGTATAGCCCGCCATCACCACCAGGTCGACAGCGATCATCGTCAACGCCATGACGCCGTACTGTTTTAGCAATGGCTGGTTCAAATCCAAGAACTGCGGCAACACCGCCAATATGAAGATGACCGCTTTGGGATTGCTGACGTTCACCAAAAAACCACGAAACACTAACGCCAGCGGCTGCCCTATAGGGCGCACAGCCACCTCCTGATCCATGGCTACCGGCTGAGCATGCCACTGACGCCATCCAAGGTAGAGCAGGTAAAGCACGCCAAACCATTTAATCAGATTGAACGCGAGCGCAGAGGTCGCCAACAAGGCTCCTACCCCCGCCGCAACCACCGCAATTTGCAGCAGCAAGCCAACTTGTAATCCTAACGCTGTCCAGTAGCCACGAGCGAAACCATAGTTCAAACCGCTAGACATGGATGCGATGGCGCCCGCCCCAGGGGACAAGCTGATGACCCAGCACGCAACAAAAAAAGCCAACCAGGTTTCAATCGACATGTGCTACCTCCAGAATTGGCGAATGCCTACCGTCACAGATTACCGTTTCAGCCAATGCAGCCGCCAGCACAGCTACGCGCTTGCGCGGGCCACGAGCGACAACGGCACCACCTGCGCCTCACGTTGCGCTAGGTAACGTGTACAGCTGACCCGCAGGAAAGAGGCAAAATTGACCACTTCACCGCGCAAATCCATGATTTCGTCGTACAGCTTGGTGATCAGCTGATTGGTGGTCATGCCATCCACTTCAGCAATCTCCTGCAGTATTTGCCAGAACTGGTTCTCCAACCGCAACGTAGTCACCACGCCGCGAATACGCAAAGAACGCGAGCGTGACTCATACAGAATGGGGTCGGCTTTTACATACAGCTCACACATAAAACCTCCTGGGCAGGGCCGTCGCGGGATGACGACCCTGTGTAGCTCACAACTCGATACGTGCGCCCAGCAGTTTAACAAAAGCAGCCAACCATAACGGATGGGAAGGCCAAGCTGGCGCGGTAACAAGATTGCCTTCGACGTGTACCTGATCAGCCGCGATATCAATAAAGGTACCGCCCGCCATAGTGACGTCCGGACCACATGCAGGATAAGCACTGCATTCACGCCCTTTGAGGATACCCGCAGCAGCGAGCAATTGTGCGCCATGACACACGGCGGCGATAGGCTTTTGCGCCTCGTCGAAGCTACGCACAAGATCGATCACCCGCTGATTCAAACGCAGATATTCCGGCGAACGCCCACCGGGCACGACCAAACCGACATAGTCCTCAACGTTTACGTCCGCAAAGCTGTAGCTCAATACGAAGTTGTGGCCCGGCTTCTCAGTGTAGGTCTGATCACCTTCAAAATCGTGGATGGCTGTTTTGACAGTGTCACCCGCATTTTTATCAGGACACACCGCATGCACTTCGTAACCCAACATGCTCAGCGCCTGAAACGGCACCATGATTTCATAGTCCTCAACAAAATCGCCTGCTAACAACAATAGTTTTTTGCTACTCATGATATGCCCCGGCAGTGAATGAATGTCTATGATGCGCTGCTTCGACATGCTCTGGGTAACAGCCGGGTACTACATTTATTGTCATTCAAGCTCTTGAATGCTGTTGGACTGGATAACAGAGAAACGTAAAACAAGTAAATTGCGATTTAGCTACCCCAACAAAAAGAAACTAACAACCCCGCAAACAACACATTCTTAATAGCTAAATGCCAACATGCGCACATTACGAACAAACCAATATTTTGACGTCAATTGCAACTCACCTCCGGTTTCGCGTAAAAATACTTAAACTACTGTTTTAAAACATATTTATAATAATTTAATTCAAATAAAACCATCGCAAAAACAATTACCAACAAGCCCGACCAGTTCACACTTTATACACTTGAAGGTACCGACTCCGACGAATAGGATAGCCACCTTCCAGACAGTAATGCGCAGTTTTTTGCACATATAGTTGAGCAGAAAGTTGCCATCGTGAAATGCAAGGTATCGAAATAGTGCAACTTCTTGCGCATTTAATTGCGCAAGAAGTTGCGCACTCCCAGCAAATAGAAATAAACGGCTCGTAATAATCAAGAGTGATGAGCGTACAGATGCAGCAGATTATTGAGACCATCGCCAGCACACCCATCAGCGAAAACCGTTTCGCAGGCGAAGATGTGCGTTACTGCAGCGAGTACGAGTCACTCGAGCAGCAGCTGGCCAAGGCGGGATCGCTGCATGACAACGAGCAACCCGACTGGGAGGCTGTGCGCGACGGCAGCCTGGCGCTGCTGACTACCCAGTCGAAAGACCTGCGGGTAGCCGCCTGGCTGAGTTGGAGCTTGCTGGAAACATCTGGCCCAGCGGGCCTCAGCAGCAGCCTACGCATGCTTAATGAGCTATGTGAAAACCATTGGACGACGCTGCATCCGGTCAAGGTCCGCACTCGCATCGCCGCCCTAGCCTGGCTGATATCACGCCTGGAAAACGCTAATCCCCAGCAGTTACTAAGCGATGAGCACCCCCTGGTTAACGCGCTGCAAAACCTGCACAAGACGTTGGCAAATCAGCTAGGGGATCAGGCGCCGGACCTGCAACCCTTATGCCGCAGGCTGGAGTCCGCGAGCAAACAGCCGGCGCAAGCCGAAATAGCAGCGCCCCTTACTAGCTCGCCATTACTTGGTAATAGCGACCAAAAACAAGCAAGCTCGCAGCAACCAGCCTCTATTGCGACCGCCAAGGATGCTCACAAAGCGCTGCGCACGCTGCAAGATCATGCCAGACCACTGTGCCATTGGTGGCTAGCTAACAATGAGTGCGATCTGCGTGCCCTGCGTCTCTCACGCACGCTGTTGTGGTTACCGATTGACGCCCTGCCCAGCCACGATGCCGAGCAAAAAACCGGGCTGCGCAACTTGCCTGCTGACCGCCTGGCTGCTTACAGCGAGCGTTACAACCAAGGCCAACACGCACAACTGCTGCAAGATATCGAGGCGAGTATCGCCCGCGCGCCCTTTTGGTTAGATGGCCAACATCTGGCATGGCAATGCTGCGAAGCGCTCGGCGCGGATGAAGCCGCCGAAGAAATCGAGCGCCAATTGGCACTGCAACTCAAGCGCTTGCCCGGACTGGAGAAGCTACGTTTTTTTGATGGCGCACCCTTCGCGCAGCCGCAAACGCTTGACTGGATCAACAGCCGCGTTCAGCAACATGCCGCGCCAGCTCAATCAGCGCCCATCACCTTTCAGCGAAGCAACAATACGGTAGCCACAGCAGCTTGGGATGAGGGTCTGGAAAGCGCCATTGCACTCTTACGCAAAGAAGGTCTCAAGGCTGCGGTCCACCAATTGGGCGCACAAATCCAGCAAGCACGCGGCGATCGAGCGGCTTTTTACTGGCGTCTCGCGCAAGCCCGCCTGTGCTTTCAGGCTCGCCAATACGAACTGGCCAAGGCCCAACTCGAATCGCTACACCAACAGCTTCAGACCTCAGGTCTGGACAAATGGGAACCGGATCTCAACCTCGACGTATTGCGTCTTTTACATAGCTGCTGTGACCTGCTGCCGCAGAACCAGAGCACGCGCGAACGCAAGGACGAGATCTATCACCGCCTGTGCCACCTCGATCTGGGCGTGGTGCTTGATCAGGCCCTCGGGGCCTAACACCGATACGGAGAAACATCATGGCCAAAGAAGGCTCAGTAGCCCCCAAGGAACGCGTCAACGTCACCTTCACCCCCGATGGCAACGACGCCAGCGAAGAAGTCGAGCTGCCTTTAAAGCTGATGGTGCTGGGAGACTTCACTCAACGTGAAGACGACCGCACCATCGAAGAGCGCAAACCCATTGCCATCGACAAGCGCAGCTTCGATGAGGTGCTAGCCAAGCAAGAGTTAAACCTTACTTTTGCGGTGCCAAACCAGTTGCAAGATGAGCCCACCAGCGAAGATTTGGCAGTCAACCTGCAGATCAACTCGATGAAGGACTTCAACCCCACCAGTCTCGTGCAGCAAGTACCTGAGCTACAAAAACTGATGGAGTTGCGCGATGCGCTGGTCGCCCTAAAGGGCCCGCTGGGCAACGCGCCGGCTTTCCGTAAGGCGATCGAAAGTGTGCTCAACGACGACGATTCGCGCGGGCGTGTACTCGCAGAGCTCGGTCTAACCGACCAGAACCAACCTGAAACCTGATCGCAACCGACAAGGACGCCGCCATGAGCACCCAATCCTCAGCACAACAAGCCCAGAAGAGCGCCGATACCAGTATTCTGGATCGCATCATCGCCGAAACTCGCCTGACCCCAGACGACGAGGCCTACAACATTGCCAAGCGCGGCGTCTCTGCGTTTATCGCTGAACTTCTCAAGCCGCAGAACGAGCAAGAGCCGGTCAAAAAAGCGATGGTCGACCGCATGATCGCCGAGATCGATGCCAAGCTCAGTCGGCAGATGGACGCCATCCTGCACCATGAAAAGTTTCAAGCGCTGGAGTCGTCCTGGCGCGGCCTGCAGTTGCTGGTCGACCGCACCGATTTCCGCGAGAACATCAAACTGGAAATCATTAACGCCTCCAAGGAAGACCTGCTGGAAGACTTTGAAGACAGCCCTGAACTGGTTCAGTCCGGCCTTTACAAGCATGTTTACACCGCAGAGTACGGCCAGTTTGGTGGTCAGCCCGTCGGCGCTTTGATCGCCAATTATTACTTCAACCCCAGTTCGCCCGACATCAAGACTTTGCAGCATATTTCCAGTGTCGCGAGTATGGCTCACGCGCCTTTCATCGCCTCCGCCGGCCCGCAGTTCTTTGGCCTGGAAAGCTTCACCGGCCTACCGGACATCAAAGATCTAAAAGATCATTTCGAAGGCCCCCAGTTCGCCAAATGGCAGAGTTTCCGCGAGCAGGAAGATTCGCGCTACGTGGGTCTCACCCTTCCCCGCTTCCTGCTGCGCAACCCCTACGATCCAGTCGAAAACCCGGTGCGTAGTTTCGTTTACAAGGAAGGCGTTGCCGAGAGCCACGAGCACTACCTGTGGGGCAACACCGCTTTTGCCTTCGCTACCCGCCTGGCCGATAGCTTCGCCAAGTTCCGCTGGTGCCCAAACATCATCGGTCCGCAGAGCGGCGGCGCGGTCGAAGATCTGCCGTTGCATCATTTCGAAAGCATGGGCGAAATCGAAACCAAGATTCCAACCGAAGTACTGGTTTCTGATCGCCGCGAATACGAGCTGGCCGACCAGGGCTTTATCGCTCTAACCATGCGTAAAGGCAGCGACAACGCCGCGTTCTTCTCAGCCAACTCGGTGCAGAAGGGCAAGTTCTTCGGCAATAGCGAAGAAGGCAAAATGGCGGAGCTGAACTTCCGTCTGGGTACACAACTGCCCTACCTGTTTATCGTCAACCGCCTTGCTCACTACCTGAAGGTGCTACAGCGCGAGCAGATTGGTGCCTGGAAAGAACGTACTGACCTGGAACTGGAATTGAACAAGTGGATTCGCCAGTACGTTGCCGATCAGGACAACCCCAGCGCCGAAGTTCGCGGCCGTCGTCCGCTGCGTGCAGCACAAGTAGTGGTTACCGATGTACCTGGCGAGCCCGGTTGGTATCGCGTTGGCCTTAGCGTACGGCCGCACTTCAAGTACATGGGCGCCGACTTCACCCTGTCGCTAGTCGGCAAGCTGGACAAGGAGTAAGCGCGGCTTATGGCTTACGGCAGCCTGTTCGAGCGCCTTGATGGTAGCGCCGAGTTGCGTGATGGCATGCCCAACGACGATGCCATCAGCGCCTCGGTGGCTGCGCACCTTAGCAAGATGCTCAGTACCCGTGCCGGCAGCGTGCAAGCGCTGCCGGATTACGGACTGCCAGACCTCAACGACATGCGCTTATCACTGCATGACTCGTTGCAGAAAGCCAGAGCAGCCATCGAGCGCTTCATCGAGGTCTACGAGCCCAGGCTCAGCCAGGTAAAAGTGCTGACCCTGCCACGCGACCACGACCCATTGAACCTGTCATTTGCCATAGAGGGCACGCTAACACTGGACGGTATGCGGCAAGCCATCAGTTTTGCGGTACGCCTCGATGGTCGAGGTCAGGCGGTGGTCAAGTAACGCTGATGAAGATATCAAAGGCGCAGTAACCACAAGGAGATTTACATGTCAGGAAAACCCGCAGCCCGCCTAGGCGACCCAACCGCCTGCCCGCAAAAAGGCCACGGTACTAACCCAGTTGTTACCGGTTCCGCCGATGTACTGATCGACGGCGTACCCGCTGCACGCATGGGCGATACCACTGCATGTGGCAGCAGCCTGGTTGGCGGGGTTATTCCTAACGTGTTGATCAACGGTAAGCCCGCTGCCGTACTTGGGAGCATGGGGAATCATGGGAATGCGGTTATCGCAGGTTCAGGCACTGTGCTGATTGGTAATAGTGGCGGAACTCCAGGCAGCGGCTTGGGAGGCCATTTTCATCAAGCCGTTACAGGCGTAGCTGCGGCTGGTGCAGCGTTGATTTCATCGAAAGAAATTACGTCACAGAACGAACTGGACTACCAAATAATGCTGAAACGCGGTGGTAACCGCGTACTGACGCCTCTTTCTATCCCCGACTTTAAAGAGTTAGAACAAGGCCAGACAGAAAACTCAGAGACAATTGATTTTTTAGTAAAGAACCTCAAGCAGATAGCGGAGCAATTAACCCTGGAAGTATTCGATGATCAGAGTTTGATTTATAGCGAACAAAATACAACCTCTCTTCTGCCGCAAGGCGAACACCTATGGCAATGGGACGGATACAACCAGTCCGGAATTCTCGATACGCAGGTGTTAAAGAGTTCAAAACTTTTTGTGCGCCTGACCGCGAAGAAAAATTCCAAGCAGTACATAACAGAATTACACCTTGGAAATACTGCCAAAGAAGTTGACTGGGTGGATACTAAAATAGATCGAAGTTCGGCAACGGTCGAAGTTACTGTGCGACCTAGTTTCTCCGATGGAGGCGTGGCCGGCAAAAATTCGCAGTTGACGGCTAAAACGTTCAGTGAACTCACAGAACTCGCAAAAATCGGTTTTGAACACTACTGGTCACGTAATGGCAAGCGGCCGGATGGAATTGGTGCATCCATTCAAACGTCAAGAGGTGCGTTCAGCGTCAAAGTTACCGCAGATGTTAACGCTGAGCCCAGTGCTAAAGATTTTCCGCTGATCTCATGTTTGAAAGAAGACTTTGGACGTTCCACCAGCTTCGCGATGTTCAAGAAAATTTACCACAATCTTGGACCATGGTGGTCAGTGAACTACCCAGGGTATTACGCTGACGAAGATTTCAAACACACGTCAGCGCATGAAGTGGGCCATCTCATTCTAAACGAGTACGGCGACGGCGGGGTGATCCCCAATTACTCTTGGAGCCACAAATCGACATCTACTGTTCTTACCCAATCTCCACATGAAAACCATCCCACGCCGGTAAGCGGAGAGATAGATCTCATGCATTACCACTCCGACAGACCGAAAACGCTTCCAGACTACTGGGCGAGATCTGTCGCTTCGGAGCAAGACGTGAAAGGTTTACTCTGGTTAACCCGAATAAAATTCGATGATTAAACTAAATTTTTTATTTGTATGCCTAGCTGCGGCGCTGGCAGGTTGCAGCGCGCAACAAAAAATATTTTACATTGCCAATCTAGAGAACTCTTGCTCGTACCCTATCAGGGTAACCGCCGTTGATTATTCAAATGCGAAGAAAGCGCTCTCTCCACATCAGGAAGTCGCTTCCGGTGAAACTATCGAAGTTCTTTCATACATAAGTTTTAGCAAGGAATTGGACAGCAGTATTCCTGACACTTATCGACTGGATATCAAAGCTAATGAGCAAACGATCTCCCTTGACAAGTATAGATTTATTTCTCAGTTAAAAAGATCGCCTAGCATCCATACAGGCAAAAACATAACCAGATGGACAATTAGAAATAGCAGTTTGTGTCCGTGACATCACGCCCAAGGATGAGCCCACTGCATGTCATTTAATCATTATTACCAAAGCGAACTCACCGCGCTACGCCAGCAAGGCAAGCGCTTTGCCGAGCGCAATCCGGCGTTGGCGCCATTTTTAGGGCAAAGCGGTCGCGATCCTGACGTTGAGCGCTTGCTGGAAGGCTTTGCTTTTTTGACCGGCCGCTTGCGTCAGAAGCTGGATGATGAGCTGCCTGAGCTGACGCACTCGTTGATGCACCTGCTTTGGCCCAATTACATGCGCCCGCTGCCGGCGTTCAGCATGTTGCAGTTTGACCCGCTCAAGCGTCCCTCACCCATGCAGTTGGTACCCCGCAACACGCCGGTGGAATCCAAGCCAATCAAGGGTGTGACCTGTCAGTTTCGTACCGCTTTTGATACCGAAGTACTGCCGCTGGACATCAGCAGCCTGGATTACTCGGTTAAGGGCAGCGGTGCACTACTGGAGTTGAAATTGATGATGACCGCCGAGGGCAACCTTGGCGATCTGCGGCTAGATCGTTTGCGCCTGCACCTGGCCGGCGAAGGCTACATTAGCCAGATGCTCTACTTGCATCTGCTCTGCCATCTGGATGGCGTGGATCTGGTATTGCTCGATCAAAACGGCAAACCGTTGCTGGATGATTATGGCTCACCACTGGGCTTGAAAAGGCTCACGTCGGCGCAGGTCAGGCCAGCCGGATTTGATGAAGAGCACGCGCTTATCCCCTACCCGGACAATACTTTCCGCGGTTATCGCTACTTGCAGGAATACTACGCCTTCCAGGAAAAATTCCTGTTTGTCGAAGTCAGCGGCATTGACCGTTTTCAGCCAATGCCGACCGATCTGCTAAAGCGCGCCCGAGGCTTTGCCCTGCGCTTTGATATCCGCCAAATCGGCGCTCAGCGCATCAGCCCCAGCAAAGACAATGTGCGGCTGCACTGCACGCCGGTCGTTAACTTGTTCAGCCATGACGCGATGCCGATCCGCCTGGATGGAAGACAGGATCAGTACCTGCTGCGGCCCGCCGAGTTTCACGCCGACCACTGCGGCATTTTTTCGGTTGACCGGGTTACTGGTTGGAAGCCCGGCGGCATGGGTTATGAAGAATACGTACCCTTTGAATCTTTCGAGCACGACGCTAGCTTTGATAACCGAGAGTCCCGCCCGCACTACAGCCTGCGACAGTATCCATCGCTGCTGGGTGACGGCCAGGACACCTACCTAAGCTTTGGCCTGCGCAATATTGATCAGCATGAAACCCTATCGATCGAACTGACCTGCACTAACCAAGACTTGCCCCGGCAGCTCGCGCTCGGTGATATCTGCCGGCCCACCGAAGGCACACCGGAGTTTCTCAGTTTCCGCAACATCAGCACCGTCACGCCCAGCTACGCGCCGCCCCTACACCAAGACTTTCTCTGGAAATTGATCAGCAACATGTCGCTCAACTACCTGTCGCTGGAAGACGTCAACGCACTCAAGCTGGTGCTGGAAACCTACGATCTGCCGCGCCATTACGATCAACATGCGGCCAAGGTCAGCAAGCGCCGACTGGAGGGGCTGAAGGCGGTGCGCCACGTTCACGTGGATCGTCTGCACCGAGGACTGCCGGTGCGCGGCATCAAGACCGAGTTAAGCATGGACCTGGACAGCTATCTGGGTGAAGGCGACATGTATCTGTTTGCCTCGGTACTCAACGAGTTCTTGTCGTTGTACTCCAGCCTCAATTCTTATCACGAACTTTCCGTCAACAGCATTCAAGGGGAGGTGTACCAATGGGCGCCGCGCATGGGCCAACAGCCCCTGTTCTGACCAGGATACAACGCGATATCCGTCAGTACAGCCTGTTTCAGGGTGTGCTGTTGGTACTCGAACGCCTGCAACTGGCGCATCCAGATCTCGACGATAGTGCGCTTTACGAGCGCCTGCAATTTGTTGCCAATCCGAGCATGGGCTTTCCCGGTTGCGACATTGAAGAAGTCGAGTTCATTCAGGACACCGACGGCCTGCGTGCGCGCATGCAGGTGAACCTGATCAGCCTTAGCGGCGCCAGCTCACCGCTGCCGGCCTTCTATAGCGAACAGGCCCTGGGCGACGGGCCTGACGGCAACATCACGCGCGAATTTCTTGACCTCTTCAACGACCGCCTGCAGCGGCTGCTGCTGCCGATCTGGCAGAAATATCGCTACCGCGCACGTTTCAGCAAGGGCGCACAGGACCCCTTCTCTGTGCAGCTACTGTCATTGGTTGGCCTGCGCCCGGACCGCATGGCTCAGGCGCCCGATCTCAACTGGAAGCGGCTGCTGCCCTATCTGGGTCTGCTGAGCATGCGCGCACAGTCGGCCGAACTAATCGAATCGGTACTGCGCTACTACTTTAAACACCCGGCCATGCACATTGAGCAGTGCATGCAACGCCGCGTCAGCATCCAGCCCGCGCAGCGCTGCCAGCTCGGTCAGGCCAACAGCACACTGGGTAGCGACCTGGTATTGGGCGAAGAAGTATTCGATCGCAGCGGAAAATTCCGCCTGCACATTCGCGAACTGGACTGGGATGGCTTCCACAGTTTTTTGCCACCGGGCAAACATTTTCAGCCATTGCGCTCACTGGTGCGTTTCACCTTGCGCGACCCGCTCGACTACGACATTCAACTGCATTTGCGTCAGGACGAAATCCGCGAACTGCGGCTTGGCGCAAGCAATCCCTGCCGCCTCGGTTGGACCAGCTGGCTTGGTCACGAGCAGGCACTGCCCACGGTAACCCTGGGCAACGGAACTCATTAAGGACTGATGACATGATGCAACTCGACCTACAACAACTGGTGCAGGCACTGGACGCAGCCAGCCGGCAAGACCTCGAAGCCGCTGCCGAGCGCTGCATGCAGCGCGGCGGCAACAAGGTACTGGTCGAAGACCTGTTGCTCGGCCTGTTGGAGCGTTCCGATGGCCTGCTCAGCCGCGCCCTGCAGGACGCAGAAATCGACTCCGGCAGTCTGGCCGAAACCCTGGTGCCGCGCGGCCAGAATGAGAGCAGCAGTAATCCGAGTTTTTCCGCCGAACTGGTGCAGTGGCTGCAGGACGCATTGCTGATCGCCAACCTTGAACTGGCCAGCAGCCGCATTGATCAGGCGGCACTGATTCTGGCGCTACTGCGCAATCCGATGCGCTACGCCGGCACGCCTTACCAGACAGTGCTAAGCGGTTTGAATGCCGAACGCCTGCGCGACTTCGCGCGCTCTCAGCAGAACACTGCAGGCAGCGAGCACGCCGCTACGGGTGAATCGGCCCTGCAACGCTTCACCCACAACTTCACCCAACAAGCGCGCGACGGCAAACTGGACCCCGTGCTCTGCCGTGATCAGTCGATCCGCCAGATGATCGATATCCTCGCCCGCCGCCGCAAAAACAACCCCATCGTGGTAGGCGAAGCGGGTGTCGGAAAAACCGCGCTGGTAGAAGGGCTGGCGCTACGCATCGCCAACAACACCGTTCCTGAATCGCTGCGCAATGTTGAATTACTGTGTCTGGATCTCGGCCTACTGCAGGCCGGCGCCAGCATCAAAGGCGAATTTGAACGCCGCCTGCAGGGCGTGATCGACGAGGTCAAAGCGTCAAGCAAACCTATAGTGCTGTTTATCGATGAGGCACACACGCTGATCGGCGCAGGTGGTCAGGCTGGCAGCGGAGACGCCGCCAACCTGCTAAAACCCGCCTTGGCGCGTGGCGAACTGCGCACCATCGCCGCCACCACCTGGAGCGAATACAAGAAATACTTTGAAAAAGACCCGGCGCTGGCCCGGCGTTTTCAGCCAGTCAAACTGCTCGAGCCCACTCCAGCCGAAGCCGTCACCATACTGCGCGGTTTGGCACCGGTGTATGAGCGCAGTCACGGGATTTATCTGCGTGACGATGCCGTGGTGGCGGCAGCCGAACTGTCGGCGCGCTATCTCGCTGGGCGGCAACTGCCAGATAAAGCCGTTGATGTGCTGGATACCGCTTGCGCCCGTGTGCGCATAAGTCTGGCAGCCGAGCCTTGCGCGCTGGAAGCGCTACGCGGAGAAATCGCCGAAGGTGAACGCCAACTGCAGGCGGTGCAACGCGACCTTGGCGCCGGATTGGAGATTGACCAGGCAGCATTGGACGCTCTGGAAACCCGCCTGCATGTGGCCCGCGACGAAGCCAGCGCGCTAGCACACCGCTGGCAGGTGCAACGTGAACTGGCCGAACGGCTATTGACGTTGCGCCAAGCGTGCGCCGAAGGTCGCGAAGCTGAAGTGGTCGATGCAGCGGTGTTGCAAGAACACGAGCAGAGCCTGCAACAGGTGCAGCGCGAGCTGAGCCAGGCGCAAAGCCAGGAACGGCTGGTCAGCCATGAGGTGTGCCCACGCCTGGTCGCCGAGGTGATTAGCCACTGGACCGGCGTACCGCTGTCGCAACTGGCGCGCGAACACAATGCCAAGGTCACCGCATTCGCCGGTGATCTGCGCCAGCGTCTGCGCGGTCAGGAACCTGCCATCGCCGCACTGGATCGCGCCATGCGCGCCACCGCCGCTGGCCTGAATCGACCTGAAGCACCGGTGGGCGTCTTTCTGCTGGTAGGTCCCAGCGGCGTCGGCAAAACCGAAACCGCCCTCGCTTTGGCAGACCTGCTGTACGGCGGCGAGCGCTTCCTGACCACCATCAACATGTCCGAATTTCAGGAAAAACACAGCCTTTCGCGCCTGATCGGCGCGCCGCCCGGCTACGTCGGCTATGGCGAAGGCGGCATGCTGACCGAAGCCGTACGGCAAAAACCCTATTCGGTCATCCTGCTGGATGAGGTCGAAAAAGCCGATCCGGATGTGCTCAACCTGTTCTACCAGATCTTCGACAAAGGCATCGCCAACGACGGTGAAGGCCGTGAGATCAATTTCCGCAACACCCTGATTCTGATGACCTCAAACCTGGGCAGTGAGCAGATTGCAGCGCTCTGCGCCGATGGAGCTCAGCCCGATAGCGAACAATTGGAAGAGGCCATTCGCCCGGCTCTGGTCACACACTTCAAAGCCGCCCTGCTCGCCCGCATGCGAATCGTGCCTTACTACCCGATTGCCGGCGAGATACTCGAAGAGCTGGTTGAACTGAAACTGCAGCGCTTTGCCGAGCGCTTGCAGCGCCGCCACCTCGCCTTCAGCCATGATCAACAGTTGGTTACCCATTTGGCCGAACGCTGTTTGCGTGCAGACAGCGGTGCACGCTTGATTGATCAGTTGATCGACGAGCATCTGCAGCCACAGGTAGTTGATCGCCTGCTTGATGCCATGGCCAGCGGCCAACGGTTGAGCAGCGCCAAAGCGACACTAGGTAGCGCAGGAGCGATTGTCTGTGAGTTCGCTTAAGCTGCCCAGCCTGTTTGACCAATTGGCCCAGCCGCTGGTCTATGCCGAGTCGTTGCTGGCGCGCTTTAGCATCCTGGCCGCCAGCAACGACAGCCGTGCCCTGCAGCAACAGCTGGTCGCCGCTGCGGCTGATTTGAGCCACTGCCCACTCGCACAGCTTTATCTGCTAGACAAGACCCAGACCCAATTAACGCTCTGCGCAGAATGGCTCGATGGCGCGCCAATGGCCCGTGAAGAGTCAACCCTGCCGAGCGACTACAAAGACCAGCAACTGCTGCAATACTGCCTATTCCAGAATCAGGTGCTACACGTCAATTCGCTGGACAACAGCTTATACGCCACCCCTTTCCTGCCCGAGACCGACCGCAGTTGGCGCAGCCTGCTGTGCCTGCCGCTACATGACCGCGAGCAACATCTTGGCGGCCTACTGCTGATCGCCCAGCGCGATACTGAGACGCTGGACGCCTTTGCCGATTCACTGCGTCTGCTCGGCGACTTCGCCATGGGTCAGCTGCAACTGCTGCAGCGCCTGGACGACACCCCACCAAGCGCTCCGCCCAGTGTAGATAACACAGTCGGCCATGAGCGTGGTTATGGCCTGATTGGTGAAAGCCCCGTCATGCAGCGGGTGCACCGCCTGATCAGCAAGGTATTGCACAACCCCGTGAGCGTCATGGTGGCTGGCGAAACCGGAACCGGCAAGGAACTGGTTGCCCGCGCCGTCCACGATTACGGGTTACGCCGCAGCCAACCTTTTATCGCGCAAAATTGCAGTGCGCTGCCTGAAGCCTTGCTGGAGAGTGAACTCTTTGGCTATATCAAAGGCGCGTTTACCGGCGCCACGCAGGATCGCATCGGGCTGTTTGACGCGGCCAACGGCGGCACCCTGTTTCTTGATGAAATCGGTGACATGCCATTCGGTCTGCAAGCCAAAATATTGCGCGTATTGCAGGAAGGTGAGCTGCGCCCGCTGGGCAGCAACCGCACCCATAAAGTTGATGTACGCATCATCGCTGCCAGTCACCACGACCTACGCACCTTGGTAGACAAAGGCCAGTTTCGTGAGGACCTGTTCTACCGTCTTGGCCATTTTCCGATAGAGGTCCCGCCACTGCGTGAGCGCGGTGGCGACATTCAGTTGTTGGCCACCCGGTTTTCTGAAGAAGCCTGCCGCTTTTTGCAGCGTGAGCCCTGCCGTTGGTCAGACGAAGCGCTCGAACATCTCGCCGGCTACCACTTTCCCGGCAACGTGCGTGAACTCAAGGGGCTGATTGCTCGCGCGCTGTTGCTCTGCGACGGCAACTTGTTAATGCCCGAGCACTTCAGCCTGCCAGACAGCCCGCAACCCATTAACAGCCGCTCGTTACGCGAACGGCTTGAGCAGGTCGAACGCAACTTATTGCTCGACTGCCTGCGTAAAAATCAGGGCAATCAAACCAGCGCCGCCAGCGAGCTCGGTCTACCGCGCCGCACCCTGCTCTATCGCATGCAGCGACTGAACATCAATGCCGCGGACCTCAGGCACAAGGAGCGAGCGCATGCTCAATCCCGCTAATCGAGTCCCTTTACACCCAACCAACACGGTCAAGATTGAAGGAATTATGGATATGACGGCACCTGCTACTCGCTGCCTGCTGGCTCTTGCACTAACAGCCCTGCTGGTCGGCTGCGCGGGCAACCACAAGTTTGACGACGATGAGTATCGCCCCCTGGGTGATCCCAAGACAGTAAGCCGCGACGCCTAGTCGCAAGGAGCATTAACGCAATGGAACTGGTCTTCGATGTTGTCAGTGCGCAACAATTTGAACCGGGTGTGCCCAACAGCAAAACCTTCCGTCAGGCTGGCGGCATTATTGGCCGTGGGGATGATTGTGATTGGGTAATACCCGACCGCAAGCGCATTGTGTCAGGCCGACATGCTGAGGTGAGCTTCCACAACGGTGTGTTTTACCTTACCGACACCAGCAGCAACGGCATTCTGTTCAAGGATACCGAAACCCCGCTGCCCAAGGATAAACCGCAGGCCATCGAGCATGGACAGGTTTACTGCTTTGGCGAGTTCGAAATTCGAGCTCGCTTGGCGCAGGACCCGAGCGTATTCGCGGAGCCAACCGACCCGCTTGAACAGCCGGAAAGCCTAATCCCTGACGACGCTTTTCTAGACCTCGATCCGCTCAACGCCATGGATCAACCTGAGCAGGCCTACCGCGGCAACGACGATTTTGCGCTGCTAAATCAGCCTCCGCCAGGTTATGCCGATCAGCGCGCGGACTACGCCCGGGTCGATATGGAGAGCCTGCCGATTCCCGAGCTACGCCAGCCAGAGCAGCCTCCTGCACCCGTCAAACCCACCACCACACCGTTGGCACCCGGTTTCTGGGATAGCTTCGCCAAGGCGCTAGGGATGGATTTAGGGGGGCTAACTGAAGCGGAGCGCGAGCAACTCGCACTCAAGAGCGCCACCCTGTTGAAGCAAAGCATGGGGCAGCTGCGCCAGAACCTGCATACCCAAGCGAAACTTAAACACGATCTGCAGTTGTCCGCCGAAAACCAGACCAGCCACCCACTGGCCCAGGCGCCGGACAGTGCAGCAGCGCTAAGCCAGCTGCTAAGCAACGCCCGCAGCGACGAGTCCGCTCATCAATTGCTGTCCTCTGCCTTTAGCGAGCTGCAATCGCATCAGGTGGCTTTGGTTGCCGCCAGCCGGTCGGCGACCAAGGGCGTGCTAGAGCAACTGGCGCCAGAACAACTCAAGCTACGTTTTGACCAGGATGGCAGCGGCTCCTTGTTAAATAGCGCTGGCGGCCGCTGGCGCGCCTATAGCCGTTTGCATCAAAACCTGCAGCGTGATGAGCAATGGCACAAAGAGTTGTACTCGCCGGCCTTCACCCAAGCCTATCAGGATCAGTTGCGCCTGATTGCCTCTCTCAACAGTTCATATCAAGGATGATCGCTATGTTTTTATCATTCATTAACCGCTGCCTGCTCGGCTCACTCTGTGCCCTCGTGATCAGCGGCTGCTCCAGCCTCTCGCCTTACTCGGATATGACCAAGGTTGATCTGACCCTGCAAGGCAGCGAGCGTTTGAACCCCGACATCAACGACCGTCCCTCGCCCATCGTGCTGCAATTGATTGAGCTAAAGAATCCGGTCGCCTTCGAGCACGCCGACTTCTTCTCTCTGTACCAGCGCCCGCGTGAAGTACTGGCCCCCGACCTGGTGGCGATGGAAGAACTGGAACTGCGTCCGGGTGAAGAGCGCAGCTATAAGTTGTCCGCCTCACCAGAAAGCCGCTATTTAGCAGTGCTCGCCGCCTATCGTGATCTGCCAAAAGCGCAGTGGCGCATCGTAGTACCGCTACACAGCGAGGAACGCAATCCGGTCGCCCTGTTACTTGATGAGCACGGTATCAGCGCGCTGGATTCCAGCAAGGATGAGGATTGAAGCATGAGCATGCCAAAAGTGGTCTGGCAGGAGGGCATGTTGCTGCGCCCTCAGCACTTTCAACAGAATGACCGGTATTACGATCAACAGCTAAAAAGCCGTACACAGAAGCTGATCAGCCATGCGTGGGGCTTCTTCAGTCTGGAAATAGACGCGCAGTTTCTCAATATGGGTAAGCTGGTGATCAGCCACGCCAGCGGCGTGCTACCGGACGGTAGCCTGTTCGACATTGGCAATGAAAAAGAGCCCCTGGCGATCGATGTACCGCCCAACACCAGCAGCACGCCGGTGTATTTGGCGCTACCGCTGGTTACCAGCAATCACGTAGAAACCCGTCGCCCCAACCAACGGGATGTACTGGCGCGCTACACCGCCCACGAAACCGAAGTGGCGGATTCTAACGCCGGCGACAGCAGCGCCAGTCAAGTCAGCTGTGCTCAGCCAGACTTTCGCTTGTTGCTGGGTCAGCATCCGAATGAGCAAGCCTTCGTGCGACTGCAAATTTGTGAAGTCCAGGACAGTACGCCGGACGCGGTGATCAGCCTGAATCCAGAGTATGTGCCAACCTACCTGCACACCCACGCCAGCAGCTATTTATTGTCTTGTTTAAAAGAGGTGGTAAGCATGCTTGCCCATCGCGGCGACATGCTGGCCGAGCGCATACGCGCCACCGGCAAGATGGGCAGCTCTGAGGTCGGCGACTTTATGATGTTGCAGTTGATTAACCGCAGCGAACCGGTGCTGCGACATCTACTCAAACTGGAGCAGGTTCACCCGGAGCAGATCTATCGCGAGCTGTTGGCGCTACTCGGTGAGCTGTCGACCTATTCCAGCGAAAGTAAAAGACCCAAACACGATAGCTATTACCAGCACAGTGACCAGGGACAGAGCTTTCGCAAACTGATGGACGCGATTAGGCAGGTGCTGTCGATGGTGCTGGAACAACACGCCGTCGAGTTGCCGCTGCAGGAACGTCAATACGGCATAAAAGTGTCGCCGATCAACGATCCCAAGCTACTCGGCAGCGCCTCCTTTGTACTGGCCGCCAGCGCGCAGTGCGATTCTGAAGAACTGCGTAAACGCCTGCCCGCACACCTTAAGGTCGGCGCAGTGGAACGTATTCGTCAGCTGGTCAATCTGCATCTGCCGGGCATCAAAGTCAAACCGCTACCCGTCGCCCCACGGCAGATTCCGTTCCACTCCAGCAAAACCTATTTCGCCCTCGAGTTCACCTCGGAAGAGTTGGCACAACTGGAGCGTTCCGGTGGTTTCGCCTTCCACGTGTCAGGTGAAATCAGCGGGCTGGATCTCGCGTTCTGGGCCATCAGGAGCTAAGCAAGATGATCAAGGAAATGGAATACAGTCAGGATGACAAAACGGTCATCCTCAGCCGCCAGGGCCATAGCCCGGCCAATAGCACGCTGACTGACTTTGCCGCCCCGCCGCGCTATGAAAAGCTCGAAGAGCGCATGGTGTACGCCGCACGGGTAAAACCCGCCGAGCAGTCACATCAAGGTTTGAATCCCTTGGTTGGCATGGCAACCAGCCTGCTTTCCGAAATTGTCCGACTAAAACACAGCCACCAATCCGAAGACCTCTATCTACTGAAAGAGCGTTTAGCCAGCGAGATTAAGCTGTTTGAGCACCGCGCAATGCAAGACAGCACCGACAGTGGACAGGTTATGGGCGCGCGCTACGTGCTTTGCACCGCACTCGACGAAGCCGTAGTCACCACGCCTTGGGGTAACGAAAGTGAATGGTCGCAGATGAGTCTGCTGAGCAGCTTTCACAACGAAACCTTTGGCGGCGAAAAGTTCTTCATTCTACTCGACCGCCTGGCGCGTAACCCCGTCAAGCACCTCGACATGTTGGAGCTAATGTATGTCTGCATGTCGCTCGGTTTTGAAGGCAAGTATCGCGTACTGCCACGCGGCTTGCTGGAACTGGAAAATATCCGCGACAGTTTGTTCCGGCAGATCCGCCAGATTCGCGGTGATGTGCCACGCGAGATATCGCCCCACTGGGAAGGGCTCAAAGGGGAAGGTCGACGGCTAGTGCGCTACGCGCCCTGGTGGCTGGTAACCGCACTCACACTCACCTGTCTGGCCGTTACCTATGCGGGATTTGCCTGGGTGCTTGATCAGCAGCGCGACGCTGTTATGCCGCCTTATCTTAGTGAAAGCGCCCAGACAACAGTGGCGCCACCGGTAGCAGGGAAGAATGCACAATGAAGGAATTCGGACGGAAAGTCGCAGCCGCGCTGCGTAAAACCTGGGTATGGACACTGCTCTGCGTGCTACTGCTGGCACTGATTATCTGGACCGCAGGTCCGGCGCTGGCGATCAGCGATTACCGCTTCTGGCAATCTGCCGGTAGCAGGTTACTAAGCATCAGCGTGCTGTTTCTGGCTTGGGGCCTGAGCATGGTGTTCTTCAACTGGCGCCGCGACAAGCGCAAAAAGGCCGAAGAGAATGACCAGCAAGCGCAAGAGCGCATTCGCCGCGAAGAGCAGATCGTTGAGCAGCAACTAACGCTGCACGAACGCTTCCGTCAGGCCATGCGCACCCTACGCACCTCTAGCTTGTACCGCGGTCGCAGCGAGCGCTGGAGACGTGACCTGCCTTGGTACTTGTTGCTAGGGCCTGAATCCAGTGGCAAGACGAGCCTGCTTGACTACTCCGGCCTGGAATTTCCGCTCAACAAGAGCGCCGAGCAACGCATGACTCGAAGCCTAACCGGAACCGATTATGCCGACTGGTACTTTGCCGAGCACGCGGTGATCATCGATACCGCCGGCCGCTACCTGACCCAGCCTGACAGCGAACTCAACGCATTAGGCTGGCACACCCTGCTTAAGCTGCTACACCGTCGCCGGGGCAAGCACCTCAATGGCGTGCTGGTGACCCTGCCGAGCGACTTGCTGCTCAGCGGCAATGAGATGGAACTGGAAGCACTGGCACGGCAAACCCGGCAGCGGCTGCTGGATGTCAACCAGCAGCTCGGCGTCGATGTGCCCGTTTATCTGGTACTCAGCAAGGCAGACCAAATCCTCGGATTTGATGAATTCTTTGATCACCTAAGCCAGGAGGAAAGACATCAGGTCATGGGCGCCAGCTTCAACAAGGAGCAAGACGGCACCGACACCAACGTAGTCCGCGCCGAATTCGATGCCCTGCTGCAGCGCCTGAATAGCCAGATCATCCCTCGTCTGCATCTGGAGCGCGACAATCAACGGCGTGGCCGCATTCTCGACTTTCCGCATCAGTTAGGCAGCCTTGGCGAGCACCTCGGCTTGTTCATCGAACTGGCGTTTGCCGGCAACCGTTACCAGCGTGTTACACAGCTGCGCGGCTTCTATCTGACCAGCGCACCGCAGCTGCAGGGTGCGCACGATCCTATGCAGAGTGAGTTCAGCCGAAATCTGGGTATGCCCGCCCCGCCGCTGCCGGCCTACCATCGCCAGCAAGGTTATTTTATTCAGCGCTTGCTCAATGAAGTGATCTTCCCTGAATCGGCGCTAGCCGGCTTGGATGAACGGGAAGTTAAACGCCTGCATCGCCGTCAACGGATCCTCTACGCTGCCGCTTTTGCTGGTTTGACGATCCTCGGCACCAGCTGGGCCTTGGCCTTCTCGGCCAACCATGACCGCTTTGAACAGCTGCGCCAACTCAGCGAATACTTCGACGGAAAACCCGGCAGCATCAGCGCGCACAGCAATGCGCCACAGCTGCTCAAGCAACTGGATACCCGCTACGCCGCGACCTTGGTCTTCCCACCACGCGAAGATGTGCGCTGGCATGAGAAGGCAGGCCTCTATCCCGGTGAGCAGGTCAATCCTGATCTGGATGCAGCCTATCAGCAGGCGTTGAAGCAATATTTGTTGCCCTTGGTAGCCAAGCAGCTGGAAGCGCAGATTCGAAACGACATGCACGACCGCGAACTGCTACTGGGTAGTCTGCGCGCTTACTTGATGTTGAACATTGAGGAGCGCCGCGACCCAGCCTATCTGCAAGACTGGATGGCCGATGAGTGGTCGCTGCGCTACGCCAATAACAACGCAGTGCAAAGCAGTCTGGGTGATCATTTCGAGCGCCTGCTGGACTCCAATTTTGCGGCATACCCCCTGAATACCCGTTTGGTAGCCGATGCACGTAAGCAGCTGCGGGGCGAATCGTTGGCCAGCGTCATCTACCGTATGTTGCGTGAACAAGCACGGCGCTTACCCGAATACCGTATGGATCAGCACATGGGGCCGCAGGCACTGTTGCTGACTGCACGTAGCAACAGTATTCCCGGCTTTTACACCAAGAGCGGTTATGAGCAAATGTTCCTGGCGCAAGGTGCGGATCTGGTGCGCAACATGCTCAAGGACAACTGGGTACTGGGTAATAGTGAGGCACTTAGCCCACGCGACCTGGCCCGCCTGAGCAAGGAGATGGAAGCACTTTACTTCCAGGATTACGCCGACCAGTGGATCAACGCCATCGCAAAGCTGCAGCTCGAACCACTGGGCGCAACTGGAGCTGGCGCCGAGAAGCTATCCGGGCTGGCCGCGGCCAATTCACCGATTACCCGGCTATTGCAGGAAGTGCGTGAAAACACCCTGTTTACCCCGCCAGAGATACCTGAAATCCCGGATGAAGTAGGCAATATTGGTAACTCGCGCCGGGCCCGGCAGCTGCAGAAAGTCGCCGAATTAGGTGTGGAAGCAGCGGCCGATCAAATCACCCAAACCGCTGGTCAAGCGGCCTTGCAGCAGCGTTTCAGCAATCTGCACCAGTTGCTCGACGCTGACGGCAATCCCGGCCCGCAACTGGCCAACGCATTGCAGGCCATGGGTGCGCTGCAGATGCAACTGGCACAACTAGCCAACTCCAGCACACCCCAGCAGGATGCCTTCGACATGGCCAAGTCGCGCATGCAAGGGCAACGCGACGCCATTAACCAGGTGCGCAGTAGCGCCGGCAACCTGCCCAGCCCGGTCAGTAACTGGGTTTCTTTGATCGCCGAAGATGGCTGGATGCTGGTGCTTTCAGACGCTCATCAGTATCTCAATCAGCGCTACCGCAGCGAACTGTACAGCGCCTATCGTACTTCACTGCGTCAACGCTATCCGTTTGCTACCAATACCGACAGCGACGTTGATCTCGCCGACTTCCGTGCCTTCTTCAAGGAACAGGGCATTGCCGACGCTTTCTTCGAACGCTATCTGTCACCTTTCGTCAGTGGCTCCGCCGGCAAGTATCAGCTGCGCCGGGTAGATGGCCGTGCGCTGCCGATCTCCCGCGAGTTTCTCGGGCAGATGACCCGCGTGCAAACCATACGCCGCAGCTTCTTTGCAGAGGATCCGAACGAGCCGAGCATTTTGTTCAAGCTTGAGCCCTACTCGCTCGACTCCAGCCTAGGCCGCGCCAGCTTTCGCTATGGCAATCAACAAATGGAATATCGCCACGGGCCCATAGTACAAAGCTCATTCCGCTGGCCTTCGCGCGCGGAGGAAGAGCGCATCAGTCTGGTAGTAGAAGATCTGGGTGGTCGCCGCATGGGCATGGAACAACGTTCAGGCACCTGGTCACTTTTTCGGCTACTGGATCAAATGGAGGTCGATTACCACACCGACCGTGACGTATTGCTGCTCAAAGCCAGCTTGGGCGGTCTGCGCGCCAACTACTTGCTGCACAGCCAACGTGCGCCCAATCCCTTCGACGTCTCGGTACTGCGAGGCTTTGAATTGCCAGCGAGGCTGTAATGGAAGTACTGCAAAGCTGCTGGAGGAGCGCCGCGCGCACCGACAGAGGCAAAGTACGTGAACGCAATGAGGACTCCGTGCTGGACCAACCAGAACGCGGCGTATGGCTGGTCGCCGATGGCATGGGCGGCCACCAGAACGGTGCACTGGCCAGCCGCCTGATCGTGGAAGAAATTGCCGAGCTGGAGCTCGGCGGCAACCTTGACCAGCAGGTACGCAGGGTGCGCCAGGCGCTGCATGTGGTGAATCGCCGGCTTGGCCATGAAGTGACGGTGACGGCTGACCAACCGGATGCCGTCATGGGCAGTACCGTGGTCGCACTGCTCGGTAACCAGGAGCGCGCTGTTTGCCTGTGGGCTGGGGACAGCCGCTGTTATCTGTGGCGCAACCAACGGTTATATCAGCTGTCGCGTGATCACTCATTAATGCAGCAGCTGATTCACGAAGAGCAGGTTGATCCGCTGGAGGCTGCACGCCATCCCGCTGCCAACGCACTGACTCGCGCTGTCGGTGCGCATGAGCGCCTGGTGCTGGATATCCTCGAATTCAGCGTGCAACCCGGCGACACCCTACTGCTATGCAGCGACGGCCTCTACCAATCGGTATCCACCGGTATTCTCAGCCATGCCCTGGGGTTGATCTCGCCCGAAGCAGCAGTCGAATACCTATTTTCACACGCCCTTTCCGGCCCCGCACGCGACAACATCAGTGCGGTGGTTATGCGTAGATGATGCACAAGGAGCAATCAATGGATTCTGCAGTGGATACCCCTGCTAGCCCAGCTGGTACGCAGGTCGCTGGCAAACCCGCAAAACCCACCTTGCCCGCGGTCAGGCAAGGTGGCGAACTACCGACGGTGCTGAGTAACCGCTACCGCATTGAGCGTCTGCTCGGCGTGGGTGGTATGGGCGCCGTTTACCGTGCCCGTGACCTGTTACGCGAGCAATACGGTGATCCCGATCCTTACGTTGCGTTGAAAACCCTGAACGAAGAGTTTGCCGAGTACCCCGATGCCAACGCCCTGCTCTATAGCGAGTTTGCGCTTACCAGCCGCTTGCGCCACAGCAATGTTATTCGCTTCTATGCGTTCAACGTAGATAGGGTCAGCCAACGCGCCTTCATGACCATGGAGATGCTCAAAGGCCCGACGCTTGATCAGCTGATCAGCGAACGCACCGAGGGCTTGAATTGGCATGAGTTGCAGCAAATCGCCTTACCACTGCTCGAAGCTCTGCATGCCTCGCACAGCGTTGGCGTTTTGCACGGCGACATCAAACCCAGCAACGTCATACTCACCGCTGACGGTTTGCGGCTGTTTGATTACGGCCTAGGGCAACCCGTACAGGGCCTGTTGCCGGGGCTACCGCGCCTGAGTCGTAAACGTATTGCGGCCTGGACGCCCCGTTACGCCGCACTGGAACTGCTTGAAGGTGGCCCGCTGACCGAAGCTGCAGATCTGTATGCCGTCGCGGTGATTTTGTACGAATTGAGTAGTGGCCATCATCCCTACAGCCGGTTGACCGCCAAGCAAGCAAAATGCATGGACCAAGGCGGCACACTAAACAAGCCTGAGAACCTGCCAAGCAACTGCTGGCCAGCGTTAAAGGCCGCTCTGGCATTTGACGAAGAACAGCGAAATACCACGGTGGCCCAGCTGCTAGCCTGCTTCAGTTTTAAGCCAACCAGTCTGTTGCAGCGCTTGTTTGGCCACGCCGGCTAGCGCAATACAGGATACTCATACATAACAAAAAACGCCCCGCAAATCGGCTTTTGCGGGGCGCCTTGGTGTCACCCGAAAAAAACTGATTAGAGCGCGAGTTCGCGGTTCGACGCTTTAATGAATTCTTTTTTCAGCTCTTCAAACGTGTGAACTGCGGGGAACTGCGGAAATTCCTCGATCACATTGTCAGGCGCGTGGAACAAGATACCCGCGTGAGCTTCCGAGAGCATGGTGGTGTCGTTATAGGAGTCGCCGGCAGCGATGATGCGGTAGTAAATGCTCTTCAGTGCAACCACTGACTGACGCTTAGGATCTTTCTGGCGCAGTTGGTAATCCACCACACGGTCATTCTCATCGGTAATCAAGCGATGGCACAGCAGCGTGGGGAAGCCCAGCTGGCGCATTAGCGGCTGTGAAAACTCATAGAAGGTGTCAGACAGGATCACCACTTGAAAACGCTCGCGCAGCCAGTTCACAAATTCAACGGCGCCGTCCAGCGGCTTGAGCGTGGCAATCACTTCCTGAATATCGGATAGCTTGAGGCCATGCTTGTCGAGAATCGACAGGCGCTGCTTCATCAATACATCGTAATCAGGGATATCTCGGGTGGTCGCCTTGAGTTCTTCGATGCCGGTCTTCTCGGCAAAGGCAATCCAGATTTCGGGGACCAATACGCCCTCAAGGTCAAGGCAAGCAATTTCCACGTAACTCTCCTGATTAGGGTAATTTCAATGCCGCACAATTTACCGGCAAGCGCTTCAGGGCGCAACGACAAAGCCCATTCAGCCGCGCTGCACATAACATAAGCGCATAAAAGTATAACTAAATAAAAGAGGATGGACTAAAGCCCCTTTGTTAAACTTTCCGTCCATAGAACGGTGAACAATACAGACACCGCGGGATAAAGAGCCTGATGCCCATGACCACATTTAATACCGCACAATTTGCTGTCGATTACGCTAACGAATCGCCGCAAAAAATCCTTGAACTGGCCTTGCAACACTTCGACAACCTCTGGCTGTCCTTCAGTGGTGCCGATGACATAGTCGTACTCGACATGGCCTGGAAGATTAACCCCAATATCAAAGTATTCACTCTGGATACCGGCCGCCTGCACCCGGAGACCTACCGATTCCTGGAGCAGGTACGTAAACATTACGGTATTCAGATCGAAGCACTGTCACCTGATTACCAGCAGCTGGAAGGCTACGTGCGCGAAAAAGGCCTGTTCGACTTTTACGAGAGCGGACATGGCGAGTGCTGTGGCATCCGTAAAATCGCCCCGTTACGTCGCAAGCTAAGCAATGTGGACGCCTGGATTACCGGTCAGCGCAAAGACCAGAGCCCAACCCGCGCAGACGTGCCGGTTATCGAACAGGATGCTGCGTTCTCAACGCCTGAACACACCTTGATCAAGTTCAACCCTCTGGCCAGCTACAGCAGCGAAGACGTGTGGAATTACATCCGCATGCTGGAGATCCCCTATAACCCGCTGCACGAAAGGGGCTTCGTTAGCATCGGTTGTGAGCCCTGCACCCGCCCCGTACTGCCCAATCAGCATGAACGTGAAGGACGCTGGTGGTGGGAAGAGGCAACGCAGAAAGAATGCGGCTTGCATGCTGGCAATCTGATCGCCAAGTCTTAGCGCTAACGCCAGACACAAAAACGCCGGAGCATCACACTCCGGCGTTTTTCATGCTGCAACCCTGCGCTTAAAGCACCGGCAGCTCTATCTCGGCGAACAACTCCTCCAGCTCCATCCGGTTACTGCATTGCAACGCGCGGCCAATCATTTCGCGGTTCAAATGGGGGGCAAAAGTTTCGATAAAGTCGTACATAAAGCCCCGTAAGAAAGTGCCACGCCGGAAACCAATCTTGGTTACGCTGGCTTCAAACAGCTTGCTGGCATCGATCACCACCAAATCCGCATCAGCCACGGGGTCAACCGCCATATGCGCTACGATGCCGACACCGAGACCCAAGCGCACGTAGGTTTTGATTACATCCGCATCAGCCGCAGTAAACACCACCTTGGGTGACAGGCCCCGGTTACTGAAAGCCTCGTCCAACTTGGAACGCCCAGTAAAACCGAACACGTAAGTCACCAGCGGGTGCTCCGCCAGCTCTTCCAGCGTCAGTTCAGTAATATTTGCCAGTGGATGCCCCTTGGGCACAATCACACAGCGATTCCACCTATAACAGGGCATCATCACCAAGTCGGAAAATAGCTCCAACGCCTCGGTGGCAATGGCAAAGTCTGCGGTGCCGTCCACTGCCATTTCACAGATCTGCATCGGCGTGCCCTGATGCATGTGCAGTGAAACGTCGGGGTAACTGCTGATAAACTTCTTGATGATCGGCGGCAAGGCATAACGCGCTTGAGTGTGGGTGGTGGAGAGCGTTAGCGTGCCCTTGCGTTCGTTGCTGAACTCCTGGGCGATCTGCTTAATGCTATCGACCTTGCGGAGTATTTCGCCTGCGGTCGCAATGATACTTTCGCCTGCGGGAGTGATGCGCGTCAGGTGCTTACCGCTGCGCGAGAACACCTCTACTCCAAGCTCGTCTTCTAGCAACCGAATCTGCTTGCTGATACCGGGTTGTGAGGTATACAGGCTCTGCGCCGTGGCGGATACATTGAGATCGTGGTGGGCCACTTCCCAGATATAGCGCAGTTGCTGCAGCTTCATTGTAGGTATTCCTCTGTAAGAACCAGCGACTCGAGTAAGAGACGCCTGCTTGGTCTTGGACGTGACACCGTAAGGCGGTGCTGCTGAGGTATTTCAGCAGCCGCTCCGGGGTAGACCGCTTATAACCAGATTAGTTGTTATTCGTCTTAGGTTAGACGATAAAATCCGGCTAATACAGAAAAGTTTAAAAATGCTGACAAACAACCTGATTCAGGTCAGACCAAAAGAAAGATCACCTATAAATCAGATAGTTAAAAAGAAAACCTCAATTAGACTTCGGGGTCTGGAGGTTGCTTATTCCGTGGGGTACGTGGCCAGTCGGTACCACACCGACCGCTCGTTGGCAGTGGCCCTCCTGATCATCAAAGAACAGATCGGCACCAAAGGCCTGTAGAAACTCCGATTTATCCAAACCACCAAGAAACAGTGACTCGTCCAGACGAATATCCCATTCACGTAGGGTGCGTATCACCCGCTCGTGCGCTGGCGCGCTGCGGGCAGTGAACAAGGCCGTACGAATGGGGCAGCGTTCCTCTGCAAACTCGGTCTGAATTTTGTTGAGAGCAGCCAGAAAAGCCTTGAAAGGCCCGCCCCCCATTGGCTGTCTCGCGGCAGCCTGCTCGCTGGCCTGAAAGGCCGCCAAACCATCGCGCTGAAATACCTGCTCCGACTCATCAGAAAACAACACGGCATCGCCATCAAAAGCGATTCGCAGCTCATCGCGGGTTTCACGACGAAGGCCTGAAGGAAGAATGGTCGCGGCGGCAAAACCGGCATCCAGCGTTGCGCGCACGTCTTCAGCGTGGGTAGACAGAAACAGGTGGCAGCCAAAAGCAGGAATATAGGTGAAGGGGCTGCGACCACCGGCAAACGCCGCGCGGGTAATGCCCAATTGATAGTGCTGGATCGAGTTAAATACCCGCAGGCCCGTGTCCGCGCTATTACGCGATAGCAGTACCACCTCTACCCTGCTATCACCCTCAAGCAAGCTATTGATGTGCAATAGCTTTTGCACCAGCGCGAAAGCCTCGCCGGGTTCTAGCGGCGAGTCCTCTCGGGCTATCTGATACTTGCGATACGCTTCCAGCCCTTCACTTTCATAGACCTGATGGCTTTCATCCAGATCAAACAGCGCTCTCGATGAAATGGCGATGACCAGTTTGTCACCGAGTAGCGCGGGCATGGGCGTCCTTATTTAGCTTGGTCAGCGTTGAGATAACCGTTCTGGATGAACGTTAATTGATCCAACAATGCCTCGGTTTTGGGCATGCTGCAACCGGCGGCCTTGGCCTGGCTCAGCATTTCACCGTACAGGCTGTCGAGCTCCATCGGCCGTTTGTGTAACCAATCGTGATACATGCTGGGATGATAGTCCGGCATCATCGCCGTGCCAGCGAGGAGTTTCTGACCGATGCCATCCGGCATCTCTACTCCGCACGCCTTGGCTGCGCTGATCACCTCCTCCATCATGTCGCCAATCACTTTGCGGCTGGCATCGCTGGCCAGCAGCGCCTTGGTACCGGCATTCAATACCACAGAGGTGCCGTTGAACGGCGCGTTCCACACCAGTTTCTGCCAGCGCGCCGCATCCACGCCCGGCAAAATGCGCGTAGGAATGCTGCCAGATTTGAGTAATTCTGCGCCTTCCTCAAGCAGCGCCTGTCGCGCGTCACCCGCAGCTGGGCCGGAGTGATAGCCAAGATCGATCATGCCGTTGAATTGGTGCTTGATCAGGCCCGGCCCCTCTCGGAAGAGACAGACGTAACACAGGCCACCAATAAGATGAACGCTGTCAGGTAGGAAGGGGCGCAGTTTGTCTTCGTTATTCAAACCATTCTGCAGCAGTACTACTTTGGCATCCGGTTTGGCTGCCTTCGCGATCAGCTCGCCCAAATCGTTACTCGTCGCCTTGGCGCCAACCAGGATCCAATCGCAGGGGGGCATGTCGGCCGCGTTCTTGTAGGCCTGAACCGGGTGCAGGTGCAGTTGCTCATTGACCAAGCTGTTCACGGTAATGCCGTTCTCGACCACCGCGTCGTACTCGCTGCGCAGGAGAAAGTGCACATCGTTGCCGCCCTTTGCCAACATGGCGCCGTAAAAGCCGCCGATGGCGCCGGTGCCGATAATGCCGATGCGCGGTTTGTTGTTTTCCATACGAGCCTCATTTGAGCGATGTTTTATTGGTGTGCGCTGATGGTAATGGCCGAAGCAGCAGCAAGACAGTCAACAACACGACAAAGCCAAGCACCAATCGGAAAATAGTCAGCATAGCTGCTTATTAATTTTGTTTTTCAGGGTAATAGACAGTTGCGGGGTAGCCTAAGCGAGCAAGCTTGATTAAGCTGTGGAACTCTTTTTAAACGGCCGCAGCCAATTGCAGCCGGCACGACTTCCGGGATAAACGATGGCCGATTTACCAATTGATGATCTAAACGTCACCTCCAACGAAATTCTTATCAGCCCTAAACAGCTGAAAGCCAAAATTCCGATGAGCGAAGCGGCGCAGAAAACCGTGGTTGAAAGCCGCCAGGTGATCCGCGACATTCTTGATGGTAAGGACCACCGCCTGTTTATCGTGATCGGCCCTTGCTCTATCCACGACATTGCAGCAGCCAAGGATTACGCGGCGCGCCTCAAGGTGCTGGCTGAGGAAGTAAAAGACACCATTTATTTGGTTATGCGCGTGTACTTCGAGAAGCCGCGCACCACCGTAGGCTGGAAAGGTCTGATTAACGATCCTTACCTCGACGACTCTTTCAAAATTGAAGACGGCCTGCATATCGGTCGTCAACTGCTGCGTGACCTCGCAGAAATGGGTTTGCCTACTGCCACCGAAGCACTTGATCCGATCTCGCCACAGTATTTGCAGGACCTGATTTCCTGGTCAGCCATTGGCGCTCGTACTACTGAGTCACAGACCCATCGCGAGATGTCGTCTGGTTTGTCTTCTGCTGTGGGTTTCAAGAACGGTACTGACGGCGGCCTCTCGGTTGCCATCAATGCGCTGCAGTCAGTGTCCAGCCCGCACCGCTTCCTGGGCATCAACCAGCAGGGCCAGGTTTCTATCGTCACCACTAAGGGCAACCCTTATGGTCACGTGGTGCTGCGCGGCGGCAATGGCAAACCTAACTACGATTCGGTCAGTGTTGCGCTGTGTGAAAAGGACCTGGAAAAAGCCTCGATCGCACCTAACATCATGGTCGACTGCAGCCACGCCAACTCCAACAAAGATCCCGGCCTACAGCCACTGGTTATGGATAACGTGGCAAACCAGATTCTGGAAGGCAACAATTCGATTATTGGCCTGATGGTAGAGAGCCACATCGGCTGGGGCAGCCAGTCGATCCCCAAAGATCTCTCGCAGCTGCAGTATGGCGTGTCGGTTACCGATGCCTGTATCGATTGGGACACAACCGTTACCAGCGTGCGCAGCATGAACGAGAAACTAAAAGATGTGCTGCCTAAACGTAACCGAACAATCGCTTGATTCATAGCGGTTGCAGCAACCATAAAAAAACCGCCATTTGGCGGTTTTTTTATGCATCAAGATTTGTGCGAGAAAGCTTATTCGGCGTTAGCTGACTGGCGATCCATATACCATTCAACGTAAGAGCATGACGGTATTACCGTGTAGCCGTGGTCTTCTGCATAACGCAGGGCATGCTCGGTCAACTGCGCCGCTAACCCCTTGCCCCGCAATTCATTAGGCACGAACGTGCGATAGATATCGAGCGTCTGCTTCCCCAAATCCATGTAGGCCAAATAAGCCTTTGCGCCCTCAACAACAACATAGAACTGCTTGCCTTCCTGATCGTGCTGGATGGTGGCGTTCGTATTCATTGTCAGTCTCCCAGGCTGCTGTATGTGCAATACACGAGTTATCCACTATAGACGTTGTTCGGGCGGAATGATTCCAACCCGAACAAAAAATAGTCGGGCATCAAGCCGGTGGATTAACCCCTACCCCCATCAACATGAGCACAGCGATGGATAGCAGACAGGCGATAACCGGAATAACCACCGTAACCACAAAGAGATTCTTATAAGCTTCTTTGTGGGTAAGGCCCATGATCATCAGGGTCGCGATCACCGCGCCGCAGTGCGGTAACGAATCCAGGCCGCCGGCAGCAATAGCTGCAATACGGTGCAGAATTTCCGGCTCAATCCCCATCTCCAGATATTTTGGAGCCAAGGTCTGCATGAATATTTGCAGACCACCGGAGGACGAACCGACAATCGCAGATACCACGCTAACCGACGCAAATACGGACAGCAGAGGCGGCATATCTACGTTAAGGATCCACTGCGCGAAATGAGCAAATCCAGCAGTCTGGGTTACCACACCACCAAAACCGATAACCGCAGCAGTGTTCAACAGCGGCATGATGGAATCATCTGCACCCTGACCAAACACCTGCGCAGCTTTACGGCGCAAGCTCGGAAACAATACCACGCAGGTCAGTGAGCCCAGGATCAAGGCCATGCTGGGCCAGATGATTGGTTGTGAGGCGCTGAACAACAACACCTTGCCCATCAGGCTATCGCCGACAGTCCAGTCAGCCATGCCTAGCAACAAGCGTGGCAACATGATCACGCCCAACACCACAACCATGGGCACCATTGCCATCATCCAAGGCGGCGCTTCGGTGCTGTTGTCGGCCAATTGTTCCATACGCAGATCCTGAGCGTTCTCAACAAAACCTTCGCCCGACAACCTGGCCTTCTTCCACTCGTGCTCGACGTACCACATACCCAAGCCGCCCATCACCAGAGCAGCAAAGATGCCAATCCAGCCACCGGCGAATAAGTCGGTACCCAGCGAACTGGCCGCAATCACGTTGTGAATAGATGGGGTGCCCGGCAAGGCAGTCATCGTAAAAGTGCCTGCACCAATAGACGTCGCCGCTACCCATAGACGTTTGGGTAGATTAGCTTCACGCATTAACGTGATGCCCAGTGGATACATGGTGAACACCACCACAAAAACCACCACACCGCCGTAGGTTAGCAATGCGCAAACTACCATTCCCACTAGCAAAGTGTGCTTCACCCCAAGGCTACGGGTAATCGCCATAGCGATACTCTTGGCGGCCTGACTGGTCGCCATGACTTTGCCGAAAATCGCACCACAGAGAAATAGCAGGAAGAACTTGCCCGCGAAGGTAAAGGCGCCGAGAGCACCGAATGGGTAGAACTCCAGCAGTGTTTGCGACACCAACAAACCATTGGTCACCGCGACTACTAGCGCGCAAATCAAAGAAGCAATGAAGATGTTAATACCGCGCAAGGCCATAAAAATTAATAGCGCAAGGCCAGCTAACAAGCCGAAGTTTCCGAGCATGGTCAATCCTTATAGTTATTTTCCTGCGACACAGTACCTCAGCGGCTGGTCAAAACAAGCAAATAACCCGCAGATTAGACAGGTTGATTGTGGTCCATAAGGAGAGATTTATTGATGGCAGCCTTCCATACCTCAAGTCAGCTGCTACTATTAACAACGCTAGATAAGAACGCACTGCCAAGGGCCTGCGGAACTCAATAGTTATCAGCTGGTCTTTAGCAGTGCGTTCTTATAGCAAGGACTTTTACACTAAGGGGAAGTATATGAAAACTGCACTGAAAGTATCTGCTGTCGCTCTCGCCACATTGCTAGCTGCAGGTTGCAGCAACAGCATGGAAAAAGAAATGAGCGCTCGTGTAGCCGCTAACGAAAACGCAACTGCAAGCGCTCAAGCGCGTGCTGACGACGCTTACCGCAAAGCCGAAGAAGCACTATCTGCCGCCCAGCGCGCGCAGCAAACTGCTGATGAAGCAAACGAGCGCGCTATGCGTATGCTCGACAAGGCCAGCCAGAAGTAACAAGCCGGCCTGCGACCTGCCCGGTTCACATGGACCGGACAGGTTGTCCAATGACTCCAGGAATACCGCTTTCGGCATACACCAAATCACGTATCGCCTCCCAGTTCAGCTTGAACCCTCTTACCTTCTCACTTTGCTCAGCCAACAGCGCCTGAATTGCGCCCTGCTTGTCCAACGTGGATGGCATGCCCTGTTCATCCAGAGGCGTGTGGACCTCAAGGTAGAGTTCGCCATTGATCACCCCCAACTTGTAAGGCTGATTCACAATAGTCACCGTTGAACCCACGGGAACTTGCGGAAATAGTTCGGTAATGTCCTCGTTGCGCATACGGAAACAGCCGTGGCTAACGCGTGTACCTATACCGAAATTTTTGTTGGTGCCGTGAATCACATAGCCGCTCATGGCCAGATTCATCTTGAAGGGCCCCATTGGGTTATCCGGTCCTGGCGGAACGACTGAGGGCAAGGGGTCGCCATTAGCGGCGTGTTCTTCAAGAATCGATTTAGGCGGATACCAAGAAGGTTTTGCCTGCTTACGTAGAATACTCGTTTGCCCCAATGGCGATGACCAGCCCTCACGACCGATGCCAACCGGGTAGCTGGAAACAACCTCGCCCCCTTTATGGAAGTAGTACATGCGAAATTCGGGCAGGTTGATGACCACGCCTTCGCGCTCAGCGATGGGCAGAACATGCTCACCCGGCAAGGTAATTTCCGTCCCCTCGCCTGGCAACCAAGGATCAATTGCAGGATTGGCAGCAATCATCTCTAGATAACCGTAGCCGAGCGAGCTGCCCAGATCAGCGAAGGTGTCTTCATAACGCGCTTTGCGCGTTTCCACTTGACCAATCACATCCTGCTGCGGGCTTTGCAGCACAAAATCATTGGCCTGTACTAACCCAGCCGGGCATAACAAACCTGCGGCAAGAGCCAACGCTGTCAAGGTGGGACGAAATACACTCATGCATCAACTCCTGGTAAACAACATATTCATGACGACCTGCGAACTCTCGCCCTGCTCCTGCCGCGGCTGCTTCGTGCGGGCAGTTGGTTGCCGCACCCGCAGCTCAGTAGTCAATTGCAAGCAAGCAGGACACACCGCTGACATTATCTTCCTACTAACTTCACTATAAATGGGTTTAGACGGTAGCAAGTCGCCACACAAGGTGCGTTCGCGCGGTACATCAAGGCGCAAATTAATATCCACGAGATGAAGATGCCAAGGATCCTGCACGAACAGGTCTTGTTGCTCATCCTGTTCGACGATACACCAGCGCCTGGCAATCCAGGGCACACTTCCAGCCACAACGCTCTCCCTCTAATATGGACAGCTCAGGGCTGCTTAACAAGCCAGTCGCTAATAGGCGGCCAGGCATTTTCCAGAATCCCCGGTTGACCCTTGGCGTTGGGATGAATCCCGTCAGCCTGCACCAGCTCAGGAACACCCGCTACACCTTCCAGGACAAAGGGCACCAGAGTGACCTCCGGTTCGCTACCAAGGTCTCGATAAACCTGCTCGAACGCCTCGGTATAACGTACCCCATAATTCGGAGGAATACGCATGCCCATCAGAAGTACATCGGCGTCCGCGGCCAGAGCAGCATCAATCATCGCAGAAAGATTCTGTTGCATTTTATCCGGAGCCAAGCCGCGCAGACCATCATTACCGCCCAGTTCGATCACCACCAGATCAGGCTGATGCACCTCAAGCAGGCGTGGCAAGCGGGCCAGCCCCCCAGCGGTCGTGTCTCCACTGACAGAAGCATTAACCACCGGCAACTCATACGAGTGTTCATGCAAACGTGCCTTTAACAGACTCACCCAACCGCGCTCGAGTTCCAGACCGAAAGCCGCGCTGATACTATCACCCACTATCAAAATACCCTGCGCGGCAGCAGGCGCACAGGCAAACAATGTCATTAGTGACAACGGGATTGCCAACAGGCAGTTTTTCCAGGGTTTCATCAGGCCAGATACCATGTCAGACAGTGTGATAATCGCTCGCCACCTTAGCAAAATCGTGACCAGCTCGGAAGCAGAGCTAACCATTCTGGACAACGTCAGCTTGAGTATTGAGCGCGGCAGTAGCGTTGCCATTCTTGGCGCGTCAGGATCTGGCAAGTCTACCTTGCTCAGCCTGCTGGCGGGGCTGGATTTGCCAAGCAGCGGTGAAGTGGAACTGGCTGGCAAGGCGCTGAACCAGTTAGATGAAGATCAACGCGCTGCATTGCGCGGCGAGCACGTTGGCTTCGTGTTCCAGTCATTCCAGTTGCTCGATAGCCTTACTGCGCTAGAGAACGTCATGCTGCCGTTGGAGTTGGCTGGGCGACGCGATGCTCGCAAACGCGCAACTGAGTTGCTGGAGCGGGTTGGTTTAGCTGCGCGCACCAGCCATTATCCGCAGCAATTGTCGGGCGGCGAGCAGCAACGTGTGGCTATCGCCCGCGCCTTCGCCAGCGAACCAGCGATCCTCTTCGCTGACGAACCTACCGGCAACCTCGATGCCGCCACCGGCGAGCGCATCACCGATCTGTTATTTGAGCTTAACCACCAGCAGCAGACCACCCTCGTATTGGTAACCCACGACGCCCGCCTTGCCGAGCGTTGCAGCAATACCCTGCAAATGCAGGCTGGCAAGTTGCTGGAGCCGGGCGCGTGAGCAGTTTCAGCACACCCACGCTGGCGCTGCGACTGCTCGGTCGTGAGTGGCGTTCCGGCGAGTTGCGAGTACTGGTACTGGCGCTGCTGATTGCCGTGACTATCAGCACTGCCATCAGCTTTTTCACCAATCGCATTGAGCGCAGCATGACCAGTCGGGCGGCAGAGTTTCTTGGCGCTGACATGGTCATCTCATCACGCAGCCCGCTGCCTGAGCTGTACGCAAGTGAAGCAGCTCAGCAAGGATTGCAGACTAGCGCTCAGCTGGGTTTTTCCAGCGTAATGGCAACCGATGCACAGATGCAGCTGAGCAGCGTCAAGGCCGTTGCAGATGGTTACCCACAACGCGGCGAGCTACGCATAGCCGACCAGCCTTTCGGCGAAGAGCGCAGCACCCAAAGCATTCCGGCTCCTGGGGAGGTCTGGATTGAACCGAGGCTGTTGAACCAGCTAGAGCTGCAAGTCGGCGACACCCTGGATGTCGGCTACGCAAGCCTGCGCATTGGCGCACTGGTGACCCACGAGCCGGACCGCGCGGGTGATTTTTACAGCTTGTCGCCCAGCGTGCTGATGAACTTGAGTGATCTGCCCGCCACGCGCATCGTGCAACCCGGCAGCAGGGTGACGCACAAACTGTTGATTAGCGGCAGTGAGCAGGCCCTTAGCGCCTACCGCAACTGGCTTGAACCTGAGCTTGATGTAAATCAAAAGCTGACGACCGTAGCCGATGACAACCGTCAGATTGGCAACGCATTGAGCCGTGCCAACCAATTTCTCGGCCTGTCCAGCATCGCCGCCGTGGTGCTGGCCGGCGTAGCCGTTGCACTGTCCGCCGGACGTTTTGCGGTAAGACACTTTGACGCCAGCGCCCTGCTGCGCTGCATGGGCCTGTCACGGCGGCAAGTGCTGAAGCTGTTTCTTTGTCAGTTATTGCTGCTTGGCGCACTGGCAACTCTCGCCGGATTACTGCTCGGCTGGCTGGTGCAGTGGGGGCTGATCGTACTGCTCAGTGACTTGCTACCGCCCGACCTTCCTGCGCCCGGCTTGAAACCACTGTGGATTGGTGCCGCGACCGGCTTCACTGCATTGATCGGCTTCGCTCTGCCACCACTGCTACGGCTGGGTCGAGTCGCACCGTTACGCGTGCTGCGTCGGGATCTTGCGCCGATGCCTAGCAGCAGCTGGTTTATCTACGGGCTGGCGCTATTAGCACTCTGCCTACTCATGTGGCAATTCACCGGCGACCTCAAACTTACCCTATCGATGATCTTTGGCGGTGCCGCCGCAGCAGTAGTGATGGGTTTACTGGCGTGGCAACTGTTACGCGCCTTCGCCGGCCCACTTGGGCGGGCAGGTTTAGCATGGCGTCTGGGCAGTGGTGAACTGCTCAAGCAGCCTAGCGCGGCAGCGACGCAGATTTTAGCGTTCGGCTTGATCTTTATGAGCATGTTGGTGGTCATCATTTTGCGTACTGAATTGCTCAGCACGTGGCAGGATCAACTGCCGCCCGACTCACCCAATCACTTTGCGCTCAACATACTGCCGGACGAAGCTGAGGCTTTCACTACGCAGTTAAATTCGATCGGCGCTGTCAGTGCACCACTCTACCCTGTCACTCCCGGGCGCTTGGTGAGCATCAATGAAATACCGGTTCGCGAACAAGTCACTAAAGAAAGCCAGGGTGAGCGCGCCATCAATCGCGATCTGAGCCTGACGTGGTCTGCTGACCTGGCTGCCGATAACCATCTGCGTGAAGGACAGTGGTGGGCAACAGAAACAACGGATAACCCGCAGGTCTCGATTGAAAGCGAGCTTGCCGATAGTTTAGGTATCAAGTTGAACGACCAGCTCGGTTTTGTGATCGCCGGACAAACCTTGGAGGCCCGCGTCAGCAGTATTCGCGAGGTCGAATGGGACAATTTTACGCCTAACTTCTACATGGTTTTTTCGCCCGGCAGCCTTGATGGTATGCCGGCCACCCTGCTGACCAGCTTTTATCTCCCGACCAGTGAGCGTGACGCATTGCGGCAGTTGTCGCGCGCTTTCCCGGCGATGACGTTGCTGGAAGTCGAGCCGATACTGGAACAGATCCGCAGTATTCTGGCGCAGGTCACCCTGGCCGTAGAGTATGTGCTGATATTTGTTCTGCTAGCGGGTTTGACTGTGCTCTTTGCTGCGCTGCAATCGACGCTGGACCAGCGCTTGTATCAAGGCGCACTACTGCGCACCCTTGGCGCGCAAAAAAGCTTACTGCGACGCGCCAATCGTCTGGAGTTCAGCCTGCTCGGCGCACTCGCTGGACTCATGGCGGTGGTTGCCAGTGAGCTCGCCACATGGGCGCTCTACCGCTTTGCCTTGGATCTCCCGTGGCAGCCTCACCTGATTTATTGGTTGCTAACGCCGCTGACTGCAGCACTACTGATTGGCGTGGCTGGAGCCTGGGGTACTCGCGCAGTGGTTAACCAGAGCCCCATGCGACTGATCAACCGGAGCCATTGAGATGAGCCGCTATCGCCCGCCGCGCAGTGCCGGCACTGCGCTGATTACCGCGGCCGGCGCTCAGCGCCTGCGTGAAGAGCTTGACCAACTCTGGCGAGTTAAACGCCCGGCGGTCACCCAAGCGGTCAGCGAAGCTGCTGCGCTGGGTGATCGCTCGGAGAACGCGGAGTACATTTACGGCAAAAAAATGCTGCGCGAAATCGACAGCCGCGTGCGTTTTCTGCGCAAACGATTGGAAGCTTTGAAGGTGGTTGAGCTACCGCCAAGCGACCCGGCAAAGATCTATTTCAGCGCTTGGGTTGAGCTGGAAGATGAAGACTGTAAAAGCCTGCAGCTGCGCATCGTAGGCCCGGACGAGATTGACCCGAAACAACAACACATCAGCATCGACAGTCCTATGGCTCGCGCTCTTCTGGGCAAGTCACTGGAAGATGAAATATGCGTACAAGCGCCCGGTGGTGAGCGCTTGTACTGGGTAACCGCTATACGTTATTAAGGCCGATTGCCCTTAACAGTTGGTTTAAACGGCATCGGGTAATTCAGGCTTGGCGTCTTTCTCAGTCTGCGCGTGCTCACGCTTGACCACCGCGGCCGCCTCAGCTGATTTTTCATCCTGCCCGGTTGCCAGATAAATAAGCGTCCAACCGGCTTCCGGCACTAGTTCCAATCCGGGGCTCAATACCCGCAAGCGTTTCTCCGGCGTGAGTGCAAGCAACGCAAAACGAGTTTTCCCGGCATCCTCTAGCCACTTCTCGTAGCTAAAGCCTTCACTCAAGGTGGTTGCCTTGAAATGCGCACCTTGGCTGATCAGGCTCGACAGCTTGCTGAAGGTGAGGCCTTCCTGTCCGAGCGGCAGCCCCTCGTGTTTCGAGGAAATTTGCATTCGTTGGTTGGCGCCAGCGCGTTCATTACGCACGGTAAAAATGCGATGAGCCTGGAAATCCCGGCGAAAATGCTGATTCAACAACGCATTCCATTCACGTTCAGGCGTGAGTGTCAGCAAGGTCCCAAGTCCTGTCAGGTCCAAATTGCTGTCGACCGTCGCCGATAACGGGTTACCGCGCATAGTACGTAGTCCTTTCATACGCGCCTGACGAATCGAATCCCAATGGGTATCAACCACCAGTAGCGGCACTTCGAGCCGTTGTAGCACTTCACCCAGCGCGCGCGACACCTGATTGGCACCAATCAGCAAGATGCCGCGGCGCTCGGGCTCTGTAACTTTCAGCAGGCCAGCCACTGTTCGCGCGGTGGCACTCTGGAACACCACTGTGCCGATAATGACCGCAAACGTGAGTGCACTGATCAAGGCAGCATCTTCGTAGCCGGCTTGTTCAAGGCGCAGCGCAAAAAACGCAGAGACCGCTGCTGCAACGATACCCCGAGGGCCTACCCACGCAACCATCGTGCGCTCCTGCCAGGTCAGCTCGCTGCCGATACTACTAATCCACACTGCCAGCGGGCGAGCGACAAACTGGATCACCAACAACAGCGCCAGCGCAGGCAAACCCAGCGCCAGCAGGGCATCCAGATCCAACCGCGCGGCCAGCAAGATAAACAGTCCGGAAATGAGCAACACCGACAGATGTTCCTTGAACACCAGAATTTCTTCGATATCGATGCCTTTGGCGTTGGCCAGCCAAATACCCATGATCGTCACCGTCAACAAGCCGGACTCATGCACTATATGGTTGGATAACGAGAACATCACCAACACCAGCGTGAGTGCCGCGAGCACCTCCAGATACTCCGGAATCCAATGCCGGCGCATAGCCGTGGCCATCAGGTGACCACCGGCTATGCCCGCGATCGTACCAATACCTATGACCTGGACAAAGATAGCCAAACTGGCCAGGAAAGCATTGTGGCCAGCGGCCTGCGACATGATCCAGCCGTAAACCAGTACAGCCAGCAGTGCGCCGATAGGGTCAATTAGAATCCCTTCCCAGCGCAGCACCTTGGAGATGCGCGGCGTAGCGCGCAGCGTACGCAACATGGGTACCACCACGGTCGGACCAGTAACTACTACCAGCGCACCGAAAAGCGCTGAAAGCGCCACATCCAAGCCAATCAGCCAATAGCAGGCCACGCTGATTACACCCCAGGTAATTAGCGCGCCTATGGTGACCAGACGGCGAACCATTCCGCCGGTTTCTTTTAACTGGTCAAATTTAAGCGTCAGGCTACCTTCAAACAAAATCAACGCAACACACAGCGAAACAATGGGAAATAGCAAATCGCCCAAAAATTCATCCGGTGAGATCAACCCAAGCACGGGGCCAAAAAGAATGCCACTGAGCAGCAAAAACAAAATGGCCGGCAACCGCAGGCGCCAAGCCATCAATTGGCAGATCAAACTAACCAGCGCAATACCCGCCAGCGTTAGCGCTGGGGGAATCAGGTTGTCTGGATTAATCACAGCACCTCCAAGGTACAGGCAGACCACAAACGGGAAGACTTCTTGTATTTATTGCGGCGCTTCACCAGCGCTGCGGCGCGCTATGTTAGCAGCACGGGACTTTCAGGGCAGCGCTAGTTTTGCCCTGGCAAATACGCCCTGTCGTGCGGTTGCCTTAAATCCTGCCCCATTCCCAAGGGTACTATGCGGGTCGGATTGATGGTGTCGTGGCTGTAATAATAGTGCTGCTTAATGTGTTCGTAATTCACCGTTTGCGCCACGCCCGGCCACTGGTAAAGCTCACGCAGATATCCCGACAGGTGCGGGTAATCCTGAATACGGCGAATATTGCATTTGAAGTGGCCGTGATACACCGGATCAAAGCGCACCAGGGTGGTGAACAATCGCCAATCCGCTTCAGTAATACGTTCTCCCGTCAGATAACGCCGTGCTGCCAGCCGCTCATCAACCCAATCAAGCGCGGCGAACAGCGGCAAACACGCTTCTTCGTAAGCCTGTTGTGTAGTGGCAAATCCTGCCTTGTACACGCCGTTGTTGATGTCGTGATAAACCCGCTCGTTGATATTATCGATTTCATCTCGCAAGGGTTGCGGATAGTAATCATCATGGTTGTCGGTCAAGGAATTGAATGCACTATTAAACAACCGGAGTATCTCGGCTGATTCATTGTTGACGATGCTTTCGCTTTGCTTATCCCAAAGCACTGGCACCGTCACTCGACCGCTATAATCGGACTTGGCTCGAGTGTAGAGCTGATGATGAAACTCAAAACCGTACAGTGGCTCCGGTGGCTCGTAGTGCCAACCCTGCTTCAACATGTGCGGGTGAGTGACGGTGACACCGATATGCGGTTCCAAGCCTTTCAGCGTGCGCATGATCAGCGTACGGTGGGCCCAAGGGCAGGCCAGAGATACATACAAGTGATAACGGTTCGAGGCTGGCGGATAGCGCAAACCTTCGCCTATCTGCTCTCGAAAGCCCGCATCCTCGCGCTTAAACGCTCCGCCAGTCGACTCGGTGTCGTACCATTCGTCGCGCCAATCACCCTTTACCAAGCGCCCCATAAGCTCGTCCTCTCTTAGCTGTTCGGCCTTTAGCCTGCCATTTCATTCGAGCAATGAACAGAGCGGCAAAAAAGGCTGCGGCAATTTCCCCACAAACCGCGTATAATGCTCGATCTACATATCCCCCAAGGTTTACTTCACGTATGTCCGATACCGCTCCGGCGGCCAAGCAGTTTGCCGATCTCGGCTTGCCTGCTCCGCTTCTCGAGGCTCTAAACAGCCTCGGATATGAAACACCCTCCCCTATTCAGGCTGAGGCCATCCCTACCCTGCTCAACGGTGAAGACCTGCTTGGTCTGGCGCAAACCGGCACGGGTAAGACTGCTGCCTTTGCGCTGCCCGTACTCGCAGGCATCGACGTTAGCCTGCGCGCTACCCAGGCATTGATCCTCACGCCAACGCGTGAGCTGGCACTGCAAGTCGCTGAGGCTTTCCAGCGCTATGCGCAGAACATGCGCGGCTTTTCCGTTTTGGCGCTCTATGGCGGCTCTCCTTTTGCCCCACAGTTCAAAGCTCTGGAGCGCGGTGCGCATGTCGTCGTTGCTACGCCCGGTCGTTTGACTGACCACTTGCGCCGTCGCAGCCTCAAGCTGCAAGACCTGCGCTTTTTGGTGCTAGACGAAGCCGACGAAATGCTCAAGATGGGCTTTGCTGACGACCTGGAAGCGGTGTTCCAGGAAGTACCTGAGCAGACGCAAAAAGCTCTGTTCTCGGCAACCATGCCAGCGGCTGTGCGCACTGTTGCGCGTAAGCACATGAAAGACCCGAAGGAAATCCGCCTGCACAGCGGTTCCAGCAGCAGCTTGGACACTATCACCCAGAAAGTATGGGAAGTATCCAACCACCACAAATTAGACGCCATGACGCGCCTGCTCGAAGTTGAGCCGGTTGAAGCCATGATCGTTTTCGTGCGCACCAAGACAGCCAGTCTTGAATTGGCAGAGCGCCTGGAAGCCCGTGGTTTTGCCGCCGCTGCGCTGAATGGTGATCTGAGCCAACAGCTGCGTGAGCAGGTAGTCGATCGCATCAAGCGTGGCTTGATCGACATTATTGTGGCAACTGACGTCGCCGCTCGCGGTCTGGACGTGGAGCGCGTTACCCACGTACTCAACTACGATCTGCCGCACGACAGCGAAAGCTACGTGCACCGCATCGGTCGTACTGGCCGCGCCGGTCGCCAAGGCACCGCGATTCTGTTCGCCACGCCACGCGAGCGTCGTTTGCTGCACGTACTGGAAAAGGCCACTGGACAGAAGATCGAGCCACAAGCTCTGCCATCCGCTGATGCGGTACGCAGCGGTCGCTTGAGCAAACTGGCCACTCGCTTGAATAAAGCGCGTGAAAATTCCAGCGTGCTGCACCAGCAACTGGTAACCGATCTGCAGGAACTAACCAGCCTCGATGCGACTGAACTTGCCGCAGCGCTGCTCTCGATTCTGCCAAGTGCCAAGACGCTGCTGGAGCCAGTTACTGAGCTGCCAAGCGCACCTGCTCGCCAGGAAAACCAGTTTGATCGTGACAGCGGTCTGACCCGTTATAAAGTACAGGGCGGTCGCAAGAGCGGTCTGATGCCTAAGCCGTTGGTTGATGTATTGGTCAAGGTTGGCAAGATGCAACGTCAGCAGATCGGTCACATCAAGATGTTCCCTGAGCATACTGGTGTTTACCTGCCGCAGCTTGATCAGGACATCCTGAACAAGCTGGCTGGTGCCGAGATCAATGGTGTGCCTCTGCAGATTCGTGCATGGCCGCTGCCACCCGGTGAAGTTGAATCACCGCCGGCGCGCAAACCCAAGCGCGAATTCGCTAGCAAGCCACGCGCAGCCAAGCCCCCACGCAAGGACTGAGCTGTCGCGCCATGGATTGGATCGATATTGGCGTCAACCTGACTGACAAGGCCTTTGCCGAGGACCGCTCCGCTGTATTGGAGCGTGCCTGGCAGGCCGACATCAGTCAGATGCTGCTGACCACCACCTCACTCGATCATGCCGACCAGGTACTCGAGTACTGCGCGGAATTTCCCCAGCGCCTGTTTGCCACTGCCGGCGTGCACCCGCACGAAGCCCGTCACTGGAAAGCTGAAAGCAATCAACAGCTTCGTCGATTGAGCCAACAACCAGCGGTAAAAGCGATTGGTGAATGCGGCTTGGATTTTAACCGCGACTTCTCTCCCCGCCCTGCACAAATCAAAGCACTGGAAGACCAACTGGCTATAGCAGCTGAAAGCGGTCTGCCGGTTTTTCTGCATGAACGGGACGCCAGCGAAACCCTGCTAGCTTTGCTGCGCGACTTTCGTGATCAACTCAGCGGAGCCGTCGTGCATTGTTTTACCGCTGACCAGAAAGCGCTTTACGCCTACCTGGATCTCGACTTGCATATCGGCATTACTGGCTGGATCTGTGATGAGCGACGCGGCACCCATTTACATCCGCTGATGTGCGACATCCCGGCTGGCCGCCTGATGCTGGAGACCGATGCACCCTGGCTTTTGCCGCGCAGCATGGCAAGCAAGCCTAAAAGTCGCCGCAACGAACCGGCGTTCCTGGTCGAAGTAGCGCAATGCGTTGCCCAATGCCGCGACGAATCCTTGCAGCAACTGGCCGACCACACGACCAATACCGCACGAAGTCTGTTTGCCCTACCAATACCGGAGTAATGGTCTATATTGGCCTCATCCCGACAGGTAGTAAAACAGGAGCCTCATGCCGGACGATCCAGGAAGGAAGTCTGCAGACAAACCCTATCGATTGTCAGCGCTTTTCACCCTCACCGCACTGCTACTTACCGTTACGCTGCTGACGCTGTTTCAATATCAACAGCTGTCACGCATCATGCTGTCGACCGGCGACGAGCTATTTGAGCGGCTGAGCCTGCAGGTTGAAACTCAGCTGGAAAATATGTACCAACCACCCAGCCAAGCCTTGAGCTTACTGAGTCTCGGCAACCTCCCGCACACAGACACGCTCGCTCAGCGCTTACCGCACCTGCAATCTTTCGCTCAAGTGCTACGGGACAATCCGCAACTCAACTCCGTGTACATTGGCTGGTCCGATGGCGACTACCTGATGCTGCGCCCGCTTGACGTGACTGAAAACCAAAATCGTTTTGATGCACCAGAACTAGCACGCTGGATGGCTTGGCATGTGCAAAGCGAGGCGGGACAACGGCATGTAACTTATCTATTCATCAACCAACAGCTCGACATCATCGAAGCACGCCTGATGGCCGACGACGGCTTTGACCCTCGCCAACGCCCTTGGTACGTTGAAGCCACCCGCGTAAATGAGCACATTGTCACCCTACCCTACGTATTTTTCTCTACCCACGAATTCGGTAGCACGTTAGCCAAGCGAGCAATCAACGGCGCAGTTCTCGGTGCCGACCTGACTCTTGGCAAGCTATCGGAAACCTTACATCAACAGAAGATCACGGATTCCTCACAACTGTTAATTTACACTGGAGACGGCACCGTACTTGCCTACCAGGATGTGCAGCGACTACTGCATACCGCCCAAGGTAGCAGTCTCAGTTTAAAACGCTTCAACCAGTTAGGCAGCACCTTGCTAGCCACCCTGGCAATCGATGGCTACCACCAGGAGCGGCGCATAACCCGCGAGATGGAAGGCCGTCGCTGGATTATCCAGCAGCGCCGAATAAGCTTGCGCGGTGCGCCTGAAACCTACCTGGCTGTACTGGTACCAGAAGATGAGCTGCTAGCCGATGCCTACCGGATTCGCAGCGAAAGCATCTGGATATCCCTGACGATCTGTCTGGTATTGCTGCCTATTTTATGGTTCTCTGGGCGTATTCGTCGCAAGACGAGATCAGAATAAAACCAATATAACAATTTACTTTAAGTACTTGGCGTAAGCTGTTATTTGAGTAATTATGCGCCGTCAAGGGAATGAACGGAAACGCCACAGCTTTCTGCCACCTCGATCCCTACGGAGCTGGTCTTCATGTCTACCCGATTCAAACGCACCCTGCTCTGCCTCGTACCCGTATTGGGTTTACTTGCCAATCCTGTTGCATTCGCTGCTGACAGTGGCCCCTTACCAGCCAAGGTAAGCTCTGCGCTGGCCGCTGCGAAGATACCTAATGGCGCACTGTCGCTGGCGGTTATTCCGTTGGAAGGCCAAGGTTTGCCGCAGTTCGTCAACGCTGACGTACCGGTCAACCCCGCATCCACCATGAAACTGATTACTACCTACGCGGCGCTTGAGATACTGGGGCCGACCTACAAGTGGCGCAGCGATCTATTTGTCGATGGCCCCGTTGTGAACGGCACCTTGCAAGGGGATTTAATCTTCCGCAGTGGCGGCGATCCCAAGCTGACCATCGAGCGCATGTGGCTGATGATGCGTGACCTCAAGGCGGCGGGTGTAAGAGACATTACCGGCGAGCTGGTGCTGCAGCCCGCCGACATGCGTTTCCCCAGCGACATACCGCCTTTTATGGATGATGGTGGCGATCCCAATAAACCGTTTTTAGTTGAGCCAGACCCGCTGCTGACCAACCTTAAACTGTTTGTGCTCAGCAGCTATGGTGAGCAGAACGGCGTGCGTATCAATCTTGAACCCAAACTGCCGGAAGTCACCATCGACAACCAGCTAACCGTGCTGCCGCCTACCCGCTCCTGCCCCCGTCCGAATGTGGCCTATAACATCCAGGACAGCGGCTACCAAGCGACCATCACCCTGACGGGCAGTTTGCATGAAGGATGTATTGCTCAACGTTACCTCTCTGCGCTTACCGCCACGACATACACCGCAAGCACTTTGCGTACACTGTGGAAAGACATGGGCGGTACCATCGCTGGCGGTACGCGTATTGGTCGTGCGCCAGCCAGCTCCAGACTGGTTTCGCAAAGCGCCTCCCCAGACTTGGTGGAAGTAGTACGCGACATCAACAAATACAGTAACAACACCATGGCCCGTCAGTTATTCCTGACCATAGGACGTGACCAACGCACGCCCGCCGACCGCGACGACCATAAATCCGCCGTACGGGTGATCAACCAATGGTTGTCTGAAAAAGGCATCTACCCTACCGGCCTGGTGCTGGAAAATGGCGCCGGGCTGTCACGTATGGAGCGCCTCACCGCGCGAGATATGGCCAAGCTGCTGCAGGCCGCGTGGGCTAGCCCATATCGCGCCGAGTTCATTGCCTCTATGCCATTGGCCGCGATGGATGGCACCATGCGTCGGCGTTTGCGCAACACACCTGTTGCCGGGCAAGCGCACGTAAAAACCGGCTCGCTGCGCAACGTCAAAGCGATTGCCGGGATCACTCGCGACAACAATGGTCAAAGCTGGGCGGTCACCGCTATCGTCAACCACACCTCTGCCGGGATCAGTGGTCAGGCACTGGATTTAGTGCTGCAAGACGTTTACCGCCGCGGCCCAACCGATATCGCAAGCCACGCGCAATAAGGGGCTTGGCACAAACAATAAGGGCGCCTAATCGGCGCCCTTATTGTTTGTGTATCTCTCACCTAATCAGCCGAGGCGACTAATCCGCCAGGTCTTATGAATCCGCGTATTACGTTGAAAATCCTTGTCCAGCGTCTGCGCTGAAATATCCTCAACCTGATACGTCTCTTCGACCGTTTTATCCATACGGAAGCGGCGGAAGTTGTTTGAAAAGTAAATCACCCCGCCCGGAGCCAGCCGCGCCATTGCCAGCTCGATTAAGCGCGGGTGGTCACGTTGCACGTCAAAAATATCGTCCAACCGCTTTGAATTCGAGAAGGTCGGTGGGTCAATGAAGATCAAGTCGTAGCTCTGCTGATCTTCTACCAGCCATTCCATCACGTCGGCGCGTTCCAGCTTGTGCAGATCCGACAGGCCATTCAGTGACAGGTTGCGCCGCGCCCAGTCCAAATAGGTTTTGGATAGATCTACGCTGGTGGTCGTGCGAGCCCCCCCAGCGGCTGCATGCACACTAGCCGTTGCGGTATAACAGAACAGATTAAGAAAACGCTTACCGCGCGACTCCTGCGCGATACGCAGTCGGATTGGCCGGTGATCAAGAAATAGCCCAGTGTCGAGATAATCAGTCAAATTGACCAACATACGCACCTGACCCTCATGCACGGTAAGGAACTCACCACGCTGTGCCATCCGCTGATACTGCTGCTTGCCGGCTTGGCGTAGACGTTGTTTAAACACCACCTTGCTCTCTGGAATACCCAGTACCTGCGGAATCGCAGATAACACATCCTGCAACCTGGCTTGAGCTTTATCTTCACTGATGGTTGCGGGCGCCGCATATTCCTGCACATGCACCCAGTCGGCATAAATATCGACAGCTACAGCAAACTCGGGCATATCAGCGTCGTACACGCGATAGCACTCGATTTCTTGCTGACGAGCCCACTTGCCAAGCAGCTTGAGATTCTTTTTCAATCGGTTGGCAAACATCTGTGCTGACTCACTCAACCGAGCTGTAGCCACAGGCGCGGCGGCGTTGTCCTGCTGGCCGATTTTGTTCGCCTGCGGTGCAGGTACAGGTGCCTGAGTAATAAACCGCTCTGGCGCCAAATCCATCAGCAAGAGTTTGCAAGGCAAAGCGCCGTTGAACAGGTTGTACTGCTTGTGGCTACGGATGCCCATGCGTTTGCCGAGGTCTTGGTTACCGGTAAAGATAGCCGCCTGCCAGCCCATACATTGCTCACGTAGCACTTCACCCAACTTCTGATACAGATAGACCAGACTCGCCGTATCGCCCAGCCGCTCGCCGTAGGGAGGGTTACAGACGATAAGGCCCTGTTGCCCCCTATCCGGGCTCGGAGCAAAGGTCGCCAGCTCCCCTTGATACACCTTGACCCACTCGGTCACCCCTGCACGCTGAATGTTATTGCGCACCGGCTGCAGCAGCCGCGGATCTGCTTCATAGCCGCGAATCCACACAGGCGGCTTAGCCAACCCCTTTTCGGCGCGGTACTGCGCTTCGCTCATCAGCCGCTCCCAGATGGCCGGCACATGCTTCAGCCAACGGCTGAAACCCCAACGCTCGCGCTGCAGGTTGGGCGCAACGTCCGCTGCCATCAGCGCGGCTTCAACCAGAAAGGTGCCTGAACCACACATAGGATCAGCCAGCGCCGCGCCTTCTTCAGCCAGCTTTGGCCAACCGCTGCGAATAAGAATAGCGGCAGCCAGGTTCTCTTTGAGTGGCGCCGCACCCTGCTGCAGACGGTAGCCACGTTGATGCAGGCTGACGCCGGATAAATCCAGTGCAACCTGCACTTCACTGCGACGACAATGCACGTTGATGCGCAGATCAGGTTGCACCTTCTCCACGCTAGGGCGGGTGCCATCAGCCTGTCGAAGCTGATCGACAATCGCATCCTTGACCTTGAGCGCACCAAAGTGCGTGTTGTCGATTCCCGGTAAGCTGCCAGTAAAGTCGATGGACAGGCTACCGTCAGCGCGCAGGTGCTGCGCCCATACAGTTTTTTGGATACCGTCATACATATCCTGTGCACTTTCCGCCGGAAAACGGTTCAGCACCATGAGCACGCGGTTGGCCAGACGCGACCAAAGGCAGATGCGGTAGCCTAGCTCCATGTCGCCCTGCACCTCGATGCCAGTGACGGTTTCGCGGGCAGAATCAGCCCCCAGCGCGAGCACTTCGTCACGCAACAAGCCCTCCACGCCTTTCGGACAGGTAACAAAAAATTCAAGGGTCTCGCGCATGTCTTTGATTTCCGAAAAAAGGTGACGGTTATATTTCAACCAAGGCTAAATAATTGCCTTGGTATGCCAATTTGTTCTTTGGAGGAGGCACCTCCAATAAGGTACAACAGGGTATGACTTGATCAGCTATACGGATTCGGAAGCTAGCACTCTACTACATGTTAGCTGGCTTCCCTTCGGTGCAACCAGTCACTGGTTCGCACAACTTTCCTGAACGGCATTTGCCGTCTGGTATGTCATACCCAACGAGGACTCAACCCTATGAGAAGACTCAAGCGTGATCCGATGGAACGAGCATTTTTGCGCGGTTACCAGAATGGAGTACATGGCAAATCTCAAGACAGTTGCCCTTTCAATAGTACCAGTGCCAGCGTTAGACAGAATTGGATCAATGGTTGGCGTGAAGGTCGTGCAGACCATTGGGCTGGTTACACCGGTATCTCCGGTGTACACCGATTAAACGAGATGCATGCAGTAGGTTAAACACTAGCTTTACTATTTTTCCAAAGGCGCTCACCCAGAGCGTCGGGCCTCGCGAAGGCCCACCCGGCCCCCGCTTGCGGGGGCCGCCTATTTCCCCTTTGCATTTTTACCTAAGCACACATATCACGCTTCGCGCGGCAGGGTCGCTATCGCTTCTGCGCACTCACGTACCAGTGCCGGCCCACGATAAATAAATCCACTATACAACTGCACCAGGCTCGCGCCCGCGTCAATTTTGGCTGCCGCATCGGCACCACTGAAAATGCCGCCCACGCCAATAATCGGCATACGACCTTTCAGCTCTTCTGCCAGCAGGCGCACGATCTCAGTTGAAGCATCGGTCAATGGTGCACCGGAAAGGCCGCCCGCTTCATCGGCATAGGGTGAGTCCGCAACCGCACTACGATCCAGCGTAGTGTTAGTCGCAATCACTGCATCCATGCCTTCCTCCAATAGCGTCCCCGCTACCAGCTGTACTTCTTCAGGCGTCATATCTGGCGCGATCTTGATAGCCAACGGCACGTAACGGCCTTGTTGCTGACTGAGCTCCAACTGGCAAGCTTTGATCTGCGCCAGCAGCTGTTTCAATGCATCCCCGTACTGCAAAGTACGCAGGCCAGGTGTATTCGGTGACGACAGGTTTACAGTGACATAGCTGGCCCTGCTGTAGACCTTGCGCAGGCAATAGAGGTAGTCGTCCACTGCGCTTTCTACTGGAGTGATCGCATTCTTACCAATGTTGATACCCAGAATACCTTGGTACTTAACCGCAGCCAGGCGCTCAAGCATGGCGTCCACACCGGCATTATTGAAACCAAAACGGTTGATGATCGCCTCGTGTTCCGGCAACCGAAACAGCCTGGGCTTGGGATTGCCGGGCTGCGGCCGAGGTGTAACCGTGCCTACTTCAATAGAGCCAAAGCCCAAAGCGGCCAAGCCGTCGACAGCGACTGCGTTCTTATCCAGACCCGCAGCCAAGCCAACCGGATTATCAAAGGTCAGCCCCATCACTTCAACAGGCTGAGCCGGCACCGGCCGCACCAGCTTGTCGGTCAGGCGCAGACGACCAGCAGCGCCAATTAGGTCCAACGCCAGATCGTGAGACGTCTCGGCGGGCAGTTTGAACATCAAAGAGCGGAGCAGGTCGTACATGAGAGAAGGGCCTGGGCTGTGAAATCAGGCTGCAGAGTATAAAGGGTTATGCCGCCGGATTCAGCAGCGCCGGCACCCTATCCGTGCGTTCAGCCAGTCAAGCGTTCCAACTTGAGTAACTTACCCTCATCCGTGAAGCTCAATAGAAAACTGCCGTGCACACCGCCATGGGTCAAAAACGGGCGTAAATGGTGCGCAGGGAGACTCACCCTGCGCCCATCACGGCTATACATCGAAACCCGCTCGGCGCGGCCCTGATACCAGGCCAAATAACGCTCTGCGGGTAATGCCAAATCGATGATCAGCTGCTGCATGGCTCTCCTTGTGCATTCAACCGCGCTGACTGAGCCATATCCAGCAACTCGCGCATAGCTACCGCTACCATTGGATAATCTCCTGCACCGGCGTTTTTCAATTCGGTCAACATTGCCTGCCAACGCTGCACCATCTGTTGATTTTGCGCCATCCAACTGTCGACTAACTCATCTACCGGCATCGATTCATCGGCACCCTGCAGCGCCGAGATAGTCATGGTGCGCGCCTGCCAATCGAGATCATCACGATAGCTTTCGCGGGCCAGCGCTTGCCAGTGGTTATCTACCACCAAGTTGGATACTTGCTGATTAAACCAAGGCAGCTGCAACTGACTACCCATCGCGAAGAACACCTGAGCTACTCGCTCTGGACTCTGGCCCGTGGCGTCTGCTGCTTCGACGATACCCAGTAGCGTATAGGCATGACCAGTACCTGCAACCACGCGCGCTATGCCTTCAGGCACGGCGTTGTCGGCATAGTGCTGATAACGCTCATCCCAAAGGCGCCTGATCTCGCCCCCCAAAAGCTGATCGAAGCGCTCAGACAGCGCCTGCACGCAAGGCGCAAAATGCGCCACTTCGCGCTCTGGGACCAACTCAGTACGACGATTGCGGATAAACCAGCGCGTGGCGCGACGGCCCAGCCGCATCAACTCCTCCATCAGCTCTAGCTGCACGTCAGCGGGGATCTGATAATCGAGCTTCTCTATGCCAGCAAAGTGCTCCTGCAGATGGAATACATCGCGGGCAACCACGTAGGCGCGGGCGATATCGCTTGGCGCGGCGCCAGTAGACTGCTCCAGACGACGTAAGAACGTGATGCCCATGTGGTTGACCAGGTTATTAGCCAACTGAGTGGAGACAATTTCACGACGCAAACGGTGATCGGACAGCGCCTGTTGATACTTCTTCAGCAGCACCGCAGGAAAGGCCGTTTCCAATTCAGCGGCAAGGTAGCTGTCCTCGGGTACATCCGAGGCGACCAAGGCTTCTTTCAAGTCTGCCTTGGAGTAGGAAATCAACACCGACAGCTCCGCCCGCGTCAGTCCCTTACCTCGCGCCTTGCGCTCGGCCATCTGCTCATCATCCGGGATAAATTCCAGCGCTCTATTGAGCTTGCCACTGTTTTCCATCGCGCTGATAAAACGCTGGTATTCACCCATGGTCTGACTGGCAAGGCGCTGGGCCAAGCTGATCGCCTGCGTCTGCTTGTAGTTATTACCCAGCACCAACTCGGAGACCGAATCGGTCATGCTCGCCAGCAGCTTATTGCGCTGTTTGGCGGTCATGTCTTGGCTGGCAACCACCTCGTTGAGCAGGATCTTGATGTTGACCTCGTGGTCGGAACAATCCACACCACCGGCGTTATCAATAAAGTCAGTGTTAACCGCACCGCCATTCAGGCAGAACTCGATCCGTCCGAGCTGCGTCATGCCGAGGTTACCGCCCTCACCCACTACTCGGCAGCGTAAATCACGACCATTAACGCGCAACGTATCGTTAGCCTTGTCGCCGACATCAGCATGGGTTTCAACGCTGCCCTTCACATAAGTACCAATACCGCCGTTCCAGATCAGATCAACCGGGGCTTTTAGCAACTGATGAATCAATTCGGTTGGCGTGAGCTTCTCCTCTTTGATGTCAAAGAGTTCCCGCATCTGCGGCGTAAGTGATACTTGCTTCAAACTGCGGGCAAACAGGCCGCCCCCTTCAGAGATCAGACTGGCGTCATAATCTGCCCAGCTGGAACGTGGCAGATCAAATAGGCGCTGACGCTCGACGAAGCTGCTCTCGGTATCCGGATCAGGGTCGATAAAAATGTGCTGATGGTTAAATGCGGCCACCAGTTTAAGCTCACGCGATAACAACATGCCGTTGCCGAATACGTCGCCAGCCATATCTCCCACACCAATCACTGTGATCGGATCGGTCTGCACATTCAGCCCCAGCTCGCGGAAATGCCGCTGTACCGAAACCCATGCACCCTTGGCGGTAATGCCCATTTTCTTGTGGTCGTAACCAGCTGAGCCGCCTGAAGCAAAAGCATCACCCAACCAGAAGCCGTAACCTGCAGCAATACCATTGGCGATATCTGAAAAGGTCGCGGTGCCCTTGTCGGCGGCGACTACCAGATAGGTATCATCTGCATCATGGCGCACCACATTGACTGGCGGCACCACCTGCCCATCAACCAAGTTGTCGGTTAGATCAAGCAAACCCTGGATAAACATTTTGTAGCAGGCAATTGCCTCCTGCTGAACTTCATCCCGCGTACCGCCAACGGGTAGCCGGCGCGGCACGAAGCCACCCTTGGCACCCACTGGCACAATGACCGCGTTCTTCACTTGTTGGGCTTTTACCAAGCCCAACACTTCAGTGCGGTAATCTTCCTCACGATCAGACCAGCGCAAGCCCCCGCGCGCAACTTTACCGCCGCGCAGGTGCACACCCTCGACCCGAGGCGAATAGACAAATATCTCGAACATCGGGCGTGGCAACGGCAGCTCTGGAATGAGCGAAGGGTCAAATTTAAGACTCAGATAATCCTTGGTCTGACCATCGGCATCAGGTTGATAGTAATTGGTACGCAGAGTTGCCTTGATGAGATCCAGGTAGCGTCGCAGGATGCGGTCTTCATTGAGTACCGCCACGTTATCCAGCGCATTCAGAATCGCCTGTTCCAGCTTTTGTTGCATGTCTTCCAGGTCAGTGGGTGAGAGCTTGCGTGCCAGATAAAAACGGGTCCGGAACAGTCGAACCAGTTCGCGAGCGATATCGGCATGCGCAATCAGAGTGTTGGCTATATAAGGTAGCTCGAAGCCGAGGCGAATCTGCTTGAGGTATCGCGCATAGGCGCGCAGTAGCGACACATCACGCCACGGCAGGCTGGCCAGCAGCACTAAACGATTGAAGGCATCATTTTCTGCATGCCCGGCCCAGATGGCGGTGAAGGCTTCGCGGAACAGATCATTAGCCTCTTGGATGTCCAGCCCGGCGTTAGCTGCGAAGGTAAACTCGAAATCGTGAATCCAAAAACTGGGGCCATTTTCCTGGGCAATATGGAAGGGAAATTCACCGAGCACACGCAGTCCTAAATTCTCCAAAATCGGAATAACATCCGACAACGGTAACGGGTCACTTAGGTGATAGAGCTTACAGTGCAATATGCCTGGTTTTTGTTCGAGCGGTTGATAGAAGCTCATCGCCAAGGGCTGCTCTGCGCTCAAGCCCAGCATGGTCTGCAGGTCCACTACCCCGGTGGCCGCCGGGAAACGATCGCTGTAACCCGCCGGGAAGCCTTCGCCCAAGTGCGCTAATACATCGGTCGCACGAGCCTCGCCCATGCTTTCCAACAAACGGTCACGGAATTCATCTTTCCAGTTGCGGCAAGCACGTACTACTTCCTGTTCTATTTTCACGGGGTCGATGTCCAGCGTTTTAGTGGGGTCAACCCGCATGATGAACTGGGTACGGGCCAGAATGGACTCAGAGAAGTAAGTCCAGAATTCACTTTCACTTGCCTGCAAGCGCTCCATCAATACGGATTGAATGGTTAGCCGAATATCGGTGGAATAAACGTCGCGTGGTACGAAAGCCAGGCAGTAATAAAAGCGTCCATAGTTGCCGGAACGCAGGAATACCCTGATCTGATTTCGTTCCTGCATTTGCACAATGCTAAGCGCGGTATCCGCCAGTTGCTCGACCGAGGTCTGGAACAAATCATCGCGCGGCAGCACCTGCAGCACTTGCTCTAGTTCCTTGGCCAAATGGCTGCGAGGAATAAAGCCGGAGACCTCACGCACATGCGCCACCTTGCGACGCACATGCGGAATATTGTCGACCAAGTCCGAATAAACCCGCGAGGTATACAGCCCCATGAAACGGTGCTCAAGTAGCACCTTACCTTCGGCATCTACCTCGCGCAGGGAGACGTAATCTGGATAGGCCGGACGGTGTACCCGACTCAACTGCGAGGCCTTGGCAAAAGAAAGTAACAAGGGCGCTTGCAGATATTCGATTACTTCGCCAGGCAAACCGGCCAGGCTCTCATCCCGCGGCTCCATCGACAGAGCGCCTAAGCTTTTGCCTTCGATCAAGCCAAGACGCTGCTTCGGCAAGCCCTCGTTAACTGCAAAGCACTCGTAACCCAGAAAAGTGAAATGGTCTTCGAGCAACCACTCTAAAAAAGCGACGGTTTCAGCCCGCTCATCACTGGAGAAAAACTGCTTGCTGCGCTTCTTTAGATCACCGATCAGGGTCTCGACCTGAGCCTGCATTGCCGGAAAATTACGCACGGTCACGCTCACGTTGCTCAAAGCATCCTTCAAGCCGTCTTGCAGGGTGCGCAGATCCGCAGTGGCGGTGCAGCGGTCAACCTCAATATACATAAGGGATTCGGCGCGCACTTCGGCACCGGGGCTAGCGGTTTCCAGTAACGCCTGCAAATTTCCTTGCTGATCGCGTTGAGTCGTCATAATGCTGTTTTGCAGCGTATGGATAGCATAACCCTGGCGCGTGAGCTCCATGCGCACCGAATCAACCAGAAACGGCAGATCCCGGTGTAACACTTCGACTACTGTGTGCGTGCTCTGCCAGCCATGCTGTTGGGTGTCCGGGTTGAACACCCGCAACTTGACTTCGCCACCCTCGAACTGCTGTAAAAATCGCCAGCTCGATAACGTACAACCCAGCAAATCATTATCTTGGCGGGCACTGAGCTCGTCCAGCGAGGCAATACCATAGAAGTAGCGAGAGAATAAGCGGATAGCTTGTTGATCTTTTGTCTGCACAAGGGGCTGAAGCCTCTCCTGCAGTGTCTCAATAAAGCCCTGCTTGGTGCTGGCCATGATCAATGCCATGCTGCCTACCTCCTGATGTTGCGTCGTGGGTGTGGACTGCGAACCTACATTTGGTCGTTCCGCTCGCCCTTGTGGGGCATGAGTCGGCAGGCCTGAATTATTATTCTCTCAGACCCCGAACTTTTCTTCTCTCAGACATAGTCTAGACCAAAGGCATTTCGGTAAAGTGACGTACACTGACGCCGGCCCCAATCAACAGGACACTAAAAACGCCAATGACTCACCGGGACTCACTGCTGCAGCTCAAGGCCTTCCTCGGCCAACACATCTTCGGACAGGAACATTTGATCGATCGCATGCTGATCAGTCTGCTGGCTGGCGGCCATGTGCTCGTCGAAGGTGCTCCGGGGCTAGCCAAGACCAAAGCGATCAAAGCGCTGTCTGAGGGTATTGAAGCAGACTTTCATCGCATTCAGTTCACCCCTGATCTGTTGCCCGCCGACATCACCGGCACCGAGGTCTACCGACCGGAAACTGCCACCTTCAGTTTTCAGCAAGGCCCCATCTTCCATCATCTGGTGCTGGCAGACGAAATCAACCGTGCGCCTGCTAAAGTGCAATCGGCGCTCTTGGAGGCCATGGCAGAGCGGCAAGTCAGTGTTGGCCGTGAGACTTATCCACTGCCCGAACTGTTCATGGTGATGGCAACGCAAAACCCGATTGAACAGGAAGGCACTTATCCCCTGCCTGAAGCGCAACTTGATCGCTTTCTGATGCACGTGCGCATCGGCTTTCCCGATGCAGCTCTGGAGCGCCAAATACTTCAACTGGCGCGCGGTGAAGCACGCGGCGAAGAGCCCACTGACTCGCGCAAGATCAGTCAAGCCAGCATACTCGGCGCGCGACAGGAAGTGTTGGAGATGTTCATGGCCGACGCCGTAGAGGAGTACCTGATTCAACTGATCATGGCGACTCGTCGGCCCGAACAGTACAACGCGCAGCTGGCCGAATGGTTAACCATGGGTGCCAGTCCACGCGGCACCATCGCTATGGACCGTTGCGCCCGCGCGCACGCATGGTTGGCCGGGCGTGATTTCGTCAGCCCCGAGGACGTGCAGGCAATAGTCCATGACGTGTTGCGTCACCGCATCATGCTCAGTTTTGAAGCAGAAGCCGCTGGCATTGATACCGATCAGGCCATCAACCTGTTGATCGATTCAGTTCCGGTGGTCTAAGCCATGGCCGCCGGTCTGGATCCTGCTATCTACACCAGCCTGGAAGCGCTGCTCGCAACCCGCCGCCATTGTCACGAGCTGCCGTTATTCAGTCGTCCGGTGCGCAGTGGTAGCCAAAGCGGCCAGCAGAGTTCGCGTCTACGTGGGCGCGGTGTTGACTTTGATCAGGTACGCGCCTATCAGCCCGGTGATGATATCCGCAATATCGACTGGCGAGTCACCGCGCGTACCCAGAAGGTGCACACCAAAGTATTCAATGAAGAGCGCGAGCGGCCGGTTTTTGTGGTCGGCGAGCAGAGCCCGCGCTTATTTTTTGGCAGCCAGCGCTTCAAGTCAGTGTTGGCCGCAGAAACCAGCGCGCTGATTGCCTGGACCGCGCTATCGCATCACGACCGTGTGGGCGGCATGGTGTATAGCCCCGGTGTTTGCCATGAAGTCAGACCTAGACGCGACCGCAAAGCGCTGTTGCAGCTACTGCAGTTGCTGCTCAAAGCCAACCACGAACTGCAACCCGGCCAACAAGCGGCGCCGGAAGACGAGAGCGAGCCGCTGAACCTGGCGTTGCGCCACAGCCGCGAGATCATCCGTCCCGGTAGCATTCTCTATATCATCTGTGATCACAGCGCGATCGATGGGCTGAACCAGAGTTTGCTGGTGCCGCTGGCGGGGCACAACGATTTGGTGTTGCTCCCCATATTCGACCCGCTGGATAGCAGCCTGCCCCTTTTCGGCCCGCTGGACTTTGTTCAAGGCGATCAGCGGATAACCCTCAACACCCTGCAACCAGGCGTGCGTGAGGCTTACGCGGCGCAATTTCAGCAACAGCAACAGAACTGGCTACGCTTGGCCCGCCGCTTGCGCTGTAGCTTGATTCCGCTAGATACGCGTTTCACCGCCCATGAACAACTACGCGACAACCTGACTGGCCACCCTAAAGGAGGCTCACGGTGAGCAGTCCTCTGCTGGATGCCCTTATTCAACCGGCACCGCCGCCACCGATTGCTTGGTGGCCGCCGGCGCCTGGTTGGATCGCGTTGGCGGTACTGCTTACGCTGTTGTTGATCGCCCTACCCCTGCTTTGGCTATCATTGCGCCGTCGCCATCGCCGCCGTCTAAGAGCACAACGCATCATTTGGGAGGTGCCGGACCATCTGCCAGACCAGGCGTGGCTAGCAGCACTGAATACCCAGCTCAAGCGGCAGCTAAAAAGCCGTGGCGAACACGACGCGATCCGACTGTTCGGCCCGGCCTGGGTCAGCTACCTTTGTCAGGGCTATCCGCAGTCACGGCCCGATATTCTGCACCCATTGGGCGGTGGGCTGTATCAGCCGGGTAGCGACATGAGTTCTATCGAGCGCCTGGCACTGCAACGAGAGCTATTGCGTTGGGTTAGGCACAACCATGTTTGAACTGTATTGGCCTGCCGCCTTTTTACTGTTGCCGCTGCCTTGGCTGTTGCGCTGGCTGCTTCCTTCCGCTGCGCGGCCCGCCAGCGCTCTGCAGGTTAGTTTTTTACGCCGGCTAAGCCAGCTGGACGCCAGCACTTCCAGCCCTACAAGCGCAGGCGCACGCTGGCCGGTACTGCTGATCTGGCTCCTGTTGATCTGCGCCGTGGCCCGACCGCAGTTAATTGGTGCGCCGTTGGCACCCAGTGTCAGTGGGCGCGACATGATTGTCGCCGTCGATCTGTCTGCCAGTATGGAAATACGCGACATGCAGCTTGAAGAGCACACCGTCGATCGGCTGACATTGGTAAAGCATTGGCTTGGTGCTTTTATTGAGCGCCGCCACGGCGATCGCCTGGGGCTTATTCTGTTCGGCAGCAAAGCGTATGTGCAGGCACCGCTAACCTACGATTTAGATAGCGTTGCGCAATGGTTGAATGAATCCTTCATAGGTCTTACAGGGCGAGACACCGCGATTGGCGATGCCATTGGCTTGGGCATTAAACGCCTGATTCAGCAACCCGACTCCAGCCGCGTCATGCTACTGATCACCGACGGCGCCAATACCGCCGGTGAGATCGCACCTATCCAGGCCGCGCAACTTGCCGCCGAACAGGGAATCCGTATTTTCACCATAGGCGTTGGCGCCGACAGCATGCAGCAGAGCGGATTGCAGGGCTTATTAAACGGCGACGTCGATCCCTCCATAGACCTCGACGAAACCACCCTACGCGAAGTGGCCGACATAACCGGGGGTAGCTATTTTCGTGCCCACGACAGTGCCAGCCTTGAGGCCATTTACGCGCAACTGGATGAACTGGAGCCCAGTTTACGCGCAGGTCGTCCAAGCCATGAGAACATCCCGCTGTACCCGTGGCCACTCGCTGCCGCTTGGTTAATCAGCATCGGCATGGCGCTGCAACAGGTAAGGAGGCAGCGCAATGTTAACTGAGCTGCCTGAGCTACTGCCTTTTAGCTTCATACGCCCTTGGTGGTTGCTGGCGTTGTTGCCCAATCTACTGCTGTGCTGGTATCTGTACCGCCACATGAAGAAGTATTCCGGCTGGGAAGCATTGTTGCCGGCCAACCTGCGTAAGGTGGCGTTGCAACAACGGACGGGGCGGCGTTATTCCGGTCGCTACCTGCTGTTAGCGCTATGTTGGACCTTGGCTTTGCTGGCGCTGTCCGGGCCTGCATGGGAATCCGATGACGGCATCGAGCGCAGTGATCAAGCGGCTCTGGTGGTGGTATTACAAGTGTCGCGCAGTATGCTTTCAACGGACTTGGCACCTAACCGACTGGAGCAGGCTCGCCGCAAGGTACAAGACCTCATGCGCGCCTTTCCAGAGCGGCGGGTTGCGCTGATTGCCTACGCTGGCAGTGCGCACGTAGTAGCCCCCCTCACCCGCGATCACAGTACCCTGCTCAACCTGCTAGGCGCTCTGCATCCGGATATCATGCCGGTACGCGGCCAACAGGCTGATCAGGCACTCGCGTTGGCCCACCAGATGCTGAGTGATCTACCGCCAGACAGCGCCCAGGTGCTGCTGTTAACCAACGGCCTGGATGAAAGCGAAGAAAAAATCGCAGACGCCACTGCAAAACAGATCGGCGAGCGGTTGCGTGTGCTCGGCATTGGCACCGCCGACGGCGCTCCGGTGCCGCTCGCCGAAGGCGGTTTCATGCGCGACGCACAGGGTCGTATTTTGCTACCACAGCTGGATGAAAGCGCCCTCAGCCACTTTGCTCGTCGCCACGGCGGCGAGTACGCCCATCTGACAATCGACGACAATGACATCCAATACCTTCTGGCCGATGCGCCGGCGGCGGGCCAGGTCGCGTTAACGCAGCAGCGCCAGTGGCTCGACCAGGGACATTGGCTGCTGTTGCTGCTGGTACCCATTGCCGCATTTGGCGCGCGCCGCGGATGGCTCGCTTTGCTACTCGTCGCACTTTGGTTGCCACCGCCGGCCTCTGCAATGAGCTGGCAAGATCTCTGGCAGCGACCCGACCAGCAGGCTGCTAAACTCATCACCGACGGCAAACCTGCCGCCGCCGCTGAGCGCTTTAAAAACCCAGAGTGGCGTGCCTGGTCACTGTTGCAGGCCGGAGACTACAGCGCAGCCAGCAGCGCCTACGGCGTACTGGCTACCGCAGAGCCGGAGAACGCGGAGTATCACTTCGCCCAAGGCACTGCGCTGGCGCTGGATGGTGACTATTCGAATGCACTGGATGCTTTTGAGCAGACGTTAATCCGTGCCCCAGAACACACCGCCGCACGACACAACCGGCAACGCGTAGAAGCCTATTTAGCCGAACTGGAGCAGCAAGCTGACCCAGATACACAGGGGCAGCCAGGCGAAGGCCCCGGCAGCAACGGTACTGACCAGCAGAGCGCTGAGGACAGCGCGCAAAACGATGAACAAAGCACCATGACAGACAGCGAGGCGGCCCAACCTGCGGGCGAGCAACCCGTGAGTCTCAGCCCTGGCGCCAACGGCAATCAAGACAGCAGCGCAGCTACCGACGGTGCCGAGGACGTCACGCTCGACGGCAACCTGATTGAGCAAATACCCAGCGCTGCCGAAGAGGAAGAAAACCTGCTAGACAGCACACCTGGCGATGGCAGCGATAGCGCATCTTCGCTCACCAAAGGCTACAATGCCGAGCAACAACAAGCCCTGCAGCAATGGCTGCGCGACATACCCGATAACCCGTCCGAACTGCTGCGCCGCAAGTTCCTCTATCAACACCTGCAACAACCCGATGGAAGACCCAGATGATGCGATTGCTGTTGACACTTTTCCTGCTGATGCTAACCGGCCTTTGCCAGGCGGCGATGCAGGCCAGTGTTGACCGCACCCAGTTGGTAGAAGGCAATCTCCTTGAACTAACGATAGAGAGCAACGCCGGGAGCAAGTATGGTCCGCCCGATCTCACACCTTTGCATGAACACTTTAACGTCACCCAGAGCCATCAGCTTAGCCTGCTGAGCGAATTGGAAGGTCGCAAGCAATGGGTCAACCGATGGGTGATCGGGTTGCAGCCAAAACGCACAGGTTTCGTCGTCATACCGCCACTTTTTCTTGGCCCTGACAGCAGCGACCCAATTACGCTGCGGGTGCTCACCGAGGCACAAGCAGACGATGACGAAGCTGGCAAACTAGCCCCCATTTTCATCGACAGCGAAGTGGATACCGAGACACCTTACGTGCAGGCTCAGGTGTTACTGACCCTGCGTGTTTATCACTCCGTTTCCCTGTATGACGACTCCGATCTCAGCGGACTGGACATACCCAATGCCAAAATTGAACGGCTAGGCGCCCCCCGCAACTATGAGCGCACGATCAACGGCGTGCTGCACGGGGTGATTGAGGTGCGTTATGCCATCTTCCCGCAAAAGAGCGGAACCCTGGATATCCCCTCACAGCTGTTCAGCGCGACGGTACAGTTGCCGCGCAACCCAACAGATCCAAATAGCCCACACACCGCACGCATGGTCCAACTGCGCTCACCCAGCATGCAACTTGATGTTAAGCCCATCCCTGAAAGCTACCCCGCAAATGCGCTATGGTTACCCGCTAAACAGGTGCGGCTGAGTCAGAACTGGCAACCAGACCCTGACCAGGACCTATTGCGCGGTGAGCCCTTGACCCGCACGCTATCCATTCAAGCTGACGGCCTGACCGCGAGCCAACTGCCCGAACTGGGTCGGCTTTCCGATGAGCAGTCCGAAGACCTCCGTCAGTACAACGACCAGCCACAGCTGGAAAACCAACTATCGGCTAACGGTATTCTTGGTTTGCGTCAGGAAAGCGCTGCGTTGGTAGCGCGCAGCACCGGCCAGCTTGCGGTGCCAGAAGTCAGCGTGCCCTGGTGGAATATAAGTACCGACAAGCTTGAGAAAGCCAGCTTGCCGGCCGTCAGTCTGAACATACTCAACAATCAGAACGTCGGCCCCAGCACGCCGGCCAACGAGCGTAACCGCAACATAGAGCCCGTGGCGCTGCTGTGGCCCTGGCAGCTGGTCTGCGCCCTACTGCTGGCCGCGCTAACTGCTTGTATCTATCGCCTACGCCAACTACGCAGGCAATTGCGTAGCCTGGATGAGCTGCACGAAGACACCGAACACCTGGATGCCGATGTCGCCGGCAACCCCTTAGCCGACCTCCAAGTAGCCTGCCGCCAGAACCAGCCAGCTGATGCGCGCAAAGCACTAGAGCATTGGGCCAAGCAGCAAGAAAGTGACCTCATCGCACTCAGCCAACAATACCCTGTGCTAGCCGATGCCCTTGATGATTTGAATACCTGCCTGTTCGGCCAGAACGACAGCGCCTGGCGCGGTAAGCCCCTGTGGCGTGCGGTGCGGCAAGTCACCCAGTCGCGTCAGCGGGAAGCGGCTGAGGCGACTGATGGAGGGATGCAGCCGTTGTATCCGGATGTTTGAGCGCGCGGCTGATGGAATATTTTCCTTTGCCGGAACTGGTTTACATAAATGTCGCAAGTGGATGCATCTGACCAGTTATATCGCCAGATTATCTGTTTAGCTGATTTTTGCTTTTCGCCTTTAGGCGAGCCAAGAGGGGCCGCTTGCCCGGCCCCCTTAGCGATCCCCCGGGGCACCCAGCTGCGCGGCCCTGCGGGTTCGCTGCGTTGCTCGATCTGCCGGGGATGCACCTGGCCGGCCACTCACAAACTCGCTTCGCTCAGACACCGCGAGCACCTTTTTCCCGACAGCCCTGCGCTACTCGCCCGCTCAGATGGGATTTGATGGTCCGTGCAGCGGCATATTAAGCAGTCTGCATAAGCAATCCACCAAAAAGGCGCCCGGAGGCGCCTTTTTGGTGTTCAGTTGCAGTCTTACTTGCGCAATTTATCCGGACGAATCAGGAAGCGAGCCAGTGCTGGCAGCAACCAGAGTGCGCCGAACATATTCCAGAGGAACATGAAGGTCAGCAAGATACCCATGTCGGCCTGGAACTTGATGGCCGAGAAGATCCAGGTGGCCACACCAATGGCCAGAGTGAAACCGGTGAAGGTCACCGCCTTACCCGTGGTCTTCAGCGTTTCGTAGTAGGCCTCCTGCAGCGGCAAACCCTGACGCAGATAGCTTTCCAGTCGACTATAGATATAGATACCGTAATCCACCCCGATACCAACACCCAAAGCGATCACCGGCAGAGTTGCCACCTTCACGCCAATACCCAGGAACGCCATCAACGCGTTGGCCAGTACCGAAGTCAGAGCCAGCGGAATGATGATACACAGCACCGCGCGGATCGAGCGGAAGGTCACCAGACACATGAAGATCACTACCGCGTACACGGTGAGCAGCATCTTGGTTTGCGAAGCCTCGATTACCACGTTGGTAGCAGCTTCGATACCAGCGTTACCTGCTGCCAGCTTGAACTCCATCGTATCGGTGTTGTACTCAGCAGCAAACTCCTCCACCGCAGAGGTAGCGCGGGTGAGCGTGGCTGCCTTGTGGTCGTCGAGGAAGATCATCACCGGAGCCAACGAACAGGCGGCGTTGAACATACCTGAAGGTGCGCGGCTGATGGCGTTGTTCAGATTGTCCTGGTTACGCGACAGACCCTGCCATTTCAGGTTGCCCTCGTTGTTACCCATGATCACCTGCTTGGCTACCGTCACCAGCGATACCGCTGACTGCACGCCATCCAGGTTGTTCATCTTCCATTCCAGGTCGTCAATGGCTTCCATCGTCGAATGCGCAGAACACATTTCATCCGGCGTTTTGACCATGACCACCAAAATGTCCGAACTGGTCGAGTAGTTGTCGATAATGAACTTGTTGTCCAAGTTATAGCGCGAGTCAGCACGCAACTCCGGCGCACCCGGATCAAGGTCACCGATGGCCACGTTTTTGCCGTGGTAGATACCGAAAGCGAACGCCAGTATGGCCAGTAAAACCGAAATGGGAGCAACTGACGGATGCGCAAACTTCGCGACTGCCAACCAGAGTTTCTGTGGCCGTGAAGCACGATCGCGATTGCGCTCAACCGCGCTTTTGCTAAGACCGATGTAGGACATCAGAATTGGCAGCAACATCAGGTTGGTGAGAATAATCACACCGACACCGATGGAAGCAGCGATACCCAGTTCGCGAATCACCTCAATTTCAATCAGCAGCAGCGTTACAAAGCCCACCGCGTCCGAAATCAGCGCAACTATGCCTGGAATGTACAAAGACCGGAACGCGCGGCGCGCCGCATCGTAACTGCCCTGCGAGGTCGGATACTCAATAGCCATGCCATTGATGATTTGCACACCGTGGGAAATACCGATGGCGAACACCAGAAACGGCACCAGAATTGAGTAAGGATCAAGCCCAAAACCCAAGGTGCGCAACAAACCCAACTGCCAAACCACCGCGATAACCGAGCAGGCCAACGTGGTCAGCGAGCTCTTGATACAACGGGTGAACATCATCAACAGCACAAAGGTGATCAACAGCGCAGCGCCGAAGAACATAACAACTTTGATGATGCCTTCAATCAAGTCGCCGACCTTTTTGGCGAAACCAACGATATGCACCTTGATGTTGGGATTTTCTGCCTCGAAGTGCTGACGTATCTTCTCTTCCAACTGCCGCGAGAAGTCACCATAGTCGAGCTGAATCAGCTCGCTTTGGTTATCCGGGTTGGGATAAGCCTCCTGCAGCGGCACATCAATGATGGTTGACTTGAAGTTATTGCCTACCAAGCGACCAATTTCACCGGATTTAAGTACGTTGGCACGCAGCTCGTCCAAATCCTCTTCGCTGGAATAGGACGGCCGATTGGCTACCGGGCCACCGTCGAAACCGTACTCGGTCACTTCGGTCCAGCGCACATTAGGGGTCCACAGCGAGCGCAGATTGGAACGGTCTACGCCCGGCAGGAAAAACACTTCATCATTAATGCGCTTGAGCATATCCATATACTCGGCAGAAAAGATGTCACCATCTTCGATCTCAACCGCAATACGGATAGAGTTGCCGAGGTTTGGCAGGTCGTTCTCATGCTCGATCATGTTAACGACATAGGGATGCTTGAGAGGAATCATCTTCTCGAAGCTGGTATCGGGCTTGACCTGCGCTGCCTGATATCCGAAAAACGCGGTGAGTAACGCAAAGATCAGCAGTACTGCAATCCGATTATTGAAAATCAGCCGCTCCACGAAGGGTGCGGTCTCCTGATGGTGCTTTGACATCCAGATTCTCCGGCGAAAATTTATTGTTGTTCGTCTTTAAGGCCATTGGCCGAGGCCCTGACTACACCGTGCTGTCCAACCAGCAACAGCTGGCCATCGGGTAGACGTTTGGCGGTTGCCAGTGCTACCCGATCTGCACGGGTATGTGCCTCGAAGGTCTTGCCGTGATCATCGCTGGTGAGCACCACGCCGCCAGCGCCTACCACTGCTAGCTTGCCATCGGCAGAGAGGTTACCGCCCAGCAAGGTGGCTCTCGGGGCGCGATTGCTGAACTCCACTGGCTGCCAGGTATAACCAAAGTTTTCTGAGCGAAAGAGATTGCCGCGCAAGCCCCAAACCAACAGTTGACCCGTCTGCCCCGTGCCTGAAATACCGAACCAAGTTCCGTCATAGGGGGAATTGTCGAGGGTTTCCCAGGTGTCACCGTAATCGGAAGAGCGATACATACTGCCCATCTCACCGACCATAAACAGGCCAGCGTTGTGGATCGGGGCAATAGCGTTGTAGTGCATGCCGTACTCGTTATCGACGCTGTCGCTGCGATCCTCCCAGTTGGCCCCGCCATCATCTGTGCGCAGGAAAATACCGTATGCGCCAACGGCAAAGCCGGTCTGCGCATCGCGGAACCAAACATCCATCAACGGACGCTCCAACAGGCCTGGCCCTTCGGGATCAACCGGCTTATCAAGTGCCGGATCGCGGTATTGCAGCTCCCAACTCTGACCTGCATCGCTGCTGTGCAGAATCATCGAATCGTGACCTACTGCCCAGCCGTTCTCAGCATCCACGAAGTACACCGCCGTAAGCACCTGCCGCACCGGCACCTGTGCCTGAGTCCAGTTCTCGCCCTGATCATCCGAATACACGATATGCCCATGGCTGCCTACGGCTACCAGGCGCTCACCTGCAGTGACCACATCAAGCAGCAATACCTGGCTGGCAAGGTCAGACATGATTGCGGGCTTGGGTGCCTCAGCGATTGGTTGTGCGTCCTGAGCCATAACGGCACCTGCCGGTGCCAATAGCACAGCAGCCAAGCCAAAAGCACGCAGCGCTGGCCGGCCAATAAAATGCTTGCGGAGTTTCAGATCTGAAATCGGGCAAACTGCCTGGACTGTAGATTGAGTGCGCCCCTCGATGCGCTCACGCATACGCCATTCCCCTTATTATTGTCAGAAGCCGCCAACTAGACGGAATCAACCATACTAACGAGGACAGACCCCGCTCGCCAACGGGTCGCGGTTATCTTTTGTTAATCAGCAAACTGATAACAGTTCGACGAATTTACCCGCAATATCAAGTAACAGTTCATTTCACAGCGAGTTCTACGCGCATAAAAAAACCCGCCAATCGCGGCGGGTTTTTTTCTACTGCAAGCAGACTATCAGTGACTCATCTTGCTGCCTTTAGACTTGCGAACCTTTTCAGGATTGATCAGGAAGCGCGCCAGAGCCGGCAGCAACAGCATGGCACCCAACATGTTGACCAGGAACATGAAGGTCAACATCAGACCCATATCCGCCTGGAACTTGATGGCGGAGAATATCCAGGTTGCCACACCGATGGCCAAACACAGACCAGTGAAGAGTACTGCCTTACCGGTAGAGCGCAGGGTTTCATAGTAGGCTTCCTGCAGCGGCATACCCGCGCGCAAGAAACTCTCAAGGCGACTGTAGATATAAATACCGTAGTCGACACCCACACCTACACCAAGGGCAATTACCGGCAGCGTTGCCACCTTCATACCAATCCCCAAGAAGGCCATCAGCGCGTTACCCATCACCGAGGTCAGAACCAGCGGCAGTAAGATACAGATGGTCGCCGGGAATGAGCGGAAGGTCATCATGCACATGACGCCAACCCAGATGTACACCATCGACAGAATCAGCAGCTCGGAGCTGGAGATAACATCGTTGGTCGCCGCTTCAATACCGGCATTACCTGCCGCCAGCTTGAATTCGAGCTCATCAGTGTTGTACTCGGCAGCGAATTCCTTAACCGCATCGGTAGCGCGGGTCAGGGTGTCAGCCTTGTGGTCATCCAGGAAGATCATCACCGGCGCCAGTGAGCAAGCAGCGTTGAACATACCGGACGGTGCACGGCTGATCGCGTTGTTCAGGTTATCCTGATTGCGCGACAGACCCTGCCATTTCAGATTGCCCTCGTTGTTACCCATCAGCACTTGTTTCGCCACGGTTACCAGCGAAACGGCAGACTGCACGCCTTCAAGGTTGTTCATCTTCCACTGCAGCTGGTCGATGGCTTCCATGGTTTCGTAGGCAGAGCACTTCTCTGCTGGCGTGCTGACCATAACAACCAGAATGTCCGAGCTGGTCGAATAGTTCTGAATGATGAAGTCATTGTCCAGGTTATAGCGTGAATCAGGCCGCAACTCGGGGGCGCCGGCATCCAGGTCACCGACCTTGATGTTGTGCTCCTGATAGAAGAAGCAGGCCACACCACCAACCAGAGCAACAATCACAATCCACGGCGCGACGCTAGGATGTGCCACGTTGGAGAGGGCACGCCAGAATGAGTGCTCGCGTACCGCATCACGCTTGCTGCGCTCAATTGCCTTCTTGCTGATACCCAGATAGGAGATGGTTACCGGCAGCATGATCAGGTTGGTGAACACGATAACCGCCACACCGATGGAAGCACCAATGGCCAGTTCGTGAATCACGCCGATATCCATAACCAGCAGCGTGATGAAGCCCACCGCATCCGCCAGAATCGCGATCATACCGGGCAGGAATAGCTGCCTGAATGTGCGACGTGCTGCCGTCAGGGCGTTATCAGCTTCGCCTGACTGCAAGGCAATACCGTTGATCTTTTGCACCCCGTGGGAAATACCGATGGCAAAGATCAAGAACGGCACCAGCATCGAATACGGATCCAGACCGAAGCCGACCAGATTGATCAGACCCAACTGCCAGATCACCGCGATAACCGTGGTAACCAGTACCGATACCGTGCTGCGAATACACCAGGTAAAGAGGTACAGCAACACGAAGGTAATAAGGAACGCGATACCGAAGAAGGCCACTACCCCCATCAGACCATCGATCAGGTCACCAACTTTCTTGGCGAAACCAACGATATGAATCTTGATATTGGGGTTGTCAGCCTGGAAGCGATCACGAATCTTCTCTTCCAGCTGATGCGAAAACTCCTTGTAATCCAATCGCAGCAGCTCGCTCTGATTCTCGGGGTTCGGGTAGAACTCCTGCAGCGGCACTTCGATGATGCTGGACTTGAAGTTGTTGCCAACCAAACGACCAATTTCGCCGGACTTGAGCACGTTGCCGCGCAATTCGTCCAGATCTTCTTCATTGGTGTAAGACGGGTGATTGGTTACCGGACCACCGTCAAAACCGTACTCGGTCACCTCGGTCCAGCGGACGTTTGGCGTCCACAGGGAGCGAAGATTGGAGCGGTCTACACCCGGCAGGAAGAACACCTCATCGTTAATCTGCTTGAGGGTTTCCATGTACTCGGTAGAGAAAATGTCGCCATCTTCAATCGCCACCGCAATACGGATGGAGTTGCCGAGGTTGGCCAGATCGTTCTGGTGCTCGAGCATGTTGACGATATAAGGGTGTTCCAGCGGAATCATCTTGCCGAAACTGGTATCAGGGCGAACCTGCAGCGCCTGATAGCCGAGAAATACAGTAATAATAGAGAACAACAATACAACTATCAGGCGGTTGTTAAAGACCAACCGTTCCATGAAAGTTGCGTTTTCCTGGTCGCTGGACATCCAGACTCTCCTCGCTTGTAATTATTATCAGTTAACTTTGAGGCCGCTGGCGGCAGCAATAGAAACGCCGTTCTGGCCTACAAGCAAGATCTGACCGTTTTTCAGCACCTTGGCAGACGCGAGGGCAACACGATCAGGACGAGTGGAGACGTTGAAGGTTTTGCCACCATCATGGCTAATGACCACCACACCGCCGGCACCCACTACAGCCAACTCGCCAGCCTCAGAGACGCTGCCACCCAGCAGTGTTGCGCCGAGTTTGTTGTTGCTCTGGGTTTTCAGGGCTACCTGCTGCCAGCTGTCACCAAAATCGGTTGAACGGTACATGTTGCCACGCAGGCCCCAGACCAGAACAAGATTCTCCTGATTGGTGCCAGAGACACCGAACCAAGAGCCGTCATAGGGCATGTCGGTCAGAGTCTCCCAAGTGTCGCCGTAGTCAACAGAGCGGTACATCGTGCCCATCTCGCCAACTAGAAACAGACCAGCGCCCTTGATCTCTGCGATCGAGTTGTAGTGAAAACCATCCGGGTTATCAACCACATCACTGACGTCTTGCCAGTTCTCGCCACCATCATCGGTACGCAAGAAAATGCCATAGGCTCCGACGGCAAAACCGGTTTTGGCGTCTCGGAACCAGACATCCATCAGCGGCCGCTCAAGCAAGCTGGGGCCTTCTGGGTCCAAGGCTTCGTCCAATTCTGGATCACGATACTGCATCGCCCAGGTGGCGCCGCCATCGGTGGTGTGCAGGATTAGTGAATCGTGTCCTACCGCCCAGCCGTTTTTGTCGTCCGCAAAGTAAACGGCGGTCAGCAGCTGACGTACCGGCACAGCAGCTTGTTTCCAGCTGCTGCCTTGGTCGTCGGAATACACGATATGACCGCGACTACCCACAGCGACCAATCGCTCGCCGGCCTGGGCCGCATCGAGCAGCAGGTCGGAAGCGGAAAGCTCAGATTCAACTGCGGGTTTAATATCCTCAGCCGCCTCGGCCAGGCTGACGCCAGGCATAGCAAAGCCCGCAACGGCAGCAGAAAGCGCTAACGTCGAGAGTACTGAACGAATAGGAAAATTTTGCTTGCTGGTCGTTTGAAACGCGTTCGCACGAACCATGAATGGAGCGCGCCAATTAATAGGCTTACGCATACACCACCCCTCTTTGTTTTTATAAGGTGCCCTGCTCCGCAAGGGAACGATGAACAGATGTCGCCATGCTTGGAGAACTGAAAGACAAGCGTCAAATCAGCTATCGCTCCAGCGGACAAGGCATATTAGAGGCCTACTACACACTGCACAAATACCTCTTGGTAATTTTTTATTAAAATATCGGCCTTGCGCATACGAAGTAACTCATTTATTAGGTCTTAACTCAAGCCCTCCGGGCCTATCCGGAGAGCATGTTGCCAGCATTATCGATCAAGCCATCGACTTACTCACCACTTCGTAAACGTCCGGAGACAGTTTTTCGGTTGCCATTATGCGGGCCAGCTCTTGTTGCATCAGCTGCTGACGATCCTCGGCGAACTTGCGCCAGCGGCTGAGTGGGGTAACCAGCCGAGCGGCGATTTGCGGGTTTAGGCTATTCAGTTCGATGACGCGATCGGCAAGAAAACGATAACCCGCGCCGTCAGCACGGTGGAAGTTGACCAGGTTCTGGTTAGCGAAGGCGCCAATCAGGGCACGCACCTTGTTCGGATTACGCAGGGTGAATAACGGGTGTTGCATCAGCGCTTCTACGCGCTCCAGCCCGCCGGGCAAGGTGCTGCCGGCCTGAATGCTAAACCACTGATCCATCACCAACGGGTAAGCTGCCCAACGCTCGGCGAAACGCTCCAACGCCGCTTCGCGCTGTTGCGCGAAAGGCGAGTTAACCAAGGCGACCAAGGCGGCCTGCCGGTCAGTCATGTTATTGGCCTCAACAAACTGCCGTACGCATAGATGCATGACAGCTTGGTCTTCAGTCAACATCAAGTAACTCAGCAGCGTATTCTTCAGGCTGCGCGTCGCCATAGACGCAGCATCCGCGCTGTAGTGCTCAGCCGCCGGCAAACTATCAAAGCGTTGCTGCAGTTCGCTTTTGAGCGTGCGTGCCAACTCGCCGCGCAACCACTCGCGGGCGAAGTGAATCGCCTCCACATGGGCGGTATCGGCCAACTCAACCAAATAGGCCTCGGACGGCAAGCGGATTAGCTCTGCGACCATGGCTGCGTCCAGCGCAGTATCCGCCAGCACGGTCCGATAAACCTCGGCCAAACGCTGATCCAAATGCAGCGGTCGACCCGCGCGATGAATTTCTACCAAACCGTGCAGTACATCCACCGCCAGCCCCTGCGCCGCTTCCCAACGATTGAAGCCGTCTGGGTCGTGCTTGGCCAAAAACACTCGATCATCCCGGCTATAGGGGTAATTGAGTTTGACCGGTGCTGAGAAGCCGCGCAGCAACGACGGCATGGGTTGCTGTTCGATATTGCTAAAGACGAACTCCTGCTCAGCTTCAGTTATCGACAGCACCGTCTCATTACCCAAGCTCTCGGACTCACCTTTCAGCTGTAGCGCCAGCTCTTTGCCCGCTCCATCTAGCAACGCCATACGTACCGGAATCACCTGAGGCAGCTTTTCGCTCTGCCCCGGTGTTGCGGGGCAATGCTGTCGGAAGCCAAGGTGATATTCGCGCTTGGCCGCATCGTAGTGACTAGCCACGTCCAACCGTGGCGTGCCGGCTTGGCTGTACCAACGTTTGAACTGGCTGAAGTCTGCGCCGTTGGCATCTTCCAGCGCTTGTATAAAGTCATCGCAGGTCACTGCCTGACCATCATGACGCTCAAAATACAGGTCGGTCCCCTTACGGAACCCGTCCTCACCCAACAAGGTATGCAGCATGCGCACTACTTCTGAGCCCTTTTCATACACTGTCAGTGTGTAGAAGTTAGCGATTTCAATAAAGGAATCAGGACGTACCGGATGTGCCATCGGGCCAGCGTCTTCGGCAAACTGGTTAGCCCGCAAAAAGGTCACGTCTTCGATGCGTTTGACCGTACGTGAGTTCATGTCTGACGAAAACTCGGAGTCACGGAACACGGTAAATCCTTCCTTCAGCGATAGCTGAAACCAGTCACGGCACGTCACCCGATTGCCTGACCAGTTGTGGAAGTATTCGTGCGCCACTACCGCCTCAACCCGCTGGAAAGCCAGGTCAGTCGCCGTATCCTGCTGCGCCAACACACAGCTGGAGTTGAAGATGTTCAGGCCTTTGTTTTCCATCGCGCCCATGTTGAAGTCGTTCACAGCGACGATCATAAAGATATCCAGGTCGTATTCACGACCGTAGGTTTCCTCATCCCAGCGCATAGAGCGTTTCAGGCTGTCCATGGCGTGATCACACTGTTCACGGTTTTCCGCCTCGACGTAAATACGCAGATCGATCTCGCGGCCACTCATGGTCACGAAACTGTCCTGCAGCAGGCACAAATCACCGGCGACCAAAGCAAACAGGTAGGCCGGCTTACGGAAAGGGTCTTCCCAGCTGATCCAGTGGCGACCGCCCTCGTGCTCACCCGAGGCAATCGGGTTGCCGTTGGACAGCAACACAGGGTAGTTGCCACGATCAGCGACCACTGTAGTGGTAAACCGGCTCATGACGTCCGGGCGGTCGAGGTAGTAAGTGATTTTGCGGAAGCCTTCGGCTTCGCACTGGGTACAGAACATGCCCCCGGATTTGTAGAGCCCCTCTAGCGCAGTATTGTTTTGCGGCTCGATGCGAGTGGTAATAGAAAGTTCAAAACTGGCGACCTGCGGATGCAGCGTCAGGCTATCGTCATCGACCTGATAGTCCGCCGCGGCAAGCGGCTGATCGTCGAGTTCGACTTTTACCAGCTCAAGCAACTGGCCATCCAGCACCAAGGGTGGCTGGCTGCTGGCTGCTGGCTTGTCGGCATTCAGGCGCATACTCAGACGGCTATGCACCAATGCGTGATCTTCGAACAGTTCAAAGGTCAGCTGGGTCTCGTCAATCCAGTAGTCAGGCTGCTGGTAATCCTTCAGATAAATCGTTTTGGGTTGTTCGGTACGCATGAAGTGCCCCATTCCGGCGCTGGCCGGCAAGTGAGAGTCCCGCCCACCGCGTGATACGCGGTGACCTTGAAGTAGCGCTTTCAGCTAGCGCTGAATGCCAGCTGATAAGCAGTGTATTTGCGAATATTGATAACCGCAGTGTCGAGCAAAAGATATTGACCTTTAATTCCCATAAGCGTGCCTTCGAGCAGCGGCACCTTATCCAGATTGGCAGACTGCGGTTTAGCCACATATTGTTCAACCGGATAACGAATCTGTAGCGGCTCAACGCCCGTTATCGGTTGAATCGCCTGGAGGCCGAATTGCTTCTGCAGTGCTTCGATGCCATCGCGGGCCAGATCCAACAGCCGTTCGCGCTCCGCGAGCATATCCAAGGGTTCTGGCTCGCCGCGCAGCAAAGCGCGCCAGTTAGTTTTGTCCGCCACATGCTGACGCAGCAAATCTTCAACCAACCCCGATTGCTGTCGGGTCGCCACCCGTAAAATCGGCAGCGCTTGGCTTGCACCCTGATCAATCCAGCGAGTGGGGATTTGACTGGCACGGGTGATGCCAACTTTAAGACCTGATGAATTCGCCAGGTAGACCACATGATCGGTCATGCAGAACTGCTCGCCCCAGGCCGGATCGCGACACGTACCCAAATGATAATGGCAACGTTCCGGACTCATGATGCAGAGATCGCACTGGGGCAACTTGGTGAAGCAAGGATAACAATAGCCTTGACTGAAGCTTTTTTTGGTCTTGCGACCGCAGTGTACGCAGTTGATCAAACCCATCGCTTGCAAGCGTATCTGTTTGCCGATGAGCGTATTTAAATCGATACGCTGATCGCCCAGCGGTAACTGATAAGCAACCGTGGCGGCCGCGCCCGAGATATCAGCTAGCATTTTGCGCGCACTGCCCTGCGTTTCTACCAATGACATCAGTGTAAGGTTTCCGAGCCGGTGGAAAACAGGATATTAGGGACGTCTTTCTCTGCCGACTTACAGGCCTGCGGCCCCATGTAGCCCGTACGCTGCTCTTCCGGCAGATTGTCCCGCTCCCAGGCAATCATGGCTTGCATGCAAAGCTCTTTCTGCTCTTGGGTCAATTTGCGACCATCGGACCATTTACCGATCTCGACGGCGAGCTTGAGAGCCGCGTACACATCCGGGGTGATATTACGCAGCATGTCGATGAAAGAGGTCATCAGGACTCCGGCTTAGAGTAGAGTGAGGAAATGGGCGTCATTGTAACCCGTCACAGACGCCGCTGCAGCGCTCCGGCGATACTACCGAACAGACACCCGACCAGCAGACCGCTCACATGTGCAGCGTTGGCGATGGCACCAAAGCCCAACATGCTGACCAGGCCAGACATACACAATGCTAGCCACACCAGCATCATGATGACGACCCCCTTAGGCAGCGCGAAATGCACATTCGGTGCAATCAGCTGATACAGCCAGCAGTAGCCCAACAAGCCGTACAGCACACCCGATAAGCCACCGAACAGGCCATTCGTCCCGGTCCACCACCACTGCGCGGTATTGGAGATCACCCCAATTAGTAACGTTAACCCCAACAACCAAAGGCCGCCGGAACGCATCTCAATGCGCCTCCCCAACTCCCAATACCAAAGGGCGTTAAACGCCAGGTGCATTAAGCCAAAGTGAATAAAAATAGGCGTGATCAACCGCCACCACTGACTCATGTCCGGCTGCGCCGCGAGATAACCACTGGCCTCAAGCGGCGTGTAGGTAAGCAACACCACGTTCTGCAGATTGCTGCCCAGCCCGGTTATCGCTGCCACCAATAAGGTCAGGAGCAAGACCGCCAAGGTAACGGGTATCAACCGATAAGACTGGCGCCAATAAGCGCTTGCGGGAGTTTCTGCAATGCTGCTAGCAGGCGCCGCCGGTAACTCACTCAAATCTCTCTGGTGCAAGGCTCGCACAATTTCAGCGGTAGCCTCATCCACCACCCAGACGACCTGCATGCCATTCTCTTCGGCTACACGGTGTACCACGCCTCGACTGCGTAAAAAACGCACAAGAGGTCGTAGATCTTCTTCCAGCGGACAGCTCAATGCTCGTTGCATGTATTCCTCAGGCGTATCGGGGTACATCTACCCAGACGAAATTATCTGAATTCAAGCGCCGTTCGCCGTCCCAGCGATAGGCTACCAGTTTTCCGTACTTCACCGCGCTGTAATCCAGACACGCCAGGTTTGGACGAATCGGCTGTGGCTGGCCCTGTTGCCAGTAGTGCCCGACAAACAAAATAGGATCTTCCGGCTGGTAGATCTGCAGCGCCGCTTTTTGTTCATTTGACAGTTCAAGGGCTGCCACCGCATCAGGCAATGCATCGGGTTGAAACACCACATCACCATAGCGCTGCGGCGCCTCTTCCCAGAATTTGGTGCGGAACGAAGCGCGGGTGAAGCCGTCCGTGCCGGTCATGGTGGCGCCATTGGGCAAGCGCAAGTCAGTACCGCGCAACAACCGATCTAATGTGCGCGACTCAACACTACCCCAGTTGCCGGCCGCCAGCAGGTAATCGCGATCTATGCAGCCGTCCGGGTGTTGCGCACGGAAAGGCTGAATTAAACGGTCATCCCAGCAAGCATGCACTAATCGAATTTCATCGCAGTCAAGAAACAGCGGCAGCTCATAGAACCAATCGAGAAAACCTTGCCACTCATCGGGCCAGGCAGCGAATTGATCCAGCGTATCGCCTATCAGCCGATGGTGACGCTCATTGTGCTCGCGCATGAAGGCTCTGCCGCTATCCGGTGGCGCCGGCGTAGCCCAACACAGGGCGTTGAACTCATGGTTACCCATGATGCAGCGCGCGCTGCCCGCCTCTACCATATCGCGCACCAAATGCAGCGATTCGCGAATACGCGGTCCGCGATCAATTATGTCGCCGAGAAACAGTGCCTGGCGCTCAGCGTGTCGCCAAACGCCGGCCTTTTTCTGGTAACCCATTTGCTCAAGCAAGCGCTCGACCGTTAAGGCGCAGCCGTGCACATCACCGATAATGTCGTAGCCACGTTGGCTTTCCAGCACGCTCACCTTACTGATCCGTGAGACGGCTAGACCATCCCAGTTTGCTGCGACAAATAGCGTAAAAGTTATGATCCAGCGGATGCAGCAGACGGAGCTTCTGCGGCTTCTTGCGAATGGTGATGCTGTCACCCGGCGCACAGGAAATATGCACCTGACCGTCGCAGCTGACCTGCGGATAGATGCCATTTTGCTTGGAAATAATGATCTTTAGCTCGCTGTTGCCATCCACTACGATCGGCCGGCTGGATAACGTATGCGGGAACATCGGCACCAACACCACCGCATCCAGCTTGGGATGCATGATCGGACCGCCAGCTGACAGAGAGTAAGCGGTAGAGCCAGTGGGTGTGGCTACGATCAGGCCATCGGATTTTTGGCTATAAACGAACTGGCCGTCGACGTAGAGCTCAAACTCAATCATTCGGGCCGACTTGCCCGGATGCAGCACTACATCGTTCAGCGCCTCACTGGTACCGAGTTGCTCCTCGCCGCGGCGCACGAAAGCGTCCAATAGGAAGCGATTTTCAACCAGGTACTGGCCAGCCAGCACATCGCCGACCCGCTGCTCCAGCTCATCCGGCGGGATGTCAGTCAAAAATCCCAGCCCGCCCCTGTTTACGCCCAGCACGGGAATGTTGTAGCGACAGAGGGCACGGGCTGCGCCGAGTAAGCTGCCGTCGCCGCCCACGACAATGACCAGATCGCAGATCTCGCCCATCATTTTGCGCGAGCAAACCTGTTGCTGATGGCCGGGAAATAGGTCGGCTACCGCATCTTCAAGAATCACTGTATGCCCGTTATCGAGCAGAAAACGTTTCAAGCGTTTGAGAGTATCTACTACCCGCCCGCTGCCGAGTCGGCCGATTAGTCCGATATTGCGGAACTGGTCCATACCACCTCTTTGTGCAGGCTGTTAAAAAAAACGTAGGCGAGGCAGCCAACGCAAGGCAAAAACAGTCGAACAACGACCGGAGTCGCGCTCTACTTTATACATGTATATGAGCATTTTGATCGAACTCGCGCACGAGCCTGATTTTAACGCCGCGATGGCAACGCAGGTAGTTTTTCAACAGCCTGCTAGGTTCGCTTGAGTCATGCCCGGACATAACGGAGACTGACCGGACAACAACGCTCTGGGTTGACGATTATTCCGCAGCCAACCCTGCGCTGGCAAATCAGGACCTTATTGATGCTACCGGATTTTACCCACCACATAGTGCGCGACCTCGCCTGGGTCGCTTTTGCCCCGCCACTACTGGATGGCAGCACGTTGCCTTCACGCGACCCATTAAAGGATTCCATCTGGCGTACGGATCCTGAACAACTGTTGCACAGGTTACAGCAGTTAGACGCCAAGCCAGAGCAATTACCGGAACTCTTCCCCAACTCACGCGACCGTCGTCTGGGTAACTACTATGAGCGCCTCTGGCATGCGCTACTGAAGCTCTCGCCCGACGTTGCCATTGTGGCCCACAATATCGCACTGCGCGAAGCAGGCCGTACGCTGGGCGAGCTTGACTTGGTCATTCGCGCGGCCAATGGGGAAATAGCGCATCTTGAGCTGGCCATTAAATTTTATATGGGCCGTCCGGAGCTGCAGCAGCCTGACAGTAGCCGAAAACGCAGTGATACCTCACTGTGGTGGGGGCCAGATCCAAGCGATCAGTTGTCATTGAAGGTACAGCGGCTAATTCAGCATCAACTGCCACTGGTTAAACAACTGGAGGCGTTACAGCCTGCGCAGTACCCACAAGAACTGCCGAAACCCACTTGCTCCGCCACCTGGCTGCAAGGCTTTCTGTTTCAATCCGCAGCGCAAAACATGCCACCCGCGTGTGGGCAAACTACAAGGCGCGGAGCGCAGTTATGGTGTCATCGCAAAGAAGTCGTGGCATTGCTGCCCAGTAATAGCCGTTGGATCGCTATACCGCATAAGGAATGGTTGATGCCGCCTAAGTTGCCTGCGGCCAGCGAGCTCCTGAAGCCGGAGCAAATGGAGCAGGTGTTCGCCAACGCCAGAGCCCAGCAAGCGGTTATGTTCGCCCGTGTGGCGGCGCCGGATAACTACCAACCATTGCACGCCGACCGGTTAATCTGTGTGGCGGATGACTGGCCGGCGTAGTCAGTCAATATCGGTAGAGGTGCGGTTCTGCAGTTTTACCAGATCACGCTTCAACGCGACGTTGATTTTCTGCTGCTGTGCGAGCTCTTGCTTAATATCCAGCAGTTCGCCCTGCACGATTTCCAGATGATCGGCGTGGGTGCCCTTGAGTTCGGCTAACGCCTGATCTTTCTCCAACGTCAGCGCTTTCAAACGGTTATTCAATAACTCAGTTTGACGCTGGTACTCACGCACTTCGAGCGCGTGCTGCTCAAGCACTTCGTCAAGGTCATCGCTGTGTGGCGCACTGGATTCTATGGGTAAGAGTGTGGTGTTGTCAGGGTCGATGATCACGCCGCTGCCGTACCAGGTATCTTCGGCCGCAACCTGCAAGCGTTCGGGCGAAAGGATGCCGATAGCCTCTTCGTCGTCACCCAGTATGCCGAGCGTATTGCGCTTTACCGCATCTTTCACCAGCGCCAGATCATTCGAGCCTGCACGCTGACCAGGTTTCCACAAGAGTGGCCGATAATTGGGAAGTTTGTTGTAACCGAGACAGACCAGTCGGATTGGGCCGCCGCCCATGTCTGGGCCGCGTTCTGCCTTTTCTGCCAGTTGGCGCAAGGGCATATTCCACAACCGATTAACGTAGCCGTCGAGATCGAAATCGAGGGTAAAAAACACCCCTGCCCGCACTTGCAGCCGCGAGTTGATTTGTACGAATACGGCCTCGACCGTTTCGTCAGCGAATTCGGGTGACGCCACGAGGCCATCCAATAATGCTTCAAATTCGGGAAACAACATCTCTTTACAGATGCCGCGCTCCGAGAAAAACATCACCGCCTCTGTGAGCATTGGCCTTGCTGTGCCCATCTTATCTCTCCTTGCCCTGCTCAATACTTTGCGCTTTTTTTACGGCAATTGCATCCCGCCTGCCGAGTAAGGCAGCAAGTGTAGGGAAAAGGTTCAAACGCGTATGTGACCGAATTGGCAAGCAGCCAAACATCTTGAGCAGTATAGACGGGAATAGCTGAGCAGCGCTCGCCATGGGGCCTGGCGGCGTTTTTACACCCGCAGTCAGTTTTTATCCAGACTGCGGGTTAATACCAAGACTCAGAACAGAAACGCGACTGGTGCTATAGCGCAGCAGCCAAACGCGAACCCTGATCGATAGCCCGCTTGGCATCCAGCTCAGAAGCCACATCGGCGCCGCCGATCAAATGCACTGGCTTACCTTGCGCCTGCAGACCGGCCTCCAGCTCGCGCAATGGATCCTGGCCGGCACAGATGATGATGGTATCAACAGGCAGTAGCTTCGGCTCACCCGCTTCACCAATCTGAATATGCAAACCTGCATCATCTACCTTCAGATACTGCACCGAGTTAAGCATCTGCACCTGCTTAGTTTTCAGCCCCGCGCGGTGAATCCAGCCCGTGGTTTTGCCCAAGCCATCGCCAACTTTGCTGGCTTTGCGCTGCAGCAGAAAGACTTCACGCGCTGGTGCGTGTGGCTGCGCTTGCACACCGGCAATCCCGCCGCGTGCCTGCAACAAAGGATCGATACCCCACTCTTTCCAGAACACATCAACATCCTGGCTTGGGCTAACACCCTGGTGGGTAATAAACTCGGAGACATCAAAACCGATGCCGCCGGCGCCAATAACGGCCACTTTCTTCCCGACCGGCTTACGCTGCTGAATCGCATCCAGATAGCTGATCACCTTGGGGTTGTCGATGCCCGGAATATCTGGGGTACGTGGCTTGATACCTGTGGCCAAAATCACTTCATCAAACTCGGTCAGATCTGCCGCTGCAACACGGCGTCCGAGCTGTAGTTTGACGCCGAACTTGTCGATCATTTTGCCATAGTAACGCAGGGTCTCGTAAAACTCTTCTTTACCCGGAATCAGCTTGGCAATATTGAACTGGCCGCCAATCTGCTCGGCAGAATCAAATAGCGTTACTTGATGGCCACGTTCAGCAGCTACGGTAGCCGCGGCCAAACCAGCAGGACCGGCGCCGACCACAGCGATATTTTTTACTGTGCTGGTGGCAATGTAATTCAGTTCGGTCTCATGGCAGGCGCGTGGATTGACCAAGCAACTGGTCAACTTACCGCCAAAAGTATGATCCAGGCAGGCCTGATTACAGCCGATACAGGTATTGATTTCATCCGCCAGACCCGCAGCCGCCTTGTTGACGAATTCCGGATCAGCCAGGAACGGACGCGCCATGGAGACCATGTCAGCGTCGCCTTCAGCCAAGACCTGCTCAGCGACTTCCGGCGTGTTAATTCGGTTGGTGGTCACCAACGGAATGCTTACTTCGCCCTTGAGTTTGGCCGTAACTTTGGCAAACGCAGCTCTCGGCACCTTGGTAGCGATGGTCGGAATGCGCGCTTCGTGCCAGCCGATGCCGGTATTGATGATGGTCGCACCGGCTTTTTCAATGGCTTTGGCTAGCATCACCACCTCATCCCAGGTGCTGCCGCCTTCGACCAGATCAAGCATCGACAGACGATAGATGATGATGAAATCATCGCCCGTGGCCTCGCGCACTCGCTTCACGATTTCGACCGGCAGGCGCATACGATTCTCATAGTTGCCGCCCCAGCGATCGGTGCGCTTGTTAACATGAGTAACCAAAAACTGGTTAATGAAATAGCCTTCCGACCCCATCACTTCAACGCCGTCATAACCCGCTTGCTTGGCTAGCGCCGCGCAGCTAGCAAAATCGGCAATCTGCTTCTCGATGCCCGCCTCGTCCAACTCTTTCGGAGTGAACGGGTTGATGGGCGCCTTTACTGCACTGGCAGATACCTGCTTGGGATTATAGGCATAACGGCCCGCGTGCAAGATTTGCATACAGATTTTGCCACCCGCCTCATGCACTGCGGCGGTGACCACCTTATGGTGCTCGGCTTCTTCAGGAGTGGTCATTTTGGCGGCGCCTTGCGCCACACAACCCTCTTCGTTCGGGCCAATGCCACCCGTAACGATCAAACCAACGCCACCCCTGGCCCGCTCGGCGAAGTACTCAGCCATGCGATTAAAACCATTAGGGCGTTCTTCCAGCCCGGTATGCATGGAGCCCATAAGAGTGCGGTTGCGCAGCGTGGTGAAGCCTAGATCAAGCGGGGCCAACAAATTCGGGTAGAGCGTGTGGGTAGTCATAGGTTATTCCAGTGCCTCATCAACATCTCATCAGGATCGACTCTCAAGTGCATGCTCGGAGCCTGTTATGGGCAAAACAATAGGCTCAGACCCGACACCGCTCAATCACCCAAAGTGACACATTTATAACCTTGAATTACACTCACTTTATGAACAGAGACAATGCACCACCACGCGAACAGGGCTGCCACGCATGAAATTAGGCGACATTTCCGTCAGTTACCTACTCAGTTTGCGCGCCGCGCTCATTCAGCAACAGCTTGACCCAGCACCACTATTCGAACGCTTTGGCATAACCGATGCCCTGCTCGCGGAACCTCACGCACGCATTAGCATTCCACGTTTTATGCGCTTGGGTAACGCGGCGATACGCTACACCCAGGATCCAGCGATTGGCTTATTGATGGGTTCCCACAGCCAGCTCAGCCATTTAGGCTTGGCAGGGATGACCGCCCAGTGTGCACCCAATTTGGCGGATGCCTTTAGCATTATGGTTAAGTATGAGCGGCTGACCAGCCAGAATTATCGCGGCCATTCCGATTTTTCATCGCCTGCACTGCGCTTCTATTCAATAGCGCCCTACAACATGTTCAACCTGTTCGTAGTCGATTCCGCGTTGGCCGCGCGCGCGCAGGCAGGACGCCAGATCACTAACGGAAAGGCGCAACTGCGTGAGGTGCATATAGAATTTCCAGCGCCCACCTACGCCGCACGCTACGAACAGATTTTTCAGTGCCCTGTGTTGTTTTCACAAGCACACAACCAACTGATTTGGGAGCCGCGCAGTTTGCAACTGCCGTTAGTGCAAAGCGCGCCCGGCCATTATCAACACTTACTAACGCTGTGCGAGCAGCGATTGCACGAGCTCACCCGCCACCGCGGCCTGCGCGAAAAGGTTGAAAGTATAGTAGCGCCACAACTGCATGAACGCCTGCCTAGTATGATGGAAGTGGCTAGAGAACTAGACTTACCTTCCTGGACGCTGCGCCGTCGATTACAACAAGAAGATCACACGCGCTTTCAAGACATAGTCGATGACATGCGCCGCGAGCTTGCGGTGAGTTACATAAGGGACACGGAGCTGGCATTGGGCGAGATTACCTTTCTGCTGGGCTTCTCTTCACCGGAGGCATTTCAAAGAGCATTCAAACGCTGGACAGGTTCAGCGCCCGGAAGTTATCGGCGCATGTTGCTTGGAACGGAGGTTACTTCAAGGGATATTTCGGGGGAAAGCACAATATAATTAATAGCGTAAATCGCTTTTAGAGAAAACGCATGAAGAGAATTACATCTCTTCAGCGTCTTCTACTGCATCTTCGCGTTGCTGCGATTGCAGCTCAATCAGCTCTTCAAGATAGTCGCTCATCTGATAACTCCCTTTTCTTCTTTATATTGATGACGTACTGCTACCGCAATATTCACGTTAGCCACGCCACATGACAATCTGATGAAATTTGTTCGATAAAGTTCCAGACCTCATACATGCAAGATGACTAAATCAACAGCACGGCAGCAATCACCAGCACCCCACACTCTGCTATTTCAAGCAAAGCACCTGCGGTATCGCCGGTGGTACCGCCAAGGCGTTTAATCAACAGCCGACGCCAATACCAGGTCAATATAGCTGCAACTAACAAAGCCAATAGACCTGCCATACCAAAGCACAAAAGCAAGGCTGTATTCAGCAACAACACCAGCTGCAGCCGCAACCTTGGTATGTCATTAGTAAGACTCTCACCCAGCCCGCCAGCGCGAACATAAGGTGTGGTCAGCAGTAACAACGGCAATAAGCAACGCCCGAGCCAAGGCGTAATCAGCAGCAGGCTCCAGTATTGGTGTTGCAGTAACAGCACCAGTGCACAGTATTTCAGCAGCAGGCAGAAAAAGAGCGCAAGGACGCCCATGGGTCCGCAGGCCGGATCTTTCATGATTGCTAATGTGCGCTCGCGATCGCCGTAACCGCCCACCCAAGCGTCCACGGTATCCGCCAACCCATCGAGGTGCAGTCCCCCACTCAGCCAAACCCAGAGCGCGAGCAACAACGCGGCCCGCAGCGAGGCATCAACACCTGCGAGCAGCTCGTTAGCCAGTAGCAGCAGTGCGCCCAGTACTACGCCAACCAAGGGATACCAAAGCAGTGACTCGGCGCTCTCTTGCGGGCTAGGAGCACGCCGCAACCGCACCGGCAAACGGGTGAGAAACTGCAGAGCCAGCGCGAACGGCATCATCCCATGACCTCGCTCAACCCTTGCTGCGGATCGTATTCCAGCCGCGCCAGCTCCGCATAGCCGACCACCACCTGCAGCAAGGCTGCAGGTTTTAAACCGCGCGCACGTGCCAACAGCAGCCGCATAACTCCCGCATGCGACACCACCAATAGACGTTGGCCAGCGTGCGCTTTATGCAAGGCCAGCAGCCCTGCGTCTATGCGCGCGGCAAAGTCCCGCATCGGCTCAGCACCGGGTGGTGTGTAGCCATAAGGGTCAGTCCAGAACTGCCCTAATTCATCAGCCTGGGTGAGCATCAAATCGCGCGGGTGCTTGCCCTCCCACTCGCCAAAGTGCAGCTCACGAAGATGGGTGTTGTACTCAATAGGCAAGCCGCGCTGCTCTGCTAAGTGCTCGGCAAAACGTGCACAGCGCTGCAATGGCGAACTGACAATACCTTGCCACCCTGATGCGACCGCCACTGCTTGGTCCATTTGCTGCCAGCCCGACGCGGTGAGCGGATCATCTAGACTGCCGCGTAAACCGCCGCCCAGTTCCGTTTCACCGTGGCGCAAAAAATCCAGCTGTACCGTCACTGTAAGCTGCCTGAAACTGCTGCTTCCTGAAAGGTCGCCATTTCGTTATGCAGGCGGCAAGCTGCTTGTAACAAGGGCACCGCAACGGCCGCACCGCTGGCCTCGCCCAAGCGCATCTCCAAGGCCACCAAAGGTTCGGCGTCCAGCGCATCCAGCAATTGCTGGTGGCAGGGTTCGGCGCTGCGGTGGCTGTACATTAACCAAGGAGCCACACCGGGGTTCATGCGCGTGGCGCACAGTGCGGCAGCACAGCAAATATAGCCATCCACTAATACGGGCACACCCTCCTGCGCTGCCGCTATATAGGCTCCGGCCAGCGCAGCTATCTCCAACCCGCCGACTCGCGTCAAGGCATCCAGTGGCGATTTGATGTGTGGGCGATGCAGTTTCAACGCATCCTCGATCACCCGAATTTTGTGCTGTAATCCACCACTTTTCATGCCCGTGCCGGCACCAACCAAGCGCTCCACCGGTTGATTGAGCAGCAAACTGGCGAGCGCGCAGGCGCTGCTGGTATTACCAATGCCCATGTCGCCACCGACAAACAAATCCATGCGGTTCTCGACACTACGCAGCACGGCATCACGACCGGCCAACAGCGCATGCGCACACTGCACGTTAGTCATAGCAGATTGATGTCGAAAGTTGGCGGTGCCTGCAGCTATCTTCAGGTGGCGCACGCCGGGTAATGCAGCCACTTCGTGCGCCAAGCCCAAGTCCAACAGTTCGAGTTCAGCCCCTAGATGCCGCGCCAATACGCTGATGGCGGCGCCTCCCTGGACAAAGTTTGCCAGCATCTGGCCGGTCACTTCCTGCGGATAGGCCGAAACGCCCTCCTGCGCGATGCCGTGATCCGCCGCGAAGATGGATATCCAGATAAGCTCAACTGAGGGCTGGCTACGCCCCTGCAAACCTGCCAGATTAACGGCTAGCTGCTCTAGCCTGCCAAGCGCCCCTTGCGGTTTGGTGAGTTGCGTCTGTCGTGTCAGCGCTTGTGCCCGCCGGCCTCCATCAGAAACACGTGCTGCTGCTTGCCACCAGGCTTCACTCACACCTTCTCTCCTTTTAAGGTCTGCGGTAAGCCCGCAATACAGACCACTACCCGGTCACAGTGCGCGGCCAACTGCTGGTGTAACCAACCCGACTCATCCACGAAGCGGCGACTCAGCTCTCCCATGGGAACCACGCCCAAGCCCGTCTCATTACTGACCATAATCAACCGCCCAGGTAAAGACGGCAGGCAATCGAATAGCTGCTGTCGCTCGCGTAGCCAATGTTCGCTGTCTGCGCTGAGCAGCAAATTGCTTAGCCATAACGTCAGGCAATCCACCAGTAAACAACGCCCTGGTGCAGCCTGTTCACGTAGCACCTGTGCCAACGCCAGCGGCTCTTCCACCAGCCCCCACTCTGCCGGGCGCCGCTCGCTGTGGCGCGCTACCCGCTCGGCCATTTCCTGATCGCGTGGCTGGCACGTGGCGATATAGGTCACCGGGAGGCCAGACTCAACCGCTAGCCGCTCTGCCAACCGGCTCTTACCCGAGCGGGCGCCACCCAAAATCAGCTCATGCATAACTTAAACCACAGAGTAGACGCAGTTTTTCGGTATCCATGTGGGCTTCGACCAGATCAGCCAGACGCTCAAGATCGCGTTCACGCAGCGCCGCATAGTCCAGCCCCTCTGCTTCAACCAGACCAGCCCAGCGCAATATCGCCTGTTGCGCCGCGGGTTGCTCAAAGAAGCCATGCAGATAGGTGCCAGCCACTTGGCCGTCCTCGCTGATAGCGCCGTCGCAGGTGCTGCCGTCCAGCCCATTATGCAAATAAACCAGCGGCCGTCTGAGCGCAGGGCCCTGACTGACCCCAGCATGAATCTCATAGCCGCTCACGCTGGCCTGATCGAAAGCCAGTATGCCGGTCACGTTGCTCAGCTGTTTTACTGCGCGCAGTTCGGTCTGCATGTCTAGCAACCCCAGCCCCGGCACATTGCCGGCCGGCCCTTCAAGACCCAGCGGATCGGCCAGTAGCTCGCCTAACATCTGGAAACCACCACAGATACCCAGCACCTTGCCGCCGTAACGCAGGTGCCTGATCAGAGCTGTATCCCAACCCTGCTCACGCAGAAAAGCCAGATCCGCTGCGACGCTTTTGGAGCCCGGCAGGATGATTAAATCCGCCATAGGTATCGGCTTGCCGGGCCCGACAAACTCGAGTTCTACCTGGGGGTGCAGCCGCAACGGATCGAAGTCGGTGTGGTTACTGATGCGCGGTAACACGGGCACCACTACTTTGATGCGTTCTTCCCGTTTGGCCACTTGTCGGGTATCGACCGCATCTTCAGCCTCCAAATGCAGATCATGCAGATAGGGCAGCACGCCCAGCACGGGCTTGCCGGTGCGTGCCTCCAGCCAGCGCAAACCCGGCTCCAATAGCGCGATATCGCCGCGAAAGCGGTTGATTACGAAACCTTGCACTCGTGCTTGCTCGCTGTCTGATAACAGTTCAAGTGTGCCAACCAGGTGAGCAAATACGCCGCCTTTATCAATATCGGCGACTATAATCACCGGGCAGTCCACCGCCTCGGCAAAACCCATATTGGCGATATCGCCCTCGCGTAGATTAATTTCCGCAGGCGAGCCTGCACCCTCGACCACGATCACCGGGTAACGCTCACTCAAGCGACGATGCGCTGCCAGCACTGCCTGCATGGCCGTGGGTTTGTAAGCGTGATAAGCCACTGCGTCCATATTGCCGATTGGCTGCCCGTTAATGATCACTTGAGCCCCCACATCACTGTTGGGCTTGAGCAGAATGGGGTTCATATCGGTATGTGGGCTGATGCGTGCGGCGTGTGCCTGCACCGCCTGAGCACGGCCGATCTCGCCGCCGCTCTCGGTCACCGCCGCATTCAGCGCCATATTTTGCGGTTTGAATGGTGCGACCATCACGCCCTCGCGTACCAACCAACGGCACAGCGCGCTGACCAGCGTACTTTTACCCGCATCCGAGGTGGTGCCTTGCACCATCAAACTGCTCATGCCAACTCCTTCAGACTTTCCAGCAAGCTATATTCCAATCGCTGCCACTCACCTTCCGAGCGCGGCAAACCAAAGCGTAACCCTGCAATATCCTTAAACAGGCGAACCAATACCCCGCGCTGGGCCAGAGCGACGTAAAGCCTCTTTGCCTGTGCTTGCTCCAGCTCACGCCATTGAAACAACCCACAGCCCGCGCCGCCTTGCAGCCCTGCATCATTCAGCAGCTGATCCAAGCGCGCGGAGTCCATCATTAAACGTCTACGCCAGAGCTCCTGGGTGCGGCTGTCCGCTAACACTAATTTCCCGACTGCCCTGGCCGGACCACTTACAGCCCAAGGCCCCAGATGCTCTTCCAGCGCCAGCAGCAACTCTGGCGCCGCCAAAACAAAACCCAACCGGACACCCGCGAGCCCAAAAAACTTGCCGAGCGAGCGCAGGACTATCAACCCCGGCAGCTGGCTGGACGGTGCCAAGCTGAGGCTGGGAGTCGGGTCCATAAAAGCTTCGTCCACCACCAACCAGCCGCCCTGCTCCGCTAACCGCTGGTGCCAACTCAAGAGCAACTCACTACTGAGCGATTGCGCGGTCGGATTATTGGGATTAACCACCACCAGCACGTCCAGCTGATCCAGAGCATCTGGCAGTGATGCAACGCTCACACTGCGCACCTCGTGTCCGGCACGCTGCCAAGCCAGACGATGCTCTGCGTACGTCGGCTCAAGGATCCCCACGCGGCTTGGTTTACGCAGCAGGGGCAATGCCTGAATGGCTGCCTGTGAACCGGCGACCGGCAAAGCGCGCGGCGCGCGGTAATAGTGTTCAGCCAGTTCACTGAGACCGTCGTCCGTTTCCGGCAAACGGCTCCAAACCGACTGCGCGAGCGGCGGTATCGGCCAGTGATAAGGAGCCAGTCCAGTCGACAAATCCAGCCACTGTTCCAGCGGTAAGCCAAACTCTCTGGCTGCGCTGCGTAGCCGTCCGCCATGCTCAAGCATCAGTCGGTTCACACATAAGTGAGCGCCCACAGGAGGACCAGGATCAGCATCCAGAGCAGCAGACTGCGTTGTACCAGTTGCAGTGCACGCGAAATATCCTGCGCTTTTGGTGGTACGCCGCAGCCCAGCGCAGGTCGCTCCTCAAGCTTGCCGTGATACACAGCGGCACCGCCCAACTGCAACTCAAGCGCACCGGCGCCAGCAGCCATCACCGGCCCGGCATTGGGACTATCCCAGCTCGGGGCCTGAGTGCGCCAGCTATGCCAGCCTGAGATTGCGTTTCCACAGAGGCTATAACTAAGCGCGACCAAGCGCGCGGGAAGGTAGTTAAGCGCATCATCAATTTTCGCAGCGGCCCGACCGAACAATAGAAAGCGCGGTGTGCGATAACCCCACATGGCGTCAAGCGTATTACTCAAGCGGTACAGCACAACGCCCGGCGCACCCAGTAGCAGGAACCAAAACAGCGCTGCAAAAATCGCATCACTACCGTTTTCAAGAACTGACTCGACGGTGGCACGCGCGACACCTTCCTCGTCTAACTGCCCGGTATCACGGCTGACAATCCGCCCTACCCGCTCTCGCGCCAACGGCAAGTCAGCGCTGAGCAGCGCATCTGCAATCGGTTTAGCGTGCGCCACCAGGCTCTGCCCACCCAGACAGAGATACAAACAAAGCACGGAGAACGCCCAACCAAACCAGGGCAATGTTGCCAGCCAGTAGGTCATGAGCGTCAACGGCATTACGGCTAATAGCCACGCCAGAGTCCCCTTACTAATACTGGGCTGCTGGTTGAGCCGTCGCTCAAGGTAGTGCGCCAGCCGACCGAAACCGATCAGCGGATGCCAGCGCGCCGGCTCACCGAGCAGCCGATCCAGCAGCACTGCCAACAAGGTCGCTGGCAGCAAACCGCTCATTCAGCACGCCAATCGGAGATGATGCGCGACAGGTGCTGCAGGCCATCGGTTAGCGCACCTACGCCCGGCTGCAAAATATCTGCGGACTTGATTTCATGCAGCTGCCCGGATTTGACGGCCGGTATCCTCTGCCAACCGGCACGCTCACGCACCTGCTCAGGTCGAAAGCGCTTGCCGCACCATGAGCCAATGATGATGTCCGGTGCGCGGCGCACGACTTCCTGCGGATCAGCGATGATGCGCTGCTTGGCACCGGGCATAGCAGCCAGCTCAGCGAAGCAGTCTTTACCGCCAGCCAGTTCGATCAACTCGCTGACCCAGCCGATGCCGGATATCAGCGGCTCATTCCATTCTTCAAAATAGATGAGTGGGCGTTGTTTGATGCCGCTAGCCGCATTGCGCACTTGCAACATGCCATCTTCCAACTCGGCCACCAGTTCTGCTGCGCGCTCGGGAGCGCCCACTAATCCGCCCAGCGTCGAGATCATGCGCAGAATGCCGGCAATGCTGCGCTGATTGAACAGGTGCACTTCCAGCCCAGCACGTGCCAGATCAGCCACAATGCCGGCTTGCAGGTCGCAATAGCCAAGCACCAGATCCGGTTTAAGATCGAGAATCTCGTCTATTTTGGCGCTGGTGAAAGCCGCAATCTTGGGCTTTTCTTTGCGCGCCTGGGGCGGCCTGACGGTAAAACCGGATATACCGACAATCCGCTCTTGCTCGCCAAGCAGATAGAGCACTTCGCAGGTTTCAGTAGACAGGCAGGCGATGCGCTGCGGGCCATTCAAAACAGTGTCCTGACTCATTCTTGCGCTCCCCAGTGATCGACATACAGCAGGTCGGATAAGGGCCGCTCTTTGGCCCACTGCTCTTGCACCAGCATCGGCTGCGAATAGAACTCCGCCACCGGACCGAGGCAAAGCACCGCTACCGGCTTAGCGCCTTCGGGTAATTTCAAAAGGGCAGCCAACGCCTGTGGGTCAAACAAGGAAACCCAGCCCATCCCCAGCCCCTCAGCCCTGGCAGCCAGCCAGAGATTCTGAATAGCGCAGGCAAGCGAGGCCAGATCCATCTCGGGCAGCGTGCGTCGGCCAAACACGTGCGCTTCGCGGCCATCCGGCAACGCAGCAACCAACAGCTCGGCGCACTCCAACACGCCCTGCACTTTTAAACGCATAAACTCGTCTGCCCGCTCACCCAATGCCGCTGCCGTGACCTGGCGCTCTTCTTCTACCAATTGATGAATCTGCTCGCGCAATTGCGGTTTGCGTATCCGAATAAACCGCCAAGGCTGCATCAAGCCGACACTGGGACCGTCGTGCGCGGCGTGCAGCAAGCGCTGCAGCAACTCTTCCGGCACCTCACCCGCAACAAAGTGACGCATATCCCGCCGCTCGCGAATAACGCGATACACAGCATCACGCTCGGCGATGGAATAGGCGTGGCTGGCGGTCATGGGCGAAACAACGCCGCCGCAGCCTGTGGATTACCCGGCAGATAAAAATGCACATAGGACGCGGTTAAGCGTTCGACGCGATAGACCGCCTCAGCCGTGCGGTGATAATTGGGGCAATCACCGCGCACCAATGGCTGCATGTCACTCGTCAACTGCGAGTGGTGAAAGGTGTGCCCATGCAGTGTCCCTTCAGGCAGCCCGACCGCCTGTAAGGCCAGCGCGCTCAGGCGCTTCTGCATGACCGCATCGCCACTGAGCAGCCCCGCCATCTCAAAGCGCTCGCCATTCAAATCAGTCAGACTGTCGAGCAAATACAGCATGCCGCCGCACTCAGCCACCATGGGTTTGCCCATCAGATGGTGCTCGGCGATCTCTGCCTGCATCGCCTTATTGCCAGAGAGCTGCGCGGCATGTAATTCCGGGTAGCCGCCGGGGAGATATAAGCTGTCTACTTCTGGCAACTTGCTGTCATTCAACGGCGAGAAATACACCAGTTCCGCACCCATTGCCTGCAGCAACTGCAGGTTGGCCTGATAGACAAAAGCAAAGGCGCCATCGCGCGCCACACCAATACTAACGCCCGCCAGCAAAGGCCTAATTTGTCGCGGCTGCGGTGCCGCAAAACTCACCGGCTCAGGCAGCGCGTTCTCAACACTTTGCGCCAGCGCTGCTGCGGCAGCATCCAGCCTGGCATCGAGATCCGCCAACTCGGCGGCCTGCACCAGTCCCAGATGCCGGCTGGGTAAGGCGATATCGGCTGAACGCGGCAACGCGCCAAACCAACGAATGTCTGCCGGCAGACTGTCACGCAAAATCTCGCCGTGGCGAGCGCTGCCCAATTTGTTCGCTAACACGCCAGCAAAGGCCAGGTCAGGCTGAAACTTGGCCAAGCCAAATGCCATGGCGGCAAAGGTTTGCGCCATGCCAGAACCATCGATCACGCCCAGTACCGGGACACCGAACTGGCGCGCTAAGTCAGCCGCTGAAGGCGTACCATCAAACAACCCCATGACCCCTTCAATCAGGATCAGATCAGCCTCACCTGCTGCTTCCCAGAGCAAGCGCTGCGACTGCTCCAGTCCGACCATCCACAAATCCAGCTGATGTACCGGCGCGCCACTGGCGACTTCAAGCACCATGGGATCAAGAAAATCCGGACCACACTTGAACACCCGTACCTTGCGGCCTAGCTGACGATGCATCCGCGCCAATGCGGCCGTCACTGTGGTCTTGCCCTGACCTGAGGCAGGCGCTGCTATTAAAACCGCCGGACACTGTCGCATACTCAAAACTCAACTCCCTTTTGTGCCTTGATACCTGCTTTGAAGGCATGTTTAACCACACCCATTTCGGTCACGGTATCGGCGGCCTCCACCAGTGCCGGCGGTGCACCGCGCCCGGTGACCACCACATGTTGATGAGCTGGCCGCGCCTGGATATCGGCAATCACCTGATCCAGTTGCAGGTAACCGTACTTGAGCGCGATATTCAGCTCATCGAGCAACACCAGCGTCACATCGGGGTCGCGCATCAGCTCAACCGCTACTGCCCAGGCGGCTGCGGCTTTGGCGATGTCGTCCTGACGATCCTGGGTTTCCCAGGTAAAGCCCGCGCCCATCACGTGATAACGCACCTCTTCAGGAAAACGCCGAAAGAAGTTTTCCTCGCCGGTGCTCTTCGCGCCCTTAATGAATTGCACGATGCCAATGCGCATACCGTGGCCCAGCGCCCGCGCAGCCATGCCAAAACCAGAGCTGCTCTTACCCTTACCGTTACCGGTCAGTACCAGCAGCACGCCGCGCTCTTGCTGTGCCACGGCAATCTTGTCATCGACCACCGCTTTCTTACGCTGCATGCGCAGACGGTGGCGCTCATCGCGTGTGTGGTCCTGCTCACTCATGCCTGACGGCTCTGCTTATTGAGCAGCACCTGGGCGCTGCGGGCGCCGATATAGAGCACTACCGCAATGCCCACATAAAGCGCCAGCGTGCTTAGGTACTGGGGGTAGTAATGGCCAATCCGCTCAAACATGCCTAGCAGCGTAGGTGACTCGTAACGGCCGGAGAAAAAGTAGAAGCCGCCGCTGGAAAACAGCTGACAAACCAGCGCACTGATGGCCATAACCGGCACAAGAATCGCAAGTGAACCTGCCTGTTCACGATGCCAACCTGCATACAAACGCCCGCCAAACCAAAGAGCGCCATACGCCGGCACCAGCATCCAGTAAGCAACGGTCATGCAATGGTGCCCCGCATTAATCCAGCCAACGGTAGCCACGTCGATCAGCGTTGCTTCAGCAAACAACAACGGAAAAACCCACTTGGGTCGCAGCAGCACACCTGCAAGAAAGAATACCGCCCACGAGGCGCTGGGTAGGTTTTGCAGCGGGAAGTGGCTGCCGCGCGTCATGGCCATCAGGGCTATCAGCGCAATACCGATGTAAAGCTGGGTCGTTCTGGACAGGTTCAGCACATTCATTCTCCTCATTGAAACAGCGAAACGCCTGTAATCAAATTGACTACAGACGCCTCAGGCTGCCGACTCCCCTGAACCGGCACGCGTGATAGTCCAGCAGAACCTACATAGCCTGATAACGCAGGGTCAGATACCCCGCACGACCCGGCTGCTGGTAAGTTGCTGCGGTTTCATATTCAGTATCAAACAGATTGGTGACCTGCGCCTGCACGCGCCAAGCATGGCTCAGCCAGTAAGTCGCACGCAGGTCGAGGGTGTTGTAACCGTGCAAGTCGGTGGTATTTGATGCGTTGTCCCAGCGACGGCCCTCGGCGTGCAGGCTGGCGCCCAGCCCGATGCGCCCAAAGCGGCGATCAACATCCAAATTGAATATCTGCTCCGCGCGACGCGGTAATAGATCACCCTGACCGGATCGGCTGGATTTGTTCTGCGGGTCTTGTAGGGTTAGGTTGCCCTGCCAGCTCCAACCCAACAGCTGAGTCGCAGCCTCGAGCTCAAGGCCTTTGATCGAAGCCTCATCAATATTCTGCGCCTGTAGGCCCGCACCACTGTTGAAGTACGCGATCAGGTTTTCAATTTCGTTCTTGAACACCGTTGCTGACCAGTTGCCCCATTCATGCGAGCCCTGCAGGCCTGCTTCAAGACTCTTGGAGCTTTCAGGCTCCAGGTTCTCGTTACCAAAGCCGGGGTAATACAGCTGGTTGAAAGTAGGCGCTTTGAAGGCGGTGCCATAACTGGTGGTAAAGCGCAGCTGGTCATTTAACTGTAGGCCGTAACCAAGGCTACCGGTGTTATGTGCACCGAACTGCTCGTTATCGTCATGGCGCACACTTAACTGCACCTCATGACGTCCGAACTGCCCGAGGTACTGTCCGTAAACGCCTTGATTCTCACGGCTGTCTTCGGCAAAGCTGCCAGTGCCGTTCACCTCGTCGTACAACCAGTCGTAGCCCAGCGTCAGCAACTGTCCTTCAGCGACATGCAGATCATTCTGCCAACCGAAGCTATCGCGGCGGGTATCGATGCGGGTATTGAAGACGTTGCCGTTGAAGGTGTCGGTCTTATCTTCACTGCGGCCCGCCTGCAGAGTCACGTCCCAGGCGGTCAATGGCGCAAAGCGGGCACGCGCACCGTAAACTTTGGTCACGTTGTCGGCATTGGCATCAAGACCGGAGTCATAATCGTTGTGGGAGTCGACCTGCAGCAGGTTACCGTCGAGCGTCAGGCCGTTGGCAAAGCGATAGCCACCACTCAGGTTGGCTGACATTTCACGATAGCCATCGTGATCTACTTCACGCGAGGGCCGCGCATCAATGCCTTCGTCTTTCAGACTGCTAACGCCCAGGTTGTACCAGGCTTTGTCGTCACCACCCGACACGCCGGCACTGCCAGCCAGGTGCTGAGCACTGCCAACCGTAGTAGAGAAATAGGGTTGCGCCCCGCCGTCACCGCCACGGCGAGTGAAAATCTGGATCACCCCGCCAATCGCCTCGGACCCATAAAGGCTGGAACGCGCTCCACGAACCACTTCAATACGTTCGATCTGCTCTACCGGCAAATTCTGCAACGCCGCGTCACCGGTGGTTGCCGAACCAATACGGACGCCATCAATCAGTACCAATACCTGATTGGTGCTAGCCCCGCGAATGCTGATGGTGGTGTTCTTACCGGGCCCGCCGGTATTGACCACATTAACGCCTGGCACCCGGCGTAGCAGTTGATCCACGCTGGTGACCTGCAAACGTTCGATGTCGTTGCGATCAAATACGCTGGTCGCAGCAATGCTCTGAGCACCGCTCTGCGCGGTACGCGTAGCAGTGACAACCTGATCTTCCAGGTTAAGGGTATGCGCAAAAGAAAGAGAAGACAGGCCAACAAGGCCGAATGCCACAGGGGCACGGAAAAAGGTTTTCATACTGCTTAATTGCTCCGTCGTACCCACCCGCACGACACTGACTGAGAATAACAGTGACGGAGGCAGGAGAACGGCAACAAGCATAGGAGGGCCGCGCACCTACAGCGCCCACCGCACCGTTGTGATTCGCGACAGGCCGGTCTCCGGGCTTGCGACTGGATCATTTGATCCTGCGTCCTGAACCTTCCCATGCTGAGCACAGTGGTTATGTCAGGCGCATCGCCGTGTGGCGAACGTCGCTTACCGTTGCGGGGGCAGCGCCGGAATTGTCTGCAGAACAGACGCACCGGCTTCCCAGTTTCACCCTCTTTAAATAGAGGGAACCTGAAGCAGGCGTGAAGAGTAGAGACTTTGCTGCAGAGCGTCAACCAGCAGGCTTTGGCGCCCACAAACGGGCAAATTTAGGGCGTGCGCGCCAGCACTGTGCAAAAGATCAGCGTTGCGGCTTGCGTACCGGGGTCTGCAGCAATTCGTTGTAATTGAGGATTGTCTGGGCAATATCGCCGATCTTTTGGCTGCGCTCCATGGCGGCGCTTTGCAAGGCGCGAAAGGCCTCTTCTTCACTCAGACCCTGCTGGGTCATTAACACACCTTTCGCGCGCTCAATCACCTTGCGCTCGCTGAGGCTGCGGCGGGCGCTTTCCAATTCATCATGTAGTTGCTGCAAGCGCACGGTCTGCCCGTGCAGCACCTCCAAAACCGAGCGTTGCATGTGGCTACCAAGCCGCTCACCCGGCAGGGGTTCAAGTTCAGTGGCCTGCACGTTATACAAGCGGGTTGACGGCGTATTGATCTCGTCATCAAGACTGTTCAACCGTTTGAGCAAACGGCGCTGACTGTCCAAATCGGCTTTGGCCTGCTGCGTCTTGTGCTCACACATCGCCTGTAGCTTGTCGGCCAAATCATCTTCAACGCGCTTCATGCTGTCGATGTGCTGCGAAGTTAGTTCAAACCACAGCTCACCCATGGCGGCATGCACCCTACTGCGCTCAGTAGTGCGCGCGGCCACCAGCCGCAAACGTGCAATCTCGCCCACTAAGTCCTCGCTGCACAGCGTCAGCCAGGCGCTTTTGCTGTCGTGATCAGCAAACTCCAGAAAGGTCTCAAAACAACGCCGTTGCGCGTCTTCAAGAAAGCTCAGCTTGCCGCACTGTTCCTGATTGAAGTAACCAGCTACAAAGCCGGATACACCAATTGCCCGCTCCTGACCGGCCAACTCCTTGCCTTGCATAAAATTAAACATAGCGACCAACGTGCGGGTGATATGCGGGTCGACTGCCGTATCCGCAGCCTCGAATACCACTGCCAGCAGGCCCGCAACCAAACGAGTAAAACTGCGCGTAGCCTCCTGAGCACCTACTTGCTGCCCACGCACGCGGCTGCGCAATGCCGACAAGCCGTCAAAACTGTGCAACACGAAAGCAATCCGGGTAAGCAGGCGCGCCTTGTCGGCGCCGCAACTGCGCTCCAGATCCATACCATCAAAAGCGCTGCGTACCGCGTTCTCATGGCGAACCGCTGTCTCGGAGAGCTCGTCCAACGATTGCAAATAACGCTCGGACTGCCCACCCAGGTACATATTTGAGAAACCGCGCTCACGTTGTAGCGCATGCACCAAGCGACTGATCTTACCGACTAGCTGACAGGTAAGCGCCAACGCTTGCAGCCCCTGCATTTCACTGCGCCGGGCCGCCAACATGAAATCCAATGCTGTCGACATAGTCCCCCCTCACCGATCTCGATCGCCGGTTCAGGGTAGTAACAGCAATACTTGTGCCAGCCACTGCGTGCTCGCCAATGCACCCAAACTCCGGGCCTACAATACAGACTGCGTTTGCGCATCAAACATCTGCCCGCGGTGAAATCAAACGAACTAAATGGTCCCTAGCCATTCTAATTCCGTGAAGAAGCTCGACAAAGTTGACGTTGCTGACGACGAGCCAACGGCATTTGGATCGAGCGTAACCAGGGAAAGCACCTAAGCCATATTCGACGATGCTTGCTCTGAGCTGCAGAAGCTGTAGCAAAGGCTCGACTGTCGCGCACGCGGCGGCGACACAAAACTCGCTAAACCAACAATAAGGAGATTGCCGTGACAGCCACCGTCGACCGGCCATATCAATTGACACTGCATCCAATACACGCCGTTTTTCTCGCTGGAACCATCCCTCTGTTTCTGGGCGCCGCACTAAGCGATATCGCCTATGCATACAGTTACCAAATACAGTGGAGCAATTTTTCTTCCTGGCTGATCGCCGGTGGATTGGTCTTTGCTGGACTGGCAATAGTGGCCGCGCTCCTTGGCCTCACGCACGCTGAAGGCCGTGGCCGACGTGGCGGCATTTATCTAGCCCTATTGCTGGCAACCTGGGTTCTGGGCTTCATCAATGCATTGGTTCACGCCAAGGATGCATGGGCCATGATGCCCATGGGGCTTATTCTTTCTGTCATCGTTACTGTGCTTGCCTGCGCAGCAACAGGCGTTCGTTTTTCCGGCCGTCGCGTGGGAGGTGCACAATGAATAGTCCAAGCCTGGTGTCCATTCTTGCCGTGTCAGTCATGCTAAGCGCGTGTAGTGATAATGATCAAGCTTCCGTGAAATATGGCCCTGAGCCTACTCTCCCGGAGCAACAACGCGGCTTGCTGCCGAACATGACCATCGCCGAACCCGCACTCTGGGGCGATCAACTACCAACGGTACCGCAGAACTACCGCATCACTGCAATTGCCACCGACTTGAAAATCCCGCGCCAGACACTGCTGCTGCCCAATGGCGACATCTTGGTTGCCGAGGGCCGTGGCGGCAACGCGTCGAAGCTGAAACCCAAAGATGTGATTGCTGGTTACATAAAGGCTCAGGGTAATACGTCCGTCAAAGGGGGCAACCGGCTGACACTGCTGCGTGATAGCGACAATGACGGCACCTATGAAGAACAAGTCGTTTTCGCCGAAGACCTGAATGCGCCGTATGGGCTCGCACTGGTGGGTAATAAACTGTACGTAGCCAACCAAGATGCTTTGGTGCGATTTGATTATCAAGAAGGCCAAACTCGAGCCAGCGGTCCACCGGTCAAGGTCACTGACCTACCTTCAGAGATTAACCACCACTGGACCAAACCGCTCGCTGCCAGTACGGACGGCCGTTATCTATACGTTGGTATCGGTTCCAACAGCAATATCACCGAACGTGGTATGGAAGCCGAAGTCGATCGCGCCATGATTTGGCAGATAGATGCCGAGACAGGAGCACACAAGCCTTACGCCACCGGCGTGCGCAACCCCACTGCATTGACCATTCAGCCGGGCACAAATCGCTTATGGGCTGTCGCCAACGAACGCGATGAACTCGGCCAGGACCTGGTTCCGGATTACTTGACCTCAGTACGCGAAGGCGGCTTCTACGGCTGGCCCTACAGTTACTGGGGCCAGAATGTTGACCCGCGTGTTCGGCCGCAAAACCCTGCAAAGGTGGCCGAAGCTATAGCTCCTGACTATGCACTGGGGGCTCACGTTGCCGCGCTCGGGGTCGATTTTTCTAGCGAGAGTATGGGCGTAGACTTTGCTGACGGCGTATTCGTCGGCGAGCACGGCAGTTGGAACCGCAAGGACCCCGTTGGCTACAAAGTGGTTTTCGTACCCTTCAGTAATGGTCGCCCCAGCGGCGAGCCAGTGGACTTTGTTTCTGGCTTTCGGGGTGAAGACGGAAAAACCCGTGGTCGCCCTGTCGGCGTAACGGTCGATCCACGCGGCGCACTGATTATCGCGGATGACCTTTCCAATACCGTATGGCGGGTAACGCCCACTCAGTAAACGCGACTAGCAATAACGGAAATCAGGTGTTGTTTTGAATAGGCCAGGACCTGCTACGCTTTGCTTAAGGTGTAGCAAGGGGCCAGGTCCATAGCAATACATCATGGCAAGGCCTGATTCCGCGATTGCACTCAAAGATACCGCTCGTTTGTTATCTCAATGAGCCTGCGCCGTACGTTTCCTTTTTACCGAAATCATCCCTGCTTCGAGATTCCCGCACAGCCACTCACAAAGGATAGGAGACGCCTAGCATGTTTGAACCCGGCCATCTTCATCTAGCGCGTATGCGCTTAATACCCGGCGACACTGGCTTCAGCATTGATATCACTTACCGCATCGCCGAACAGGGCAGCAAAGTGGCGTTCGACATACAGGGAGAGGCAAATGATCAGCCAATCGAAGAGAGCTTCGAGCTGCCACGTGAAACCGCGTTCAATTTCGCCAGCGATATAGATCACCTGTTGCGGCGCTACGGTGTGCTTTCACCGGAGTTTATGTCGCTCTCCACGCACCATGAATACGACGCTATGTTTGATGACATCCGCAGTCAGCTAAATGCCTGGCACGGCGAAGCCATAGATCTTGATCAATTTAAGTAAATTACTTGTTCAAACAGGTATTGGCAGGCAACAAAAAACCCCAGTCGCGTAAGCAACTGGGGTTTTATTTGTAATGGCGCAGCGGACGGGACTCGAACCCGCGACCCCCGGCGTGACAGGCCGGTATTCTAACCAACTGAACTACCGCTGCGCATCAGCCCAAAAGCGCCTCAAACCGGAGTTTGCAGTGCGTCTGAACTGGCGCGCATTGTAAACATTCTGCCAAGGGAGTCAAGCACTTGCGAGAGATTTATTAAAACATAGGCAGCTGACTGCAACGCTCTCAGTCCGAGGTAAGAACCTGATCAAAAAACAACCGACTGAGCTAATTTTTGACCTTATTAATCGTACTTGCCGTACCCCGTCATTCAATCCGCCTCCAGACGCTCCAAGGTGCGCTTGGCGATACCCTCCTGCTCCGCAAGCATGGCTTGAGTCAAACCCGCATCGAGTCGTTGCCGAGCCACGCGTTGTTCTAGCTCAGATAGAACGCGTTCATCAGTTAGCTTTTCGCCTAATTCCATATTCGCTTTTTTGTCGATTTATAGCGCTTAAATTAGTTTATTCGTCACAAATAACGATTTATTCAAAATAAACCAGAATCTTCTCGTTTGCCATGCGCCCACATAACGACCATGATGAATAAAAATCCACATAAGGAAAAAAGCCATGCCTTGGTATGGATGGTTGTTCATGGTGTTGGCGCTCGGCAGCATTGTTGGTAGTTTGCTGATGCTGCGCGATAACGCTGGCAGCAATAAGGTCAGCAAGGAAACCATTGACCACGTGAAAGCACGTGAAGCTGAGTTCGCAGCAGAGGAAGCCCGCGAAGAAAAGCGGTAGACTAGCGGCGCAAACGCAGCCTCTTCGGCATGGATTCATTTGCGTGCAGGTGCCCAATGCGCCTGCCGCCGACAAGATAGTTACAGATCATGGTCAACTCATTACAAGCGCAACTCCTCAAGACCGGCCTGGTCGACGAGAAAAAACTCAAGCAAGCCCAGCGCGCGAAGAAAAAAGCCGCCAAAACCGAACCCGCACAAGACACTGGCAAAGCCATAACGCAAGCACGCCTGGAAAAGACTGAGCGTGATCGCCAGCTGAACCAGCAACGTCAGGAAGAGTCTGCGCGCAAGGAACGTGAGGCGCAGGTCAAACAGATGGTGGAAAACAGCAAACTGGACCGCAGCGGTGGTGAAACGCCCTATCAGTTTGTCAGCAAGAACAAGATCAAGAAAATCCACGTCAACAAGGAGCAGTTCGACCTGCTCAGCCGTGGCCGATTAGGGATTACCCGTCTATCCGGTAACTTTGTATTGATCCCTGTCGAAATCGCGGAGAAAGTGCGCGAACGAGCACCCCACTGGCCAGTCTATGTTGCTGAAAACAAGACTGAAGCGGTGGTTGAGGATGACCCTTATGCTGCCTTCCAGGTGCCTGACGACCTGATGTGGTAAGCCTGACTGCCCGGTAGCCACTACTAGGCTACCGGGCGGCGTCAGCCGCTCGTATTACTCTTCTGCCTCAAGCTCTTCTTCCGTTTCTTCCGGTTGATCAACTTTGCTGTCATCAACCAGATTCTCGTCGTCCTTCATGCGCTGCTGCTTATCACGTTCATCTTCATGCTCCTGCTGCGAGCAGCTTGGTTTGAGCAGAAAGGTTTCGGACACATCGATCAGCCCAATGTGCTCAATGGTGCGACGCCCAATCAGCACCGGATACGTCATATCGCCTCGATCACGCAGGGAAAACTGCTCTTCATAGACCTGATCACCCATACAGATCGACATTTTCACTACCGGTCGACGGTCGGAGCCGCCCGCACCGCGAACCAGAATTCGGCGAAAAACCGGGCGCTCAAATTGCATTTTCACCAGTTCATCGGTGTCTGCGTCCTTGACCGGCACCTCATAGCGCACCCAAGGCTTACCCTTGTGGGTGAACGTCTCGAGGTTGACCGCGTGCATCGACGACGTCAGCGCACCTGAATCGACCTTAATTTTGACAGCCGTGTGCTCAGGCATGATCAAACCCTTTTCAATCCAGCCCACCACCTGCTTTTCGTGGTGCTCTCCCGCCTCATCAACCGAATCATCACTACCGGCCAGGGCATAGCCACTGACCGACGCCAACAACACACAAGCAGATAACGACATAACCTTGAAAACTGACTGCATGAGAAATCCTTATTGCAAACTACCAAGATAGACTGGCCTGCGCCTGGAAAGTGCCCAACTGCAAAGCGGCAAGACGAACGAGTTTGGCGCCTTTATACCAGTTAAGAACAGAAAACACCTTCCAATCTTATATGCCCCAATCACAGAAACCGATTGGCACTTGAAAGCGTGTGCAACATGACGTCAAATTGACATCATGCATGCCAAGAAAATATCGCTCAGGTTATGCATATTTCTGCCGATATGCTCGGTACTAGCACTTGGCGAGCCAAGACTAATGCCGATGACAAAAATAAAACGAAGCTGTATGCCATTCAGTGCGTGGAGGTTGTAGATGAAGCTGTTGCGCCGTATTCGAATCAGTCAGCGAATTTGGTTGATCCTGATAATTGCACTGGCCAGTACTTTGATCATGGAGGGCGTATCCCTCTCCCATCTACATAAGGAAATCCGCGAAGGCGAGATCACCAAAGCGACTCACCTGGTGGAAGTGGCTCATGATCTGATGAGTTTCTACCACCAGAAAGAGCTGAACGGCGAACTCACTGGTGAGCAGGCCCGCAAAGAAGCCATGAGCGCACTGGGTAGCCTGCGTTATGACGGCAACGAGTATTACTGGGTCAATGACATGAACAACATCATGGTCATGCACCCACTAGCGCCGCAGACTGTAGGCGTCGACCTAACCAGCATGCAAAACGCAGAAGGCATCAACGTCATCAGCGAGATGGTCGCTCTTGCTCGCAAGGAAGGCACCGCCAGCTTTGAGTACAGCTGGCCTAAGCCAGGCGAAGAAGACGGCACCCCCAAAATTGCTGCCTTCAAGCATTTTGCACCTTGGGATTACATGGTCGGTACCGGCATATACGTAGACGACATGCAGGCCAAGTTCCATAGCGCCGTGGCCAGCTCTGTGGTGATCATGACCCTGGTTACCCTGATCATGATTGTGCTGCTTTACGTGATCGGCCGCAGCATCACCCAACCGCTCAATAATGTCGTAGCTGCCATGCGCGACGTCGCCAGTGGCGAAGCTGACCTCACCCGCCGCCTGGACGACAACGCCCACGATGAGGTGTCGCAGATTGCGCATTATTTCAATCAGTTCAATCGTAATCTGGCCGAAATCATTCAACAACTGGGTGACAGTGCACGGCAGTTAATCAGCTCCAGCCATCAACTGGACCAGATCAGTGGCAACAGCCTGCGTGACATGAACACCCAATCCGAACGCATGGAGCTGATGGCGACTGCCATCAACGAAATAACCTACGGCGTGCAAGACGTTGCGCAAAACGCCAATGCCGCTGCGCAAGAAGTTGAGAACGCCAACGAGGGCGCCAACAACGGCCGCTATCAGGTCGACAAAACCATTCAGGAAATCAACCTGCTCTCGGCCAGCGTGCAGACGGCTGTGGAGCACATGCAGACTCTGTCCAGCGATGCGCAGGAAATCACCTCAGTACTCGACGTGATCCGCAACATTGCCGAACAAACCAACCTATTGGCGCTAAATGCCGCGATTGAAGCGGCACGCGCCGGCGAGATGGGCCGGGGCTTTGCAGTGGTAGCGGACGAAGTACGCAATCTGGCGCAGCGTACGCAAAAGTCCACTGAAGAAATCCACAACATGATCAGCAAGCTACAGACCAACACGCAGGTCGTAGTTGGCGTGATCAACGATAGCAGCCGGCACTCACAGCAAAGCGTCGAACAGGTCAACGAGGCCGGTAAGGCGCTGGAACTGATCGCTCATTCCATGGAGCAGCTGGTCGCCTTGAACGCCTCGATTGCCAGCGCTACAACGCAGCAGTCCACCGTAGTGGAAGACGTCAACCGCAACGTAACCGAAGCGGCCGAGCTAGCGCGTGAAACCACCGATGGCGCACGTGAGACAGCACAAGCCGGACAGCATCTGGCAAGTCTGGGCAGGCAGATAGACGAGCTGCTAAAACGCTTCCGCGTCTGATTGCAAAAAACCCAAAAGCGCGCAGCCGGGATCGCCCACTGCGCGCTTTTTTTTGATCAAAATTCGGCCAATACTCAGACGTGCGCGTCATCCCAGGAGAAACAAAGCCTGACATGAGCTGATTTTTAGCGAGGCAAATAGACCGATGCGCACTCGGCACGCAGAGCAGATACCACATGACTGGCATACGACAGTTCATGCGGGAATAGGAGACACAAAAAAGCCGGCATAAATGCCGGCTTTTTTGTGAAATGGTGGAGCTAAGCGGGATCGAACCGCTGACCTCCTGCATGCCATGCAGGCGCTCTCCCAGCTGAGCTATAGCCCCAGGTCTTGCGACCCTGACACGGAAGACCGTGTCGGTAAAGATGGCGTCCCCTAGGGGACTCGAACCCCTGTTACCGCCGTGAAAGGGCGGTGTCCTAGGCCACTAGACGAAGGGGACGCAAACCCTTCTCCAAACAAGCTGGAACTTGTTTAGCAGTGATAAAACAGGCCGACGCGAACGTCGACCAAAAAACTTGGTGGAGCTAAGCGGGATCGAACCGCTGACCCCCTGCATGCCATGCAGGTGCTCTCCCAGCTGAGCTATAGCCCCGTCGCTATGACGGGGCGCATATTATGATTGCCGCCCCGCCCTGTCAACAGAATTTTACATAAAACAGAGACTTAAGAGTCGCCCCAAGCATCACGCAAGGCCCAGCCGTTGCGGAGCCTTGCTGTCGTCTAACTAGTACTAGCCGCTGACAGCTAAGCGCTAGATGTCCTCCAATAGCTTCTGCCACGCTTTATTCTCTTTCTTGGAGGTGCCACCCAGCAGCTCCAGTGCCTGACGCAAGCGGAAGCGTGTTAGGTCCGGTCCAAGGTGCGCCATGGCGTCCAATACGGAAACCGAACTGGCCTGTCCGGTAATCGCCGGAAACAACAACGGCATCAGGTCACGCATCTTGAGCTCAAGGCTTGCGGCTACTGCATTGATCGTTGCGGTGATGTTGTCTTTGCTCCACTCGCGCAGCGACTCGAGCTTCCACAGCAGCAATTGCATGGCTTTGCGCACTTCATCAGCGGAGAGCTTTTTATGCTCAAACAACTCAGGCGCGGGATTAACCTTGCCGGCCATAAAGAAGCCGAGCAGATTGGGCAGATCACTGAAGGTTTCAACTCGGCTTTGCGCCAAACCTATCATCGGCTTGAGGTAATCTGAGTTCAGCGCCCAAGTTTGTACTGATGCTGCGAAATCATCCTCTGACAGGTCGCGAATCCATTGACCGTTCAACCAAGAGAGTTTCTCCACATCAAAGATCGGGCCGCCCAATGACACGCGCTGAATATCAAAATGCTCGACCATTTCCGCGAGGGTGAATTTCTCACGCTCATCCGGCATAGACCAACCCATGCGGCCAAGGTAATTCATCAGCGCTTCTGGTAAGTAACCCATGCGCTCATAGAAGGTAATGCTGGTCGGATTCTTGCGCTTAGATAGCTTGCTCTTGTCCGGGTTACGCAGCAGCGGCATATGGCACAACTGCGGTATATCCCAACCGAAATATTGGTAAAGCAAAATGTGCTTGGGCGCTGAGTTGATCCACTCTTCACCGCGCAACACGTGAGTAATACCCATCAGGTGATCGTCTACCACATTGGCGAGATGGTAAGTCGGCAGGCCATCGGCCTTCATCAGCACCTGCATATCCACCTGTTCCCAGGGAATATCGATCTCACCGCGCAACATGTCTTGCACCTGACAAATGCCCTGCTCAGGCACCTTCATGCGCACCACATGGGACTCACCGTCAGCGACTCGCTTGGCTACCTCATCAGCGGCAAGGTGCAGACAGTGACCATCGTAACCAGGCGTCTGTTTATTGGCCATCTGCTCGGCACGCAACACGTCCAGGCGCTCGCTGCTACAAAAGCAGCGAAAAGCGTGGCCGCTACCAATCAGTTGTTCGCTGTGTGCATGGTAGATGGCACTGCGCTCACTCTGGCGGTAAGGGCCATGTGGGCCGCCAACATCTGGACCCTCATCCCAGTTCAGTCCGAGCCAGCGCAGCGAGTCGAGTATCTGTTGCTCTGATTCCGCGCTAGAGCGCACCTGATCCGTGTCTTCAATTCGCAGGATGAACTGACCACCATGCTGGCGAGCAAAGCACTGGTTAAACAGAGCAATGTAGGCGGTGCCGACATGCGGATCACCGGTCGGCGATGGCGCGATACGAGTACGAACAGTCATGAAATCTCTCAGTCAGGCTGCCGAACTGAAGTTCGGCGTGGTAATCGTTGAAAAGGGGGTGATTTTATCAGGCCTCCATCTCTACTTGTACATCTTCGCGCTTTTCCAGATTCTCAATAATAAAATCGATAAAGGCTTTTACCTTCATCGCTTGAAAACGTCGCGAAGGATACAGCGCGTACAGCTCGCTGGATGGCAGCGTAACGTCTTCAAGCACCCGCACCAATGTACCTTCGGCTACATGAGGTTCGGCGATAAACGCCGGTACGTTGATGATGCCTGCGCTGGATAACGCCGCTTCGCGAGCGAAAGTGATGTTGTTGACCACCAGTACCGGATTGATCGGCACACTCATGTGCGGCTGCAGAAAGTGCCACTTGCGGGCGCCATCTACCAATGCATGAATGCAGCGGTGTTGACTCAACTCTTCCGCCAGTTTCGGCATGCCGTACTTGGCTATATAACCGGGGCTGGCATACAGCTGCCTTGGGCTCGACATAAGTGGCCGGGCAACCAGACTGGAATCTTGCGGGCGGCCCAGATGCACAACAACGTCCATGCCCTCCTCTACCGGATCAACAACCCGGGTAGTCAATTCCACTTCCACTTGGATTGCCGGGTAACGACGCATGAACTCGCCTACCACGCCTCCCAAAAACAACTGACCAAATTCAATTGGCGAGCTAACTCGCAATAGACCTGTGGGCTCTGTTTGCAGCTGCATAATGGCCTGCTCGGCTTCCGCAAACTCCTGCATGATCTGCCGGCAGCGCTCGTAATACGCCTGCCCGACCTCAGTCAAACGCAACTTTCGCGTGGTGCGGTTGAGCAGGCGCACGCCGAGACGCTCCTCCAATTGAGCGATGCGCCGGCTCACGGTGGATTTTTGCATATTCAAGGTTGCTGCCGCGCTGGTGAAGCTATGACACTCCACCACGCGGGTAAAAATCAGCGCATCGTCCAATCCCATCGGTTACTGTTCCCGTATTGCAACAAAGTTTCCAGATTCTAGCGCCTCTGGCGTCATGCGGAACAGTGTAGAGTGCGGTGGATAATAAAAATTGGGGAATTTCATGTCTGCCCGCGTTCGCGTCCGCCTGTTCGGCTTTCTATTGATTTGCGCTTTGGTCGGCACCGCTGCCTTTGCCCAATGGTGGTTTGTCGGTCGTTATTATGAAGAGACCGACAACGCCTATGTGCAGGGAGATATCACCCTGATTTCCAGCCAACTGGCTGCGCAAGTGACCGAAGTACTGGTCGATGACAATCAATTGGTTGAAGCCGGCGATCCGCTGGTGCGACTTGACTCGCGAGACTTCGACGTCGCCCTTGCCCATGCACGCGCCAATCTCGCTACCCGCCGCGCGGAGCAACAACAAGCGCGCTCCATGTTGATTCAACAGGACAGTCTGATTCTCGCCGCCCAAGCCGGCATGCTCGCCACCCAAGCAGAGCAGCGTCGCATTGAGCTGGATATCAAACGTATCACTCCCCTGCAGCAATCCGGTTACGCCTCGGAAGAACAGCTGAGCAACTTTCGCACCCAACTGGAAGTCGCCAAGGCGCAGGTGAAAAAAGCCGATGCGGACGTGCAGACGCAAAAACTGACCAAAGATACTCAGTACGCCGATATCGAACGTCTTGCCGCGCAAATCCAGGCCGCCGAAGCGGATATCAGTCAAGCTGAACTCGCTCTGGGCCGCGCTGAAATCCGTGCCCCCGTCGCTGGACGCATCGGCCAGCGCACCGCGCGCGTCGGCCAGAACGTGCAACCAGGCAGCCACTTACTGGCGGTCGTCCCCGCTAGCGAGCTGTGGATCAAAGCCAACTTCAAAGAAACCCAAATTCAGGCCATGCACGAAGGTCAGAGCGCTGAGTTGGTGTTTGATGCCTTCCCTGATCACATCGTGACGGCACGGATCCAGAGCCTGTTCCCGGCCTCTGGTGCGCAGTTCAGTTTGCTGCCGCCAGACAATGCCACCGGCAACTTCACCAAAGTGGTCCAGCGCTTCCCGGTCAAGCTGGTGATCGACAGCGACCAACCACTGATGGATAGCATTCGCCCTGGCATGTCAGTACATGTAAAGGTAGACCTGCGTGGCTGAGGCAGCCATACCCGAGCAGGAAATACCGCCACCCAGCAGACGCGATTGGATCGCACTGCTGAGCGCCATTCTAGGCGCCTTTATGGCGATCCTGGATATCCAGATAATCAACTCGTCTTTGAAGGATATTCAGGGCGCGCTGTCGGCAACTATTGAAGAAGGTTCATGGATTTCGACCTCCTATCTGGTCGCCGAGATCATCATCATTCCGCTGGCGGCCTGGCTGACCACCATCATGTCGCCACGCCGTTTTGCCGTCACCATATCGGTCCTTTTCGTGATTGCTTCATTGCTTTGCTCCATGGCGTGGAACCTGCAAAGCATGATTATCTTCCGTGCCATGCAAGGCTTGGCTGGCGGCGCATTGATCCCCTTCGCCTTTACGTTGATTCTCACCAAACTGCCGCCAGCCTCGCGGCCCAAGGGCATGGCGATGTTTGCCATCACCGCGACCTTCGCGCCCTCTATTGGCCCGACCATTGGTGGCTGGCTAACCGAGAATTATGGCTGGGAATACATTTTCTACATCAACATTGTGCCCGGCATCCTGATGGCCAGCGGCTTGATGTATGGCCTGGATAAGGCAGCGCCGCGCTGGGATCTATTGCGCAAGGGTGACTATTGGGGCATCGCCACCATGGCTGCCGGTCTGGGTTGCCTACAGGTATTCCTTGAGGAAGGTCACCGCGAAGATTGGTTTGAATCGAGTTCGATGCTGACCTTAGCGGTCATTTCATTTATCAGCCTGGTCTGTTTCGTCATCTTGCAGCTGTCAAAACCCGACCCGCTGGTGAATTTGCGACTGCTCAAAGAGCGTAATTTTTTGTTCGGCAGTTTGGCCAATATTGGCCTGGGCGTGGGTTTGTACGGCACGGTTTTCGTACTACCGGTCTATCTTGCGCAAATCCAGGATTACAACGCCCTGCAAATTGGCCAGGTGATCATGTGGATGGGCTTTCCACAGCTGCTGATCATCCCGATGGTGCCGATCCTGATGAAGTTCGTCGATGCACGCCTGATCTGCGCTACCGGCTTCTTTTTGTTCGCGTTCGCCAGTTTCTTCAGTGGCAGCCTGAATCTGGATTTTGCAGGTGACCAGTTCATCGCCATCCAGATTTTCCGCGCTTTCGGCCAGCCCATGGTGCTGGTGCCCATGTCGATCCTTGCTACCGCGATGATCCCGCCCTCCCAGGCGGGTTCGGCCTCCAGCTTGTACAACATCCTGCGCAATCTGGGCGGCGCTATCGGCATCGCCGCGCTGGCGACCATCCTCGACAGCAGAGCCAAACATTATTACGAGATTCTGCGTGAAAACATCACCCCGGGTAACGCTGCCTTTACTGAGCGCATGGATCTTCTCACGGCCCAACTGGGCAACGAGCAAAGCGCCTTCCAGATGCTCAGCAATCAGGTACACCAACAGGCCAGTATCATGGCCTTCAACGACGCATTCCATCTGATTGCCATCATGCTGGGCTTCTCCATGGTCTTTGTATTGTTGACCAAAGCCATCCCAAAACCCGTGGCGGCCAAACCTGCTGCCGCAGACGAAACCAGCGCTGAGCCTGCGCACCCCTAGCTGTCATTTTTTTTGATCACCCTCTGGCGCAACGCTTAGCCAGGGGGTAGCATCGCCTGAAAGTGTAAAATATTTTCAACAATCGACTTTCAGCAGGTTCATCATGGCCGAAACCCAGCACACCTCTTCCTATTACGCCGCCTCGGCAAATCCGACGCCTTCCCGGCCACCTTTGCAGGGCCGCCATGAAACCGATGTATGTGTTATCGGCGCAGGGTATACCGGCATTTCCACCGCCCTGTTTCTGCTTGAACAAGGTTTCAAGGTCACGGTACTGGAAGCGGTCAAAGTGGGCTTTGGCGCCTCGGGTCGCAACGGCGGCCAAATCGTCAATAGCTACAGCCGTGACATAGATGTGATCGAGCGCAGCGCCGGTGCTCAGCAGGCCCGCTTGATGGGCGAAATGGCCTTTGAAGGCGCCCGTATCATTCGCGAACGTGTGACCAAGTACAACATTCAATGTGACCTTAAAGACGGCGGCGTATTTGCCGCCTTCAACGACAAGCAGATGGGCCACCTGGAGACGCAAAAAAAGCTCTGGGAGCGTTACGGCCACACTCAGCTGGAGATGCTGGATCAAGCTCGTATCAACGAGGTGGTTAATACCGATCGTTATGTTGGCGGCATGCTCGACATGAGCGGCGGGCATATTCATCCGCTCAACCTGGTACTAGGTGAGGCGGCGGCGGTTGAATCCCTTGGTGGTGTGATTCACGAGCACTCCACCGTGACCCGAATCGAGCAAGGTGCCAAACCCGTGGTGCACACCGAGCAAGGCCAGGTCGTAGCCAATTTTGTGGTGGTCGCTGGCAATGCCTATCTTGGTAACCTGGTGCCACAGCTAGCCGCCAAATCGATGCCCTGTGGCACACAGGTGATTACCACTGAACCGCTGAGCGATGAATTGGCACAGTCGCTGTTACCCCAGGATTACTGCGTTGAAGACTGCGCCTACCTGCTCGACTATTACCGTCTTTCCGGTGACAAGCGGATGATTTTTGGCGGCGGCGTGGTGTACGGCGCACGCGACCCTGCCGACGTGGAAGCATTGGTACGCCCGAATCTGATCAAAACCTTTCCGCAGCTTAAGGACGTGAAGATCGATTACGCCTGGACTGGCAACTTTCTGCTTACCCTGTCTCGCCTGCCGCAGGTTGGGCGCATTGGCGACAACATCTACTATTCGCAAGGTTGCAGCGGCCACGGCGTGACCTATACGCATCTAGCCGGCAAGATCCTGGCCGAGGCCATACGCGGTCAAGCCGAGCGTTTTGATGCCTTCGCCAGCCTGCCACACTACCCCTTCCCCGGCGGACGCCTGTTCAAAGTCCCCTTCACGGCAATGGGTGCGTGGTACTACCAGATGCGCGACAAGCTGGGGTTCTGATCCCATAGGCAGGTTCAGCGCTCTCGTGCCGAGAACGTTGAACCTGCACTCATTAACGTGAACCAGATCACAAGCGTAATGGCATTTCGGAACCGGGCCGCATTTATCAAGTCAGATTTCGCAGTGCCCATGCCGCGTCAAGGCGCACCAACAGGCTTGCTACCTGTAACCGAAGGCTTCCAAGCAAGGAAGCCAAGATCAAAATAATGAGGAGTAACCCCAATGACTTTCATGCAATCGAGCAGACGTTATCTATCCATCGTATTCGCCGCTCTGTTTATGCTCACCTCATTGGTCAGCATCCAGGCGCAAGCCGCCATGGTCGGCACCGATGAAGTGATCGCGCAGCAGCAGTTGAGCGTCGACCGGGCCGAACTGAAAGGCATGCTGGAAGACCAAGCCGTACAGGACAAACTTGCCAGCATGGGCGTTTCTCCTGATCAGGTAGATCAGCGCATCGACAGTCTGACTGCAGACGAGCTGGCCTACTTCAACACGCAATTGGACGAAGCTCCCGCCGGTGCTGGCGGTGTTGTTGGCATCATTGTGCTGTTTCTGGTCATTTTCATCGTGACTGACATGCTTTGCGCTACTGATATCTTCAGCTTCATTCACTGTATTAATCGCTAAACGGATGCGGATTTCTTTTCGCCTCCTGGCCACGCTCGGGCTGGCAGCATTGCTGTCCGCCTGCGCTGGCACGCCCACCGCTCCTACTCGAGCACAACTTCCAGAAGACCTGAGCACCCGTCACCTGTTGGCTGACGTGCCCTTTTATGCTCAGGACGAATATCAGTGCGGCCCCGCGGCTTTGGCCATGATGCTCAACCAACGCGGCATAGAAGCTACGCCCGAAGCGCTGAAAGAGCGCGTTTACATTCCCGAGCGCAAAGGCAGCCTGCAGGTTGAGATGGTCGCCGCCGCCCGCGATAAGGGCATGCTCGTGTACCCGCTAGAGCCTGAACTACAAGCCGTTCTGCGCGAAATAGACGCAGGCAACCCCGTGTTGCTCATGCAGAATCTTGCATTTAATTGGTACCCACAATGGCACTACGCAGTGGCTATCGGCTACGACTTAGCCGAGCAGGAGCTGATTCTGCACAGCGGCTTGCAGCAGGAGCAACGCGAGCCATTTAAACTCTTTTTGCGCACTTGGCAGCGCACCGACAACTGGGCCAGAGTCATCTTGCCCGCCGACCAGCTGCCTGCCACCGCCGAGCCACTACCCTACCTGCGCGCTGCCAGTGACCTTGAACAGACCGGTCAGCTGGACAGTGCAAAAAACGCATACCAAACGGCCCTGATCCGCTGGCCAGAGCAAGCGGCTGCACGCCTGGGTTTAGGGAACGTAGCGTGGCAGCAAGGCGATAGAAGCATCGCTGTCGCGCATTTCAGCGAGTTGACGAGGCAGTTCCCGGCACTGGACGCCGGCTGGAATAACCTGATCACCGGCCTCACCGAAATGGGCTGCCAGCAAGCCGCCGATGTTGCGCAGCATTGCTCCGACCAGCGCAGCGACATCAGCGCCGAGAATGACCAGAATGCCGCTTGTCCGCTACCGGCCTGCCCCTGATGATGGTGGCTTAATCATCATCAAAGGTAGCCAGCCATGCTCAGCGCGCAACAGGTCCAAGAGATTATCCGTCAGGGCGTGCCGCAGGCTGAAGACCTCGACCTGCGCATCGAAGAGGTCAGTGATCAGCACAGCCTTGCACGGATCCCCTTCCACAATCGCTTAATTCGCCCAGGCGGCACCCTGTCCGGACCAACACTGATGGCCTTGGGCGACGCCGCCATGTATGCGCTGGTTCTCGGCAAGCTAGGCCCGACCGATCGCGGCCCGACCGATCGCGGCCCGACCGAAATGGCTGTCACTTCCAACCTTAACATCAACTTTCTATCCAAGCCCCAACCCGTTGATTTAATGGCAAAAGCCAAGCTACTAAGAATGACCCACAGACAAGCTGTGTGCGAGGTCGCGCTTTACAGCGCCGGCAACGAGGATGAGCTGGTAGCCCATGTCACCGGCACTTACGCCCTGCCATTTTAATTGGCCACTCGATAAGGCCAGTCACAAAGTGTTATTGCCAAACCACCTAAAAGTGCGCTCCGATAGACAAACTATCGCCAATCAATAAGGACTCTCCCCTTTGTCGCTGCGCGCTACCGTCCTCACCTTGCTCGCCATGTTGGCGTTTGCCGGCAATTCCATTTTGTGTCGCCTGGCTTTGAAAGAGACTGCTATCGACCCCGCCAGCTTTACTGGCTTGCGATTGCTATCGGGCGCACTGACCTTGTGGTTTATGGTGCGATTAGCCAAAGGCGATAGCGTGGGCAAAGGCAACTGGATCTCGGCGTTCGCACTTTTTGCATACGCCGCTGCCTTTTCTTTGGCCTACGTGCAGCTGTCCGCCGCCACGGGTGCTCTGCTGTTATTCGGCGCGGTACAGACCAGCATGATTGGTTACAGCGTGGCACGCGGCGAACGGCTCAGCGCGATGCAATGGCTCGGGCTCGCACTGGCTATAGGTGGGCTGATTATTCTGTTACTGCCGGGCTTGTCTGCGCCACCCTTGGATGCTGCCCTAGCCATGTTGGGTGCCGGCGTTGCTTGGGGGGTGTATTCCTTGCGTGGTCGCGGCGCTGGTGACGCGACACGTGTGACCGCTGGCAATTTTATTCGCGCCCTGCCCTTTGCGCTGCTGCTCAGCCTGTTCAGTTGGCAGAGTGCCACACTGGACAGCATGGGTATCATCTATGCACTAGCCTCAGGTGCGCTGGCGTCAGGAGTCGGCTACGCGCTCTGGTATGCCGCATTGCCGCTACTGGCAACCAGCGCAGCAGCTAGTGTGCAATTGACGGTTCCTGTGATTACCGCCATTGGTGGTATTGTGCTGATCAATGAGCCTTTGACCACTGCCTTGGTCGTAGCCTCTGTCACCATCCTGTGCGGTATTGCATTGGTGGTAATGAACAACAAGAAAACACCCTGAGAGCACGACCATCAAATACCTACATCTACGTTATCTACTGATACTGACGCTGCTGTTCTGTCTGTTGTTTGCTGGCTTGGCAATCAACCCACACGACCGCAGCGATTGGGCGTTAGAAAACTTGCTGGTACTGGCCTTTGCGGTAACGCTAGGGCTGAGTTACCGTGCGTTCCCGCTGTCGCGGCTGTCCTACACCTTGATCTTTCTGTTTCTCTGCCTGCACGAAGTGGGCGCGCACTACACCTATTCTGAAGTCCCTTACGACGCGTGGATGACACAAGCGTTTGGCGTCCGCCTGAATGAGTTGCTGGGCTGGGAACGCAACAACTTTGATCGCGTGGTGCATTTTCTGTTTGGCGCCTTTTTGGTCTACCCCATCCGCGAACTCTACTGCCGGGTAGCCAACGCCAAAGGATTTTGGGGTTATTTCTTCCCGTTAGAACTGGCGATGGCCGCCTCCATGCTTTATGAACTGTTTGAGTGGGGCGCCGCCACAACCTTTGGCGGCGACCTGGGTGTAGCCTACCTGGGCACCCAAGGTGACATCTGGGATGCACACAAAGACATGGCTTTGGCCAGTCTCGGCGCACTGGTCACCCTACTGCTAGTGCTGTTATTCAACCTCTGGTTGAACCCCGATTTCCGTCAAGAGTGGCGCAACAGCCTAAGCGTCAAACGCCAGCGGCCGCTGGGGGAAGATGAGGTCGAGCGATTGCTGCAAGAGCGAGAACAGACCACGGCGCAGCAAGACCATCGATAAATACCCAGCTGCTGTTTCGCGCGTGAAATGTTAAAGTCCCGCGCAGCAGCAGCGCCGACCATCCGCGCTCCCAATCAGCAATGCCGCGGCGTCTTGAGCGCTGCAGCACATAGAAAAGACAGCCCGAAGGAATCTACATGGCGCGCGTTTCAGGCATGACTCGACTGAAGTTGACAGCATTGGTGCTGCTCATAGCCGGCTTGTTTCTTGCCTGCACTCAAATCCCGCAATACCCCATGGAAGAGCCCATAGCGGCGCGTGTTCAAACATACGATTATCAGCGCGACATCCGCCCTATCTTTGAACACAAGTGTATGGCTTGCCACGGCTGTTATGACGCGCCTTGCCAGCTCAAACTGACCAGTGCTGAAGGCTTGGAACGAGGTGCGTCCACCCTGCCTGTGTACGACGGCGGCCGACTCGAAGATATGGTGCCTACGCGGCTGGGCGTCGATGCCAGCTCAACCGCCGAGTGGCGTGAAAAAGGTTTTTTCTCTGTTTTACACGGCGCTGAAGACGGCCAGTTGAGCGGCCTGGATGCCTCCGTGCTCTACAAGATGCTGGAGCTGGGTCGAGCCAATCCTGTGGCAACCAACCGCCGCTTGCCCGAGGATATCACCTTAAGTACCGCGCGCAGTAACAGCTGCCCGAGCGTTGGGCAGTTTGCCGACTACGCCGATAAATTCCCCCATGGCGGTATGCCTTACGGTGCTACTGGGCTTACCGACGATGAATTCACGCAGCTCACGCAATGGATCAGCGAGGGCGCAGTGGTAACGCCAGCAGCCTACAATCCCAGCGATACCGAACAAGCCATGACCCAGCGGTGGGAAAGCTTCTTCAACCAGACTGGCATGCGCGAGCAACTGGTCGCTCGTTACCTGTTCGAGCATCTATTCGCGGCACACCTCTATTTTCCTGACATTGACGGCAGCGCGTTCTACTCATTGGTGCGCTCCAGCACGCCCCCAGGCCAGCCGGTACGCCCGTTGCGTACCGTGCGCCCTAACGATGATCCAGAGCAGGCCTTCTTCTACCGTCTGCAACCCTTACGCCAGACCATCGTAGAGAAGACACACATCACCTACGCGCTGGGTGAAACTCGCCTTAAACGTTATCAATCGCTGTTTTTCGAACCGCAATGGGAGATGGTCACGCTACCCGGTTACAGCTATGCCGAGCGTGCCAATCCATTCATCACCTTCTCAGCCATCCCAGCCAAGGCGCGCTATCAGTTCCTGCTGGATAACGCCGAGTATTTCGTACGCAACTTCATACGCGGCCCGGTCTGCCGCGGTCAGATCGCTACTGACGTTATCCGTGATCAGTTCTGGACGGTGTTTGAAGACCCCGATCAGGAAGCTTTCGTCAACGATGCTAATTACCGCCTGAAAGCCAGCCCCCTACTTGGGCTACCCGGCCAAAAGAGCGACATACTCGACTTCGGTTCAGAGTGGCTTGATTACAATGAAAAACGTAACAAGTACCTTGATCTGCGCCGCAACTACTATGCAAAGCGCAAACCCGATGGCGCCACGCTAGACGAGCTGTGGGATGGCGATAACTGGAACCAGGATGCACTGCTAACCATCTTCCGCCACCACGACAGCGCCTCGGTCCGCAAGGGCCTGCACGGCCGCGTCCCCCGCACTATCTGGGTTATGGATTATCCGTTGTTGGAACGCACTTATTACGAATTGGTTGCCAACTTCAACGTCTTCGGCAGCGTCTCTCATCAGGGCCAAACGCGCCTGTACTTTGACCTGATTCGCAACGGCGCCGAGCACAACATGCTGCGCTTTGTACCCCGGGAAAAACGCGAAGCGCTCTACGCCAACTGGTATCAAGGCAACGCCAAGATCAAGCACGCGCTTACCTACACCGGCTTGGACACCACGACACCCGTCGTAATGGATTACAAAGACGCGGGCACCAATAAAGCCGTCATGCAGCGTTTCAGTCAGCTCCTGATGGAGCGCACGGCGCAGGTCAGCGGGCCACCGGACACCTTGAATCGCTGCCCCGAAAATAACTGCCAGCGCGCCGCTATCAGCAGCGCACAGCAGCAATTGGAATCTACTCTGCAACCGCTCGCGCGAGCAGATGGCGCCAGCCTGCCGGTGATCAGCCTATTGCCAGAAGTCACCTTTCTACGCGTTAAGCAAGGCGATCAGCGTTGGGTATACACACTGGTTCACAACCGTGCGCACTCCAGCGTCGCGTTCATGTTTGGCGAGGAATCACGCTTTCTACCCAAGGAAGACACGCTAACGCTGATCGAAGGCACAATAGGCAGCTATCCCAACTTTAGCTTTGACGTAACTCTGGATGAGTTGCCTGAATTCATCGACACGCTGTCGGCGGTCCGGAATCAGGACGGCCTGCACACGTTGGCTGATCGCTGGGGTGTGCGGCGCACCCATCCCGAGTTCTGGGACATCATGGCCGACTTCCAGCGCAGCACCGAGGAAACCACACCCGATCAAGCAGGTGTGCTCGACGTCAACCGCTACCAAAATCTATAAATCTTTGAGCACTGACAAGTGTGTCACCTTCGCGGTGACACACTTGTCGCAAGCGCACCGTCAAACGAAAACGCGGGGCGAGTCTTAGCCAACCACTACTTCACTGATCAACAACTCCGGCGCAAGGTCGGTGTAATTGCTGATATCACCTTGAATAACCTTGGCGTGCGGGCCGAAGGCCGCTTGAAAGCTCTCCACCGACTCGCAAAACAGATGCCCCATAGCAACGTAGGCTGCTGGCGCATCCGGCGTGCCGCCGGCCAAGCCACGATCCACGCCAAACGACAGGCAGGCATCACCCATCAGACGCTTGACCATAGGCATGTGCTGATCACGGTAATAATCGTGATCGAAACGGCTGCCGGGGGTATTGGGGTACATCACACTGATCTTTATCATTACGGGCTCCAGTGATTTAAGGCGGGAATGGCCCGGAGCATCAACTCCGAGTTAAGCCAGTTTGCCTCAGCGCAGACTCCAACGGCAGGGCCATCAACGCTGCGAATGCCGTATCAGTGACATTGCAGAGCTCCAACCTGTCGATCTGCGGAAAAGCCACGGTCTCTATGCTTTACTGAGAGAGTTGAGGCCGGACATTCGGCCTTCCATCGTCGGGGAGCTGGAATGCGGTTAGCGTTATTAGGTCGATATCTTTGTTGCCTTGGATTTTTGCAGGCCCAGCCAGCGCTGGCATCGCTGTATCACGATTACAACAGCGAGCCTGAAGACGGCGCGCTCGATCCGGGAAGTTATCTTGACCGCTGGAATCTCCCCTTCATTCCCGTTCCCAAAATCATCACCGAGCCTGCCGTCGGCACTGGGTTGGGACTGGCCATGGTGTTCTTCCATGAGTCCGATGAGCAGAAGGCAGAAAAAAATGATGACAAGCTGGTACCCGAGAACATCAGTCTGGCTGGCCTAGCCTTCACCTCAAATGGCAGCCGCGGCTACGGGTTGGCGCATTTGGGCTTCTGGCGCGACGACAGCATTCGCTATCGGGGCTTTCTTGCCTATTCCGACTTCAATATCGACTTCTACTCCTTTGCCGGTTTGCCGCTGAGCAATGGCGTGGGATTGAATATAAGAGGTCCCGTTGTGCTGCAGGATTTAAAGCTGCGCGTACCCGGTACGCCCTGGTTTCTAGGCGTAAAACAGCTCTATCGCAAGGTCAGCCTTTCATTGGAAGATGAAATACCGCTGCCCAATCCAGCACTGCAGCAGAAGGTTAACGATTATCTCAACCTCCATCTTGGGGAGAAAGGCACTACCTCAGGGCTTGGGCTGGTCGCCGAGTTCGACTCTCGTGACAGCCCCATTGATCCGCAGCGCGGTTTTAATTATGGCGTCCAGTACATGCGCTTCGACGATGCGCTGGGCAGCGATTACGACTACGCCAGCTACCGAATCAAAGGACTGAATTACTGGGTGCTATCCCCTGCCTTAGACCTCGGTGTGCGCCTGCAATACGACGGCATCTCAGTCAACGACGATGTGCTGCTACCACCCTACATACCGCCGTCGATCAACCTGCGCGGCATACCCGCCTCCCGCTACCAGGGTAATGCCGTGGCGGTTACCGAGGCCGAACTTACCTGGAAGGTCAAACCGCGCTGGCGACTCAAAGGCTTTGTCGGCACCGGGCGCGCCGCCGATAAATTCAATGAACTTGGCGAGGCAGATGCTGCCAACAGTATTGGCGGCGGTTTTCGTTACATGGTTGCCGAACGTTATGGCTTTGCCATGGGCGTTGATGTAGCCCGTGGTCCAGAAGAATCCGCCGTCTATATTCAGGCGGGATCCACCTGGTAAGCCGGCTGGCAACCTGAGGTCTGCTTTCAGTTACACTCTTGCTACGAATGGATATCGCTGGCGCTCGCCGCCGTATACGAGGAGTTTTGCATGCACATCACCCCTGCGCACCTATTGTTGATTGGTGTTACTTCCGTGTTCGCTGCTGGTTGCAGCAACTTGGCCAGTCAGGCAACCACTGACGATGGCGATAACCAGGAGCTGCCAGCGCCAGCCACCGAGCAGGTAATCGGCAGCATCAGCTATCGCGAGCGCATCGCCCTTCCAGACGGCAGCGTTGCGCACATCAAGTTGAGCGACGTTTCACGTGCCGACGCACCAGCCACCCTACTGGCAGAACAGAACACGACGTTGTTTGGCAAGCAGGTACCGGTGCCCTTTTCGCTCAAAGTTGAACCCGCCATGTTTGATGCGCGCATGCGCTACTCAGTGTCAGCGCAGATTCGCAGCGCCGAGGGCCAGTTGCTCTGGACGACCGACAGCGCCAACCTGATTGATGTCACCCAACCGGTAGTAGATCTCGGCACACTGATGATGATCAAGATTAATGGCGCCGTGGCGGACGATGCCGAAATCGTCGATGTGGACGCCTTTTTACCCTTTACAGCCAACGGCAATGAGCCGGGATGGACCCTTAAGGTCGACAGCGAGCGTATGAGTCTTAGCCGTCAGAACGACCCCATCACTATTCTGACACCCACTCCAACCACCACCCGCGAAGACGATAGCTATCGTTTTAACGCCAGCACTGAAGCGAACTCGGTGATTGTCGATGTAACACCTGAGCTGTGCCGCGATAGCATGACGGGCATGCCTTACCCCTATGAGGTTAGCGTCAAGGTCAACGGTGAAACGCTCAAAGGCTGTGGTGGTGCGCCGGACTCACTGCTGACGGGGCGTGAATGGATCGTTGAGGACGTCGACAGCAAAGGCGTGATCGACAACACCCAGATGAGCCTGAATTTCACCCTCGATGGCCTGCTGGGTGGCCGCGCAGCTTGTAATCACTACACCACTAGTTACCAACTCACCGGTGAAGGGCTATCTACCCAGGCGATCGCCTCTACGCAAAAAGCCTGTGCGCCAGCGTTAATGAATCAGGATGAGCATTTCCTTGAGGTGCTAGGCGACATACAGCGTTTTGAACTCGATGAAACCGGCGCCCTGCTGCTGTATACCACCGACAACCGCAGCATCAAGGCCCGCGCCTTGCCATCCACTGAGCAAGAAGCCGAATGATCACCGGGAGCTGCCTGTGTGGCGGCGTTGCCTACCGAATTACCGGCGCGCTGCAACCGATCCAGTTGTGTCATTGTCAACAATGCCGCAAGGCGCAGGGCACCCCTTTTGTAAGCAACATCCCCGTCCTGCGCAGTCAGTTGGAGTTACTGCGCGGCACAGACCTGCTCAAGGAGTACTCCGCCTCCGAGGGCAAGGGGCGCGTGTTCTGCATTCATTGTGGCTCTCCGCTGTACAGCCACAGATTCAATGACCCTACGGTTATTCGTCTGCGCGCAGGCACACTGGACCAGAACCTGGCCTCGCGGCCGGCGTTTCATGCTTATACCGACTCGGCCGCCAACTGGTGGCTGATTAACGACGACTTGCCGCAGTATGCGCAAGCCGCACCCACCACGTCGGAGAAATAACGACCCCCAATCTTGAGCTCGCTGCGAGGTAACGCATGACCGAAAGATCAGAGCAAAACCAGGAAAACCCTCTCACCCTGCCACTGGGCAACGAGAAACTGGTGATTCGCCGCCGTTACGAAGTGCTCAGCATCATCAACGACTTTTTCATCGCCATCTGGTTTCTCTTGGGCAGCGTGTTGTTTCTGTTTCCTCAACACGAAAAGCTCGCCGTTGTGTTCTTTATCATTGGCAGTGCGCAGTTTTTGATTCGCCCCAGTATTCGCCTAATAGGCCACATCCATCTACGCCGCTGTAACGCCAGCAACTGGGAGAATTAAATCACGAGCAAGAAGTGAACACTTGTATACAAAACCGAATTAAATAATACTGAACCCTCTATCTGCACAAAAAAAACAACAAAAACAGGTGAGTTATATGCCGCTGAGTCGCAAAACGAAGTTCGCCTACGGCGTGGGCCAGATTGCTGAAACCGTAAAAAGCACTGGCTTCAACATTTTCCTGTTTTTCTTCTTTACCCAAGTGCTTGGCCTGTCTGGCTCGCTGGCTGGATTGGCGGTCATGATTGCGCTCGTTTTCGACGCCGTCACCGATCCACTGGCTGGCTATATCTCCGACCATAGCCGCTCACGCTTTGGGCGCAGGCACCCGTTTATGCTGGCTGCGGCTTTGCCATTAGGGATAGCTTGGTATTTCCTGTTTACCCCGCCCGATGGTCTGGGGCAAACCGGACTGTTTCTTTGGCTAACCGGCTTTGCAGTGCTGGTGCGCGGAGCTATCACACTTTATTACGTGCCCTATCTGGGGCTAGGTGCCGAGCTAACACTCGATTATCACGAGCGCACTTCGGTTGCCGCCTGGCGCGGGTTCTGTGGCGTCAGCGGCGCTGCGGTGGTAGTGCTTTTGGGAGTGCCTTTATTCTTCCCCGAAACAGCTACCTTTGAAAATGGCTTACTGAATCCCGCCGGCTATCCGCTGGTAGCACTCTTCGGTGCGCTGCTGATGGCAGCAAGTATTCTGCTTTCTGCCTGGGGCACCCAGGGCCAGATTAGCACCCTCCCCACCAATAACAGCACGCAGAACCCATTATCTCTGCGTGAAAACCTGTTCAGTATCTGGCGTAACTCTTCGTTTCGCGCGCTCTTTCTCGGCACCTTACTGGTAGCCATCTCCATAGGTATTACCCAGACCCTGAACATGCACCTGAACGTGTACTTCTGGGGGTTGACCAGTAACAACATTGCGCTGCTGGGCGCCGGCGTGTTGCTCGGCTGGCCGGTCGGTATTTTATTGACCAAACCCTTACACCAGCGCTTTGACAAGAAGCCCACCATCATTGGTGCCGCGCTGGTTGCCGCCTTGGCTAGCAACATCGCCGTCGTGCTTGCGCTGTTGGGCATGTTTCCCAGTCAGAGTAGCGCGCTGTTCGTGCCACTGATTTTGCTGCTGTTGTTTGTGGGCGGAGCGGCGTCCGGCCTGGCGATGATTTCCGGCGCATCGATGATGGCAGATGTAGCGCAGCAGCACGCCGACCACAGCGGTCAGCAGCAGGAAGGTTTTTTCTTCAGCGCCATTTCTTTCACTGGCAAGATGGCAGCAGCGGCCGGCTACCTGGTTGCCGGTATCGGTTTGGATTTGATCGGTTTCCCGTTGCAGGCCAGTCCCAGTGAAGTGAGCATTACTCAGGTAAGCCATCTGGCTATGCTCAGCCTATCTGCCGGTATTTTCGCCTTCGCCTCGGCCTGCACCTATACCCGCTACCAATTGCGGCAGCCTGCAACAGAGGCCGTACTCTGCTGACAACATGGACAGCTGCGACGGGTTGCGGCATCATGCCGGGCCTAAAAACCTTGTACTCCACAGGGTTATGGACCGCTGAAAAGGTTAACCGATGAGCGATTTTCCCCATTGCCCCAGCTGCGACTCAGCCTTTACCTACGAAGACGGCATGATGTTCGTCTGCCCGGAGTGTGCCCACGAATGGCCACAGCAAGCTGACGATAAAGAAGACGCGGGCAGTGGCATAAAAGACGCCAACGGCAACTCGCTACAAGACGGCGACTCCGTTACCGTGATCAAAGACCTCAAGGTTAAAGGATCGTCATTGGTGGTGAAGGTCGGGACTAAAGTAAAAAACATTCGATTGGTTGATGGCGACCATGATATCGATTGCAAAATCGACGGCATTGGCGCGATGAAGCTAAAGTCAGAGTTCGTTAAGAAGTCCTGATCCCCGGCCGGGCGGCCCCATTGCATCCCTCCCATTTGGCCGCCCGACCCGCCCTACACTCCCTTCAACGCTTGAAAGCAATGTACTGACGGTGCGGATTCTGCCCCCGCCAGATGAAGCCCTCGTAGTAATAATGCAGAAATGACAGCGTCAGAATCACGATATTGACCCAAGGATGATTCTGGTGGCTGGTTAGCGCGTAGGCAATTAGCAATGAGCTCAGCGGCAATACAATGAATGGCGACCAGCTGCTGGTATGCGTCAGCCGATAGCTAAGGCTGCTAGAACCCGAACGGTTGCGATTGCGGTCGTGGGTGATATACACGCTGTAAGCCGTCAGATCATGGATGACCCGCGGAATCAGAATCACAAACAAGGTGTAGCCCAGCTCGTTGATCAACAGGGCAGAAACCAGCATGGCCGCGTTAGCCCACAAATACCAACGACCGATACCCGGTTTGGCCCTGCGCGTCAGCCGCCAGGAAAGCACCACCACAGCGGCGCACAACCCCGACCCTATCGCCGTCATCAACTCATAGCCGTTAACACCAGCCAGCTCCCAGTGGCCGAGAAAGCGCATTCCGTAAACGTTGATATAAATCGCGAAGCCAGCCAGTATCGCCAGCCATTTCCAGCAAGTGAACAGTCGATCCGGGCGAGTGCCCAGCATCATCAGCGTCAGCCCAAGCTGCTGGGCCAGCACATGATAAATAGTGTAGAAAGCGAGGAAAACAAACAGCAGGTTGTAGCTCACCGGCTGAGGGCCAAAATGCCCAGCGATGGCGATTAGCAAGAACACACAGAACGGCGGTAGCAACGTACGACGGTAGTGCGAGATATATTCGCCGTTGGCCATGGTCAGCAGACTGGCAATAATATGCGGTAATCCAAAGAGTACCGCCCAGAGCGGCCAGTCGTTGGGATCGCCCGGCAACACCTCGTTCGCCAGCCAGCCATTCCACAGCAGCAGATCCAGCGCAACCAACAGGACCGATAGCGGGATTACCGCATACAGCGCCAACAGCCAGCGGCAATCAATACTGTGTAGGGGGTGTTCCATATAAGGGGCCAGAAACTCTTATTGTTGTGCCCCCTACTTGAGCACATGCGATTGTGCCCGCCCATCACCCGAATCAGTGAAGGCTAACTGATACGTCCCACCGCCAGCCATGCCACCAACAGACTTAAAGCCACCACAATACTCAGCGGTTTGCGCAATGCTGGATACCACATTGGAGCCAAACCATGTCTGACCGCCCAGACATCGGCAAAATACAAGGTGGCAAAGGCGAAGAAGAACACCGGTAGCGCCAGATTGATGGGCAGGCTCAGACCTACCCATCCCAATAGCGGCGGCACCACCGACAGCGCCAACTGAATGGGCGCTTTGCTGCTTTCTTCCTCCGCACGCATCGCCAAGCCCCAGTGAATCGCGCCCATGAACGCCAGGATGATAGCGGCATAAGCGAGTAACTCTTCCAACATCCGCTCACGCCAAGCTTCAGGTGTTACCCACAAGCCCAACGCGCCGCTGACGAAGGGGATCAGCCCCACCAGACCCAACCCCAAGGCCAGCTTTGGGGGACGTGTAGCGCTGAATGGATGCATGCCTACTCCAGAGATTCAGGTTTGTCGCCACGCTTGGCGCACACGGCAATTATAAGGACTTATCGCGGCTGGACAACGGACCATCCTGCAGCAAATAGCTGGCGGATGCCGGACGCTTGCGCGGTATAACCTTGAACAAAGCGCGCAATGCCTGCTGCAACTGTTGCTGGTCTGCCTTGGACGCGGAATCTGTGGCCGCGTAGGATTGCCGCACAAACTCATCAAAGAAACTGTCTATCGCGCTGCGCTGCGCTGGCAGTGCGACCTGCAGCCGCTGTTGCCAGGCACGTGGCCCCTCGCCCGGTAACGCCTGCAAGCGCAGCCGCGCTAAGCGTTGATCCAAGCGTTTCCATACACGCTGTTGAGCGCTACCGTTCATGCGCCGCGGGCGCAGCCACCACATCGCCTGCAGCAGCATGATGCCGCCAGCCAGACCCAGTACCACCATACCAACTCGCTGCCAGTCCGCGGTGCCGAGCCAGCGCCGGAACAAGCCCATCTGCTCCTCACCCTTAAAATTCAGCACCCGCAATTGCCATTGATAATTGACGTTGTCCCAAGCCAGCCGCGCGTCATTCAGCCAGGTCACACCGCGATAGCGCGAGCCAGACAAGTAGGAGTCTTCAAGAAAACTGCCCTCGCCGCGTACCGCTTCCTCCAGACCCTGTTCAATTCGCTCGGGGGCAACCTGAAAGGTCGGGTCTACCGGGACCCAGCCCCGTCCCGCCAACCACACCTCGACCCACACGTGGGCGTCGAATTGATGAACCAGCACATACCCCCGCTGCTCGTTCACCTCACCACCCTGATAACCCGCCACTATCCGAGAAGGAATGCCGGCCGCCCGCAGGACGAAGGTCATGGCCCCGGCGTAGTGCTCACAGAACCCGCGACGGGTGTCGAACAGAAATTCGTCGTTGCTGTGCTCACCCAAGGGCGTGGGCTTGAGCGTGTAAAAAAACGGCTGCTGATTAAAGTAGCCCAGTACAGCCTGCACCAGATCGCCATCATCCGGATGTTGCTCGCGCAATGCTTGTGCCCACTCACGCGCACGTGGATCACCCTGTTGTGGGAGTTCCAGTTGCCGAGCACGCTCAAGCTTGCTCAAGGGCTCCGCCTGCATCTGTACATTTACATAAGAACGCGCACGGTAACCAAAAGTACTGTTGAGCGGGGCAATGGATTGCAGGTTGAAATCGTGCATACGCCGCAGGGCTGGATTATCGGTAGTGGCACCGCGCAAGCTGTAAACCCAGTGCTGGCCACTGGCACCAGCTACCACCCGGTACTCAACTGACTCGCCGGAGGTATCCAGCGGCAATGCTGGCAGGTTATTCAGCAAGCGGTCTTGCGACCAGCTGCGTCCGTCGAAACGGCTCAGGGTCAATGCCCTCCAATAGAGCGTCGAAAGCGGCGGTATCTCACCGTCAAAACTGGCGCGAAACGCCAATTCAGGTGAACGCGCCAAATTGGCGATATCGGCTGGCGACATGGTGTCCGACAGTCCGGTTTTGGAGCTGCCGCCCGGCATATTCACAGACCACAGCGGCTCCAGCCGAGGGAAGAAAATGAACAACACCAATAACAGCGGTATCGCCTGTAGCAGCATGACTCCACCGATGCGCAACGCACGTGCAGGATCATTACGCCCAGCACTTTGCTGCAAACCCACCAAGGCCGCCACCAACACCAGTAAAGACCCACACTGATAGAGCGTCAGCGGAATGCCTTGATCAAACAGAAAGGCTGTAGCCAGAATAAAAAAGCCGAGATATACCACCACCAGGGCATCGCGCGGGTTGTGCATTTCCAACAGTTTGAGCATGAACAGCAGCAGCAAAAACATCACGGTGGCATCCAGCCCAAGCAGGGTGCCCTGCGTGAGAAACACCCCCAACAAGATCGCCACCAGTGCTGCGCTCTTCAGCAATATTCCCGGGGAGTGCCAGCGCATACGTTGAATTTGTACCCGCCATAACGCACAGCCGACCCATAGCAACGCAACCCACCAGGGCAAGCGCGGCAGATGCGGTAACAGCACCACCACTTGGGCTGTCAGTAACCAGGCCAGGCTGTTGCGCGGGATCAAACCGGCGGCGCTCATCCGCTGCCCTCCAGCCCGTGAAGCGCCAGCGCGCGTAAACAGGCATCACGGTGCGCCTCGCCCAACGCAGGCTGTAGTCGCGAGCCTCCCAGCGCCAAACCATAGGGACGGCCCGCGGCTTCCAGCGCCAAGATCCAGCCGGTCAACATACCCAGTCGTTGCTCCAGATCAGCGCCCTGTGTTTGCTCCAGATCGAGCCATTGGCTTTGCTGTTGTGGCTCGGCAAATATTTTGCTGTGTAATCCCTGACCACGTGAATAAGCACGCCAGTCAAGTCGCCGGCGGGAGTCACCGGGACGATAGTGGCGCAACCCTTGAAAATCATCCACACCTTCAATCAGCTGTATCTGCTGAGCCTCGTCCTGGCCTTCGCCACTGCGATGGACGGGCAGTGGCGCCTTGACGGGTCGCGGGTAGACGAGCACCCGCCAGTTCAGGTCCAGCAGACTCCAGGCAACAAACCATCCCAAGGGGAAGCGGGTCTCGATACGCAATCGTTCCGGCTGCAACCAGCCGCGTCGCGTCGTTGGGTAATAGAGTGTGCTAGCCACCTCACCATCACCGGGTACATCCAGTTGTTGCGGCACCGACTGGGGCCACCTCAGCTTAAGCGCTTGGCGCTCACGCGTGGGGCTGAGCAATACCAGCCCCAGCGGCACCTGCTCGCCAGCAAACACCGGCCGGCCCCCGGTAGCGCGCAGGCTGATGCCCGCCAGATTTCGATAACTATGATGCAAGGTCACCCAGAACAGACTGAGTAACAGGAAGGTCAGCCCGTAAACCAGACTGTTCTCGTAGTTAATGGCGCCGATCAGCAGAATCGCCAACAAAAACAAAAAGCCCAGGCCCGCCCGGCTGGGCAGAATAAAAATGCGCCTATGATCAAGGCTGATTTGCTGCGCCGGAGGTATACGCCGCTTCAACCAGCGTTGGTGCAACGCTCGACCGCGCGCGCGCAAGCCGTTGCTCACACCGCTGGCACTTCGTTGAGCAGCCAGAGCGCGAGACTGTCGCCGCCGTGGCCTGCGGGGTCATTTGCGGCGCGCAAGCGGTGGCTAACCACTGAAGGCAATACCGCCTGTACGTCTTCAGGAATCACGTAACTACGCTGTTCCAGCAAGGCCCAGGCACGGGCGGCGGCCAGCAACCCCAGACTGGCGCGGGGCGACAGCCCCCAGGCACAAACGTCGCTGTTGCGAGTGTGATTCACCAATCGCAAAATGTAATCCACCAAGGCTTCGCTGGCGTTGACCTGCGGCACCAGCGCTTGAAGGCGACGCAATTCATCATGACCGAGTATGGCCTCTACGCGGTCCAGCCGCGCACGACGATCGTCGCCCAGCAGCAGGCTTTTTTCTGCTTTCTCACTCGGGTAACCCAACGACAAACGCATAAGAAAACGATCCAACTGCGATTCCGGCAAAGCAAAGGTACCGCCCTGTGATACCGGGTTCTGGGTGGCGATCACAAAAAAGGGATCAGGCAACGGGCGTGTCGCGCCATCAACCGTCACCTGCCCCTCCTCCATCGCCTCCAGCAAGGCGCTTTGGCTCTTGGGTGTGGCCCGATTAATTTCATCAGCGAGCACTAACTCGGCGAAGATAGGCCCCGGATGGAAGACAAATTGACCGCTGTTGCGATCAAAAACCGACGTGCCGAGAATATCCCCAGGCAGCAAATCGCTGGTAAATTGAATGCGCTGATAACTCATGCCCAAAACCGAGGCCAGCGCTTGTGACAGGGTGGTCTTACCCATGCCGGGCAAGTCTTCAATCAGCAGATGCCCTTTTGCCAGGATGCAGGTCAAGGCCAGTTTGACCGCGTGGGACTTGCCCAACACGACCTGATCTATCGCATCCTGCGCCGCTTTCAACGCGTCCTTCATGCTCACCTCATCTCCGGGTTACCATGCCATGGTAGGTGCAAGCGCTGCGGCGTGAAAGACAAATGCAATGGCTTGTAACAGCTTGCGCACCGACAACTCAATCAGCGTCGAGGATCTGCCCATGCTGCTGCGTAATCTTTCTGTGTTATTAACCACCCTGCTAACCGGTTGTTCGGCGTTATCTCCGGTCAACTGGCTGGCATCCCACGATGGTTACCAGAAGCTGAGCAATCAGTCTTACGGCGAGTTACCACGGCAGCAACTGGACGTTTATCTACCCGAAAAACTGGAGCCCGGCGCACCGGTGGTGGTGTTTTATTACGGCGGCAGCTGGAGCAGCGGTGAGCGAGCCCAGTATCGGTTTGTTGGCCAGGCGTTGGCCAGCCGCGGCATCATCACGGTGATCCCCGATTACCGCCTATATCCTGAAGTACGCTATCCAGACTTCCTGCGCGACAGCGCCAAAGCATTGGCCTGGACCAAAGCTCATCAGAGCGACTGGCAACAAGAGCCAGGGCCTTTGTTTGTGATGGGGCACAGTGCCGGCGCTTATAACGCCGCCATGCTAGCGCTTGATCCACGCTGGCTGGCAGAGGAGCAACTCAGCCCAGAGATGCTTAGCGGTTGGATTGGCTTGGCGGGGCCGTATGACTTTTTGCCGATCCGCAATCCCGATGTGCAGCCGGTGTTCTATCACCCTGACACGCCAGTTGACTCACAACCCTTGGTACACGCGAGCGCAAAGAGCCCACCAGCGCTGTTGCTAGCCGGCAGTGAAGATGATTTAGTTGACCCAGAACGCAATACCCGGCAGTTAGCCCAAGCCCTGCGTGAACAGGGCGTCGCCGTAGAGAGTGACGTGCTGGACGACCTAGGCCATATCAAGATTCTGCTGACACTCGCATCACCCTTCCAGCACTGGGCGCCGGTGATTGAACAGGTCAGCTGTTTCATCAGTGCTCAGGCCGGCCCAGAAGCCTCCTCACCCTCTTCCTCCGACTGCATGGTTCCCAGTCGGTAGATCATATAGCGCACGTGTAAATGCAGGCTGTATAGCTCGTGCGCGTAGGAGAGCGGCACATCAACATGGTTGAGTTCGCCCTCCAGATCCTTTAACCCTTGAATCTCTTCCGCGTAGCGCTCGCGGATTTTGCCGCTATGGATCAACTTGTCGATCCGTCGCAGATGCTCATACCAGCGATAAACGCGTGCGCGCACACGCCAGCGATACAGCGGGCCCATGCTCTTCAATAATGGAAACATGATGGCAATGAAGGGGATGATCAGTACCACGTAACGGTCTACTGCCGAGGCGACCTGGAAGGGTAAATATCGCTGCAGGAATGGGACGCCCTGACGATGGTAATAATCAGCCTCAGCGCTGAGCTCTAGTCCCATAGGCTCACCTGCAGGGAAGCGTCCTGGCTGATCCAGCAGATTGCCTTCGCGCAGTACCTTGCGCGCGGCTTCCAGCACTACCGCAGTGAGCGCCGGATGAAAGTCCTGATTACCCACCAGCATCGCTACCGGCGATAACACCTTGGTGTCCTGCTCAGGCACATGCTGTGCAATATTCAGCAGACCTTTGGGGACGTCCAACGCTTCCAGAAAATGCAGCCTTGCCGCGAAGGCATCAGCCTGCGAGAGGTTAATCAAGGTAATGTCCGGATTGGCCGCCAAACGCGTTACCAGTCGATTACCCGCTGGCAATACCAAAAAAGCCGCATCTAACTCATCAGCAATCAACGCGTTCGCCGCAGCGGTACTGCCCATTTTGCGCCACAAACCGTCATTCAACAGCTCTAGCCGCGTCAAGTCTTGGTGTTCCTGATACAGCCCTTTGAGTACCGCCCAGGTTCCACTGCCGTCACTGCCCACCGCCACTCGTTTGTCTTCCAAATCAGACAATTGAGTGATGTTCGCGCCCTTGCGTTGAAACAGCCACAAAGGTTCATGGTAGAGCGCAGCCAGACCAATCAGACGCTTGCGCTGTTCAGGCTGCAGCAATGATTCGGTACCGCTCTGAATCAAACCGATTTGTACTTCGCCAGTGCCATCAGTGAGACGTTTAAGGTTATCCAACGAGCCGCGACTGGGCCTTATTTGCAGGTCAATTTTCTGCTTGGCCAGTTCCTCTTTCAACGCCATACCAAACTGGTGATAGGCGCCGGTTTCGCTACCTGTGGTCATCACCAACACCTTGGGTGGTGCAGGATCGAGAAAACGGAAGAGTAACCACACCAACAATAACGTCAGCGGGATGATCCATAGGTTAGTACGAATAAACAGCCATATATGTTTCAGACTTTGCATCCTGCCACTCCGAAGACGAATCTGCCTTCAGTCTAATCGGCCTGCGGCGGCAGTGCGAAAGATAGGTAAAAAATGTTTAATAGCGTGGCAAGCCTCGATCAATTCAGTCTGAACGGGCATGCAGAATAGGGGACGCCCCTGCGAACCTCCGCCGAGGGGCGAAGGCTCGCAGGTAAATAGGCTGCGACCGCGCTGTTTCTTTAACGCTTGGCGCTTAAAGAATGGCTCAACATCACAGCACCATCACGGCCAGCCAACCGAAGGCAATAAGCGGCAGGTTGTAATGCAGAAAGGTCGGCACTACCGTGTCCCAGATGTGATTGTGCTGGCCGTCCACATTTAGGCCGGCTGTCGGTCCTAAAGTTGAGTCAGAGGCGGGTGAGCCCGCATCACCCAGCGCGGCAGCGGTGCCCACCAGTGCAACTATTGCCAGGGGGCTAAACCCTAACTGAGCCGCTAGCGGCACATAAATAGCCGCAATAATCGGGATGGTGGAGAATGAAGAGCCAATCCCCATGGTGATCAGTAAACCAACCAGCAGCATCAGCAACGCAGCCAACGCGCGATTACCGCCAATGAGGTCAGCGGAGCTTTCTACTAACGTCTGAATCGCTCCAGTTGCACGCATTACCTCGGCAAACCCGGCAGCGGCGATCATGATAAAACCGATCATCGCCATCATTTTCATGCCTTCGGTAAACACCCCGTCAGCGTCTTTCCAGCGCACCACACCAGAAACGGAGAAAATCACAAAGCCAGCCAGGGCACCCACAATCATGGAGTCCAGCCAAAGCTGGATGATGAAGGCAACCACCACCGCGACCAGTGCCACCAGTAACGACATCGGGCTATAGCCACCTTCCAAGCGTTCAACCTGACGAATGCGTGCCACATCGTATTCTCGCGGTTTGCGATAGCTGATAAAAATTGCCACCAGCAAACCGAGCAGCATTCCCAGCGCAGGCAGTGCCATGGCGTGCATCACATTGATGCCCTCCACTTCAGCGCCGCTCTCGGCGACATTCGCCAGCAGAATATCGTTAAGGAAGATGCCGCCAAAGCCTACCGGCAGAAACATGTAAGGGGTTATCAAACCAAACGTCAGCACGCAGGCTACCGCGCGGCGATCCAGGTTCAACCGTGCCATGACATACAACAACGGCGGAACCAACAGCGGAATGAAGGCGATGTGAATCGGCAGTATGTTTTGTGACGCGATGGCAACACCGCCCAGCATCAGGATCAGCACCAACTTCAATAGCCCCGCTCCACCCTGCTGCTGACGGTCGACTACCTGCAACGCACGATCGGCCAGCGCGTGCGCCAAGCCCGACTTGGCAATGGCAACCGCAAAGGCACCCAGTAGCGCATAACTCAACGCAATATTGGCGCCCTTACCCAACCCATTCTGGAAGGTTTCCAGCGTAGTTTGCAGCCCCAATCCACCGAGCAAACCACCGGTAATTGCACCCAGAATGAGGGCGACCACAACGTGTACCCGACACAGGCTCAATACCAACATGACGGCAACTGCCGCAACCACCGCATTCATTTGCGCACTCCAGCAAAGTAAGGCTTAGCCATCTTCGGCACACGGCCAGACAACCCTAAAGGTCGCGTACTCTGCCGAAGGCTGCCCTCGCTGTCAAAAACGCACGACCGAAGGCACAGACCGATGATCGATAAGCCAAGTAGAGAAGCCCGTCAACGCGAGACGAAAGCTCGATCTTTAACCGCTTCTGCGAAGGCTCGGGATAGTGCTGCAGTAGACACGCCAATCATCAAGGCACCATTGAGCGCCTCAAGCGGCCCCAACAGCCGGTACTTGGCCGACATAACGATGTCGCCATAGCCCAAGGTAGAGAAGTTGACTGCCGAGTGATATATAGCCAGCTGCATAGTGTCGAACTCGCCCAACGCATAAAACAACACTGCCCAAGCCACCAGCTGAGCTACGTTGCCGACGATCAGAATGAACATTAAACCGACCGTGACCCGCATAGCAGCCAAAAAGGCCGAGCGTACCTGCGCCTGCCGCCTGGCAAAATAACGCAGCGCGGCGATAACCAAAAAACCTTGCAGCAACAAACACAGCGCCATCATCGACAAGCCCAACACGAAGTTCATCAACATTAACTCTTTCCCTACGGATCGTTATTCAAGCGTTTTAGCAAAGCCGCCGATGGCAAGCTCAGGCTACCGCACTATCTTACTTTCACGGTAGCGGTGCCACATCGCGCTTCTAACGCGCCCAACCAATGCCAACTCGTTGCCCGCACTAGACTAAAGTACAAGCCGTATAAGTCCCTACCAATAAACCTCAGAAAAACGTCAGCACCCTGTCAACAACGAGCCTTTCAGATGACTACCCAAGATTGTCGGTGGGTGACACTTTGATGACGTTAATACTATCGTCGTAAGGCCCACTCCCGTCTCCCGTGCTTTAGTTAATTCGCGCCATAGCAGCGCACCGACTCACATCAGGAGAACAACAATGAAGCATGTGAAAACCCACACCCTCGCGGGCGCTATCGCCGTTGCTCTGGGAACATCCCTGGCAGGCAATGCTCAGGCGGCCGGATTCGTCGATGACGCCAACGCCAACCTTCAGTTACGCAATTTCTATTTCAACCGCGATTTTCGTGATCCCGGCGCCCAGTCCAAAGCAGAAGAATGGGCTCAGGGCTTTATTTTCAAAGCAGAGTCGGGCTTCACCGAGGGCTTTATCGGTTTCGGCGTCGATGTTTATGCGGGCGTGGGTTTAAAACTGGACTCTGCCGACGACCGCGCAGGCACCGGCCTACTGCCCAACAGCTATGGCAACGAAGGCCCCGGCAGCTACAGCGAAGCAACTGCTGCCGGCAAAGTACGTCTATCTAAAAGTGTATTGAAAGTCGGTGGTTTGATGCCCAAGCTGCCGATCGCCTCATCCGGCGATTTGCGCTTGTTACCACAAGAGTTCACCGGTGCCAGCTTGGCAGTAAATGAAATAGAGAATCTAGACCTGCAGGGCGGACAATTGCGCGAAGTGAACTACCGCAACAGCACCAACTCCGAAGATATACGTGCCACTTTGGGTGGTAGTTCGGACAGGTTCAACTACTTGGGCGGTAACTACGCGTTTAACAGCGACAACACCAAAATTGGGATTTGGGGTGCGGAACTGGAAGATGTATACGAACAGACCCTGTTCAATCTGGTGCATGCTCAACCGGTAGGTGATTGGACGCTCGGCGCCAACCTTGCTTACTTTGATACCGGTGACAGTGGCAGCCAGCCATTGGACATTGATCACCAGATGAAATCGCTAATGCTGTCTGCCGCTACCGGGGCACACAAGCTGTGGCTTGGCTACCAACACAGTGACGGCGACACAGCCTTTCCGTACCTCGCCGAAACCGACCCGTACGTAGCCAACTATGTGCAAATTTTAGACTTTACTCGCGCCGACGAGAAATCCTGGCAAGCTCGCTACGACATTAACTTCGCCACTCTAGGCATACCTGGCCTCAGCGCTTTTACCCGTTACGTCACAGGCGACGATTTTGCTGTTGGTAACCGCGAAGGCAGCGAATGGGAACGCGATGTTGATGTCAGCTACACCTTACAAAGCGGCCCCTTGAAAAACCTGTCTGTACGCTGGCGCAACGCGATGGTCCGCTCCAATGCCACCCGCGACATTGATGAAAACCGTTTAATACTGAATTACACGTTTGCGTTGAAATAGGCTGCTCCGAACGGCTTCAAACCCCCCAATACGAAGCCGGTCGTTTTCTGCGGTGACAACTGTCACCGCATTTTTTTGCCTCCAATATTCTTGCTCCTCGCTTTCCGCTTACAAAAAAACAAAAACAAAAAAGGCGCCTAAGCGCCTTTTCTGCAATGCCAGTACTTTCGGCCGATCAGAAACGTTCGATCTCAGCGTCAGCTCGCAGCTGTTCTTGCGCAGCGCTAAAGTCCTGTTGGCCCGATTGCCCCGCAATGAACTGTTGATACTGCGAAGCAGCACCCTCCTCAACCTGCACATCTCCGGCGGTTGCCACACCGCGCAACGCCACCAACCAGAAGCCGCCCGCAGGCTGCTTGATACGCCCGTAGACTGCTTTTTCGGCAGTAGGCTTAGGTAGGCCGAACACGCTACGCAGCAACGGCGTGGGGATGTCGCTGGATGAGCGACCCACTGCCTCATACTGTTGCCACTCGGCACCCTGTTGCTGCGCCAAAGCTTCCATGGTCAGCTCACCTGATTGCAAACCGGCAATGTAGCCATCAGCCTGTTCAGCTGACGCTTTTTCAGCCTTTTCGTAAGCCATCAGCTCACTGATCTCCTGCTGCACTTCCTCCAGTGGACGCTGCTCTGGCTTGAGATGCTGTTTAACGCGCACGACCACTACGGTGTCGGCATCCAGCTCGAGCAGATCACTGTTGTAACCGTTTTTCAGCACGTCATCGGTAAAAGCGGCATTCATAACCTTCGGATTGCTCGCCAACCCTTCGCCACCAAGACGCTCAACTGGCCCCAGGGACTCAACTTTCAGGTTCAATGCGGCTGCCGGCTCGGCTAGGTCAGACGCTTCGTGCGCCAGATTGGCCAGTTCCTGCGAGGCATCAACAAATGCACGCTCCACCTGTTCAGACTTCAACTCCTGAACCAGCTGCTCACGCATGGACTCAAGTGTCGGCACTTCAGGTGCCTTCAAATCAGTCAGTTTGATGAGGTGATAGCCATAGCTGGTAAGCACTGGCGCCGAGACTTCATCCGTTTTTAGAGCAAACAACGCATCATCGAAAGACGGATCAAAGCTACCCTTGATGACATAACCCAGGTCGCCACCATTGCGCGCGCTGCCGCCATCTTCTGACACATCGGCCGCCACTTTCGCGAAATCTTCGCCGGCATTGATACGTGCCGCCGCAGCTTCAATACGCGCCTTGGCATCCGCGTCGTCATCAGCCACTTCCACCAGAATGTGTGATGCGCGACGCTGTTCAGCCAAATTGCCGATCTCGCGCTGATAAAGCTCATTAACCGCGTCTTCGCTTACGTCAACCTGATCAAAGAAACTGGAGCGTGAAAGCGTCAACGTTTCCAGAACTACCTGCTCGGGCGTCATAAATTGCTGAGCACTCGCGGCGTAATACTGCGCGATCTCCTCATCGGTAACCTGAACAGCGGAGGCATCGGCTACCGGCACTTCAATGACCAAAAAGTCACGAGTCTGGTTTTCCAGATCGGCCAACTGCTTACGCTCGACCGGCGTCGCAAATGCAGTCGCTTCGTAGCCATTACGGTACTGGGTAATCAGCAGCTGCTGACGCACCAGGCCACGGAAAGCCATGCGCGAAGGCATACCCATGTTGCGGATCACGATATCGAAGCGGTCACTATCGAATTTGCCGTTTACCTGGAAATCCGGTGTAGTCAGGATTAACTGGTCGATCATTTGATCAGACACGTCGAAGCCAGCCTCTTCAGCACCTTGAATCAGTACCGACCGTTCAATCAAACCATCCAGCACGCTGGTGCGTAAAAAGCTTTCATCAATCATGCTTGGATCAAAGCTGTTGTTGCCCATTTGCTGCAACTGCTGAATCAATTGGCGGCGCTGCAATGCCACAGCCTGCTCCAATTCCAGCTTGGATATCACCTCACCGTTTACCTCAGCCGCCTCATCTGCGGTATTGGAAAAACGACTGATGGACTCCCAGCCAGTCAAAGCGAATATCAGCACAATGACGCCAACGATCACCTTGGCGACCCAGCTTTGCGCATTGTCCCTCATGTTTTGCAGCATCATGCCCCCGAATTCTGTTTAACCTGAACGCCCAGCGCTAGGTTCATGCCACTCAAGCCTTGAATGGTCTTTCTCTACTTCCAACAAAAAAGGCGCATCCTGTCGATGCGCCTTTCTGGTAACTGACGGAGCCATCTGTGCGACGTAATAGGCCTGGGCCTGTAGCGTCCTGGATGGCTCCGTAGCATGCCTTGGCCTGAGCCGTCGGCATGTCACATCAGATCAGGGACGCAATTAGTTCACAGCGTCCTTGAGTGCCTTACCTGCTTTGAAGCCAGGAATTTTGGCAGCGCTGATTTCGATCGGCTGACCAGTCTGCGGGTTACGGCCAGTGCGCGCAGCGCGCTCCTTAACAGCGAATGTACCAAACCCTACCAATACAACCGAATCACCATCCTTCAGTGCACCAGTGACGGACTCGATGACGGCGTCTAGAGCGCGACCGGCAGCAGCTTTAGGAATATCGGCAGATGCGGCGATGGCATCAATCAGTTCAGACTTGTTCACTCTAAGTCCCCTTATTAAATTCAAATGAGTTGTTAGTCATTATGTAAGCTTGTGGTCTTAGCAAAGCTGTGGCCAGTCAGCATACCTGCTTAGGTCGAAGCACGCTTTATAGCAAGCGGTCAAAAACCGTGTCAAGGAATGCCTGAAGTAATCCCGGACCGGTTAGCAAAACACTCCCACACTGGACGCGCTTCACTCACCGGACCCAAATCGCCTCAGTGAGTACTGATGCGTCCTTTCTCATCAGTCTCGCGATTGTCATCCTTTGCAACCATCTCTTCAACCCCTTCTTTCAAGGGCTCCGGCATGTATTGCAGCGCAATCTGCAACACCTCGTCAATCCATTTCACAGGTTTGACGTCAATATCTTGTTTGATACGGTCAGGAATTTCCTTCAAATCGCGGACATTTTCGTGCGGGATGATCACCGTTTTAATGCCCCCACGATGTGCCGCCAACAGCTTTTCTTTCAAGCCGCCAATCGGCAATACCTGGCCGCGCAACGTGATCTCACCGGTCATTGCAACGTCCGCCCGTACCGGGATTTTAGTCAGCGCAGAAACCAGCGCAGTACACATGCCGACGCCCGCACTGGGACCATCTTTAGGCGTTGCCCCTTCCGGAACATGAATGTGTATGTCGTTGTTTTCATGGAAGTCTGCCTTGATTCCCAGGCTCGCTGCACGGCTGCGAACCACGGTCAAAGCAGCGCTGATGGACTCTTGCATAACGTCGCCCAACGAGCCGGTTTTGATCTGCCGCCCCTTCCCAGGAACCACGACAGCTTCCAGACTCAGCAACTCGCCACCTACCTGAGTCCAGGCCAAACCGGTCACCTGACCAACCTGATCTGCCTCCTCAGCAAGGCCGTAATTAAACTTGCGTACCCCCAGGTAATGCTCAAGTAAATTCTCATCAAGCGCGACCGGTTTGGGCTTGCGTTCCGCAACCTGTTCTTTCACCACTTTGCGGCAAACCTTGGCGATTTGGCGCTCCAAACCACGCACACCTGCCTCGCGAGTGTAATAGCGGACCAGGTCACGCAGCGATTCTTGGCTGAAAGTGAGCTCGTCTTTCTTCAGTCCGTTGTTCTTAACCTGCTTGGGCACCAGGTAGCGATCGGCGATATTGATCTTCTCGTCTTCGGTATAACCCGGAATCCGGATGACCTCCATGCGGTCGAGCAGCGGCGCCGGGATATTCATCGAGTTTGCAGTACAAATAAACATCACGTCCGACAGGTCGTAATCCACTTCAAGGTAATGGTCATTGAAGGCGTGATTCTGCTCTGGATCCAGCACCTCTAGCAGCGCTGAGGAAGGATCGCCGCGCATATCCTGACCCATCTTGTCGATCTCATCGAACAAGAACAGCGGGTTTTTTACGCCCGACTTAGTTATCTTTTGAATCAATTTACCTGGCAGCGAGCCTATATAGGTCCGACGATGACCGCGGATTTCCGCCTCATCACGCACCCCACCGAGCGCCATGCGCACAAACTCACGATTGGTCGCCCGTGCCAAGGATTCGCCCAGCGAAGTTTTACCTACGCCAGGAGGCCCCACCAGGCAGAGCACAGGCCCTTTAAGCTTACGCACCCGCTTCTGCACTGCCAGATATTCAAGGATACGCTCCTTGACCTCTTCCAGGCCGTAGTGATCCTCCTCCAGCACCTTCTCGGCACGCTGGATGTCGTGTCGCACCTTACTGGCCTTTTTCCACGGCACGGCCGTAAGCCAATCGATATAAGAGCGCACCACGGTCGCTTCGGCCGACATAGGCGACATCATCTTCAGCTTGTTGAATTCAGCATTAACCTTGGTCAAGGCCTCTTCCGACATACCGGCGTCGTCAATTTTCTTGCGCAGCTCGTCAAACTCACTGTGCCCTTCATCCAGATTACCCATCTCCTTCTGGATGGCCTTCATCTGCTCGTTCAGGTAGTACTCGCGCTGGCTGCGCTCCATCTGTTTCTTAACCCGGCCGCGGATACGCTTTTCGACTTGCAACAAGTCAATCTCGCCATCCAGCACACCCAACACATGCTCTACCCGCTCGTTCAGAGGGAGTATTTCCAAAATCGCCTGCTTTTCTTCCAGCTTCAGCGATAAGTGAGCGGCCATAGTGTCGACCAAGCGGCCGGGCTGATTAATACTCGAAAGAGACGAAACCACCTCGGAAGGGACTTTCTTACCTAACTGTACAAACTGCTCGAAATGACTCATCAGACTGCGCGTGAGCACCTCGGCTTCACGCTCATCCAGCGTCACCTCAGTCAGCAACTCAACCGTTGCCGACTGATAGCCTTCAACTTCTTCAATTGAGTCAATGCGCGCGCGCTGTTCACCTTCAACCAGCACCTTAACGGTACCGTCTGGCAATTTGAGCAACTGCAAAATGGTTGCGACAGTACCCATGTCGTACATGCCATCGCGCGCGGGATCGTCTTCGCCCGGATCGCGCTGGGCAATCAACAACACCTGCTTACCACCAGACATCGCCTGTTCAAGCGCTTGAATGGATTTGTCACGCCCCACAAAAAGGGGAATGACCATATGGGGATACACCACCACATCGCGTAATGGCAGGAGCGGGAATTCGCTAAGAGTCGTCATGGCTGAGGCTCACTCGCTGAGGGGCGCACAGATACAGCGGCGCCGAAATATGAAAAGTCCATGAATTCAAGATGGGGGCTAGGAAAGGAAAAAACAAGCAGGGAGAGCGTAATAATATTGCCGCATTTTGCGTATAGCAAAAACGATTGCGCCGCCAAAGTGGCGGCGCAATCAACGACTTGCAGATCAATCCTCAGGCATAGCCTTTGGTGGCTGCTCGACCGTTTCGTAAATCAGCAAAGGCTTAGCTTCACCTTTGATGACGTTCTCATCGATCACTACCTTACTGACGTTTTCGGCTGATGGAATCTCAAACATAGTTTCCAGCAACACACTTTCCAGAATGGAACGCAGGCCTCGAGCACCGGATTTACGCTCCAGCGCGCGTGAAGAAATAGCCTTCAACGCATCAGTACGGAACTCCAGCTCTACCCCTTCCATGTCGAATAGACGCGCATATTGCTTAGTTAACGCGTTCTTCGGCTCAGTCAGAATCTGGATCAGCGCATCCTCATCCAGCTCATTCAAGGTTGCGATAACCGGTAGACGACCAACGAACTCAGGGATCAGGCCAAAACGCACCAGATCATCCGGTTCAACTTCTTTCAGCGCGTCACCGACCTTCTTACCGCCATCTTTACTGCGCACAGTGGCGTTGAAACCAATACCGCTCTTCTCGGAACGATCACGAATGACCTTTTCCAGACCGGCAAAAGCACCACCACAGATGAACAGGATATTACGGGTATCTACCTGCAAAAATTCCTGCTGCGGATGCTTGCGTCCACCCTGGGGCGGTACGGAGGCAACCGTGCCTTCGATCAACTTCAACAGTGCTTGCTGTACACCTTCGCCCGATACGTCACGGGTAATAGAAGGGTTATCAGACTTGCGCGAAATCTTGTCGATTTCATCAATGTAGACAATACCCATTTGGGCTTTCTCTACGTCGTAGTCGCACTTCTGCAGTAGCTTCTGAATGATGTTTTCTACATCTTCACCAACGTAACCGGCTTCGGTCAGCGTGGTGGCGTCGGCAATGGTAAAGGGTACGTTCAACAGACGCGCCAGCGTTTCGGCCAACAGCGTTTTACCCGAACCGGTAGGACCGATAAGCAGGATGTTGCTCTTGCCCAACTCGACTTCATCTTTACCCTGGCGCTGGTTCAACCGCTTGTAGTGGTTGTATACGGCAACAGAGAGTACTTTTTTAGCGCGTTCCTGACCAATGACGTACTGATCAAGAATGGTGCAAATCTCAACTGGCGTAGGCAATTTTTGATTATTGCTCTCAGCCTGACTTTCCTGCACTTCCTCGCGAATGATGTCGTTACACAGATCAACGCACTCATCGCAGATAAACACGGAGGGGCCGGCAATCAGCTTGCGCACTTCATGCTGGCTCTTGCCGCAGAAGGAGCAATACAACAGCTTGCCGTTGTCGTCACTCTTCCCAGTAATATCGGTCATCGAAAACCCCTACTCTTAAGTCGCTCTTGAATATAAAGATGGGGGCATTGTGCCCACTTTGCAAGTGCGACCCGATCAACATGCACCTGTCAGCCCCGTTATTCAGGCACTGCAATGAAGCAGCACCCCACACTAACGGCAGTCAGTGCGGGGTTCACCGGCATGAAACAAATGGTTACTCAGCGCTTGGACGCGAATCCAGCATCTTATCAATCAGACCGTAATCAACTGCCTCAGAACCACTCATAAAGCGGTCACGGTCGGTATCACGCTCGATCACTTCCAGCGGCTGCCCGGTATGATCTGCCAACACCTTGTTCAGGCGCTCACGGATGAACAGGATTTCACGGGCATGAATCTCAATATCCGAGGCTTGGCCTTGGAAACCGCCCAGCGGCTGGTGGATCATCATGCGCGCATGCGGCAAGCAATAGCGTTTGCCTGGAGCACCGCCCGCCAACAACAGAGCACCCATGCTGCAAGCCTGACCAATACACAGCGTGCTGACATTCGGCTTGATGAACTGCATGGTGTCATAAATCGCCATGCCAGCAGTGACCGAGCCACCTGGAGAGTTGATGTACAGGTGAATATCCTTGTCGGGATTTTCCGACTCAAGGAACAACAACTGCGCAACGACCAGATTAGCCATGTAATCTTCGACCTGACCCACGAGGAAGATTACCCGCTCTTTCAGCAGGCGAGAGTAGATGTCGTAGGAGCGCTCACCACGGGCGGATTGTTCAACAACCATTGGTACCAGACCGCCGGCGGCCTGCACGTCCGGTGGAAACTGCGAAAAGCTGTTATAGGTCATGGATTCCTGTCACTCCAATAAGCATGTCACGAAAACACGAGAGCCAGCCCGAAGGCTGGCTCTCGTTAGCGAAAAACGGCAACGAGATTACTCGTCTGCGCTGTTCTCTTCCGCTTCGCCAGCTTCAACCTGTGCAGGCTGCGCGGGCTTAACGGCTTCTTCGTAGGCTACCTTTTTATCGGTTACCTGCGCCTTCTGTAACACAGTATCCACCACTTGTTCTTCCAGCACAACCGACTGAATCTCGCCCAGCTGCTGCTCATTCTGGTAGTACCAGTTGATGACCTGCTCAGGTTCCTGGTAAGCAGCGGCCAGCTCTTCGATCATGGTGCGCACGCGATCGTTGTCGGGCTTGATGTCATTCTTCTTGACCACTTCAGCCACAACCAGACCCAAGCTAACGCGACGCTTGGCCTGCTCTTCAAACAGCTCAGCAGGCAATTGGCTGGCCTGAATGTTGGAGCCACCAAACTGCTGCACAGCTTGCTCGCGCAGGCGGTCGATTTCGTTGGCAACCAGCGCCTTAGGTACATCAACGGTGTTGGTTTCCAGCAGACCGTCCATTACCTGGGCTTTAACCTTGGTTTTGATCGCCTGATTCAGCTCACGCTCCATGTTCTTACGAACTTCGGCGCGGAAGCCTTCGATACCGCCTTCGCTAACACCAAACTGAGCAAAGAATTCTTCGTTCAGCTCAGGCAACGCAGGCTCTGCAACTGCCTTGACGGTAACGTCGAACTCGGCAGCTTTACCGGCCAGATCCAGATTCTGGTAATCATCTGGGAAGGTCACGTTCAGTGTCAGACTGTCGCCAGCCTTAGCACCCACCAAACCTTCTTCGAAACCAGGAATCATACGACCGGAACCCAGTACGATATTGCTATCGTCGGCAGTGCCGCCCTGGAAAGCTTCGCCGTCAACCTTGCCAACAAAATCGATAGTCAGCTGGTCATCGTTCTGCGCAGCACGCTCAACGGTTTCAAAACGGGTGTTCTGCTTGCGCAGGGTTTCCAGCATGGTATCCAGATCAGCGTCGGTCACTTCAGACTCAAGACGCTCAACTTTAATGCCGTCAAACTCGGCCAAAGTGATTTCAGGATAAACTTCGAAGGTTGCGGTGTACTCGAAATCCTTACCTTCTTCCATGCTTTTGGGCTCAACGTTCGGCGCACCGGCCGGAGTCAGCTTTTCCTGCATGATGGCTTCATAGAAGGTGGACTGAATAACTTCGCCGATCACTTCCTGATGAGCAGAAGCGCCATAGCGCTTGCGGATAACGCTCATCGGCACCTTGCCTGGACGGAAACCATCGACCTTCGCACGCTGTGCAGTCTGCTGCAGGCGCTTATTGACCTCGCTTTCAATACGATCGGCAGGAACGCCAATGGTCATGCGGCGCTCGAGGCCGGAGGTGGTTTCAACCGAAACTTGCATGGAAATTCCTCGTTCAACAGACAATGAATTATGTATTTGGTGAATCGCAAAGGGACGACATTCTATGCGCTTGAAGCGTAGAAGTCATCACCGCCAGCGCAAACAGGCGGCACCACTGCACAGATATCGCCTCAGAGCGGGCAGATAGCGGCACAGTCGTCTCTTTTTCCCGATTAAACCAAGACGCGATTGTAATGATATGAATGCGGAGGCAACCAAATTCAAGGGTGAGCACTTGAATTGGTAGAGAGCTCATAATCATTCAACTGACTCGTAAACCTGCAACCAGCCGACAACACCCTCTCAGTCTTGGCTCACCGCGCAGGCGTCAACACCGAAAACACATAAAACCCAAACACCAGAAACGCAAAAAGCCGCGCTTAGCAGCCAGTGAACGGCTGTTTGGGAGCGGCTTCTTACGATATTTAGCACTGAGTTGAACCGAATACAGCTCAAACAGGCCTTTCTACACATCATCAACCGTCTTGAAAAAGACAATAGCTGATTAAATGGTGCGGACGGAGAGACTCGAACTCTCACACCTCGCGGCGCCAGAACCTAAATCTGGTGTGTCTACCAATTCCACCACGTCCGCATAAAGCTAATACGAAAACGCCAGGCCGGGAGCCTGGCATTTTCACAGAATAATGGGGTGGACGATGGGGATCGAACCCACGACAACAGGAGTCACAATCCTGTGCTCTACCAACTGAGCTACGCCCACCACTACTCACTGCAACACTAACACTCCAAACCTTCGCGCAATGGCGCACCCGGCAGGACTCGAACCTGCGACCATCCGCTTAGAAGGCGGATGCTCTATCCAACTGAGCTACGGGCACCTTTTGCACATGGTAGATGATGAAACATCATCGGCATGTCCGACTGATCTTTTGTGACGATCACTCGGTGGAGCCTGACCACCTTCCAAACCGGTATCGCTGTGTCTGTGAAGCGGGGCAAATAATACTTAGCGAGCCGCGCCACGTCAACGTTGGTTTGTAATTTTTTTAATCAGAAGAGCAGCTTATCGCTCCCGCGCGGCAAAACTTTCGAAGCTGGCGGCGAACAAACCCGCCGTTTTCTGCTTTTACGGACTCAGACCATGATCGCCCTTTTGCGTACAGGCCTGAGCGTGCGACAATGCCGCCAATTTATTCTGCGTCAGGAACCCCATGAACGCCCAGCTCATTGATGGCAAGCAGATTGCTGCCAACCTCCGTAAGGAGATCGCCGCGAAAGTTGCCGAACGCACTGAACGCGGCTTACGTTTGCCAGGATTGGCCGTAATTCTGGTCGGCAGCGACCCGGCATCTCAAGTCTACGTTTCGCATAAACGAAAAGACTGTGAAGAGGTTGGCTTTATCTCTCGCTCGCATGACCTGCCCGCAAGCACCCAACAGCAAGAATTGCTCACCCTGATCGATGATCTCAACGACGATCCGGAGATAGACGGCATTTTGGTGCAACTGCCCCTCCCTGCCCACCTCGATGCCTCGCAACTACTTGAACGCATCCGTCCCGACAAAGACGTTGACGGCTTTCACCCCTACAACATTGGACGCTTGGCACAACGCATGCCGTTGCTGCGCCCCTGTACGCCTATGGGTATCGTCAAGCTACTGAAAAGCACCGGTGTGGACCTGTACGGCCTGGATGCCACCGTCGTTGGCGCATCCAACATCGTCGGTCGCCCCATGGCCCTGGAGCTACTGCTGGCTGGTTGCACCACTACCATCACCCATCGCTTCACCAAGAGTCTGGAAGACCACGTGCGTCGCTCAGATTTGGTGGTGGTAGCGGCGGGTAAGCCTGGACTGGTTAAAGGTGAGTGGATCAAGCCCGGTGCCATCGTGGTTGATGTGGGTATCAACCGAATGGAAGACGGTCGCCTGGTGGGTGATGTGGAATTCGCTGCGGCCGCGGAACGCGCCAGCTGGATTACTCCCGTACCCGGTGGCGTAGGTCCGATGACGCGTGCCTGCCTGCTGGAGAATACCCTGCACGCCTGCGCCCATCTGCACGACTGACCCGGCTAGCAGTAAACAAAACGCCCGGCCATTGGCCGGGCGTTTTGTTTTGACACCGCTTTACAGACTACTGGTTTTGCCACCATCGACCGGCAAATTGATTCCGTTGATGTAGGCCGCCGCCGGCGAGGCTAGAAAGCCAACCGCGTTGGCAAACTCTGCCGGCTCGGCAAAACGCTGTACGGGAATACTCGCCGCCATGCCCTGGGTAATCTGCTCAATGGTCTTGCCACTGGCCTTAGCGCTATGCGCAATCAAGCTATCGAGGCGCGGCGTGCGCGTTAGCCCCGGCAATACGTTGTTTACAGTAATACCGTCTGCCGCCAGCTCGCCGGCCAACGTCTTGGCCCAATTACCCATAGCCGCACGCATGGTATTGGATACGCCCAGATTGGGTATCGCCTGCTTCACCGAGGTGGACAATACATTGAGAATACGACCGTATTGCGCTTCACGCATGCCCGGCAATAAAAGCTGAAGTAACACTTGAGCGCTGACCATGTGCTGCATAAAGGCGTCGGCATAGGCTTGAGGTTCAGCGGTATGCGCGGGGGCGGGTGCTGGACCGCCCGTGTTGTTGATCCAGATGTGCATGGCCCCGCCCTGCTCCAACTCGTAGCCAACCACTTCAGCCAACGTCTTGTGATCTTGCATATCCACGGCAAGAAAGCTGTGCTCCTGACCTTGCTCCGCCGGCAAACGTGAACACAATGTCTGCAGCTTGTCTGCCGAACGAGCCAGCAATACGACCTCTGCGCCCTGTTGTGCCAACTGGTAGGCACAGGCCTCGCCTAGCCCCTGACTGGCGCCACACACCAAGGCCCGCTTACCTGATAAATCCAGATTCATGACGAATTCCCTATCGAGTAGAGTAAAAAATTTAGAGTAGCATGCCACCGGGCCATCGCCAGACGCAGCCCGCAATGCAAGCGGTACTATTCAAAACACTGATAAGTAAAGGGCGAGCCGGCTCACAGCGACTGCAAAAAAAAGGCTACCCAGCCTCGACCGGGTAGCCCCTTGCTTCTTCCGGTACGACTCAGAACGCGTCGCCCGGCACGCGCACCCAGCCTTCCATCAGCACCCGCGCACTGCGACTCATGACTGCCTTGGTGGCTTGCCATTGACCATCAACCAACGCGGCCTCAGCGCCAACGCGCAAAGTACCGGAGGGATGACCGAAGGTAGCAGCGGTGCGCTCGCCACCTCCAGCGGCCAAGTTAACCAGCGTGCCGGGGATGGCTGCCGCTGTACCGATCGCCACTGCCGCGGTGCCCATCATGGCGTGGTGTAATACGCCCATCGACAGCGCTCGCACCGACAAATCAATATCGCTTGCCGGTACTGCTTTACCGCTGGACGACGTGTAGCTTTTTGATGGCGCAACAAAAGCGACTTTAGGTGTGTGCTGACGGCCTGCGGCTTCAGATACATCCTTTATCAGCCCCATACGCATAGCGCCATAGGCACGAATTAACTCAAAGCGCGCCAGCGCTGCTGCGTCACCGTTGATATCGCCCTGCAACTCGCTGCCGTTATAGCCAATGTCCGCTGCGTTGATAAATATAGTGGGAATACCGGAATTGATCATGGTCGCCTTAAGCGTTCCCACACCCGGCACCTCCAGATCATCAACCAGATTACCGGTAGGAAACATGGAGCCCTCACCGTCGGCTGGGTCCATAAACTCAATCTGTACTTCAGCGGCCGGAAAGGTCACCCCATCCAATTCAAAATCGCCGGTTTCCTGCACTTCACCATTCGTCATGGGCACATGAGCAATGATGGTTTTGCTGATATTCGCTTGCCAGATACGCACGGTGCAGATGCCATTAGCGGGCACGCGCTCAGCCGAGACCAAACCACTGGTGATGGCAAAGGCCCCTACAGCGCCGGATAAGTTACCGCAGTTACCACTCCAGTCGACAAAGGCTTTATCGATAGCTACCTGACCAAAAAGGTAATCCACATCGTGATCAGCCTGGGTACTCTTGCCGACAATCACGGTTTTGCTGGTACTGGAGGTGGCGCCACCCATACCGTCGGTTTGCTTGCCGTAGGGGTCGGGGCTACCGATCACGCGTAACAGCAATGCGTCGCGAGCTGGGCCCGCAACCTGTGCACGCTCGGGCAAGTCCTGCAAACTGAAGAACACACCTTTACTGGTACCGCCGCGCATATAGGTGGCGGGTATCTTGATTTGAGGCACATGGGACATGATGACTAAATCCTCTCATTGCACCACCGCCCCGAGGCGGCGAGGCCTGGAGCGGTGGGTGAAGGTAAAGTAGAAAGGTAAATCAGTTCGCCACAGTGGCTTCCAGGAAGTCCTGAGCAAAGCGCTGCAACACGCCACCGGCCTGGTAGATGGCGGCTTCTTCAGCGGTATCCAAACGACAGACAACCGGCACATCCACCCGCTCACCATTCTTGCGATGAATAACCAATGTCATGGTCGCGCCGGGCGACAAATTACCTTCCACGTCATAGGTTTCGGTGCCATCGATCTCCAGCGTTTGGCGTGTGGTGCCCGCCAAAAACTCCAGTGGCATCACTCCCATACCGACCAGGTTGGTACGGTGAATGCGCTCAAACCCTTCAGCGGCAATCGCCTCGACACCCGCCAGACGCACACCCTTGGCAGCCCAGTCACGTGACGAGCCCTGACCATAGTCAGCGCCAGCAATGATGATCAGCGGCTGCTTGCGCTCCATGTAGGTTTCAATGGCTTCCCACATACGCATCACCTTACCTTCCGGCTCAATACGCGTCAGCGAACCCTGCTTGACCTTGCCATCTACCACGGCCATTTCGTTGATCAGCTTGGGGTTGGCAAAGGTCGCGCGCTGCGCTGTGAGGTGGTCACCACGGTGGGTCGCGTAGGAGTTAAAGTCCTCCTCCGGCAAGCCCATTTTGTGCAGGTACTCACCTGCGGCGCTGTCTAGCATGATGGCGTTAGACGGCGACAGGTGATCGGTGGTGATGTTGTCTGGCAGCACTGCCAAGGGACGCATGCCCTTGAGTGAACGCTCACCCGCCAGGGCGCCCTCCCAATACGGTGGGCGACGGATATAGGTACTGTTCGGGCGCCAATCATACAGCGGCGGCGTCTTGGATTCGGTGTCATGCGTAATGTCGAACATCGGAATGTAGACTTGGCGGAACTGCTCCGGCTTAACGCTAGCTTTGACGATGGAGTCGATCTCTTCATCGCTCGGCCAGATGTCTTTCAAGGTGACCGGATTACCGTATTGATCCAGGCCCAGCACATCCTTCTCGATATCGAAGCGAATGGTGCCAGCGATCGCGTAAGCCACCACCAACGGCGGCGAAGCCAGGAAGGCCTGCTTGGCATAGGGGTGAATACGGCCGTCAAAGTTGCGGTTACCCGACAGCACAGCCGTCGCGTAGAGATCACGTTCGATCACTTCTTTCTGGATGACCGGGTCCAGCGCGCCGCTCATGCCGTTACACGTAGTGCAGGCAAAAGCCACTACACCAAAACCGAGACTTTCCAGCTCGGGCAATAACTTAGCCTCTTCCAGGTACATTTTTACGGTTTTCGAGCCCGGCGCCAGCGACGTTTTGACCCACGGCTTGCGGGTCAAACCAAGACGATTGGCATTACGCGCAATCAGACCCGCAGAAATCATATTGCGCGGGTTGCTGGTGTTAGTGCAGCTGGTGATCGCAGCGATAATCACCGCGCCGTCGGGCATCTTGCCCTCTTCGTTTTCAATCACACCACTGATGCCACGGGCAGCCAGTTCAGATGTAGGCAGCAGTGCATGCGGATTGGATGGACCGGCCATGCTGCGGTGCACGCTGGACAAGTCAAAGCGCAACACGCGCTCGTATTCGACCTCTGTCAGCTCATCGGCCCACAGGCCAGTGTGCTTGGCGAAGTCTTCCACCAGCTTGACCTGATCATCATCACGACCGGTCAACTTCAGGTAATCGATCGTCTGGCGGTCGATGTAGAACATCGCTGCAGTCGCGCCGTATTCAGGTGTCATATTCGAGATAGTTGCACGGTCGCCGACGGTCAATGCATTAGCGCCTTCACCGTAGAACTCCAGGTACGCACCCACTACCCGCTCGCGGCGCAAAAACTCGGTAATCGCCAGCACCATATCGGTACTGGTAATACCCGGCTGCAGCCGACCAGCCAGCTCTACGCCGACGATATCGGGCAAACGCATATAAGATGCACGGCCGAGCATCACGCTTTCCGCTTCTAGCCCACCAACGCCCACAGAAATAACGCCTAGCGCATCGACCATAGGTGTGTGGCTATCCGTACCTACACAGGTATCGGGGAAAGCCACGCCATCACGCACTTGCACTACCGGCGACATCTTTTCCAGGTTGATCTGGTGCATGATGCCGTTGCCTGGCGGAATCACGTCGACATTCTCGAACGCGGTCTTGGTCCAGTTGATGAAGTGGAAGCGGTCGTCGTTGCGCCGGTCTTCAATCGCACGATTCTGCTCGAAGGCGTCTTTCTCAAAACCGGCGTGCTCCACTGCCAACGAGTGATCAACAATCAGCTGAGTGGGCACCACCGGGTTGACCTTGGCCGGGTCACCGCCCTTCTCAGCGATGGCGTCACGCAGGCCGGCCAAATCAACCAATGCGGTCTGACCGAGAATGTCGTGGCAGACCACGCGCGCTGGATACCAAGGGAAGTCCAAATCACGCTTGCGCTCGATCAACTGCTTAAGCGAATCGGTCAGCATGATCGGACTGCAGCGACGTACCAACTGCTCGGCCAGAACACGCGAGGTATAGGGCAGCGTGGCGTAAGCGCCAGGCTGGATGGCTTCGATCGCCTCACGCGTATCGAAATAATCCAGCTGGGTACCGGGTAAGGATTTGCGATAGTCAGTGTTCATTACTTACGATCCTTGAGTGGTACAAAAACCACATCTTCAGGGCCGACGTAGTTGGCGCTCGGCCGAATGATCTTGCCGTCAATACGCTGTTCGATCACGTGGCTGGACCAGCCAGAGGTACGCGCGATGACGAATAGGGGCGTAAACATGGCGGTCGGTATGCCCATCATGTGGTAGCTGACGGCGCTGAACCAATCGAGGTTGGGGAACATCTTCTTGGCTTCCCACATGACGCTTTCCAGCCGCTCGGCGATGTCATACATCTTGGTATTGTTCTGCTCTTCAGAGAGCTCGCGTGCGACGTCCTTGATCACCTTGTTACGCGGATCAGACACGGTATATACCGGGTGGCCAAAGCCAATAACTACTTCTTTCTTTTCAACGCGGGCACGGATATCAGTCTCGGCTTCATCCGGGTTGTCATAACGCTTTTGAATTTCAAAGGCGACTTCATTGGCGCCGCCGTGCTTAGGGCCACGCAATGCGCCAATACCGCCAGCAATGCACGAATGCATATCGGAACCCGTACCGGCGATGACTCGGGTAGTGAAAGTAGAGGCGTTAAACTCGTGCTCTGCGTAAAGATTCAGACTGGTGTGCATGGCGCGTACCCAGGACTCACAGGGCTTTTTACCGTGCAGCAGATGGAGGAAGTGACCACCGATTGAATCGTCATCGGTTTCTACATCGATACGCTTGCCGTTGTGGCTGAAGTGATACCAGTACAGCAACATAGAGCCAAAAGACGCCATCAGTTTGTCGGCAATGTCGCGCGCGCCCGGATGGTTGTGATCGTCCTTCTCTGGCGACACACAACCCAACACAGACACACCGGTGCGCATCACATCCATTGGATGAGCAGACGGCGGCAGCTGTTCCAAAGCCGCCATGAGTGACGCGGGCAAGCCGCGCAGCGCCTGCAATTTGGCCTTATAACCCGCCAGCTCGGCTACAGTCGGCAGCTTGCCGTGTACCAGCAGGTGAGCAATTTCTTCAAACTCGCAGGTGTTGGCAACATCCAGGATATCGTAACCACGATAATGCAGGTCGTTGCCGCTGCGGCCTACGGTACACAGGGATGTATTACCGGCGGCAGTACCGCTCAGGGCCACGGATTTTTTTGGCTTGAAAGCCGGCGTTGGATTCTCGGGGGTAGAACTCATGGCGTTAGTCTCCTCACGGATCATTCTTGTAATGTGCAACAACCCCGCACGGACGGGGCTGGGCTGGGCTGGGCTAGATGATCAAGTCAATAAATAGTTACTTTTTACCGGCGGCGAATAGCGCGTCGAGCTTTTCCTCAAACGCGTGATAACCGATGCGGTCATAGAGCTCGGCGCGTGTCTGCATGCTGTCGACGACGTTCTGCTGATGCCCTTCGTTACGGATGCTGGTGTAAACATTTTCAGCAGCTTTGTTAGCAGCGCGGAAGGCTGACAATGGATACAGCTGGATAGCTACACCGACAGACGCCAGCTCATCGCGGGTAAACAACGGCGTCGCGCCAAACTCGGTGATGTTCGCCAGAATGGGAACGTTCAGCTCTTTAACAAAGCGCTCGTAGGTCGGTAGATCGTAGGCGGCTTCGGCGAAAATGCCGTCAGCACCCGCTTCAACATAGGCCTTGCAACGCTCGATGGCCGCGTCCACGCCTTCTGCCTGAATGGCATCAGTGCGCGCAATCAGGAAGAAGCTCGGATCGGTCTTGGCGTCCACAGCGGCCTTGATGCGATTGACCATTTCTTCAGTGGAGACAATCTCCTTGCCGGGGCGATGACCGCAGCGCTTGGCGCCTACCTGGTCTTCGATATGTGCCGCGCCGGCACCCGCCTTGATTAGGCTTTTAACGGTGCGCTCAATATTGAAGGCACTGGGACCAAAGCCGGTATCAATGTCGACCAGCAACGGCAGATCGCATACGTCGGTAATACGCCGCACATCAATCAGCACGTCTTCCAGGGTATTGATGCCCAGATCCGGCAAGCCCAATGAACCGGCAGCCACACCACCACCTGACAGATAAATAGCCTTAAAGCCAGCACGCTTAGCCAGCAACGCGTGGTTGGCGTTGATAGCACCAATGACCTGCAGTGGACTCTCTGCAGCAATAGCATCACGGAAACGTTGACCTGGGGTTTTCGACATCAGACTTTCCCTCCTGAGGAAGTGGTAGCGCGCTGCTCTTGCATGCGGCGCTCGATATTGCGGCGAGATGCGCTGATATGACGACGCATCAGCATTTCCGCAAGTTCGCCATCACGATCAGCAATGGCTTGAATAAGATTGTGGTGTTCGGCAAAGGCCTGTTGTGGTCGCTTGGGCGTGGTAGAGAAGCGATAGCGATACATACGCACCAGGTGATACAGCTCGTCACACAGCATGTTGCTGAGCGTTCGGTTTTTGCTGCCCTGCACTATCAAGAAGTGAATATCCAGATCACCTTCCTGTTGATAGTAGGACTTATTTTCCTTCAGGCCACTGTGCTGCTCGTGCATGGCGAGCACATCGCGCAGGCCCTGAATCTCATCGTCCGTCATATTCTGCGCCGCCAAGCGGCAAGCCATGCCTTCCAACGCCTCGCGCACGTGATACAGCTCAATCAGCTCTTCATAGCTGAGCGACACAACCCTTACCCCGGCATGCGGGATGCGTACCACGAGGCGGCGACCTTCCAAACGGCGAATAGCCTCGCGCAGCGGGCCGCGGCCAATCCCAAAGGTAGTAGAAAGGTATTGCTCGCTGATGCGCGTGCCAGGGGCGATATCGCCCTTGACGATAGCCGTCTGAATCTGGCGGAAGGCTCCGTCAGATAGGGTTTTGGTAGGTTCTTCCAGTTCTATGGAGGCCAATTGTAGACAATCCTTGAGAAGGAATTCAAAAACCACTGAATTTTGCGCGCCACAACCCGCAATTGTCAACAATACGCCCTTCAATTCCTGGGCTATGCTGCAGATAACCCCACTTACAATGGAACTTGAAGCGGCAGCGGCCGTCGGATTGTCGACAATTTACATCGACACCGTGATGCCGATAGCTGAACAGAACCTGTAACCAGCCTCTACGAGGCAGCGCAGGGTCATGCTAAGATGCCGCCAGCGTGCCGCGCCTCCTGCCAGATTTTCAGGGCAACGCCGACTTAAAACAGACGTTGAGAAAACTATGCATTCAATAAATCTGCACCTGAAAATCCTGATTGCCGTGCTCGTAAGCTTGGGTTTCCTCATTACCGGCTATCAAATTTACGTCCTGGATATCCCGGTAACCGAAGATGAAACCGACGACATCTGGAGCCTGGATGCCAAAGTCGAGTTCAGAGCAACGCCCGGCACGCCAATCAAGGCGCAGTTTTATATTCCACCGTTGAATCAGGAATACGTTAGCCTCAACGAGAGCTTTATCTCCAACAACTACGGTGTGAGCGTCAACAGCCAGAACGGCAACCGCCGGGTAACCTGGTCGTCACGCCGTGCCAGTGGTAACCAAACCCTGTATTACCGCTTGGTACTGACCAAACGGTACAGCGAAGAACAAGCTGCTGCTGCCCCGCCACCGCCGCGTCAGCCGATCCCGCTGGAAGGCCCGGAGCAAATTGCTGCCGACGCATTGATAAACCCGATTCGCCAGCACTCCGCTGATATCGAAACCTTTATCAGTGAGACCATCCGTCGCGTTAACGACATCACCGACGACAACGTCAAACTGTTGCTCAATGGCGGAACCGGCGCGATGGACAAGGCGCGGGTCATTGATCTGCTGCTATCCAACGCCCGCATCCCGCTGGAAATGGTGCACACCATCCGCCTTGAGAACACTGAAGCCCAGTCGCCAGAGCTTTGGCTGCGCAGCTACAACGGCGAGCGCTGGATGTACTTCCACCCGGAAACCGGGCAGCAAGGTATGCCTGACAATCGGTTAGTCTGGTGGACCGGTCCGGAGCCGCTGCTATCGATGGAAGGCGGCCGCCAGAGCAACGTGGCACTGACCGTTACCAACAGCGAAATGAACGCCCTTCGCCTGGCCAAGCTGACCACCGAGAACCGTGCTTCTGCACTGCTCGAATACTCCCTGTACGGCCTGCCGTTGCAAGCGCAGCGCGTGTATCAGGTGATGATCATGATCCCGATCGGCGTATTGGTCATTCTGGTACTGCGTAACCTGATCGGGGTACAGACACTCGGGACTTTTACCCCGGTGCTGATTGCCTTGGCCTTCCGCGAGACGGATATCGTCTGGGGCATCGCGCTGTTCACCATCATCATTGCGCTGGGCCTGTCGTTACGTTCCTACCTTGAACACTTGAAGTTGCAGATGCTGCCACGTCTATCGGTCGTACTGACCTTCGTGGTGCTGCTGATTGCCGTTATTAGTCTGATCAGTCACAAGCTGGGCATGGAACGCGCACTGGCCGTGTCTCTGTTCCCGATGGTGATTCTGACCATGACCATCGAACGTCTCTCGATCACTTGGGAAGAGCGCGGTGCGGGTCACTCACTCAAGGCCGCCGTGGGCACTATGATTGCTGCCACGCTGGCGCACCTGTTGATGACCATTCCGGAGCTGACCTATTTTGTGTTCACCTTCCCGGCCGTGTTGTTAATTCTGGTTGCCTTCATGCTGGCCATGGGTCGCTACCGCGGCTACCGCCTGACCGAGCTGGTGCGTTTCAAAGCACTCAGCAAACAGGCCTGAGGAGAGCATCATGTTTTTCTGGAAAACCTGGAAGGCATTGCAGGCGCAAGGTGTCATGGGCATCAACCGCCGCAACGCCGACTATGTACTCAAGTACAACAAGCGCCATTTATATCCCGTGGTTGATGACAAGATCCTGACCAAGGAACGCGCCATTGCCGCTGGCATCAACGTGCCCGAGATGTACGGGATCATCGACACGGAAAAAGACATCGACAAGTTTGACTCTATTGTCGCGCCCTACTCCGACTTCGTGGTTAAGCCAGCGCAAGGCGCTGGTGGCGATGGTATTTTGGTCATTGCCGATCGCTACGAAGGTCGCTACCGGACCGTCTCAGGCAAGATCATCAGCCACGAAGAGATCGAGCATCACATCTCCAGTATTCTCTCTGGCCTTTATTCGCTTGGCGGCCACCGCGACCGCGTGCTGATCGAATACCGGGTTACCCCGGACGAGATCTTCAAAAGCATCAGTTACGAAGGCGTGCCGGATATTCGCATCATCTGCCTGATGGGCTATCCGGTGATGGGCATGCTACGCCTGCCTACCCGGCAATCCGGCGGCAAAGCCAACCTGCACCAGGGCGCTATTGGCGTGGGCGTGGATCTGGCCACAGGGCTGACCCTCAAAGGCACCTGGCTGAACAACATCATCAATAAGCACCCCGACACCACTAACCCGGTTGAAGGCGTACAGCTGCCAGACTGGAACGGCTTCATGACCCTGGCCGCCTCTTGTTACGAGCTATCGGGGCTGGGCTATATTGGGGTCGATTTGGTACTGGATCAGGATAAGGGCCCGTTGATTCTTGAGCTCAACGCTCGCCCAGGCCTTAACATCCAGATCGCCAACGACACCGGCCTCACTGCGCGCTGTCACCTGGTCGAGCACCATTTGGCAGCACTGAAGAAAGCCGGAAAAACAGAAACGGTTGACGAACGTGTAGCGTTCTCGCAGTTGCATTTTGGCGCGCAACTCAATGCTGAGCCGAGCGACACCCAGCCCAGCCCAGCGACGGCATGAACCCAGGCATTACCGTCCATGCCTGAATACCACCTCAGTGAGCTTGCCTACCAGGCTGATCCGTTACCTCGACTGATCAGCCTGCGGGGTCTTGGCTCGCCGGTTCTGCTCGACTCCGCCGACAATCGCTCACAGTTGGGCCGCTACAGCATTCTTAGCGCAGCGCCTGTTGAGCAGATTGAATCCACTGGTAATCTGGATGACGTCTTTTCCAAGCTACGTGACGCTTTGCGTACCCTTGGCCCCGCCCGCTGGCCCAACACACAACAGCTACCTTTCGGCGCCGGTGCACTGGGTTATCTGAGTTATGACCTCGCCCGCGAGCTAGAAGACCTGCCCACGACTGCCAAAGCGGATATCCAACTGCCCAACCTGAGTCTTGGCATCCACCTCTGGAGCCTGATAACCGACCACCTACTACAACGTTGCTGGCTGGTATGTCACCCAGCGCTACCAGCAGCGCAGCGTATTGAATTACTAGAGCACCTGAAGAGCGCTCAACCATCGCTGGAACCCTTTCAGCTACAAGCGCCCTTCCATGCGGAGCAAAGCAAAACCGATTACAGCCACGCCTTCGACCGCATCCAGCGGTACATCCACGCCGGCGACTGTTACCAGATCAACCTGGCACAACGTTTCAGCACGCGCTTTAAGGGCGATCCTCTGGACGCCTATCGGCAACTGCGGCAAGCCAGCCCCACGCCGTTTTCTGCCTATCTGGAAACTCCGCACGGAGCGCTACTTAGCCTGTCTCCCGAGCGCTTTCTGCAATTGCGTGACGGTCAGATTGAAGCGCGCCCAATCAAGGGCACCCGCGCTCGTGGAAACACCCCGGAAGAGGACCAGGTGCTAGCCGCCGAGCTGCAGCAATGCGCCAAGGACCGTGCCGAAAATCTGATGATTGTCGATCTGCTACGCAACGATTTAGGACGTAGCTGTGTGCCGGGCAGCATTCGCGTACCTGAGCTGTTCAGCCTGGAAAGCTATCCCAACGTGCACCACCTGGTCAGCAGCGTTACCGGCACTCTCAGACCCGATCAAGATGCCATAGATCTATTGCGAAACACCTTCCCCGGTGGCTCGATTACCGGCGCACCGAAGATACGCGCCATGCAGATCATCGAAGAACTCGAACCAGTAAGACGCAGCCTCTACTGCGGCGGCGTGGGATACATAGGCTGCGAAGGCCAGATGGACTTTAATATCGCCATCCGCAGCCTGATCTGCACCAACCAGCAGATTTACTGCTGGGGCGGCGGCGGCATAGTCGCCGATTCCGACGTGGATGCCGAGTATCAGGAAACCCTGACCAAAATCAGCAATTTGCTCAGCGCCCTACCGGTCAAGCCTTCCTGACTGCCCCAAGAAATCCTGCACTACCTCCTTCCGTGTCGACACGTCTAAAGCGGTCTACACCGTTCCTGGCCATACCTAAGATGAAGCATTTCACGCCATTGGATTTGCCGAGGCGTAGAGTGGGTCTTCAGTGCGCGCGAAAAGCTTCATTCCTACGTCTCGCTCAACTCAACCCGCATGCACGTTTATACCCATCTGGATGAGAAGTGGCGGTACGCCGCAGAGGAATACACCAGCGAAGCCGACCTGCATGGCTCGGGCATGCTGCAGCACGATCATACTATTGGCACGGTGCTGAAGTTCCTCACGGATTCCAACCTGGAAGACAACACCATCGTCTGGTATTCAACCGACAACGGCCCAGAGCACCTATCTTGGCCGCACGGCGCTACCAGCCCCATCCGTGGCGAGAAGATGACCACCTACGAAGGTGGCGTGCGGGTTATCTCAATGCTGAAATGATCAGGTGAGATCGAGCCCGGTCAGATACTCAAGGGCATTCAGGATCACCAGGACATGTTTACCTCACTGACCGCGTCAGCCGGCATTGAAGATGTCGCAGACAAGGTCCGCAAAGAAAATAACAACATTGACGGCGTCAACAGCAACGATTGCTGGCCTGGCAAATCAGATCACTCAGAGCGCAACTTTGAGCTGTACTACTTTGAAGGCCAGTTGACCGCCGTGCGGATGGGGGCCTGGAAATGGCGCTTCGCACTCCAAGAGGATTACTACGACAACATGACCGGTCGTAACTTCCCCAAAGTGTTTAGCCTGCGCATGGATCCTTTCGAGAGCTACGACACCCCCGATTCCTACGGGCACCTGGCACAGCAAGTCTCATGGCAAATGGCTCCGATGAACGAGCTGATCGACGCGCACCTGAAAACATTGGCCGATTATCCGCCGGTAAAACCCAACAAGAGCTTTAACATGGCCGAAATCGTTCCGGACTTCTTGAGCAAAGGACAACAATAAACTCTCTTCTCAATCCAAGAACGCAAAAAGCCCGGCAGTCGCCGGGCTTTTTTATCAGCAAAGATAACTTAGGCTGATGCGGTTGATGCCGCGGCAGCCTCTTCAAGCTCTGCTTGCTCAGCACCGAGTGCCATACCAGCTTCCATCGCTCTAGCATCAGCAACAAAATAACGTGACGCCACCAACAAAGCCGCCATCGCCAGCAGCAGTGCCACTGGAATCAACAACATGGCATCGTGCAGCCCCTGCGCCTTAAAGACTTCACTCATCTCCGCAGCGCCGGCCGCGAGTTGTGCAGACTCGGCGAAATGATCAGAAAGCAGCCCCACGACCATTGGCCCCATGCCACCGCCAAACAAGTACAGGCAGGCAAAAAACACGGCAACGGCGGTCGCTCGCAAACGCGGCTCAATAACGTCCTGAATAGCTGTGTAAACACTGGTGAAATAGTTATACGAGAACAACCAACCAAACGCGAATATACCAATAAATACGCCAATCTCAATCTCGCCAGCCAGCAGCGCATAGCCAGTTGCCAACGCGGCAACTAGCATACTCAACGCGCCAAACATCAAGCGCCCTGTGGCCCAGCGCTGGTGCACTTTGTCGGCAATCCAGCCGCCGGTCGTTAGACCAATCAGCCCGGTAATACCAACAATGACCCCGGTTGAGACCGCAGCCTCCTGCAAAGGCAGATGAAAATAGCGTTGCAGCATTGGCACCATAAAGGAGTTACAGGCATAAGACGCAAAGTTATAAGCCAGCCCGGCCAACGTCAGCCACCAAAACGTCCGTACCGCGAATATCTTACGTATCGGGTTACTGACCGGAGCACGACTGATTTTTACCGTCTCTGCCGCACCGCGCTCTGGTTCCTTGATGAAGAATACGAAAACCGCCAAGACCAGCCCCGGTACCGCAGCAATAAAAAACGGCGCACGCCAGCTGTCGAACGCTTCAACCATGGCCCCTACCGTAAAGAATGCCAAAAGCAAACCCAACGGCAAGCCCAGCATAAAGATGCCCATCGCCCGCGCACGTTTGTGTGCCGGAAACAAGTCGCCGATCAGCGAGTTGGCTGCTGGCGCATAGCTGGCCTCACCTACACCCACACCCATGCGAATCGCCAGGAAGCTCCAGAAGTTCCAGGCCGCTCCCGTCAACGCAGTAAAGCCGCTCCATGCCGCCAAGCCCCAACCCATGATCTTGCGTCGCGACCCTACATCAGCCATCCGGCCTAGCTGGATACCGGCCAGCGCGTAGATCACGGTAAATGCAGTACCGCCCAAACCCAGCTGAAAATCGCTGAGATCCCATTCCCGCCGAAGCGGCTCGATGATAATGGCCGGAATGGTTCGGTCGAAGAAATTGAACATGTTGGCGAGGAAAAGCAGGAAGAGAACCCGCCAAGCGTTCTTGGCTTGTTGAGACTGCTGCATGAAAGCTACCTTTATTTTTTATTATCCTGAAAAGCGCTGCCAGCAGTCTGTATAAACAAGCTCTACAACAAGACTTTGCTGAGCAACATCAGTCGGGCATGGATAGGGCCTGTCTCGCAGTCTGAACTAATACTAGGTACCTCGGAAGCATTCGACAGCATCATGATCAATACGCCATTAGCCCGGTGAATAACAGTTCAGAGCTTAAGCAGAGACGACGCAGTCACCGCGCCTTCCACACCACTTCGACCGAACAACAAGCGTCTATTGCGCAATTCATAACCTTGGCTAACCTAGGTGATGCGTGCACCGTTTTTAAGCTTGGGGCACGCTCCAACATTGAGAAAAGGAAATCTACGCGATGATCTATAAACGCCGCCTCGACCGCGCAGCCACGCTGGCAATTACCTTCGTCAGCCTTTCCGCCAGCTTTTCCGCCTGTGCAGAGAAAAGCAACGCAGATTTGGCGAAATCTCTATCCAACCCGGTTGCAGCTCTGATCAGTGTGCCTTTTCAATACAATTATGATCAGAACATCGGACCCGATGATGACGGCCACCGCTCCACCCTAAATATTCAACCAGTAATTCCTATCTCGATAAGCGAAGATTGGAACATGATTTCCCGCACCATTCTTCCGATTATTGGCCAGAGCGACGTATTTCCAGGGGCGGGCAGCCAGACAGGTACCGGTGACACAGTTCAAAGCGTGTTTTTTTCGCCCAAAGAACCCACTGCTAGCGGCTGGATCTGGGGCCTTGGTCCGGTATTTCTGTTACCTACTGGCTCAGAAGACGAGCTTACCGCAGACAAATGGGGCGCAGGGCCAACAGGTGTAATGCTAAGGCAACATGGCCCTTGGACTTACGGCGGACTGTTTAACCACATCGTCGATTTTGCCGGTGACGATGACCGCAGCGACATCAGCAGCACCTTTATCCAACCGTTCATGTCATACACTACCCCTTCCGCCGTAACCTACACGCTTAACTCCGAAAGCACATTCGACTGGGAGAATGACGACAGTGCAGTCCCGATCAACGCCATCATCAGCAAGGTTATACCCATTGGCGGGCAGCTTTTCAGCGTCGGTGGCGGCTTTCGCTATTGGGCAGAAAGCATGGACAACGGCCCGGAAGGTTTGGGCGTCCGTCTGCAGCTCACTGCGTTGTTCCCAAAATAATATTGTGCGATTGATCTGGCAGATAATCTGCTGATGGAAAGCGGTAAAAAAAAGGATGGCCGTGAGGCCATCCTTTTTTCATCTTGCTCTGGCATACGATCCAGCGTCACGGAGTAACGATATTGAACCAGAAGTTATAGTCATCCAGCATGCCCAGGAATCCATCAAATACAGCTTGGTCGCCTGTCACTTTGATATCACCGGCCTTGATAGCATCATCAAAGGTGGTTTCACCTAGCTGAATGCTGTTCATGGTCTTGGTGGTCAAGTTGATACCTACATCTGAAGTTTCGGCCTGATGAGCGGTGTAGTTCAGTACCGCGTTCTCGACCGTCAGAGTGTAGTGCTTGTCCAGATCAGTCAGGTCAATGTTCATCGAGAACACCTTGCCCGCCGCTTTCTCAGCATTGAGACGCACCGACATGTAGTCAAACAGCATTTCCGGTGTCATCGCACGGATAGTGTCCGGCGTTGCTGTTTGAGTACCACCGGCATCAGGCACACCGTTGCGGAGCTCGTAAGCACCTTGTAAATAGACTGAACGCCATGGACCGGATTCTGCCTGATAACCCAACTGCTCGTAGGCATCAGCCAATAGCTCTTTAGCATCAGTACTGCCGGGGTTAGCAAATACTGCATGCTTCATCACTTCAGCTACCCAGCGGTATTCGCCCTTGTCGAACGATTGCTTAGCTTTGGTCAGTACCGCAGCTTCACCACCCATGAATTCCATGTACTTCTTTGCGACCATCTCTGGTGGCAGGTTGTTCAGGTCAGATGGGTTACCGTCGTACCAGCCCATGTAGCGTTGATACACCGCCCGGCTGTTGTGGCGCAAAGTACCGTAATAGCCACGTGTCGCCCAGTTCTGCTCAAGCTCTGGCGGCAAGGTGATCATTTCAGAGATTTCTTCGCCGTTGTAGCCCTGGTTCATCAAGCGAACCGATTGGTCGTGGGTAAACTTGTAAATATCGCGCTGTTTCTTGAAGTAAGGAATGATCCGATCGTTATCCCACAGAGGCCAATGGTGAGACTGGAACTTGACCTCAACTTTGTCGCCATAAAGCTCAATGGTTTCATTCAGGAAGCTCGACCACATCAGCGCGTCACGCACCTGAGCTCCACGCAGGGTCAGAATGTTGTGCATGGTGTTGGTGGTATTTTCGGCCATCCACAGGGCGTTCCATTTCGGGAACCAGGTGTTCATTTCTGCCGGAGCCTCAGTGCCCGGCGTCATTTGAAACTCCATTTCCACGCCGTCGATGGTGACCACTTCTCCGGTTTTCTTGATTTCCTTGCTTGGAATCAGCAGTCCGGCATTACCAGTGGAAGTCGTCATGCCCAAGCCGCCACTGAGACCGCCTTTGGCATCACGCGGTAGTAAAGCACCATACATATACACCGCACGGCGCCCCATGGCGTTACCAGCAATCACGTTTTCCGATACGGCATGTTCAGTAAAGTGTTCGGGAGACAGAACCTGAACCTTGCCGGACTCCACGTCTTGCGTGGTGGCCAAACCCGTCGCGCCACCGTAGTGGTCAATATGGCTGTGGCTATAGATGATGGCTTTTACCGGGCGCTCACCCAGCTCCTTGGTCACCAGATCAAGCGCGGCTTTCGCTGTTTCAGGGGAGATCAATGGATCAAACACAATCCAGCCGGTATCGCCTTGGATAAAAGTAATGTTCGATAGATCGTAGCCACGCACCTGATAGATATTGTCTGCCACTTTGAACAGACCGTATTGCATCAGCAGCTGCGCGTTACGCCACAGACTCGGGTTCACCGTGTCGGGAGCGGGTTTATCAATGGCGATGAACTTCTTGTAGCTCTCCAGATCCCAAACCGGCGCGTCATTTTCACCGGTAATGGTCAGCGTGTCAGGCTTAGCAATGAAGCCGCGCTGAGCGTCGTCAAAATCCTGCTTATCACTGAATGGCAATAGCTCGAGTACCGCTTTGTTGGCATCAACGGTGTACTTGGTTGCCGGTTTCGACTCGGTTGCAGCATTGGCAGAAATAGCTAACGCCATTCCTGCAAAAAGTAGCGTGGCAGTGCGACAGCTCATATTCATTTCCCTGTATAACAAACTCAAAAATCCCCGATAATTCTGGATTATGTAAAGCATTCCTGATGATCACTTTTGCTGATCCAGATAGCTGGAAAGCTCTCATCGTTTGGATCTCCAGATACGTCTATTACGCAAACCTAAGATCAACTTACATGACGAGCAATGAGCACAGAGAATAAATGCTCAAACATGACAATTTTAAAACTAGCCGTTAATAAAAAATGCGCAACTCGGAATGAGGATAAATCTCGGGTCGATTGTTGCTTTACAGAACAAATATGTTTCAGAAGAAGACAAAACCGGGAGCTTGAGTAATCTACGGCAAACCCGAAACCCAGTAATCACTGGTGCTACTCCGACAGGCGTTGGCTACCGGCTTACTCAACAGACGGGCTTTCCTGATAAACTATTACCTCTCTACGCCGTGAAGCTATTCGAACCACCGTTTTCCTTCAGTACGTAATCGCTCCCACAGCAGTGCTACATCTTCCCGGTCGCCGCTACTTTGTAGCACCGACCGCTAGAAAACAGCTTAAAACGGCAGTAAATAGGCACTAAACAGGCAGTCACTAATGCACCAAAACCAGCACTCAAGCCCAGCAACCACGCGCCCTGAGCCCAACCGAGCCTTTTCCGTTGCGCCGATGATGGACTGGACTGACCGCCACTACCGCTATTTTGCCCGCCTGATTACCCGTCACGCCTTGCTATATACCGAGATGGTGACGACAGGCGCGGTGATTCATGGCGATCGCACGCGCTTCCTCGGCTTTAATCCTGAGGAGCACCCCCTTGCACTGCAGTTGGGTGGCAGCAATGCCGCCGAGCTAGCGCAATGTGCGGCTTTGGCTGAGCAGGCTGGTTTTGCCGAGGTCAATCTGAATGTCGGATGCCCAAGTGACCGGGTTCAGAACAATATGATAGGTGCCTGTCTGATGGGCCATCCACAAGTGGTAGCCGATGGCGTTAAAGCCATGCGCGATGCTTGTGCGATTCCAGTAACAGTCAAACACCGCATTGGGATTAACGGTCGCGATAGCTATGCAGAGCTGTGCGATTTTGTTGGCCAGGTACACGAAGCCGGCTGCACTACTTTTGCTGTGCATGCGCGTATTGCCATCCTTGAGGGGCTATCGCCAAAGGAAAACCGCGACATACCCCCGCTAAAATATGACGTAGTTCACCAGTTGAAAAAGGATTTCCCCCAGCTGGAAATTCTGCTTAACGGCGGCCTAACCGATCTGAATGTTATGCAGCAACACTTAGCGGAGCTGGATGGCGTGATGGTCGGTCGCGAGGCCTACCACAACCCCTACATGATGGCCGAAGTGGATCAGCGCTTTTTCGGCGATGATACGCCTCCCCTCTCGCGCCTGGAGGTGATGGCGCAGATGCGTCCTTACATAGCCCGGCATATCGAGCAAGGCGGCGTGATGAACCACGTTACCCGACACATCCTCGGCCTGTTTCAGGGGCTGCCGGGCGCTCGTTATTTCCGCCGCCAGTTGAGCAGTGCTATTCATCAAACAGACCAGCCATTGGCACTCTATGATCAGCTGTTGGAAGATATGACACAGCGTCTGCAACCCCGCGATTGCGAGCCTCAACCCGCTTGAGGTAAGGTCTAGGCAACCTGTTGAAGCATACGGAATGCCATGAGTTCAAAACTGGAAAGTCTTAAGCAACATACCTTAATTGTCGCCGATACCGGCGACATCGACGCCATCCGCACCCTGCAGCCGGTCGATGCGACCACCAACCCATCGCTGTTATTGAAAGCGGCCGAGCAAGAAAGCTACAACCCTCTGCTCAACCGCGTGATAACCGAGGCCGCGCGCAGCGCTGACCCCGTAGCCGAAGCCTGTGATCGCTTTGCCGTGGCGGTAGGTAGCGACATCATTAAGCTGATCCCGGGCCGCATTTCTACCGAAGTGGACGCACGCCTTTCGTTTGACCGCCCCGCCACCCTGAAAAAAGCATTCGAGCTGGTTGAGCGCTATGAAAGTGTCGGCGTTACCCGCGATAGGGTGCTGATCAAAATCGCCTCCACCTGGGAGGGTATTCAAGCGGCTGCAGAACTGGAGCGCGCAGGCATTCAATGTAACCTGACGTTGCTGTTTTCTTTTGCTCAGGCCAAAGCCTGCGCAGATGCGGGCGTATTTCTGATTTCGCCTTTTGTCGGTCGCATTTACGATTGGTATAAAAAACAGGAAGGCCGTGATTTCAGCGGATTGGATGATCCAGGCGTGCAATCGGTAGCGCGGATTTACCGCTACTATAAGCAGCACCTGTATAACACAGTCGTTATGGGCGCGAGCTTTCGCAACATAGGCCAGATCGAAGCACTTACCGGCTGCGACCGCCTGACAATCAGCCCCGCGCTGCTGCAAAGCCTGAAGGAAGAAGATGGTGTACTAGCCCCTTCCCCACTGCTGCACGCAGGACAAATTGACGACCGAGACGTACTAAACGAAGAGCGCTTCCGCTGGCAACACAATGAAGACGCGATGGCCACAGAGAAGCTCGCGGAAGGTATACGCGCCTTTGCGGCCGATCAGGTCAAATTGGAAAAATTGATTGCTGCGCGAATCAAATCAGGCGTCTGATTCCAAAGCACTGACGAGGTCACGGAAGGCCTCGCGGTTGCTGTCGTTGAGTTGCATCAAAATATGATGCGCCTCCAGCACCTTCCTCTTAACCTTCTCTTCAGACAACATCTGCCCTGGCAGGTCCTTCAGTTCGGCACAGGTGGGCGTGGTTTCCGAGACGATGTTGAACACTTGGTCAAAACCCATGCTTTGCAGCAATCGGTTCATGTCGTCATGGTTGGAAACCAGCGTAGGTAGAAAGCCCACCTTCTGCTTGGACAGAATCGAGAGCTTAGCCAGCAGACCAAGGGAGGTGCTGTCTATCCCTTCGGTTTCAGTCAAATCGATAACGATCGACTCAAAGCTCAGCACGCTGAAGATTTTTTCGATATAGGCATCCAGTGCCGCACAGAGCGTCAGCCTGACGTCACCAATGAACTTGAGTACAAAGGTGCCCTGCGATTCCGCAAACTGGATCTTGCCAGTAGTCATCATTCTGCGTTCCTGCCTAACACCAAAACGGAAATATCATCGGGCATGGTCTTGTTGGGATCTAACCCAAAACCTGCCAGTAACCCGCGTAATGCGCCGCCAGATTCAGCAAACAGCTGGGGCAAGCGCGCTTCTTTCTCTTTCAGAGTAGTCCCTTCAAGGCAATCAAGCACCCCATCGGAGCAAAGTGCCAGACTAAACTGCGCAGGCAGATCAATTACCTCGTTGTGATACTCGGCGTCCTCAAACAAACCAACAGGCCGCCCTTTACCCAGCAAATACCGTGCTTCGCCATCCGCATAAATCATCGGCAACGGCAAATGCCCACCAATGCTGTAGGTCAGCGTCTGCTTGTGTTCGTCAATTACGCCACCCAACATGGTGACATGCTTGCCCAGCTTGCAGGCAATCAGGCTACGGTTTATATGACTCAACACATCGGACGGCTTGAACTCGATACGCCCGGCATTTTCAGCCTTGCGCTGTTCGTACATCAAGCGCGTCGTCATGAACTTGAGCAATACCGTAACGAAAGCAGACGAAGAGCCATGCCCGGAAACGTCCGCCAGATAGAAAGCCAGTTGGCTATCGGACACCCGAAAATAATCGACAAAATCGCCGGACAGATACAAAGAAGGAATTAAGCGGTGCTCGAAAGTGTACTCTCCGCTGACCCAAGGCGATGCGGGCAGCATATTGAGCTGCACCTGGTGACCGGCGGCTTGGTCATCGCGTAATTCTTTAAGGTGGTTTTCCAGATCGCGGTTGGCGCGCTCCAGACGTTCACGAATACGCTGGTTTTCAATACGCAGGCGAGACCGGTCGAGCGAGCGACGTACCGCGTGCTCAAGCAAAACCAAGTCATCCAAGGGTTTGATTAGATAATCACTGGCGCCGAGGCGAAGGGCTTCTACCACGTCGCTCATCAAGCCACTGTCGGAAACGACAATGACCGGGATATCAGGGGCGCTGTCGGTAATTTCACGTACCAACTCAAAACCACGGCCGTGTCCCAGGTGAAGGTCACAGAGCACCAAGCCCGGACGCTGCGCAGTGAACACGGCGAGACCTTCGCTGGCGTCACTGGCCTGCAAGACATCGTATCCGCCATGTTCCAAATGCGCTGAAATGCGTTGCCGAACGTGATCATCGTCGTCAATCACCAGCAGTGTCGTGCCTGGAAGCTGCATAGAGTCCCTACGTCAATGTCATGGAGCGCGGCTGGAGCCATGACCACAGGGTGGAGTGCCAGATCAGGAAAAACCTGATGTTTTCAAGGGGCAAACAGTACTCCCATCCGCAGCGGCAAGCAACCGTTACCCATAGCACCCGTGGCGCTTGTCTCTCAGCACAGGTCGAACTAGGATATTGCAATAAGAACAGTCGGTATTCTGTTGCGTCTCAGCCGGAGTAAAGCATGTCATTTCATGACCAGCAGTACAGCGAAAAACGCGACTTTATGCGTATGAAGATGGAGACCACAGCCACCCTGCGGGTCTTATCCGATGACCAGACCCATGGCGTGCAATGTCAGGATCTTTCTAATCAAGGGGCTCAGGTGGTATGTGCGCAGCGCATCATTGAAGGGACCTTGGTCGAGCTCGCCATCCCTTCCCCTACAGAGGGCATGCAAGGCTTACAAGCCAGAGGTCAGGTAGTGCGTTGTGAGGCAGGTGAGGATGGCGGTAGCGTCATCGGGATTCAGTTCGACACTCTCGACTGAGAATGTCGAACCTGTACTAACAGCAAACTACGCGCGTTGCTCGCCCAAGCTCAGAACTCGTCTTGGACGTTACCGTCCTTGACCTTGTATTCGCGATTTTGCAGAAAGGCGTTACGCACGAAGGTGTAACGATCGCCGCGTATCAGCTTTTCACGCTCCAGCAGCCCAGCACGGGTATCAACCAGGTCCAGGGCAAACCAGGAGTTACGCACACGTACATCGCTGATATAACCGGTGTAAGTGTAATTAAAGAAGTTCTCTGGAAACTTGGAACCGAAATCACGCGCCGTGCTTGGCCCGAAGAAAGGCATCACAAAGTAGGGGCCGCTCCCTACTCCCCAAGCACCCAGCGTTTGCCCCAAATCTTCGTCATTACGCTGCAAGCCCATGCGAGTCGCAACATCAACCACGCCCAGACCACCCAACAGACTGTTGAATAGAAAGCGTGACATATCAACACCGGCATCGCGGAATTTCAGCTGCAAGGTGTTGTTGACGAAGTTCATCGGCTCGCCGAGGTTATCGAAAAAGTTGCTTACGCCGTCGCTAACAAATCCCGGCGTTGCCCAATCGTAGACCTTGGCTACCGGCTTGAGCGTGTAACGGTCGAGCGTGTCGTTAAAGCCAAAGGTGAAGCGGTTCAGTTTTTCCCACGGATCAGGATTCGCGTACCCAGAGTCATAATCTTCATAGGAATCATCGGCAAAAACAGGTGTAATACAGGCCAGCGTCGAAAAAGACAGCAACACCGCACCAGCACCTGTATTGAAAAATCTCATCAGCAACGTCTCCGTTTTCATCTCTGAATAACCGACAGCGTACTGATGCCGCCAGCCGGGCGTGCCAGTGTAATGCAAATTACTCGTATAGATCAGCGATTTTACTATGACCGAAAACAACAAGCCTGTGCTCTACAGCTGCGAACTGCCCGTCCGCTATGGCGATATGGACAGCAACCAGCACGTCAATAACACCCGTTATTACCAGTATCTGGAAGAGGCACGCATTATGTGGCTAGATGGCCTCGGCGCGCATCGTCGCGAGATCGGCCAGGGCTTAGTGCTACTGACGTGTAACCATCACTTTCTTCGCCCCGTGGTACATCCCGCTACTGTAGTCGTTGAGCTGTATGCCGGTGATGTGGGTCGTTCAAGCCTGACACTCAACCATCGCATGTACGTTAAAGGTCAGCCGGAGTTGGTCGGTCAAGGTGACGTCAAAATGGTGTGGATCGACGTCAGCACCCAGCGGCCCATTCCGGTTCCGGATAGTGTGCGTATTGCCATGGGCAAGGAGCCGTTTGAGTCCGCGTGACGCTCATTGTCATCATTGTGCAATAAAACTGTCAGATCATATCGGGTCATCATGCCGCCCACCGTCGCGCACAATGCCGCGACCCTGGGCGGCATCTTTATGGCGTAGCCAAACCAGGATATGACCCATGCCCCACGCCCGAATCGAGGCTGTCATCTTTGACGTCGTCGGTACTCTTCTGCCGTGCGATGCGTGCACTGCAGGCTCGCTGCTATCGGTTGCCGCGCCACTGTTGCAGCAGTTGACTACCGAACAACAGCATGTAGGTTTGCTCAGCCAAACTCCAATCCAGTTGCCGTCGGCACTCAATACTTTTGCACACCGAGCAGCCAATGACACTCAGCGGCCAGCGCCAGCGCCGGATTTACCGGCACTCGTCGCAATCGCGCTGGAAAGCCATCGACTGAGTGATTGCGTACTTGTCAGCGGCACCGCTACCGGCGTTCAAGCCGGCTTGAACGCCGGCATGTGGACAGTCGGGACCGCCTTGAGCGGTAGCCTGGACCGGCAAGCCATGACCGGATGGCAGCAGCTACCATCCGCGGAGCAGGATCAGCTGCGGATGCAAGCGACCATGGCCCTGCTGAACGCGGGCGCGCACTATGTTATCGATGCGGTCGACGAGCTGATGCCGTGCCTGGTGGATATCAGCCAACGCCTGAAAAAGGGCGAGCGAGCTTAAATCGAGGCGGACGAACGCGCAGCTCACGGGTTATAGTATGGAAAACCTTAACCGGAGTAAGCCATGCCCACACAGCGCCTGAAAGCCCAACTGGAAGCCTTGCAAGACACGCTCAACGATCCCAATGCGGAGCTGACTGCAGAAGAGCGCGAATCCCTGCAAGGTATGGCTAATAACATCTACGCGCGCCTGCTGGTAAAGGAAGGCGACGAGCCGGCAGAGGAGGATCCGACGCTGGTTGATGGGGTTAACCTGATGGCCGAGCAATTTGCCGTGCGCCACCCCACGCTGGCCGGCACCTTGCGCAACGTCATGCAAAGTCTGTCAGACATGGGCATCTAACCCTTAAATCTGACATAAAAAAACGCCGGCATTGCCGGCGTTTTTTTGTCTACACGTCTAGTTAATTACGCGCCAACACTATTGCCGGGCAAGCCGCAGATTCTCCGGCACACCCGCACGTGTCGAGCGGTAAGGATTGATGTCCAGCCCGCCACGCCGCACGTATCGCGCATACACAGTCAGCTCACTGCCCTCGCCTAGCAACCTGAGCAAATCCATGAAAATGCGCTCTACGCACTGCTCATGAAAGTCTGCATGTTGGCGAAAAGAGATTAGATACCGAAGCAGTGCCGCTCTATCCAACTGTGGCCCACGGTAATCAATCTGCAAGCTGCCCCAATCGGGTTGCCCGGTTACCGGGCAGTTGGACTTTAACAGGTGACTGTATAGCTGTTCGCTAACCTCCACCCTTGGCATACATAGCGCCAGCAGCGATGGGTCATATTGGTAACGGCTGATATCAACATCTTGTTCATCCAGACAAACGCCAGCCATCGGCAACATGCCGCTTTTATGCAACTGTTGCATACTCAATAAGCGCACCATTACCGGCCCTTGTGCCGCAACCGAAAGGTCGGTCTCCAACGTCTGTTGTACTTCTTGCCTGTCCCGGAAGACTGTCTGATTAAAGGAGTTCAGATACAACTTGAAGGATTTTGACTCGACAATACGCGCCGCCTTGATCGGGAATACAAATTCCGCAGCAGCCACCTCAGGTTTACCAGACGCCGTCAGCCAGGACAGCTCATAGCAATTCCAGATATCCACACCATGGAACGGCAACGTTGCAGCATCCAGACCCAACTCCTGCCACTTGGGTTGGCGCGGAATCGGGAACAGCAGTGACGGCGTATAAACACTCACGTAGGCACTGGATTTACCTAAAGGCGAAGTGTCTGCTGAATGTTCTGACATGCTCGGTCTCCACAAAGTCGCGCCGCTGGTAATACGCCAGCGGCCAGGCTAATTATTGTCGCATGCCGGTCCCACGTACCAGCAACCAGTAGCTCAAGCTGTACAACGCCACCGTGAACACAGCCATGATGATCAGCGCCGTAGCAATGGGAATGTCGGATACACCTAGAATGCCGTAACGGAAAGCATTCACCATGTGCAGAATCGGGTTGATCATCGACAACCCCTGCCAAAATGGCGACAGCAGGTGAATCGAGTAGAAGACGCCGCCCAGGTAGGTCAAAGGCGTCAGTATAAAGGTCGGTACTATGGAGATATCGTCAAAGGTGCGCGCGAACACCGAGTTGATAAAGCCGCCTAGCGAAAACACCAATGAGGTAAAGAACACCACACAGATGGTCAAACCTACATGCTGTACCTGCAGCCGCGTAAAGAACAGCGACATCAGGGTCACAATCAAACCGACTGCCAAGCCCCGCGCTACGCCGCCAAGGGTATAACCCAAGAGGATCACGTGCGGCGATACCGGCGCAACCATCAGCTCTTCAATCGAGCGCTGAAACTTGGTGCTGAAAAAGCTGGAAGCCACGTTCGAATAACTATTGGTGATCACCGACATCATGATCAAACCCGGCACTATGTAGTCGATGTAGGCAAAGCCATCCATTTCGCCGATACGCGAACCGATCATTTTGCCGAAAATCACAAAATACAGCGCCATGACGATGCCAGGTGGCAACAGCGTTTGCGGCCAAATGCGGGTAAAGCGCTTGATTTCCTTAAACAGGATGGTGGTAAAGGCAATCCAACTACTACGCCAGTGCATCATCTCAAGCGGCCCCTTTTTCTGCATTCTCATCAACCAGCATCAGAAACAGCTCTTCAAGCCGGTTACTCTTGTTGCGCATGCTTAATACCTTGATACCCCAGCGACTCAGTTCAGCAAACAGGTCGTTCATGCCCTGCTCTTTGTCCACCTGCACAGCAAGGGTGTGCTCATCAATCAACTCGCAGGGGTAGTCAGCAATCTCTGGCGCTTGCTCAAAGCTGGCCGCGCAATCGAACAAAAAGGTCTCAACGTGCAAGCCATTGAGCAGCTTTCGCATGCTGGTGTTATGGATAATCTGGCCCTGATCGATGATCGCGATGTGCTTACACAACTGCTCGGCTTCTTCCAGATAATGAGTGGTGAGTACTATGGTGATGCCCTGCGCATTGATCTCTTGCAAGAACTGCCACATGGACCGGCGGATTTCGATATCCACGCCTGCCGTCGGCTCATCGAGAATAAGTAACTTGGGCTCATGAATTAGCGCACGGGCGATCATCAGACGGCGCTTCATGCCACCTGAGAGCATGCGGGACGGTACGTCACGTTTTTCCCACAAACCAAGACGCTTTAGATACTGCTCCGCCTTAACCTTGGCTTCGCGGTGGGGAATCCCATAGTAGCCCGCCTGATTGACCAGAATATCCATGGTCTTCTCAAACTGACTGAAGTTGAACTCCTGCGGCACAACACCAATGCAGCGCTTGGCTGCCAATAAATCGGTGTCGATGTTATGGCCGAAGATGCTGACTTCACCGGCGCTTTTATTAACCAGTGAAGAGAGAATACCGATGGTCGTAGACTTGCCCGCACCGTTGGGCCCCAGCAGCGCAAAAAAATCACCTTCGCGCACCTCCAGGTCAATCCCCTTGAGCGCACGCATGCCGTTGGCATAGGTTTTTTCCAACCCACTGATACGAATAGCTGCCGTCATGCAGATGCCTTTAAGCCAGAGAAGTGGAGATCTGATATTGGGGGCGAACTGCATAAAATCAACCCTTAAAACTCCCGTGGTCAGGTTTTTTGTAATACTAAGAAACACTTACAAATTTGCTACAAATGTGACCGGGTGGTCGATTGTGGCTCATACAGAGACATCGTATTCTCCCCGCCACAACAACAAACACCCCGGAGAATTACATGGCAGACACGCCGGACACCTCGGTAGACGCGACAGATATGTCCAGTCGCATCACCCCAGCTTATCGTCGTTACGCACTTATCCTTTTGGTACTCGCGTACACCTCAAGCCATATCGACCGCAATATCGTTGGCATCCTGATCGAACCGATCAAAGCTGATCTTATGCTGTCTGACACCCAGATGGGTTTCCTCTCGGGTATCGCTTTCGCTCTCTTCTACGCCACGCTCGGCATCCCGATTGCCGTATTCGCAGACCGTTCCAACCGTCGCAATATCATTGCCTGGTCCATCGCCATCTGGAGCGGCATGACAGCACTCTGCGGAACTGCGCAGAGCTTTTGGCAGTTAGCTATCGCACGGGTTGGCGTAGGCATTGGCGAAGCCGGCTCAGGCCCCTCATCACACTCAATGATTGCCGACCTTTACCCTAAAGAGAAGCGCTCAAGCGCGATGTCGATCTACGCCTTGGGCGTTTACTTCGGCATCATGTTTGGCTTCTTGATTGGTGGTTTTGTTGCCGAATGGTGGGGCTGGAGAGCTGCTTTCTTCGTGGTCGGTGCGCCAGGGCTGCTGATTGCCCTGCTCGTGCGCTTTACCATGATCGAGCCACCGCGTGGTTTTGCCGATGGCGTTAAGCCGCCGCCGATAGGCAAAGCAAACGTTCGCGCTGGCTTCGCTTCTTTGTGGCGGGTTCGCACTACCCGTCACGTGGTTTGCGGCGTCACTCTGACTGCGCTGGTCGGTTACGGCACCATCGTTTGGGCGCCCGCGTTCCTTATTCGTAGCCACGGCATGACACCCAGCGAAGTCGGCATGTTCCTCGGCCCGGTGATGGGTATCGTCGGCGGCCTGGGTGCTTATATCGGCGGTATGCTGGCAGACCATCTGGCCAGCAAAGATGCGCGCTGGAATGCCTGGATCATCGGTGTCGCCAAGATGCTGTCTATTCCGTTTATCTGCGCATTCTACCTGGTCGATAACACCTATCTGGCACTGGCCTTTTATATGCCAGCGGCATTTTTGGGTGCCTTCTACCTGGGGCCAAGCTTCGGCATGATCCAGAGCCTCACACCGCTGCGCAGCCGTGCGTTGGCTTCGGCCATCATGCTTTTTATTCTCAATCTGTTCGGTCTGGGCTTTGGCCCACAACTGATCGGTATCGCCAGCGACCTGATGCGCGTCTGGTTTGAAAGCGACAGCCTGCGCTATGCACTACTGGCTGCTACCTTCGTCAATATCTGGGCTTCCTGGCACTTCTATCTCGCCGGCAAAACCCTCAAGCAAGACACCGCCAACGTAGTCGGCTGATCTTCGCAAAATAGACCGGTGGTTCTGAGCATTCGTTCGGAACCGCCGCGCTTCTTCCCGGTCCACTGCTTAACGCCTGTCAGTTACCCCGCCTCTCCAAAGGGGCTATGCTGACTACTGGATCTCTGGAAGAAGGAAGACTTCATGCTGACTCTGCTCTGGCTACTTGGCCTAGTGCTTTGTATCGCCGCACTCGCCTATGTACGCACCAGCCTGCTTAACGCCTGTCTTGGCGTTGGTGCTTACCTCCTTGTTATGACCCTGTTGGGGCCTGTGCATTGGGTAATAGACCTGATTCTATGGGCGGTATTTCTCTGCATCGCCATTCCGCTCAATATCCCGGATATACGTCGCAACCAAATTAGTGCACCACTATTTAGCTGGTTCAAGAAAGTGTTGCCACCGCTTTCCGACACCGAACAAGAAGCGCTGGACGCTGGCACTGTATGGTGGGACGGCGAATTGTTTAGTGGTCGACCAGACTGGGGCAAGCTGCACAGCTTTCCGGCGCCAGCCCTGACTGCAGAAGAGCAAGCATTCATTGATGGTCCAGTAGAAGAGCTCTGCCGGATGACCAAAGAATGGGAAGTCACCACCGAACATCAAAACCTGCCACCTGAAGTGTGGAACTACATCAAAGAGAATGGCTTTTTTGGACTGATTATTCCCAAGGAATACAACGGCAAGGCTTTCTCTGCCTATGCGCACTCGCAGATCGTCATGAAGCTAGCCAGCCGTAGCGGCGATTTGGGCTCTACCGTGATGGTGCCTAATTCCCTCGGGCCGGCCGAGCTCTTGCTGCATTACGGTACCGACGAACAGAAGCAACATTACCTACCGCGCTTAGCCGCCGGTAAGGAAATCCCCTGCTTTGCTCTCACCGCGCCCGAAGCTGGCTCCGACGCAGGCGCCATGCCCGATAAAGGCATCATCTGCAAAGGCCAATGGGAAGGCGAAGAAGTCATCGGTATGCGGGTCACTTGGGAAAAGCGCTATATCACCCTAGGCCCCGTGGCCACTGTACTAGGCTTGGCTTTCAAGGCGTATGACCCCGAACACCTGCTGGGCGAAGAAGAATCACTGGGCATCACCCTCGCACTGATCCCCACCGATACTGAAGGCGTCGAAATTGGCCGCCGTCACTTCCCACTCAACGCTGCCTTTATGAATGGGCCAAACTCAGGTAAGGACGTTTTCATTCCCCTGAGCTATCTGATTGGCGGACAAGAGCGCATCGGCCAGGGCTGGATGATGCTAATGAACTGCCTCTCCGTTGGTCGCTCCATCTCATTGCCTGCCGGCGGTACCGGCGCGGCGAAAATGGCCAGCATGACCACCGGCGCCTACTCCGTAATCCGCCGTCAATTCAACCTGCCTATTGGTGAGTTTGAAGGTATTCAAGAAGCCCTCGCACGTATCGGCGGCAATACCTATGTAATGGATGCTGCGCGCACCATGACCGTGGGCGCAGTCGATCTGGGCGAAAAACCTTCAGTGCTCTCGGCCGTGGTCAAATACCACGTTACCGAGCGCATGCGTCAGACCATCAACGACGCGATGGACGTACACGGCGGTAAGGGCATCTGCATGGGTCCAAGCAACTACCTTGGTCGCGGTTACCAGTCGATCCCGATCTCGATCACCGTTGAAGGCGCGAATATTCTCACCCGCAGCATGATGATCTTTGGTCAGGGCGCAATTCGCTGCCATCCTTTTGTACTGAAAGAAATGGCCGCCACCCAAAACCCCGATCAAGACGCCGCACTCAAGGAATTCGATGACCTGCTGTTCCGGCATATCGGCTTCTCGCTGAGTAACGCTTCAGCCAGCTTGCTGCTGGGCCTCACCGGTGGTCGCTTGGCGGACACGCCAGACTATCCGGCGACTCAAGTCTATTACCGTCAGCTTTCACGTCTGGCAGCGGCCTTCGCCACCGTGACCGACAGCACCATGCTAATGCTCGGCGGCGAACTGAAGCGTCGTGAGCGTATCTCTGCCCGTCTCGGCGACGTGCTCAGTTACCTCTATCTGGCCAGCGCGACCCTTAAGCATTTTGATGACCAGGGCCGCCACGAAGAAGATCTACCTTTTGTGCAATGGGGAGTAGAAGATCTGCTGTTCAAGATCGAACAAAGCCTGCATGAGGTACTGTTGAACTTCCCAGATCCACGCGTAGGTTGCCTGCTGCGCGTTGTTGTCTTCCCACTGGGTCGCCGTCTCACACCACCTGCCGATATCGTGGGTGCAGAGATTGCACGCCGCTTGATGACACCTGGCGCGGCACGCGATCGCCTGCTGAAAGGCTGCTATCAAAGCAAGGACCCGGACGACGTCACCGGCCTGGTTAACAGCACGCTGGAAAAGGTTCTGCTGACTGATCCGATTGAAGCGCGCCTGGCCAAGGCAATGCACAACGGTGAACTGGAACACGACAGCGATGCTGACATGCTCAACGTTGCCGCCGAATCCGGCGTTATTAGCCCGGATGAAGCCGAGCTGGTACGTGAAGCACGCATTGCACGCCGGAAGGTGATCGACGTGGATGATTTCTCCAAGGAAGAAATGGACCCTACCGCACGCAAGAGCCGCAACGCCGCCAAGAAAGCGGACAACTCCAAGGGAAAGAAAGAAACGCTGGAAAAAGAGGGTGTGCTGGAAAATCAGCCATTCCCGCCGCCAGCGGCTAAGGAGTAAACCCGTAGCTGAGGGTGTCGGCAGCATCGACACCCTCAGCCTTACTTTCTGCGGCCTAGCTTTCGGCAGCCATGCTTTCTGTTAGACTCCCGCGCCAGAGAAATCAGGAGTCCACCATGAATACCCCTCTCAGCTATCACGCTTATCACCTCGCCCTGCTACAAAGCCTCTACGACACGCTGCGCGCTCAATCCGCCTTGCTTGAGCAAGTGCCTGAAGAAAGCAACGAGCTCTTCATAGAGCGCTTTGACGAGCTGCTAGCGCAGCTGGAACAGGAAGATCACGACAGCCTGTACTTGGGACAGGACATCCTCTGCCAGATCATCAGCCGCTACCCGCAGATCGGCCATATGATCCCGCGCGACCTGCTTTGGTACTTTGGCGGTGACTGCCTGCACTTCATGCCCGACGATGAGATCGCCCAGTATCAGCTGCTAGACGAGCACCGCGCCACGGCTGAAGCCAACGGCGAAGTATTTGATTGGCAGCAAGCGCGGCAGCTTATTCAGAGCAACTGAAAAACCGCTCTCGCCTACGGAAAGCTCCAGCTCCATCTCGACCAGCAGTCTCACCTGCGCCACCGCGGACTGGGATGGAACCCGGCCCTCCCAGATCAAGACCAAACTAAGTACCCGAGCCAAGCCGCACACCACCCTGGAAAGGTCGAGTTCCATCTCGGCCAGTAGTATCAACCGCACCACCGCAGGAAGGGATAAAACACTGCTCTTCCAGCGAAGCCAACAGCAGACCGCAACTTCGCCGTACCAGCCAAACCACTTTTCCTACAGGCACAAAAAAACCGCCTCATGGGCGGTCTCTTTGTTACTTCTGGAGCGGGAAACGGGACTAGCACTGACGCGCTAAGCGTATGTTTTCCAACTCTTTTCTTCGCTGAGGGTCTCAACGAAGGCCTCAATTTTAGCCTCGTTTTCGGGCGTCGTCAACGAAGACCGTCCACCAATTTCCACTCGCCGCCAACACCATCCGCTCACCTGCGTGCTACCCCGTGCCGAGGCAGTCCGCTGCATCGCGTACGTGTGCGCGAACTGAGTGCGCATCTCTCAGCCTTGCACAGCTGATCATGCGCAAGGCGGAGCGAGGCAGTCAGTTGCTATGTCGATCTATCAGGATGCCGTGGAAGTCTCACCGGCATCGCCTCCCCCCTGGCCAGCACCAATCAAACCGCATAGACGCAGCGCCGAGGCAAGTCGGTTAGACCCCTTATAGAACACGCGATACGAAATGAGTCTTGATGAAAAAATCAAGGCCGACGACGCTGACAAGCGTGTACAAGCGCAACCAGGTGCGGTCACTAATCGCTCGATGGTCGAAGCATCGCGATTTTCACATATCGAGCGGGCAATGGCCACTGGCCTTGAGCATGTGGACCCAACATGCTTCGGCATACCCCGCCAACGTGCGCCCAAGAAGCCAAACAACAAATGCCGTGACCATACGTCGATCGGCAGCAGAGGAGTCGGTGATGTAGCGCTCCCGCAAGGAGATGGAGACATGCATGAAGAGCTGCCAGCTTCAAAGGTGTTCTATCGTCCGATTGAGGCCGCCATACGCTGGGCAGGATTATGGCGTTACTCGCAAGAAATCCTGTCCTCCATCTCGTCGCCTAGAAATCTGCCGAGAACGCTCAATTGCCCCCGATGGGATGAACTGCGACTCTGCACGGAACGCATCTACGATGCCATCGTCAACGGTGAGCTTCCCTATGGTCGAAACGGCATCACGTTGAACGATGAATCCCTGCTTGATTCCCATGAGTTGACCGTGCGCCACCTCGATCTCAAACACTGGATGCAAACCCACTACCCAGGGCATCGACCTGCTTTTCTTTTCAGTCGCATCGAGCGCATCGCGCACCCCGTCATCACGCTGGAAGCCGGACAGGCCATGTTGGTGGAACGCCAAGCCATGAAGGCGGAGCTTGAGCTTTGTCGTCGCGAACTGCGGAACCTCAAGGAGCGTCACGAAGAACTGCTCAAGCAATCTGGGGCAATCCCAGCCTGCGGCCAGTGTTCTCTCAGTGATCGTGCGGAGGCCACCTACCTGCACATCATTGGCAGCATGTTGGAGCTGATGCTGAGCAGATCTCCTTCGGGCAAGCCGCACTCTTGCTTCAGCACCCAGGAGGCCATCGTCAGCGCGTTGATCGCTCATCGTGGCGGCACCATGGGCATCACCGAGCGCACGCTGAACGGCAAGTTCGCCAGCGCACGGAGGAAGCTGGGCAGCGCTAGCGTAGTTGCTTGAGGTTTTCCAGCTTGTATCTGCAGCCCCGGAAATTGCATTTGCAATGTCTTTCCGCATCCATGTCTATTGAATAGAGGTCACCCCAACAAACGCCACTGAGCGTTAAGGAGTGACCACTATGTCGCAGCCCACTGCACTGCTGCCCGGCGAGCGCCGCATCCTGCGGCTGGACGAAGTCGAGGCCAAATCCGGATTCAAACGCGCGCATATCTACTCGCTCATGAAAAAGGGTGAGTTTCCCCAATCGCTACGCCTCGGCGTTCGTGCTGTCGGATGGGATTCCACCGAGATCGATCTGTGGATCACCGAACGTCTCAAGAACCGTGCGCAGCAGCCAGCTCTCCCGAGCGATGTCTGAGGAGAGCCCTATGCAGGTCGTATCCATCATTTCGACCAAAGGCGGCGTGGGCAAGACCACCGTCGCGGCCAACCTCGGCGCATTCATCGCCGACGCAGGTCTGCGGGTGCTGCTGCTCGACCTGGACATGCAGCCAACCCTGTCGTCCTACTACGAGCTGAAGCATCGCGCACCGGGCGGCATCTACGAGCTTCTGGCTTTCAACGAACGCGACCTGGCGAACCTGGTGTCGCGCACAGTCATCGACAACCTGGATCTGGTGCTGTCCAACGACGAGCACCGGCAGCTCAATACCTTGCTGCTGCACGCCCCAGATGGACGCCTGCGGTTGCGCAACCTGATGCCAACCTTCCAGCCGCACTACGATCTGGTGGTCATAGACACCCAGGGCGCGCGCAGCGTATTGCTGGAAATGGCACTGCTGGCATCCCAGCAGGCCGTGTCGCCCGTCACACCGGAAATCCTGGCTGCACGCGAACTGCGGCGTGGAACCCTGCAATTGGTCGAGGACATCACGCCGTACCGAAAGCTGGGCATTGAACCGCCCGCACTGCAGTTGCTGATAAACCGCGTCCCCGCCGTCTCGTCCAACGCGCGCCTGATCCAGCAGACGCTACGCCTGATCTTCCAGGAGCAGGCCAGCATCCAGGTACTGGCCACTGAAATTCCTGCGATCGAAGCTTTTCCGCGCGCAGCCACCCGAGGCCTGCCTGTTCATCGCGTCGAGCATCGACGGCCTTCGGGCCGTCAGGCATTGGCCGCGTTGGAGATCGTGCGCGGCCTGGCAAATGAGCTATGCCCTCAGTGGCAGGAACGGTTCGCAGCGGTCACCGGCAAGGCCGGAGGGAGGTTCGCCCATGTCGAACGCCCATGAACTGGCCCGCGGCCACAAGCGGTTGCTGCCGCTGATCGAGTATGCCCTGAGCGAAGGATGGGAGGTCGTTCGTACCCCAGGTGGACATCTCAAGTTCACCCGGCCGGGCCTGCCACCGATCTTCACCAGCGCCACCGCCAGCGACCACCGAGCGGGGCTCAACGCCCGCGCCATGCTGCGGCGAGCCCAGCGTGGGCTCGAACGCTCGGAGCTTCCTACGCAGGAAGGAGATGGCCATGCCTGACATCTCCCCCCAGGACGTTGCAAACAAGCTCCTGAGCGATGGCTTCACGCGCAGCGGCCCCGTCGCGAGCAGCTTGAGCGATCCGATTGAGGATACGCCGATGGTCGTGACGCTCGATGAACTGCGGCCGTATGAGCTTGATCCGCGCCTCACCCGCAACCCGCTTTACGACGACATCAAGGCGTCGATTCGCGAACGCGGACTCGACGCTCCCCCGCCCATCACGCGGCGTCCAGGCGCGGATCACTACATCATCCGCAACGGCGGCAATACGCGTCTGGCGATCCTGCGCGAACTCTGGAGCGAGACACGGGACGAGCGCTTCTTCCGCATTGCCTGCCAGTTCCGGCCATGGCCAGAACGCGGAGAAATAGTTTCCTTGACGGGCCATCTCGCGGAAAACGAGCTGCACGGCGGCCTGTCGTTCATCGAGCGCGCATTGGGCGTGCAGAAAGCCCGGGAACTGTATGAAGAGGAAACCGGCAAACCCTTGTCCCAATCCGAGCTGGCACGCCGCCTCAAGGCGGACGGCTATCCCGTGCCGCAACCCCACATCAGCCGGATGCAAGAGGCCATCCAATATCTGCTGCCCGCCATCCCGACCGTGCTTTACGCCGGCCTGGGGCGGCACCAGGTCGAGCAACTGACCAGCCTGCGGCGCGCCGCCGACAGAGTCTGGTCGGCCCGCAATCGCCAGGCCCACTCCCACCTCGATTTCCCCACGTTGTTCCAGGACGTGTTGGCACTGTTCGACAGTGCGGCGGGCGGCTTCAGCGTTCAGCGCGTCCAGGACGAACTGGTCGGCCAGATGGCCGATCTGCTCGACATGGAATACGACACGCTGCTCTTCGAGATTACCGACTCGGATCGGCGCTGGCAGGTCCTCAGCAGCGAGCCTGCCGGCGAACCCGAATCACCTCCCGCGCCAGCACCATCCCTGTCGTCGCCATCGACAGCGTCGACCGGGCAGCCATCCTCGCCCCCGCCACCGGAGCAGACATCGACGACGCCTTCGGCGCCGACAGCCGCGCCGCCCGCACCGGGTCCGGAGGAATCCGACGATGCGCAGCGTGCCACCCTGTTGCAGGAGCACATCGTATCGCCAGCCGGCACAACCGAGCGGCTGCAATCCATCCAGCGCCTGGTCGCGGATCACACCGGCGAGACGTTGCCGGATTTCGAGCGCAACGTCTTGCAGTCGATCCCGATTCAGGCAGGAAGTCTCTATCCGATTACCGACGTCTGGTACATCGAACCCGCGCTGGACGACCCCGATCGCCTGCGCACGCATATCGCGCAGTTCGCCCGCGAGATTGCCGGCGAAGCCGCTCTGCAAGACCTGGTCGAGGCGTGCCAGGAAGGCATCGGTTTTCGATGCCAGCAGCCCGAGGCCGAGCCAACACCCGATCGGCACGCCCAGGCGACGCTGGCACTGCTGCATGCCCTGAGCACGCCTTACTTGGCGACCGATCAGTCGGTCACGAGCATCGATCTTTCGATTCTCACCGAAATGCTGGGAGCGCTTCTACAAGGTACCCCGGCAGTCACCGGAGCGCAGCAAGGCTTGCCACACAGGCTCAGCGACAACGCCCTGGTGAAACTGTTCCGCCTGCTGCGGCTTGCCCGTCGCTTGAGGGACATCGAGTCCGGCATCGCCGATGGCGACCATGCCATCACCGGATCATGAGAGGCGTAGCCATGTCCGGACCTCACCCACTTAACCAGGCAGTGATCGCCCAGGCACTTCATGATCTACGCAACGGCCAGTTGCGCCGGGCCAAGTCGATGGGGTTCGACGACAAGGATCTGGATGCCCTCAAGCATCCCGCGATGGCCAGCGTGCTGGCCAACGCCAACGTGTCGTGGTGCTCGGTAGTCGTCAACCGCGATGTGCTGCGTCGTCTGCTGCACCAGGTAGAAGACGTCACCGAGGAGGTGGTGAAGATCGATCGGCTACTGCGCCTGGGCGCCAGCACGGAGCTGATCAGCAAATTCTTCGGCTTGACCCACCAGGAGATCGCCTTGCGTCGCAGTGTCATCGGCCTGCCGAAACGCAAGGGGCGGCATCCGGTATTGACCGAGGAACAGGACACCGACCTGTGGAAGCGCTGGTCCTCGACAGTGAAGGAGCAGGAAGTCGACAGCAACGACGACATGGGAATGCTGGGCGTCGCGGCGGATCTCGCCGAGGCCACTGGGCTGCCTCTGTCCGTGATCTGGAATGCCTTGCGCGGATGGATCGATGAAGGGCTGACCTGATGACGGATGGGCCACACCCTACGCGCGGCCCCGTCCGGCTGGGCGAGCTGTTCGAGCAGGCGCTCGGCCAACTGGCACCTCAACAGCCGCCGCCGGCCCCATCTGCAGTCTCACCACCGACCGACGGCTTTCTCTATAGTGGCAATCGACACGACAGCGTGCCGCGTGCATTGCTGCTGGACCGGCGCCTGACACCGCTTGAACGCAACGGCTGGCAGGTGTTCCGCCTGATGCTGGCGGACGACGGCATCACCGCCATGCCCACCTACGACCAGCTTGCGCCTTGGCTGGCCTCCATGCCTTGTGCCGAGAGGGCATCGCACGAGACGGTGGCCCGAGCGCTGACCGTGCTGCGACTGACGCGCTGGATCAGCCTGGTGCGGCGCCGGCGTGATCCCAGAAGCGGGCGCATTCAGGGCAACCTCTACGTCCTGCACGACGAACCGCTCACCCCTTACGAAGCCATCCAGCTCGATGCCGATTATCTGGAGTTGGTCAGCCAGGCACTGACGCATGCCAGCAAATCCGTCCAGCGCGTGGGCGCGACCACCCTGCAGGAGTTGACGCAAGACCCCATGCTCAGCGGCCGAGTGCTGCCGAGTCGCCTGGAGATTCTGTCACAGCGGCTGTCAGCGCAGGGCTGGAACGGCACATCGAGTTATCCACAGGGCGGCGGCGAACACGATTCCGAAGACGGCTCCGACGACCGTCTTCGGAATCTGGCGAACCTCTCTTCGGATTCCGAAGCAGGCCGGAAAAGCCCGGAAAACGGCGCACTTCGGAATCCGAAGTCGGACCGTACAGTACGTATAAAAGAAAGTATTAAAGAAGTACGTACAGTACCGCGCGCGCAAGAAGAACGTCAGCAACTGCAGTTGCCCAGGCGCTTCCTGGCGCTGAAGGCGGAGCAGCAGAACGGCGCGCTGGCCGCGATGCAGTCAGTGGATCACGATCTGCGGCAAGCCCTGCTGGACGAATGGGATGCACGTTGCGCCTCCACGACGATCCGCAATCCCACCGGCTACCTGTTCGGCATCATTCAGAAAGCCTTACGGGGAGAATTTCGCACCTGGGCTGCACAGAAGGCGCCTGCGGCGCCAGTCAACAGGACACCAGAGCCCGATCCGCCGCCCGCCACACCTGCTGATGCGGAAGTCGCGAAAGCTCATCTGGCGCGCCTGCAGGAACTGTTGCGCTCGACCTGACACGCCCGCGAGCCGGCACGGCGTCGAGAGTCATCAGCCCGGAAGCTGCTCTGCAATGTCCAAGGTGTTCCACCGTCGCCTATACCCCGGGTATAGCGGAACACACCGCCTTCCGCCCGCAGCGGCCCTGATCCACACCGTGCTCCCCCGGCAGCATCCACTGAGCGCCATGGACGCCTATACCCCGGGTATAGCGCAACACGCAGCCTTCCGGTGCGGCATCGCAACGGTGCTTCCGAACGATGCGCGCGGCTGGCCGCTCCGACAAATCAGGCAAGCGGCGGGTTCGGTTTGATGACTGACGGCCTTCCGGCCAACCCGGATGCTGACGACTCATTCATCACCGAGAGTCGTCACCATGGCCCAAGAGAACAATGCCACCGAATCCCTTCAGTTGAACCTGGGATCGCTGCGCAGCGCGATGTCCCTGACCCTGCACACCCACCATGCGTCCCGCATCTGGCATGGCCGCGCCCCGGCCGAAGGCAGGCCCGGCATCATCGGCCTCAACGGCTTTGTCTCCATCATGAACAAGCTCAAGCGCGGTGCCGAACAGGACGACCCCTATTCGGACTGGTGGATGCTGCGCATCGAGGACAAGCTATCCACCACCAAGGAACAGCTCCAGACCCTGCGTCAGCAAGTAGACCAGGCACTGGCCGGCGTGCCGCCTGCGTTGAGCCTGGGCGAGAACCTCAACGTCCAGCCGGTCAAGCTGCCGCTGTTCGTGTCCTCGCAGTTGGGCTTCATGGCGGTGTATCTGCTGGCGGACTACGACGATCTTGCCCGACGTCTGATCCTGGCCCACCACACCGCGCTGATCGATCGCTCGACACTCGAACGCTGGCTCAACGACGGCGCGCACTCATTGCGCAGCCTGTTCTCGCTGGCGCAGCAGTACCGGTATTCCGGCACCAGGCGCGACGACTTCGCGGCGAAGAATGCCGCAGCACGGGCGGCGCTGGAAAAGTACGGTGAATTGCCCCAGGACGTGCTCGAAGGTACCCGGCGCAGCCGCTTCGCGCCGCCGATCGCACGCCGTGGCCTGCAGCAGCGCACCGCCCCCGAAACCGAACCAGCCAGCGAGCCGGATGCTGCGGCAGACCCCGCCGAAGCAGCCTCATCCGACGAGGGTGAGTCAGCATGACAGTACGCGAACCGAACCAACGCCGGCACTTCCAGCCCCTGGAACAGGCGGACTTCATCCAGTTGGAACAGGCGGGCTATCTAAAAGGCCTTTTAAGGGCTTTTAAGGGTAAAGGGGATCTCGAAGACTGGGTCAACCGGTGTCACGCGCTCAGGGATGAGTTGATTGACCTGGCGCAGCGGCGCGTGCTGGCGCAGGCGCGAGGCTATCCCTTCCGTCTGCTGTCCATTGAACTGGCCCAGCAGCGTACCGGCGCAGGCACGACCTTTCTGCGCTGGCGCAAGCACGACCGCTCGGCGATGGGCGTCGCCCTCTGGCAGGAGGTCATGGCCTCCACGGCCACGCCGGTGAATCTGCTGGAGGATCTGCTCGCGCTGGAACAGCAGCGCATCGCGTTGAACATGCAGATCAGTCTGCTGCATACCCTCGGCCGGCAGGCCCAGGACTGCGCCGGCAAGATGGCCCAGGCCGAGGACGCTTATCTGCGCCGGCTCAAATCCATTCCCGCCGCAATGCACGATCGGTGATTGCGCCAGGCATCCCAGCACGCGCCCGGGGCCGGCTTGGCACGGGCATTTCAACCACCACGGAGATCACAACATGAGCACGCATTTTTCTGGAGAAGGCAACATCGGCTCGCCGCCCGAGTACCGCGAGTTCCCGAATGGCAACGACGAACCCAGTCGCCTGCTGCGCCTGAACGTCTATTTCGACAACCCGGTGCCCAAGAAGGACGGCACCTTCGAGGACCGTGGTGGCTTCTGGGCGCCGGTCGAAATCTGGCACCGCGATGCCGAGCACTGGAAGGATCTGTACCAGAAAGGCATGCGCGTTCTGGTCATCGGCCGCATGGAGCGCGAACCCTGGGAGGACAAGGATGAGAAGCCGCGCGAGACCTGGCAGATCAATGCGCGCAGCGTCGGCATCCTGCCGTACCGGATCGAGTCGGTCACGCTCAGCCCGAAGCCGACATCAGCGGAGCAGCCGCCACCGTCGGAGTAGGCGCATCTCCAGGGGCGAGCCTACCGAGGCTCGCTCCGTCTTCCTGTCTTCGGGAAGCGAGGTTCCACCAACATCCACCGCGTTTTCGCGCGCCCAGCGCAAGAAGCTCCAGTACACATCAACACTTCGCACGCCCAACGCCCCCGGTCGGATATGCCGCCGTTTCCGTGATCAAAGCGGGTGCCTGCACATTCCTCTTGTTTGCGGTGAGGTTCGCAACATCCAGACATGCTGCTGCCCAGATACATCGGCAATGTGATTTGGATGGACAGGCATGCGGCTATTTCTCTGCGAAAAACCTTCGCAAGGCAAGGACATCGGGCGCCTGTTGGGCGCAAGGCAGCGCGGCAATGGTTGCCTCAACGGCCCCGGCGTTGTCGTGACGTGGTGCATTGGCCACCTTGTCGAAGCCGCGCCGCCGGAAGCCTATGACGAACAGCTCAAGCGCTGGACGATCGAGCAACTTCCCATTATTCCCCAGCACTGGCGGGTTGAGGTCAAACCCAAGACCGCAGCGCAATTCAAGGTCGTCAAAGACCTTCTGAGCAAGGCGACCGGACTGGTCATCGCCACCGACGCCGATCGCGAAGGCGAACTGATTGCGCGCGAGATCATCGATCTCTGTGGCTATCGCGGCCCCATTCAACGGCTGTGGTTGTCAGCACTGAACGACGCCTCGATCCATGCCGCGCTCGGCAAGCTGAAGCCTTCGGGCGACACGCTGCCCATGTATCACTCGGCGCTGGCGCGCTCCAGAGCGGACTGGCTGGTGGGGATGAACCTGAGCCGCCTGTTCACCCTCCTGGGGCGCCGGGCCGGCTATGACGGCGTGCTGTCGGTCGGACGCGTGCAGACCCCCACGCTCAGACTGGTGGTCGATCGCGATCGTGAAATCGCGGCCTTCGTCTCCGTCCCGTTCTGGTCCATCGAAGTGGCGCTGTCCTGCACAGGCCAGACATTCACCGCGCAGTGGCTGCCGCCATCGGCCAGTACCGACGATGCAGGCCGTTGCCTGCAGGAGCCTGTTGCGCAGCAGGCGGTGCAGCGCATCCGCGCCGCTGGCGCTGCTCAGATGGTATCGGTCGAGACCGAACGCATGCGCGAAGGCGCGCCATTGCCGTTTGATCTCGGCACCTTGCAGGAAGTGTGTTCCAAGCAGTTCGGCCTCGATGTCCAGGAGACGCTAGAGATCGCCCAATCCCTGTACGAGACGCACAAGGCCACCACCTATCCACGTAGCGACTCCGGCTATCTTCCCGAAAGCATGCATGCCGAAGCGCCCACGGTGCTCGACAGTCTGCTCAAGACCGATCCGAGCCTGCGCCCGATCATCGACCAGCTCGACCGCACCCAGCACTCGCGCGCCTGGAACGACGCCAAGGTATCGGCCCACCACGGCATCATCCCCACGCTCGAACCCGCCAACCTGTCGGCGATGAGCGAGAAGGAACTGGCCGTCTACCGCCTGATCCGCGCCCACTACCTGGCGCAATTTCTTCCGCCGCACGAGTTCGACCGCACGACAGCAAGGTTCTCTTGCGGCGACCAGACATTGCAGGCCGTGGGCAAGCACGTAGTCGTGCCGGGTTGGCGCCTGGTACTGGCCGAGCCGCAACCCGACGATGCCGGCGATGACGCCGCACCCCGCAGCCAGGTGCTGCCAGCGCTACACCAAGGGCTGGCGTGCCAGGTGGCTGGGGTCGATCTGAAGGCGCTCAAGACGCTGCCGCCGCGCCCGTACACCCAAGGTGAGTTGGTCAAGGCGATGAAAAGCGTCGCCAAACTGGTGTCAGACCCACGCCTGAAACAGAAGCTGAAAGATTCCGTGGGCATCGGCACCGAAGCGACCCGCGCCAATATCATCGGCGGCCTGCTGAACCGTGGCTACCTGATCAAGAAAGGACGGGCCATCCGCGCCTCGGATGCCGCCTTCACGCTCATCGACACCGTGCCCGCCGCGATCGCCGATCCCGGCACAACCGCGGTGTGGGAACAGGCGCTCGACATGATCGAAACCGGACAGCTCGCGCTCGATACCTTCATCGACAAGCAGGCGGCCTGGGTCACGCAGTTGATTGCGCAGTACCGTGGCACCTCGCTGTCCATCAAGATTCCCGAGGGGCCAGCATGCCCGCAGTGTGGCGGTGCCACGCGCCAGCGCAGCGGCAAGAGCGGTCCATTCTGGTCCTGCGCGAAATACCCCGACTGCAAGGGAACGCTGCCCATAGAATCGGGCAAGCGTGCCGCGCCGCGCAAGCGCCGCGGTGGCCCGAAGGCCTCCTGAAAGACAGAGAACCCGTCGTCGCGTTGACCACCCCCGGCAACGTGACCACCGCCCCGCAGCCCTGCGAGGCTCCCAGCACGCGATACCTTCTGTTGCGGTGTGCGCGCCCCTTGCGAGGGGCGAGAAGGCCTTTTTTCCTCGAATCACGCACCGCGTATTCCCTCGATCAGTAACAGTCCCGCCCGCTGCGAAGGGTCTCCTGATGCCTTGCCTGCCATGGGGGTCGAGGCATCAGGAGACCCTTCAGGGTTGGCGGTATTCGACACCGGCGCCCACCGGTGAAAAGAACGGGCTCCCTTTGTGCGCGGATGTGCGCCAGACGATGCCGGCCCCAACCACGACAAGGGCCGGGTGAATGCTGAGACAGCGAACGGTTCCACCGACGACCGCAACCTGAACCAGTACACGGGTGGTTTCCTCCTCCAAGCCGAAGGCGGCCAGCCTTCGGCGTGTTTTCTCCTGCGCATCCGCCATGACGACCCGGCAATTCTGCCTCGGTCACACGAACAGGAGACACCCGAACGAATCCTCAACCACAAGCCGGCCGCCGAGGCGCCGCGCTACAAGGCGATTGGCAATTCGATGGCGGTGCCGTGCATGGCCTGGCTGGGCCGGCGCCTGCTGCAGACTCTGGACAACGCGGGGCGCACGACTGCGCATTGATCAGCGACACCACGCAACGGCAGGCGCATTGTCGGGCCTGCATCGCTGATTCGTCAGCCGTTGCCAGCAGCCAGGGTCGTGCAGGCTGCGTCGCGGACCCTCCGCGCCGACCGTCCTTGTCCGCATCGCATCGTGCCGCGGACACGCGCCCATTCCGGGCGTCGATGCTGCTTCTCCCTCGGGCCGACCGGCCCATTCCCCTTCCCACCGGCATCCGCCTGTTCAGTGCCCCGTCGCACCGGGCAGCGCTGTGCCTGTCCGGTGCAAACCATTATCCAAGGAGTCATCTCATGAGAACCCTTCGTCTCAAGACCAACCAGCACAGCCTCATCGCCAATCTGCGCCATGCGTTCAACCAGGGCTCGATGCTGGGCGAACTGTTACAGAACGCCCGCCGCGCCCAGGCCAGCGCGATCCACATCACGGTGAACCAGGACAGCCTGACCATCACCGACGATGGCATCGGCATTAGCGACCTGCAGACCTTGATCTTCATCGCCGAATCCGGCTGGGACAAGCAACTCAAGGCGCGCGAGAACGCCTTCGGCCTCGGTGTGCTCTCGACCTTGTACTTCGCCAAGACTCTGACGGTGCATTCGCGCGACAAACTGTTCAGCGCGCGAACCGCCGAGATCATTGCCGGCGAGCCGATCGAGGAAGACATCGCAGGCTCCCATCTGGAGGGCACCGCCATCCACCTCGAAGGCGTCAAGCCGGTGCAGGCCGGGCAGGATCTGCCCACCTGGGTGGAGCACGAGCTCCAGCGTCTGTGCGAAGCCTTTCCGGTGCCGGTCTGGCTCAACGGCGCTGAAGTGCCACGCCCGTTGGCGAAGCCCGATCTGCACTGGCGCGAGACGTCCATGGGCAAGGTCTTGATCAATCTGTCCGGTACGCGCACGCAGTGGCGCTGCTTTCTTCAGGGACTGCCCATCGGCGGACGACCTATCGACAGGCTGCCCACGAGCCAGGAACGCCAGGTCGTCCTGCTGCCTGACAACACGCTGGCGAAGCTCCCGGATCGGCAGCACCTGCTGAACGAGACGGAAGATCATCCACGTATCCAGGCTGCGGTCGATCAGGCCTACCGCGAGGCACTGATCGAGAAGAAGCAGGCGCTTGCCGCCAGCGACTTCGTCACGCACTACGCGCATGTCTGCCTCAACTCGTCGAACGCCGATCTGCTCAACGACGTGCCCTTCGTTCCTCTGTCCTGGTTCCGGGACTGGGACGAAGAGCCGGCCGGCTATCGTCAATACTGGCGGCGTTATCTGGGCGGAAATGGCGTGATCGCCCAACAGGCCCTGGAAGTGCTTGGTGTCTGGCAGATCGAGCCCGACGACGAAACCGCGCCGACCGCCGAGATCTACCTGGAAGCGGCCAAAGCGTATGTACTCGACGAGCCCGGTCTGGATGACGGCCACTGGCTCAAGCGTCTGATCAAGGTCGTCAGCCCTGAGCAGGTGCGCATCAGAACCGGCACCACCTTGCATCGAGAGGTCAATCCCGGACTTGCCGACTACGAGGTGGAGCTGGAATTGGTCGATACCCTGCATGTCGGGCTGGAGGGCCATCTCGGGACGGTGGAGTACGCAGTGGAGGCCGTGCGCAAGGGATACACGCTCTACCTGACCCCCTCGGCGGGGGCCAGAACCGGGCTGGTCTGCGACTATGTGTTCGACGATCGCTACGGTGAGGATCGTGAAGACGAGGACGCACTCCTGATCGAAACCTTCATCGCCGTAGGCTGCTCGTCATCAGCCGATCGCGTGGTCCAGGCGCTGCTGCCGTACGCGCTGCGCCATGGCGTGCAACCCAAGCTGGCCGGCGCCACCGTGCGCCTGGTCTTCGATGACACCGGCAAATTGCAGGCGGTCACTGCCTGATCGGTGCCATCTCTCCACGCCCCCGATTTCGGGGGCGTTTTTTCTTCTTGTGGGCCGACGAAAAACCGGTTCTCGCTACCGGGTGCGGGCGAATCCGGCTGTGCTGATTTCCCGTTTCCGGATGACGCGGACAGTACCAGAACCGATGCTGGCATCCGCTGTTGCCGACATTGTCGGCTTCGCCAGCAGCCAGGGTTTCAGGCTGCCGTGGAGCTTGCTCCATGCCACCCGCCAGTTCGCCGTCGCATCGCTCGGGCGAACGCTGCCCATGCGGGCATCGATGCCTCTTTCTCCAACCTACGGGATGAGCGCTTCGTCCCGCAGGGGCGTGGCGTTTCCCGACTGATCTCAAGGAATGTCCATGGAAACCATCATCACGCAAGACCGCATCACCCTGAAACACCTCAAGGTCGCGGATTTCGCCAGCGAAGAGACGCTGTGCTTCACTGCCACCGTCCTGTTCGATGGCGTTGCCATTGCCGATGCCCGCAACGACGGGCACGGCGGTTCCACCTTCATCCGCGCACTCGGCGGTCAGGCTGCACGGCTGGCCGAGGCCGAAGCCTTCGCCAGGAGCCTGCCCCCCGACATGCTGAAAGGTGGCATCTCCGGCGAGGACGACGACCCGCTGGTCATCGACATCACGCTCGACTACCTGGTCGATCATCTGGCTGAAGCACAGCATGCCGAGCGCAAGCTGCGCACCGCCTACACCCGCGACATCGCCAACAAGGTGCTGTTCATCAGGGACGGCAAGCTGCTGTTCCTGAAAGGCATCAAGCTCAAGGCCATCGCCGACCGCGCCGGGTACTTCGCGGCGCTGCGCGCACGGCAGGAAACACCCATCGTCATTCTGGCCGAGCTGCCACCAGACGAGGCTTTCGCCTTGTGGAAGCAGCATGTCCTGGGCGGCGAATCGTCCTGATCCCCAAGGCTTCCCGAGCCTCCACAGCCCCGCGATTGCGGGGTTTTTTTCGTCCATCAATCGGGACGCCTCGGATTCCCATTTGCGCATGACGCCGGCGCGGCGCTGGCTGAATCTGCCTGCATGTGTCGCTGACCTGGTCAGCACCATGCCAGCAGCCAGGGTTTCAGTCTGCCGCGGGATTTCCCTCCCGTGCGACCCACACCAGTCCGCCATCGCATCGAGTCCGCGGACGCGCGCCTTCATGGTGCCGATGCCGATTCATCCACCGCCAGCGGGAGCTGCCATCCCGTCAGGGGCAGGGCCGCCTCGCTTCTTAAAGGAGTCCGTCCATGTTCCAGCAAAGCTCGTTCGGCCACTTGGCCCTGATCTACGCAGGCAAACACCTACCCCTCGAAGTGCTTCACAGCGCCGCCGGCCACTACATCGGTACGCGCGACATCGAAGGCCCCGTCTCCCGCGAGTCGGCCGAGTACTTCCGCAGTTCGGCGGCAGCCCAGCGAGCCCTCGACCGAGGCGGCTGGACCCAGCTGCCCACCCCTTGATCCCCATCCATGAGGAGACCGTCATGAATCAGCTTCTACCAACCGACGTCGTCGATCAGATCATGCGTGAAACGCGCCATTTCGAGCGTGCGCCCGAGGCCTTTTTCGAGGCTTGGAAACGCGGTGCGGAAATCGCCGGGCCCGAGTGGTTTGGCGATGGCACCCGCGAAGGCCTGCGCCGTGCCGCCAGCAAGTGGGACTTGCGTCCGAACCTGCTGGAACTCAACGACGCCCTGGGCGTTTTGAGCGGCGGACAGCGCATGTTCCTGTCCGCGATGGTGAGCTTCTACAACTCGCGCGAGGGCGCCGCGATGCTCAAGCGCTGCGGCTTCGAGGGGCTTTCCGACCTCGGTGGCCTGGATCTGGAGCGGCGTCAGGTGATCGCCGATCTGGTACTCAACTACAGCGGCTGGTAGGTCCGAACGACCGACCACCGCCATTTTCTCAACCCCCAGCGAGGGACATCCGTCCCTTCGGGGCGGTGTCCCTCCATTCTTCCCACAGGAGCGACCCATGTCCCGAAATCCATCCTTTGCCGTCGTCCTCGAAGGAGGCCTGGTGCAGGCCATCGTCGTGCAGGACTGGCCCGATCATCTCCCGCTGCCGCCATTCGCGGTAGTGGACTACGACACCGAAGGCGCGGCCGACGACGAAATCGTCTGCTTCGACATCGGCAACTCCGAAGCCGAAGCCCTGTGCCGCAGCAACACCCCCACGGTGTTCGAGTCCTTGCCGGACGCGCTGTCACCACGGGTTGTGCTTGCCGCACTGGGCGAGCCCGTCCTGGATGACGCACCCGAACCGCTGGCGATCGCCCGCCGGGTGCGGCAGAACGTCCTCGATCTGGATGCCCGGATCAACACCAGCGAGCAGGCACCGACGGGCGACGACTACAACGCGCTCTACGTCCTGGCCAACTGCGGCCTGATCGAACTGCTGAAGTCTCTGGGCGACCCCACCGACTTCGGCGAATAGCGCTTTTCCCACCATTGCCCGAAGCCACGGTTTCGGGTTCATCCCCGCGGATGCCATGTCCGCAGGGGCTGGCTCCGCATCACCAACCAGGAGCCACCCCCATGGCAAACAACTACTACGACGCCACCGGCGTCCTCGTTCTCGACCAAGTCACCCCGGTGATTACCGCGCTGTTCGGCGGTTTGAAGCTGGATGCCTCATACCCCGGCAACGGCGAGGTCTACATCGCCCAGATTGCCGAAGACAGCGGCGCGCATTGGGACGATGTCTGCGAAGACCTCGTTGCACTGGCCCAGTCGCTGGGGCTGTCCGTGCCCAGCGAGGGCCCTCCCACGATGGACGACGTTCTGGCCGTGCTTTCCAGGCATTTCGGCACCGACCAGGACGAAGATCTGCAGCACCTGATCGAACACCATCGTTTCGAGGATGACTCGGATCTCGACGCGCTGTTCCTGATCGCCACGCGACTCGACGATGGTCACGGCCTCAAGGAGATTCGCTTCGAGGGTTGCTGGTATTGCAGCAAACCACGCCTCTTCAACTTCGGCGGTGACGGTTCTTTCATCAGCCGCGAGTTCTCGGTCTTCGGTGCCTCCGGTCAGGTGCTCGATCTCGGCAACCGTATCCGGCAAGCCCTTCTGATTCAGAACCTGGAGGCTGCTGCCAATCTGTTCGCCCGGGAAACACAACGCCTGCTCGCCGGCATCACCGACGAAACGCAGCGCCGGCAATTGCAACACCGCCTGTCCGAGCTGTTGAGCTGACAGGCCGCGATACGACGCTTGATCCATACCGGTGCCGCCTGCCGGCACCACTTCCTTTCCCACTGGGTCGATCCCCGGTGGGGGTTGGCCCTGCGTCACCCCTCACCGGAGAATCAAACCATGGACCATTCATCCAATCCTTTCGCCCGCGGCTACTACGGTTTCGAGATTCGGCGCCTTGCCGTCATCAGCTACGACGAGCGCCACCCGCAAACCTTTCTGCCGCTGCATCCATCGCAGGCTCATCTACCCGATGAAAAGGTGGCGTACCAAGCGTGCATCTTCAACGATGATTTCGTGCTGATCACCGAAGGCCAAACGGTGCCCGCCGAACTCGATGCCTTGTGCGGCGGCAGCGGCGCCGTGCAGGCCGTGTACCACAGCATCTATGGCCGAACCCTCGATAGAGGCTTCATCCATGTGGGCGACAGCTACACACTGGAATATGCCCAAGCGGTGGTGCGCAATCTGCAGTTCGAGACGGGCTTCTACAGCCGTGCCTGGGAGATCAGCACGGCCCACATCACCGAAGCATCGGGCCGCTACCTGTGCGAACTGGCGGATATCGCCACACCGAGCGGGTTCCTGTTCGTCGCCTTTCGCATCCCGTACAGCCCAGCCATCGGCGTCAAGCTGATCGCCACACCCTGGACGGATGAGAACCTGATGCACGTCGAAGGCATCACCGCCGAGCAACTGCGCCGGGAGCACCTGTCCAAGGGCATGCCCGAGGATCTGGCCGACGTACTGGCGCTGGCCGGACAGGCTGACGTCAGGGTGCTGGTATTCGATGCTGATGCCAACGAGCTGGACGGTCTGACCGTCTTCGAGGAAGAGGACGACACCCCCTCTGTGGACACCTGACCAGTCATGTCCCCCCGAGCCCCTCCGATGAGGGGCTTTTTTCTGCCTCGGGAATGCGGTGCAGGCCGGTTCGGTTTATCGCAGGCCGGGCCGGCCAGGCTCTGCCATCCTGCTGCCATGTTCGCTGGCGTAGCCGGCAACATCCCAGGCGGTCAAGGCCATCGAGACCGCGGCATGCCGATCGCGTGCTGGCTTTCATCCTCTTCTGGACGCACCGCGTCCATCCAATCCACCCACTTGGGACAACCCGCCCCCTGTGGCCGGGAAGTCCCTTTTTTCTGGAGATTTCCCATGGACCATCAACTCATTCGTCAACAACTCCCGACGCTGGTTTCCGGCCATGTGCCGTCCAATGCCCGCGGCTTCAAGTTCGTCATCTTCGACGGTGAGCCCAAGGTATCGACGATGGGCTTCCATATCGATCCCAAGCCTTTTGAAGGCAAGGTCATCGCGAGCACAGACGAGGCCATTGTCGTCAAGACCGGACGCACCCAGTTCATGGTGCTCGACCGGTCGCGCGTGACCGAGGAACCCGACGAAGGTGCCAAGGTACAGGTCGAGCCTTATGCCAGACGCCGCTTCGACGGCTTGCGAGCGGATACCCCCGAGGAACGCACCGAGTACACCCACGACGGCCAGCCCTACAAGCTGCAGACGTTCGTGCTCGGTTCGGCTCCGGCGAAACTGCCGGTCCCGCAGCCGCGCTGCCTGGAACTGCAGCAACTCATCGAGCAGTTGGAAACGCTGCCGGCGCCCGACGGCTACCGGCGCATCACGCACCTGTTGGTCGATGCTGGCGCGTGCGACTTCACTTGGGTCGATCCACTGCCCAAGGACATCATCGCCACGCCGCCGGCCATCAGTTTCAACGTGGTCACGGCGAAGTTCCAGGGGCGCGTCACCGTGCTGTACGAACGAGGCGACGATCTCTATGCGGTGGAACTGCACCGCGACGGTGAGCTGGTGGAGCGCGTGGATGAGGTGTTCTTCGATGACCTCGGCAACACGTTGGAACGCCTGATCGACGATGGCAGTTGGCGCCAGATTCGCGTCAGCACCGTGCAGAAGCCCGCACGGCGCAAGCCGCGGGCGGTATCCGCATGACTGCGCGAAGCGGCTGAGTCCGTCGGCGGCATTTCGTCCTTTCCGCACCGCCTTGTCGGAGCATTCATCCACCACGGCACTTGCCCCGGAAACTGGCCTCGCGCCAGCTTCCGGGGCTGTGCCTATCTGCTGGGAAATATCTCATGACCGTGTCGGCAGAACACTGAACCTGCCTCAGCCCCCCGGTTCCGCCGCGAGTGCGCACTTAGCTGGCCTGTTTTACCGAACGCCAGGACGACCTGTCCGACCCTGCCGAAGAGACCATCGGCTGCTATTGCGGCGATTGAATGCGGTCAGGCGACAGTACTCATTCCCGATGGTGTGCGAAGCCGCGCGGTGTGAGGCTTGCCCCATGCTTGCTGACGTTGTCAGCGACATGCCAGGCAACCATCGGTCTTCGAGGTTGCGGCGCGGCACCCGCCGCGTGACCGAGCCAGTTCGCAACGCATCCCTCCGTGCGAACGACCATCGGCTTGCCGGTGGTGGATGCACCTTCCTAGTCCATTCGCCTTATCAACCCACCGCGGGGTTACGCACCCCCCGCGCAGTCGGGTCCGGTGTGTCTCCGCTTCATTCCCATTGGAGATTCACCATGACCAATACGACTTCCAACGCGAAGAGCTACTTCGATCTTCACACCGAGGGCTACGCCCGCTTGCAGCGTGTCCGGGAGGTTCCTGTCCGTGGTGGCCGCCGTGCGCAGCCGTTCCTGGCTTGCACTGTCGCCGCACTCGTCGGGTCCGCCAAAGACCCCGTCACCCGCTACTTCGACGTCAAAGTCTCCGGTGCCGACGCCAAGAAATTGGTCGAGAGTTACATCGGCGTCGATGACCCGAGGCAGCGTCCGCTGGTCAAGTTCCGGATCGGCGATCTCTGGGGCGATGCCTTCATGCGCACCAGCGGCGACCGCAAGAATCAGCCGGCGGCCAGTCTCAAGGGCCGACTGTTGAAAGCCGAACTGATCGATCGTGCCGAACTGGCGCAGATCGAGCAGTACGAGCTGATCACCCGGGGTATCGGTTATCTCAACCGTCCGCGCGAGGTTACGCCGAAGGATGGCGATCCGTTCCTGTCGTGCTCCATCGGGGCGCTGGCCGGCCCGGTCGATGAGCCGGATTACCGGTACATCAACACCATCGTCGCCACTGCGGACGCCCAGCATCTGGTGCGCCGCTGCGTACAGGCCATCGAGGCCGAGCGCAAGGTGCTGATCGCCTTCCGTCTCAACGACATGAAGGCCGATGCGTACCTCCGCACCAAGGGCGAGCGTGCCGGCGAACCGGCGGCGAGCCTGGAATCCAAGCTGATCCACATCGGCCTGATCAAGATCGATGGCCAGCAGGTCTTTCCGGCCGCCGCACCGGCGCCCGTTTCCGAGGACGCTGCGGCGACCGAGGATGCGGATACCGCCGATGGCACCGTCGAGGCGCCGACCGCCGAGTCCGTTCAGGACGAACCCGTGCCGGCACCCGAGGCCGAGGAACCCGCACTCGCGGCTTCCTTCTGATCCACCCCCGCAAGGCCCCATTCCGGGGTCTTGCTTCTTATCCCCAACCTGCCTGCAGGCCACTGACGTGGCGCGTGGGCGTTCGTCTTTTCATCCCCGCAGTCCGTTCCGCACCGTGCGGATTCGGCTGCATAACAATCCCAGGAGAATGCCATGTCTCTCGCATCCCGTTTCGCACCGCGCTCACCGGTACTGCGCTCGGACCGTCCTCTGTTGGACGACCAGATTCGCGCCGTGGTGCCGTCGATCTTTGCGGAAACACCGCACGAAAGCCGTTCCCAGCGGTACAGCTACATCCCGACGGCCACCGTGCTGTCGGAACTTCGTCAGGAGGGATTCCTGCCCTTCATGGTGTGCCAAACACGTGTCCGCAACGAGGACCGCCGCGAGTACACCAAACACCTGATCCGCCTTCGCCACGCCAGCCAGATCAATGGCGACGAAGCCAACGAGATCATCTTGTTGAACTCGCACGATGGCACCAGCAGCTATCAGATGCTGGCAGGTCAGTTTCGATTCGTCTGCCAGAACGGGCTGGTCTGCGGCGACACGTTCGCGGACATCCGCGTGCCTCACAAGGGCGATGTCGCGGGCCAGGTCATCGAAGGTGCCTACGAAGTCCTGAAAGGCTTCGAGCGGGTGCAGGAAGCGCGCGAGAGCATGCGCGCGATCACGCTGGAGGCTGGGGAGGACGACGTTTTCGCCCGTTCGGCCCTGGCGCTCAAGTACGACGATCCGGACAAGCCCGCGCCTGTCACGGAGAGTCAGTTGTTGGTTCCCAGACGCTGGGACGATCGCAAGAGCGACCTCTGGTCGATCTTCAACCGCGTCCAGGAAAACCTCGTCAAGGGAGGGCTGACCGGACGCACTGCGAACGGCCGCCGCCAGCGTACCCGCCCTGTACAGGGTATCGATCAGAACCTGCGCCTGAACCGCGCCCTCTGGATGCTCGCCGAAGGCATGCGCCAGTTGAAGTCCTGAGCCACTACTCGGACCTCGCCCGTCAGGGCGGGTCCATTTTCTTCCTGACCCGTTGCGCGCCGCGCAAGACGGTTCCATTCATCACAAGGAGATATGCCATGGCTACAGCAGCCGTTCAATCCGATCCGCCCCTCATCGTCCGCGGCCAACTCGCCATCCGCACCATCCCGGGCCGCAACGGTCGGTTCACGGTCGGTCGCCTCACGACCCGCCTTGGACTGTTCCATGTGAAAGACCCGGAACTGGAGCAGTACCCCGAAGGGAAGTACGACGGTGAGTTCGTCATCCGCTACATCTATCCGAAGGCCTATCCGGTTGGCGATGGCATGCGCTTTGAAATCCGCGCCAACCTGGACGGCATGACCCTGTCGGGCATCGACAAGCTGAGCAAGGCCGAGGCTCGCGCCTTCGCCGCACAGGACGTCGATCCGCTCGATGAAGAGCTGGGCACGCCACCGGCGACAACGCCGGCAACAGCCGAGAAATCCAAGTCCCGGTCCAAGCCGGAGCCTGCGCCCGTGCAGGCATCGAAGGACCCGCTGGTCGATACCACGCCATTCGGCGTCGATACGCCGTCCGCCACCGTGGCCGCTTCGGATAGTCCCGAGAGCGACGACGCGGCGCTGTTCGGCATTCTCTGGCCGTTGGAAGAGTCGGTGAAACTTGACTCGACCATCGATCGCCGCACCCTGCGTCTGCAGATCGCGCGGCTCAACCAGTTGGGCTATGCCTTCGACGCCACGGCCCAGCAATGGAACCTGCAACTCGAACCGCAGGCTGCCTGATCGTCCTGCCGCATCCGCGGCATTTCATCCACCCGCCGGGGCAGCCCCGATGGGGAGGTTCCCGGCTATTTCAATCGAGGAGCTTCACCATGAGTCGGCACTACTTCGACACATTTCACAAAGGATTTTCCGTCACCGTACTACTCGGCTGGGATCGGCCGATGAACTACTTCTTCTTGGTCATCGAGAAGCCAACCGAGTTGATCGACGACACCATGAAGGTCGAGAGCGACGACTTCTTGTACAGCAATCTGCACGAGAGCGATCCGTTCAACCATGACCTGGACTACTACCGTGAGGTCTTGCGTCATTTTCAGATCCTTGTGCCGGAAAGCCTGTTCATCGAGGTCCAGCACGACGCTGAAAGGAATGTCGGCAACCGCGTAGTCAAGCATCAGGCCGACGGTTCGTTCACCGAACGTGAACTCTGAGTAGTCCGCGTTCTTTCATCCCTAACGGGGCATTCACTGCCCCTGCGGGTGGTGGTGCCCCTCACTCATTGAGGACTCCACCATGTCTGCATCTTCATCCCCACAGCTGCTGTACCGCATCGACGAATGCGGCGACGTGATGGCCGATGCCTGCGTCTGCGGCGAAGACGGCGATCTGGTCTTTCTGTCGGTCTGGGCGCGGGACACCGCGATCCAGCAGTTTCTCGCCCGGCTCACCTTGGGCCGCGACGAGGATGGACTGGACCAGTTCCATCTCATCACCGACCAGGGCGGCTCCGTGCCCGTGTTCGTTCCCTCGGTCGAGCGTCTGGAAAAGCGCTTGACCCGCAGCTATCGCCGCACCCTGTTCGGGTCGCTCGTCAATCTCTGGCTGTTCGATCGGCGCTGCATCCGGCCGGACAAGGCCACCACCAGCGCGCTCGCACTGTTGCCGCGCGCGGCGGCCGATCCTACGTCGCGCCTCTGGCTGCTCGTCAAGGAGACGTGCCCGCTGCCCTTGCTGGATCACTGGCAAGGGACGGTGCTGGCACTGCTGCGAGACCGCGACATGCTCCGCGACCTGCCGACGGCCCTCGGGCCGCTGCGTGGATTTCGTCTGGGGCTGGACGTGCCAGCGCTCACCGAAGCGCTGGGCAGCCTGATCCGCCAGGGCGTACTGACCGCCCATCCGCTCCCGCAGCCGGCGACCACCCAACGGTCGCTGGAAGCGGTGGCCTGACCCACGGCAGGTGCGTGTGACCGACACGCACCCGCTTTCCTTCATCCCCGCTACAGGAGATTTCTTATGGCACTCATGTTCCCGCGGCTCGCCCGCAACTTCATCAAGGCTGGATATTTTCCGACCGACGAGCCCACGCTCGAAAGAGCGCTCAGCGCACTGGCGCCCGGCGACGGGCCGATGTGCATTCTCGATCCTTGTGCAGGCGAAGGCGTCGCCATCGCGGAGGCTGCGCATGCCCTCGGGCGTGACCAGGTCACCGCCTATGCGGTGGAGTTCGACCCGGAGCGCGCCAACCATGCGCGTCTGCTCGTCGATCACTGCATCCAGGGCGACCTCATGGACACCTTGATCGCACGCCAGAGCTTCGGTTTGCTGTGGCTCAACCCGCCATACGGGGATCTGTCCAAGGATGCGAACGGCAACATCGGCTACGAAGGCAAGGGCCGCGCACGGCTGGAAAAGCTGTTCTATCAGCGCACGCTGCAACTGCTGCAGTACGACGGCATCTTGGTTTTCATCGTCCCGCACTACGTGCTTGACCAGGAACTGGTCGGTTGGCTCACGCGGCACTTTGCCGATCTGCGCATCTACCGAGCGGTGGATACGCAGTTCAAGCAGGTGGTCGTGTTCGGTCGCCGGGTCCGCCAGCGCGAGCTGGTGGGCGATGAGGTCAAGAACGTCCGTGCTCGCCTGTTGCAGATCGGGCAAGGCGACCTGGAAGCGGAGGAACTGCCACCCGCGTGGCCATCGCTTCCGTATGCCGTCCCTGTCGCCCAGCACGAGCCGGAGCATTTCTACCGTCTGAGCATGGAGCCGGCGCAGTTCGCCGACGAAGTGCAGCGCCTGCATGGCCTGTGGCCGTCGTTCGAGACCCATCTGGGCGCCGCCCAGCAGTCCTTGCGCCGCCCGGCGCGCGCATTGTCCCAGTGGCACCTGGCACTGGCCCTCGCGGCCGGCGCGATCTCCGGTGTCGTGCAGTCGAAGAACGGCCGCACCCTGGCCGTGAAAGGCGACACCTACAAGCAGAAGGCGACGACCACCGAATATCGCGAGCGCGATGACGGTTCAATCGCAGAGACACGCATCCTCACCGACAAGTTTGTCCCCGTGATTCGTGCCTGGGACTTGTCCCCGGACTCGGCCACCCTCGGCCGGATTCTCACCATCCACTGATCGCATCGGGCGGCTCGCCGCCTTGCTTCATTCATCCACCAGAAGGAGAACTCCCATGCTTTCGCGTTTGTTCGCGCGGCGCGAGCCGCAAGCCCGTCCGTTGTTCGCCCTCGGTTCGCTGAGGCTGAGCGAGAAGGTGCACTGGTTGGCCAGCAAAGGCCTCATCGATCCCTTGCCTTATGTGCAGCGCCATGTGCGAGGCGATTGGGGCGATGTCGACGAGACCACCCGCCAGGTCAATGATGTGGCACTCGACCAGGACAATCCCATGATCTCTCGCTACAGGATCACGCCGCAGCTGCTGCTGATCGTGATGACCAGCGAGGATCACCGCACCACCGTGGTCCAACTGCCCGAAGAGCAGTCCTCGATCTAGCACCAGCCCATTTCATCCACCCACCGGGGTCATGTCGCCCCGATGGGGACGCCATGGCCCTTTCTTTCATCGAAGGAGCTATCACCATGGCAACTGTAATGTCCATCAGCGCGGCCCCCAATCTGCGCTTCTCGCCGGGTGCGACGGTCATGACCGTCGGCGTGGCCAATCTGGTCGAACAGGGACGGCTCAACCCGAGCCCGTACCTTCGCCGCCACCTCAGCGGCGACTGGGGCGACCTCGACGAGGACGATCGGCGATCGAACGATGCCGCGCTGGCATCGGGCGAGGCCCGGTTGCTCTCTTCGTACCAGGTCGATCCCGATCTGAAACTCTGGATCATCACTGAGTGGGACCGCAGCGTCACGACGCTGTTGTTACCCAGCGAGTATTGATTTCCGGGCGGCTGCGCGCCGTCCACCCACCTTCACCCCCAGGGGCATACATCGCCCCTGGGGGCGGTGCATGCCCCATTTTTTTGGAGCATCACCATGACCATGCAACTCGAAGCGGCCCCCGCCGCACCTTCCATGCCCGCCACGGGCGATCTGTTCAACCCTGCGGACAGCGAAAGCGATCTGTCTTTCAGCCTGCAGGATTTCGTCACCGAGTTTGGGGATGAGTTACTCGACTCCCTCAACCGGGCCAACCCGCCCGTTTACAACGGTGTGCCGCGCGCCAACCGCCAGCTCGTCCTCGCCAGCCTCAAGCGGCAGCTGTTCCCCGCCCAGGCCGAGGTCGTCCATGCGGCCGCCGAACTGCTCGTCAATCAGGGCGAGCGCGCGGCCATCGTCAATGGCGAGATGGGGACGGGAAAAACCACCGTCGGCATCGCGCTAGGGGCGGTGCTCAACGCGGAAGGCTATCGCCGCACGCTCGTCCTCAGCCCGCCCCATCTAGTCTACAAATGGCGGCGCGAGATCCTCGAAACCGTCGCCGGTGCGAAAGTCTGGGTGCTCAACGGCCCGGACACATTGCTCAAGTTGATCAAGCTGCGCGAGCAGTTGAACGTGCCGGCCGAAGGGCAGGAGTTCTTCATCATCGGCAGGGTCAGAATGCGGATGGGATTCCACTGGAAGCCCGCCTTCGTCCGCAAACGCACCCGTTACGGCATGGTCGGCGCCTGCCCGCACTGCGGGACGATGGTCACTGATCTCGACGGCGAGCCGGTCAGTGCTCTGGAGCTGGAGGCGGAAGAAACCCGCCGCAAGTGCCATGTCTGCGACGGCGCACTCTGGACGCTGATGCGGCCACGTAGCCTGTCGGGCAGTGATCAGTCCTCGGCGGTGCTGCGTGCGCTGAAGAGAATCCCGACCATCGGCGAGGCCACGGCCAACAAGCTGATGAAGACCTTCGGCGATTCGTTCCTGGCGTCGATGCTCGGCGACAACCTGCACAACTTCATCAACCTGATGGACGAGCGCGGGGAGTTGGTGTTTTCCGACCGGCAGGCGCAGCGCATGGAACGCGCCATGTCCTCAATGGAGTTCGGCTTCGGAGAAGGCGGCTATCAGCCCTCGGAATATGTGAAGCGGTATCTGCCGCAAAGCACCTTCGACTTGCTCATCGCAGATGAAGCCCATGAATACAAAACGGGTGGATCGGCGCAGGGCCAGGCGATGGGCGTCATCGCAGCCAAGGCACGCAAGACCGTACTGCTAACCGGTACCCTCATGGGGGGCTATGCAGACGATCTCTTTCATTTGCTGTTCCGGGCCTTGCCCGCGAGGATGATCGAAGATGGTTACCGCCCGAGCGCCAGCGGCAGCATGAATGCCGCTGCCATGGCGTTTATGAGGGACCATGGTGTCCTCAAGGACATCTATTCCGAGAGCAACGGGCCGGCCCACAAGACCGCCAAAGGCTCGAAGATCACCGTCAGAACGGTCAAGGCACCCGGGTTCGGGCCGAAAGGCGTACTGCGCTGCGTGCTGCCGTACACGATCTTCCTCAAGCTCAGAGACATCGGCGGCGTGCTGCCGCCGTATGACGAAGAGTTCCGGGAGGTCGCCATGGATGCCGGGCAGGCCGACGCCTACCGCAATCTGGCCGCCAGCCTGACGGCGGAACTCAAGGAGGCCCTGCGCAAGCGGGATACCACCTTGCTGGGCGTAGTCCTCAATGTGCTGTTGGCGTGGTCCGACTGCTGCTTCCGGGCAGAAACCGTGCGCCACCCGCGTACGCGCCAGGTCCTGGCCTTCACACCGGCCCAGTTCAACGAGCTGGAGATCATGCCGAAAGAGCGTGAGCTGATCGACATCTGCCGCGAGGAGAAAGCCGCGGGTCGTAAGACCCTGGTGTACTCCGTCTACACCGGCACGCGCGATACCACCAGCCGTTTGAAGATGTTGCTGGAGCAAGAGGGTTTTCGGGTGGCGGTACTGCGCGCAAGCGTGGATGCCTCTCGCCGCGAAGACTGGATTGCCGAGCAGCTCGATCGCGGGATCGACGTCCTCATCACGAATCCGGAACTGGTGAAAACCGGCCTGGATTTGCTGGAGTTCCCCACGATTGTGTTCATGCAGTCGGGGTGGAACATCTACACGTTGCAACAAGCCGCGCGCCGGTCATGGCGGATCGGCCAGAAGCAGCATGTGAAGGTGATCTACCTGGGGTATGCGGCCACGTCGCAGATGACGTGCTTGGCCCTGATGGCGAAGAAGATCCTGGTATCGCAGAGCACCTCCGGCGACGTCCCGGAATCGGGGCTGGATGTGCTCAACCAGGACGGCGATTCGATCGAGGTCGCCCTGGCCCGGCAACTCGTCGCGGCCTGATACTCTCGTTCATGCCGGCGTCCCTCTGGGCGCCGGCTTTTTTTATTCCTGCACAGTACCTTCAATCGTCGCCATGACGCCCAGCGTCGGGGTCGTTAAACTGGGCGGACATACGCAGATCTCGAGGGGCATGATGGTCATGGTGATCGAAGCAGCCTACGCGAATGGCACTGGCGTCGCGAATGCACTGCGCATGTCGCAGGCCCAGTGGCTGGGGCTGCAACGGAACTATCACGTCGGCGATCTGCTAATGCCATGCTGCAATGCTCCAGCCGTCCCCAAGATCAGTGCCAATGGCCATCCTTTCTTCGCGCATCTAAGCGGTGCCTGCAGCACTTCCGAAGAAAGCCAGTGGCACCTCGCGGCCAAGATACTGGTGCGCAGCGTTTTGGAGGATCTTGGTTGCCGAGCCTCGGTTGAGGTTCCAGGGAGCAGCGAAACCAGCCGCTGGAAAGCCGATGTCTGGGGCGAGCGTGGCGAGGCCAAGTTGGCTATCGAGATCCAAAGGTCATATCAGTCGCTGCGTGACTACCGTACCCGGCAAAAGAAATATCGGGCCGAGGGCATCAAGGCGCTTTGGTTGCTAAGACAAGAGAGATACAGCACTCTCACGAGGAGCATGAGCAAGGAGCGACTGCGGACCGAGTTCGGAGGAAAATTCCCTCCAGCCGGGCACTTCGGCCCATGTCTCGCAGATGTGCCTATAGCAATGCTCGAGTTGGAGCCGACCACCACGATCACAGGTGCTGGATTTTTCACCGCCAGTCTTCCGGATTTACTCGAAGCAGTGCTTAGTGATCGCTTTCTTTGCGTAGATGGTCTTTGGTGCATCGACAACCTAGATGCGATGTCTCGTGCCGCCCAACTTGCGCGCGAACGTGCCGCAGCCCAGCGCGCGGCAGATATTTAGTTAAGAACCGGTATTAACTCATCCGGAGCCCATGCGATTCTGATACAGCCCCAACCCTTATATAGTCGCTCAGAGGTTCGCAGCACGCATTCGTGCCTCTAATTCATCCAGGAATGGTGAGCGCCCATGGCGCATCGGACCATAGCGCCCTTCAACGAATCCCGAGTACAGCATGTGAACCTCGTCGCGGGCGCGTGTGAGTCCCACATAGAACAGCCGGCGACTCTCGCGCAACTTCTCTGGACTCAGTTTTCGCCATGGCAAACTCCCATAGTCGAGACCGACCATAATGACCACGTCGTACTCGCATCCCTTAGCGGAATGAAGTGTCAGCAGGTTCAGGTGATCCGGCGAACCATCACGTCCGCCCAGACTCGCAATGTCCAGCGTAGCCAGCGCGCCACCTTCGGCAAGCGCCGCCGTCATGCGATCCAGTTGTTCCTTCTGATCGGCAAGCGACGATTCAGCAACCAACAGACGATCCAAGATGCCGTTGCGCAGTGATGCGACAAAATCACGTGCGGACTGCTGATCGGCGCGCAACGCCCACAACAGAGCGGTTAGCTCCTGCCCCTCGCGTCGAGCCTGCGCATCGTCCAAGTTCGCTCGATGAAATGCGAGATAACGGTCGATCAATCCACGCAGTTGCGGACGCGCGATACGCCAGCCACCCGCACACCATGCGGCGCAGTCTTCTACCCAACTCGTCAAGGCAACTTTACGGTAAGGCGCGGCGGTGTCCACGCGGATATAATCGAAACCGCCGGCTGCCACGGCCTTGGCCACAATATCGCCTGCGCGATAGTCCGTATACAAGATTGCGATATCGCCCAGCGTTCGTCCTGGCTTGGAGTCCAAGGCCACCGGAATGATCTGCGCGACGGCGTGTGCGGCCTGATCTGCGAGCCCATCAGGGCACAGCACAAACTCGATAGTCGCCTGACGGGTCGGGTCGTTCGCCCGATAGCCACGATCCTCACCCAACGCCATTTCTGAAGCGCTGACAATGCCTGCCCCTGAGCGATAATTCAATTGAAGTCTGACCGGCTCGATGTCTTCACGCTCAGCTAGCTCCATGAGCAACGCGCCATCGGCCCCTGTGAAACCGTAGATCGACTGGTCTGCATCACCGACTGCGAACAAGCGCACGCCACCATCAAAAGCCAGGCGCTTGACGATGCGATGGAGTGCAACCCCCAAATCCTGATATTCATCTACCGCCAGCACCGGAAATTTCGCCTGCACCAGAGGCAGTACCCAATCATGCTCAGCGATCAGGCGCTGGCCATAGACCACCATGTCGTCGTAGTCGATCAGCCCCCCTTGGCGCAGTGCCGCCTCGTAGGCTTCGGCCCAGGCGGCAAGTTCTTCCTCGCTACGCCAGGCAACGCTGTTTCGGTTCAGTACGGATCGGCGATGCCGTCCAAGATCGATAGCTTTGTAAGGATGGTTGGCCCCAAAGAGCTCGTCTCCGGACTGCCTGATCAAACGATCACTCACTCGCTGGGATGCCACTGAGAGGGGAAACTGAATCGGTAGATCAGCTAAGCGTCCATATGGCATCAACAGATGGCGTAGGCAGAATCCGTGGACGGTGCCGATGAACAGGTTTGGCGCCTCCCGCAGCCCCAACATTTCAAGCCGACGGGTTAATTCGCGTGCGCACTCTTGACTGTAGGTGATGCACGCAGCACCACGCGGTGCCTGCACGTCTTCGGCCAAGATGCGAGCCAGCTTCAGCACAAGCGTCTTGGTTTTTCCGCTTCCAGGGCCGGCGAGCACCACGCAATGTCCCTGGGAGTTGTACGCCGCCAACTGACCAGGATTTCCGGCCAGCTCGGCAGCCTGGGCCAGGTAGGCTGTGCTGAAACTACGCGACGGCATTGCGGATATGCTCCAGCGCGGAACGGATGTAGTGCGGGCAAGTATCCTCGGACACTGAGCGTGCAAGGGCCTGAGCGAATCGTCCCTTTCCGATTCTTTCGATAAGCTTCAGCAGCCGTTCTTCATCGACCTGGTCTAAGTCATCCACCCACTGCTGCAATGCTTCTCGGGTTGCTTGCCTCAGTTGCGGCAATTCCTGCTGAATTACATCCCGCATCGACTCAGCCAACCCACCGGCGAACAACTCCGTTTCCAGTGTGTTCTCGTTCACGAAGTATCCGAACTCCTCGGCAAGCTCAATTACGTCATCTGTCTCCATCTCCGAGTGGTCGTACTCGTCTTCAACCACGTCAAGAAGATTGATCAGTCGCCGGCGAACCAGCGGAGCCTTGCCATTGACCGGATCATAGTCCGTCAGGATGACATGAGGAATATCCAGTCCTTCAGGGCCTAGGAGCTTCACATACGGCGTGAAGTTAGTTCCGCCAACCGAGCACACGGTAATCCCAAGCATATCGAGGTGGATATCAAGCGCCTCAGCGAACGCGGGGACCAGGAAACGCTCTGCGTCGCCTTCGACCAGAATGACCCCCCGAGAAAAGAAAATCTCGCCACGCGTGACATCAATGTAGCGCTGTAGATCTTCTTCATCCCTCTGTGTGAACGGCGCATTCGCAGTTGAAACGGCGACAGTCTTGCCTGCCCCCACGTCATGACGTAGCAGAACGATGGATCTAATCGGCGTAACGCTTGCAATGTGTGGGGAGTGAGTTGTAAGGATCGTTGTTAGCGGAGCATCTTCCTCGTTTTCATCCCCTCCGGTGCCAAGGAAATAACGATAGACAAGGCGCTGAACGTGCGGGTGCAGGTGCGCTTCGGGCTCCTCAACCACAAAGAATGTATGGTCACGTTCTCCGTCAGACACGAGGCGGTCGAGTTCGAGGCTCTTCAATGCCAGGAAGATCAGGTTCGCGGTTCCCAGACTAGCGTCACCGACGCCGCGAATTCCATTGTCAATTAACAATCGCAAGCTGCGAAGCAGCGCATCCACCCGAGTTGGAGCGAGTCCAAGCGACACAGGCACAGCATGCTGCTCACCAGCAATGGAGATCAACCGCTCGCTGATCCGGTTCGCCGTCGCAACCACTTGGGCGTGGCCAGCTAGTTCCCGCTGTGCGTCGTCAACCTGATTTTGAATCTCCTCACGGGCGTCTTCGTCCAACGACTCGGCAAGATCTTCGATGAGGGGTCTCAATGGTGAATTGCGCCAACTCGCGAGATCCTTCTCAGCATCACGCAGTGCCACCTGGACGTCTATTGGCAACATGCGGCGAAACGCACTACCGACGTGCATTTCGGGGTCGTTACCACCAAAGATCACATACTCATAGTCTTTCAACGATTCCGGAGCGCGTCCCAGTCCGGCTTTGGGCTGGAAGCGATAGGTGAGACGGGCCGTCATGGGTGGGCCTGGATCAATCACACAATCGTTGAGATGAGCCATCAACCGCGGGTTATCAGTGAAGTCGGTCAAGTCCACCGAGACTTCGATGATTTTACCGATCTTGTCTTCAACCAGGCCATCCCAGAAGTGCTCTATGCTCAATTGCCGGTCACGCTCGGACAATCCTGGGTCGAGAATCAGCTGTAATCCACGAATGAAGTTACTTTTTCCGACTTTATTCTCACCAACGATAACGATGCTATCGCCAGTCTTTATATCAACATCCGAAAAATTGGCGAAATTGATCAGCCTAACGCGTGAGATCCGCATGCACACCCCCTGCAATATGTCTTACGAATAATATCAGCCCATCGTCGGCAACACCGTTAGTTATTCACCGCCTTCCCTACAAGCCTGCGCTGACTCAACCTCCGAAGACTCATACTTCCAACCTACACCCGCGAACAAAGCGATCCAAGACTCTTTCGTATTCTTTGCTGAACGATTCGGTCTGCCCGGCGAAGGTATCGGCTCATCGCCATCGAGAGCCGAACCATGCCAGCAACCCAACTTCTACGGCGCCTGACCGGCAGCGGCCTGCTGATCACCGCTGTGTTGAGCGGCGGCTGCGCCACCACCGCCGCACCGCCCGTTGATCCTCTTGTCGAGGAAGCCGACACAGCGCCGCAGTCACCTGAACTGATTCCGGTGGTGCGCTATGGCCGCTACACGCTCGTGGAGCTTGTTCCCACCGCGGCCCAGCGTGACCTGCTGCTGCAGGTCATCGACGTGGCGATGCCAGCGGATGCCAGAGCGACGGTGGGCGACGGCCTGCGCCACGCACTCCAGCGCAGCGGCTACCAGCTTTGCGAGAACGCCCATGCGGTGATCGAGCTGTATTCGCTGCCGCTGCCGGCGGCGCACCTGTATCTGGGGCCGATGACGCTGCGCGACGCACTGCTCACGCTCGCCGGGCCGGCCTGGGATGTACAGGTCGATGACAGGGCGCGCCAGATCTGCTTCGTTCCTGCCGGCGAGCCCTCCGCAGATCCCGAGACCGACACGCCACTGGCCGCGCCGGTGCAGACCTTTCCCATCGTCGACGGAGGCCAGCCATGAGCGCAGTGGCCCATGCGTCGCGTTCGCGCGCGGCCTTCGTGCTGTACCTGCTGCTGTGGGCCTGGATGGTCGGACTCAGCGCACTGGTGCTCGTCAACTTCCGCGTTGCGGGCGACCTGGCCGGTCAGAGTCAAGTTGATTCGGCCTTACGCCAACTGCAGGTGCTCGAAGGCCGGCTCGCCGAATTCGCCGACGACGTACAGACGCTGCAAGCCCGCCCCGAAGCGGCGACCACGGCAGCTTTGCAGGAAGCTTTGCAGGACACCCGCCAGCGCCTCGAAGCCGACATCGCCCGTCTCGAACAGTCGCTGGCCGGCTACGCCACCGAGGCGGCCCTGCAGACACTGCACAGCGAGGTCGAGCAGCTCAAGGCACAGCGCCAGACCGCCGCGCGCACGCCCGCAGCGCCGCGTCCCGCCAGGGCGACGACGACGGCACCGGCACAGGTGCCGTTTCCCTTCCGCTTGATCGGTGCGGAACTGCGCGCCGGGCAGCGCGCCGTTTCCATCGCCCCCGCCACCGACCCGCTCTCGGCCGGGCAGATCCAGGTGCTGCTTCCCGGCGAGCATGCCGGGCGCTGGCAGTTGCAGACCATCGACGGCAACACCGCCGTGTTCCAGGCCGGCGACCAGACGCGCCGGCTGGCGATTCCTTGATCGGGAGGCGCCATGCAACGTCGCGCACTTTCCATGCTGTTCCTGTTGGCCGCGCTGAACGCACCGGCCTTCGCGCAGCAGCCCGCCACCCAGAGCACACCCGCACAGTCTTCCCGTGTCACGCCGAGCCAGATCGATCAGGCACGCGATGAACGCCTGGCGCGGGACTGGGGGCTGCGCGGCGACGAATGGGGACGCTACCGCGAACTGATGGAAGGGCCGCTGGGCATCCATTCACCCAACCTCGACCCGCTGACCGCACTCGGCATCGAAGCCCGCTCCGACGAGGAGCGACGGCGCTATGCCGAACTGCAAGTGCAGGTCGAAGCGCGCCGCGTGGAAAAGTTGCTGGCGTATCAACGAGCCTACGACGAAGCCTGGCAACGCCTGCATCCCGACGCCCAGCGGGTGAATCTGCCCGATGCGCTGCCGGGCGGCAGTGCGATGACCGGCAGCGGTCGTACCGCCGTGTTCGTCCGGGACGGCTGCGCGCCGTGTGCCCAGGTCGTGCAGCGTCTGCAGACGGCGAACGCCGAGTTCGACCTGTACATGGTCGGCAGCCGCCAGGACGACGCGCGCATCCGCGAGTGGGCCCAGCGCGCGCAGATCGATCCGGCGCGCGTGCGCAGCGGCTCGATCACGCTCAACCACGACGGTGGCCGCTGGCTGGCGCTGGGTTTGCCCGGTGAACTGCCCGCGGTGGTGCGTCAGGTGAACGGCCAATGGCAGCGCCAGCCCTGATGCCGACGTGGCCGCTGCGCGTGCTGCTGGCCGCCGCGCTGGCGACCGGGCCAGTCCAGGCCCAGGAAATTCCGCCGCCCGCCTACCAGTTGGCGGCCCAGCGCGCCGGCATTCCTTCGACGGTGCTCTATGCCGTGGCGCTGCAGGAAAGCGGCGTGCGCCGGGACGATCGCATCGTGCCGTGGCCCTGGTCGCTCAATGTCGCCGGCCAGTCGCGCCGCTACGCCACGCGCGCGCAGGCTTGTGCGGGCGTGCGCCAGGCGCTGCGCGAGGTGCCCCCCACGCGCATCGACGTGGGCTTGGGCCAGATCAACCTCGGCTACCAGCAGCACCGCTACCGCCAGCCCTGCGATCTGCTCGACCCCTACGACAACCTGCGCATCGCCGCCGACATCCTGAAAGAGCAGCACACCCCCGGCGAAGACTGGCTGCTGGCGGTCGGGCGTTACCACCGACCGGCTGGCGGCGCGCCCGCGGCGCGTTACCGGCGCAGCGTTTCACAATACCTCCAGCGCGTGCTCGGCCCGCAACAGACCGCCGCACACGCGCCCCGCCAGGAGAACAGCCGATGACCTCATCCATCCGGGCCACGCACGGCCTTCTTGTCGTAATGCTCGCCACCGTGCCGATGAGCGCGGTGCGTGCCACGCCGCCCCTGATCGTGGTGGAAGACCGGGGCGGCGCTTCCGCGCTGCCGTACTACGAAGCGCTCGACCTGCAGCCGCGCGCCACGAGTCAGCCACTCCCCTCCATCGTCATTCCCGAGGCACCAACCGCCGCTGTCGATGAGACGGCCATGCTGCCGGTGCGCAGTGCCAGGCTCACGCCGGGAACGGTTGCCCGCCGCGTCATCGAGGCCCCCGGACTGCAACCATTCTTCCTGGTCGGTGACGATGCGACCTCTCAAGCCTGGTTGCGTCAGCACGCCGACACGCTGCGCCAACGCAACGCCTGGGGCCTGGTGGTCAATGTCGAGACGGCCCAGGCGCTGGCACAACTGCGTGCAATCGCGCCCGGCCTGAATCTGTCGCCGATGTCCGCCGACGATCTGGCCGAACGCCTGGGCCTGCGGCATTACCCGGTGCTGGTCACGGCCACCGGCATCGAGCAATGACGCCATGTCGCAGACGCAGCCCGTCGAAGTTCTGCTGCGCCCCGCGGTGGAGCTGTACACCGTGGCGGTCTGCGCCGGCGCCGCGTTTCTGTGCCTGGTGGCACCGTGGTCGCTCGCGCTGAGCCCGGCCATGGGTATCGGCAGTGCGCTGGCGTTCGCCACCTTCGGTGCGATCCGCTGGCGCGACGCGCAGGTGACTCTGCGCTATCGCCGCAACATCCGCAGGTTGCCGCGCTACGTCATGACAAGCCGCGACGTGCCGGTCAGCCAGCAGCGGTTGTTCATCGGCAAAGGCTTTCGCTGGGAACAGAAGCACACGCACAGGCTGATGCAGACGTACCGGCCCGAGTTCCGGCGCTACGTCGAACCGACACCGGCCTACCAGCTGGCGCGACGCCTGGAGGAACGGTTGGAGTTCGCGCCGTTTCCACTTTCGCGCCTGTCGAGCCTCACCAGCTGGGACATGCCGCTCAACCCCGTGCGCCCCTTGCCGCCAGTAGGCGGCCTGCCGCGCCTGCACGGCATCGAACCCGAGGAAGTCGACGTCAGCCTGCCGCTGGGCGAACGCGTCGGACACTCTCTGGTGCTGGGCACGACACGCGTGGGCAAGACGCGGCTCGCCGAGTTGTTCGTGACCCAGGACATCCGGCGGCAAAACGCTGCGGGCGAGCATGAAGTCGTCATCGTCATCGACCCCAAGGGTGATGCCGATCTCCTGAAGCGGGTGTACGTCGAGGCCAAGCGCGCCGGCCGCGAGAACGAGCTGTATATCTTTCATCTCGGCTGGCCCGATATCAGCGCGCGCTATAACGCCGTGGGACGGTTCGGCCGCATCAGCGAGGTCGCAACGCGCATCGCCGGCCAGCTTTCTGGCGAAGGCAACAGCGCGGCCTTTCGCGAATTTGCCTGGAGATTCGTCAATGTCATTGCCAGGGCGCTGATCGAGCTGGGGCAACGTCCGGACTATCTGTTGATCCAGCGTCATGTGATCAACATCGATGCGCTGTTCATCGAGTACGCCGCGCATTTCTTCGCCCGCACCGAGCCGAAGGCCTGGGAAGTCATCGTCCAGATCGAGGCCAAGCTCAACGAGAAGAACATCCCCAGGAACATGATCGGACGCGAGAAGCGTGTCGTGGCCCTGGAGCAGTACCTCAGCCAGGCGCGCAACTACGATCCGGTGCTCGACGGCCTGCGCTCGGCGGTCCGGTACGACAAGACGTATTTCGACAAGATCGTCGCCTCGCTGCTGCCTCTGTTGGAAAAGCTCACCAGCGGCAAGGTCGCCCAGTTGCTGGCCCCGAACTACTCGGACCTCGGTGATCCCCGTCCTATTTTCGATTGGATGCAGGTGATCCGGAAGCGCGCCATTGTCTATGTCGGCCTGGATGCGCTTTCTGATGCCGAAGTCGCTGCGGCGGTCGGCAATTCGATGTTCAGTGACTTGGTTTCCGTCGCAGGCCACATTTATAAACACGGTATCGACGATGGTCTGCCGTGGGCCTCCGCGAACACCAAGGTGCCGATCAATGTTCACGCGGATGAATTCAATGAGTTGATGGGCGACGAGTTCATTCCGATGATCAACAAGGGGGGCGGCGCCGGGCTCCAGATCACCGCTTACACGCAGACCCTGAGCGACATCGAGGCGCGCATCGGCAATAGGGCCAAAGCCGGTCAGGTCGTCGGGAATTTCAACAATGTGTTCATGTTGAGGGTGCGCGAAACCGCCACCGCCGAACTGCTGACCAGGCAGTTGCCGAAGGTGGAGGTCTACACCACGACCATCGTCAGCGGTGCGACCGATAGTTCGGAGATCCGCGGTTCAACCGATTTCACCAGCAACACGCAAGACCGCATCAGCATGTCCAGCGTGCCGATGATCGAGCCCTCTCATGTCGTAGCGTTGCCGAAGGGTCAATGCTTCGCCCTGATGCAGGGCGGACAGCTGTGGAAGGTCAGGATGCCGCTGCCGGCGGCCGACCCTGATGAGGCCATGCCGGAGGATCTGCAGCAGCTCGCGGGGTACATGCGCCAGCACTACACCGAGGCTGCGCACTGGTGGGAGAACCTGGGGTCGCCGATGCTGCAGGATGGCCCCTTGCCCGACGACTTGCTCGACGAAGCGCCCATTGCGAGCGACCCTCCCGCGAACGTCACGGGCGACACGGGCCTGGATGAGCACACGCCATGAGCGACCCGGCATCCACTGCGCAGCGGCAGCAACAGCGCCGGCAGGGCCTGATCGCCACTGCGATCTCCTTGCCGCTGCGCCTGTTCGGGGTACTGATCGCCTCGCTGATGCTGTCGATCCTGATCGAGTGCGTGGGCATGCACCTGTTCTGGAAGGACCAGGGCTGGCGCCATGCGCAATCGATGCTGCAGTACGAGCTGGGGCATCTGTCGAATCACTTCACGCGCAGCGCCATCGTGCAGGAGCCAGGGCGCACCGCGCACCGCCTGGTGGAGACGGGTTACGAGTGGGTGTTCGTCAAGACCGGGCTGCTCGACAAGATGAACGATACCGCAGAACGCGCCCGCGCGCCGGGCCAAGGACAATCCCGTGATTTCCGCTACTTCATCAGCCAAGTCTATGTCTGGGCCGAGCGCTATCTGATTGCCGCCGCTTTCATCACCTTGACCTTTATGGTGCGCCTGCTGGTTCTGGTATTGACACTGCCGCTGGTGCTCACGGCAGTGTTCGTCGGTCTGGTCGATGGACTGGTGCGCCGCGACGTGCGCAAGTTCGGCGCCGGCCGGGAATCGGGCTTCGTCTACCATCGCGCGAAAGCCTCGCTACTGCCACTGGCGATACTGCCCTGGGTGATCTACTTGGCGATGCCGGTCTCGGTGCATCCACTGCTGATTCTGTTACCCAGCGCCGCCTTACTGGGACTGGCTGTATCTCTGACTGCGGGGAGCTTCAAAAAGTACCTGTAGCTATATTGTTCTGAACGCCTTGTCTTCATCTGAACCACCATAGTGCTGTAACCGCACTGCGCACTCAATCAACACGATCCGTGCGAGGTAGGTGGCATACTGGCGCTCTGCGGCGAATGATTCCAGCCTGTCGTAGTGTGTGCCATGCAGTATCTGCGATCGACCGTGGTCATAGATGTCCTTGACCAACTGCTTCAGTGTGCGAGGACGGTTGCCCCGTACTACCTGAGTTTCGCTACTCGTACCAGTTAAATGGATGACCATTTCACGGATACCATCGTTCTTGCCACCGCAGCACAGTACATCTAGGCAGGTTCCGAGCTTCGCCAGCGCTATGGCATCACTTGATTCACGATTGCCTTCGCCGAACCAATCCAGCGCAGTAGCCCATCGATTGGCAAGCTTGGGATGCGGGTGACTCGATGGATCAAGCAACCCATCAAGGATCGCCGCGAATGCCGGAATAATAGACGTCATGTCATCCAACGCTTGCCTTACTCGCTCGGGAGGTTGCGAAGTAATACGCTTCCCAAGCGAGCTTCCGGGCAACCACAGAAATCCTTTGGTTTCGACCAGGCGATCGCTACCGGCAGGCGGTAGACGCTCGTCTTGAAGCGCCTGTTGCAAGAAGCACTCGGGGGCCCCAAAGCCAAGAGAGATAGCGTCAAGCGCTGTCTTGGCAACCAACCTCGCCAACTTGCGTGAGAATTCACGCTCATAGCCACGGACTGTTACCTTGACCAAGGCCGGACATCCGACGATCGCACTGTAGACGGCGTTGGCCAGCCCTTCGATGGAGGAGCCATCATTGGGATTCTGCAAGGCATCCTTGAGAATTTCCTTCCAGCGGTGGTTCGCCTCTGGTTGGTTCAGATAGTGATCCTTTCCGTACTGAGGGAAGTCGACCGAATCTATCCAGTCGGATCTATTCAAGAATGTCACCGGGCCGAGGGAGAAAGGAGAAACCCTCTCCATGCCCAGGGTCCAGGCAGGAAAATAGTGCGTGTGCTCGTTGGCGATGCTTGCGAGTCGTTCCTCAATGAGTAACTTCAGTTTTGGAAGAAGCCCGCCCTGATCGCATTCATCAAATCCTAAGAGCTCACCCGCAGCATGCAAGTCGGCAACGGTCTGACGGACTACCTTTTGATAGGCCTCAGACTCAATCTTCACTGACTTCTGGGGCCGATTCTGATGGAGGGTGCTGGAGAATTGCCCAAGTGCCTCTCTTGCCTTCCTTGTGAAGAACCGCTGCATACCATTCTCGGCAGTGACGAAATCAGGAATTCCAGGTTCTTCGGACCATGGCGTGGCCCCCTTGTGTATTTGATCTAACTCATCTACGAGAGCTTTCAGCTCGGCCTTTAACCCCATACATTTTCCCTTGATCTAATGCTGATCGCAGGATATCGCAAGCTGGCACCAACGGTATTGGCATCCATCAATCCGGTCAGTTCGCAGTACCCATTGTTTGCGGTCTTGAAGCGCCTGCCTCGCCACGATCGAGCCATTGCTGATCGAACCGAGGAATGGCGCGATGGTGTTTTCGTTTCCACGCCACGCCGCGCATCGCGGCGTGGCCGCCCTGCTGCTGATGGCGCTGACGGCGAGCCCGCCGCTGGCGGCCCATGCCGGCACGCCAGCCCAACGCCAGGAGCTGGCTGCGGCCCTGCGCCAGCTCGACGCGCTGGAACGCTTCGTCGCACAGAGTGCGGCGAATACCCCGATCACAGCGGGCGAGCGCTACCACTTCGACTACCCACGTCTACTCGATGACCTCGCGCGCGTGCGCGCCGGCATCCAGTTCCACCTCGCGCCGTCTCGCGCCCAGCCACGCGACCCCGCCGTACTGAGCGGCGATTACCGCAACGAGTCCGCCCCCGACGTTTTCTCGGCACCGGAGGCCCAGCCATGACCTCCGCGCAGATCAGCGCCTTCCAGGCCAACAGCAGCATCGCACCCGCCGCGATGGCGACGGTGATCGTCGGCCTCGTGTTCGCGGTGCTGCTGCTGTGGGGGGCCTGGGCCATTCGCACCGCCTACGTCGGCTGGGCGGAAAACCAGCTCAACCAGCGTCAGTTCCTCGGCGTCGTCGTGCGTTTTCTCGCGATGTACCTGGTGCTGACTTTTTTCCTCCTCTCCTAACCACAAGGGTCAGACCATGAAAACCGCTCATTTCCCCCGCATCTGTCTCGCCCGGCGCGCCGCGCTGGCACTGAGCCTCACCACGCTGCCCGCGCTGTCGTTCGCACAGGGCCTGCCGCAACTGGAGAATCCGTCGCGCGGCACCGGCGGCGGGATCATGGAGACCATTCGCAACTACGGCTACGACATCGTGCTCCTGGTCGCACTGCTGGTCGTGGCGTCGATGTTCATTGGCGTGTGCTACCACGCCTACGGCACCTACGCGGAAATCCACACGGGCAGGAAGACCTGGGGCCAGTTCGGACTCACGGTAGCCATCGGCGCGGTGCTGTTGGTCATCGGTATCTGGCTGCTCACCGAAGCGACCGGGATTCTCTGAGGCCGCGCCCATGTCCGAGCATCAGCACATCCGTGCGGACGGCACCGTGATGTTCCTTCCGCACCGGCTCAACCGGCATCCCGTGGTGGTGCGCGGCCTGACGGCGGACGAGCTGTGGATCTGCTGCGGCCTGTCCGGCGCAGCCGGATTGCTGGTCGGCGCGCCCCTGTCCTGGCTGTTCTCGACCATCGCGATCGCGCCCACCTTCATCGTGCTGGGTATCGCCTTCGGCGTGTTCATCGGCGGAGGCATCCTGCGCCGTCAGAAACGCGGCAGACCCGACACCTGGTTGTACCGCCAACTGCAATGGCGCATCGCGACCCGCTATCCCTTGGTAGCCGGCTGGATCGGCGGGCATGTGCTGATCACGCGTTCGGGGCGCTGGTCGAACCGGAGGGCTGCGTGATGAGCCGCTTCCGGAACGAAGTCGCGCACCTGCAGGCGCATATCAAGACCTTGCGGCTGGGGGCCGGCGCGTTGCTGCTGATCGCGCTGGTGATGGGTGGCGGATGGTGGAGCGCGCCACGCGACCTGACCATTCACGTGCCGCCCGATCTGCGCTCGGGCAGCACCCGCCCGTGGTGGGACGTGCCGCCGGAAAGCGTCTATGCGTTCACCTTCTATGTGTGGCAGCAGCTGCACCGCTGGCCCAGCAATGGTGAAGAGGACTATGCGCGCAACCTGCATGCGCTCTCGCCGTACTTCACGCCTGCCTGCCGCGCCTTCCTGCAGGCCGACTACGACTACCGCCGCAGCACCGGCGAACTGCGCCAGCGGGTGCGCGGCGTGTACGAGATTCCCGGGCGCGGCTACGGCGACAACCCGTCCGCGCGCGTGCGCACGGTTTCCGAGCGCAACTGGGTGGTGACGCTCGATCTCAGTGCGGACGAATACCACGGGCCGGAACAGGTCAAGCGCGCACTGGTGCGCTACCCGATCAAGGTGGCGCGCTCGGACGTCGATCCGGCACGCAACCCGTTCGGCCTCGTCCTGGACTGCTACGACGGTGCGCCGCAGCGCATCGCTGCGTCCACGCCCGAATCCCCGGCCCGCGGTGATCTGGGCCTGCAAGGAGACTCCCCATGAAGAGCCGCCTTCTCGTCTGGCTGGGCATGCTGGCCTGCGTACTGGTGCCCATGGCCCATGCCGTGGAGATCATGCACTGGGAGCGTCTGCCGCTGGCCGTGCCGCTGCAGGTCGGTGAGGAGCGCATCGTGTTCGTGGATCGCAACGTGCGCGTCGGCGTGCCGGCCAGCGTGGGCGACCGGCTGCGTGTGCAGAGTGCCGGCGGTGCGATCTACCTGCGCGCCAGCGAACCGATCGAACCCACGCGGCTGCAACTGCAGGATGCCGACAGCGGCGCGCTGATTCTGCTGGACATCGCCGCAGAGCCCGCCCAGGACGGCGAGCCGCCGCTGGAGCCGGTGCGCATCGTGGAGGGCAACGCCACGCCGCAGCGTTACGGCCAGGCGCAAGCGCCCGGAGCGGCTGCACCCGCTCCGGATCAGGCCCGCTCGCCGCGGCGCGAAACCCCGGTGGCGGTGGTGCTGACCCGCTACGCAGCCCAGAACCTGTACGCGCCGCTGCGCACCGTGGAACCGGTGCCGGGCATCATGCGCGTCAACCTGCGCCGCGACCTGTCGCTGGACACCTTGCTGCCGACCCTGCCGGTGCATGCCGAGGCGCTGGCGGCATGGCGGCTGGAAGATCAGTGGGTCACCGCCGTGCGGCTGACCCATACCGGCAGCGGCTGGATCGACCTCGATCCGCGCGCGCTGCAAGGGGACTTTCTCACCGCCACCTTCCAGCATCCGACGCTCGGTCCGCGCGGCACGCCGGAGGACACCACGGTGCTGTATCTGGTCACGCGCGGTCGCGGCCTGCCGCAGTCGCTGCTGCCGGCGGTCCACCGCTTCGATCCGACGGCGCTGCTGCCGCAGGCCGTCCCCGGTCACGACGACAAGGAGGCCGGCGATGCGCAGTAATGGCTTGCTCAAGTGGCTGGTATTGCCGGTCGCCTTGCTGGTGCTGTTCTTCGGCATCCGGCTGTTCTCCGGTGGCGGCGACCAGCCTCGCCCCATGGCCGATGCCGATCCACAGCTCACCGCCGAGGAAATGCAGGCGCTCGGCATCGAGGGCGACACGCCCCGCGACACCGTCGCCACCCTGGTGGCCCAAGTGCGGCAGTTGCGCACCGAACTGCAGACGGCGACGGCGGACAACCGCACCCAGCGCGAAGAGAACCAGCGCCTGCGCCAGCGCGAAAGCGCGATCGACCAGCGTATCGACACGGCCCTGGAAGCCGAACGCACCGCCTTGCGCCGCGACCAGGAGCGGCTGGTCGGCGAGCGCCGGCAGACCGAAGGCCTGTTGCAGGATCTGCAGCGCCGGCTGGAGAACATCGGCAGCACAGACCACTCCGACCTGCCCGTCGGGCTGGGTCTGCGCGAGGGCGACGGCGATGGCTTTGCCGGTGAGGGCGGCATCCGTTGGGTGGAGCCGGACGACGCGAGGCAGACCGATGGGCGCGCAGGCACGAGCCTGAGCTTCCCCACCAGCTTCGGGCCGGCGCAAAAGACGCTGGAGGCCACCGTCGAACAGGTGGCCGATGCCGGCGCCAGGGCAGCCGGCGTCCAGACGGCCCGGGCGGTCTACACCGTGCCGACGAACTCCACCCTGATGGGCTCGGTCGCGATGACCGCGCTGATTGGCCGCGTGCCGGTCGATGGCACCGTGAACGATCCGTTCCCGTTCAAAGTCCTCGTCGGGGAGGACAACCTGACCGCGAATGGCATTGATATCCCCGACGTCGCCGGCGCAGTGTTCAGCGGCACGGCCAGTGGCGACTGGACCCTGTCGTGCGTCAGGGGGCAGGTCCGTTCGATCACGTTCGTCTTTCATGATGGCACCGTGCGCACGATCCCCGAGGACAGCGAGCGCAGCAGCCAGCAGAACAACCAGCAGGATGGCCTGGGCTGGATCAGCGACCCGTATGGGATTCCCTGCGTCAGTGGCGCACGGCGCAGCAACGCACAGCAATACCTGGGCACCCAGGCATTGATCACCGCTGCCGGCGCGGGCGTCGCTTCACTGATCGATTCCGACAGCGGCCAGATGTCGTATGTCGGCGCCGATGGGTCGATCGGCACGGTTGGCATCAGCACCAACGAAGCGGTCGGACGCATCCTCGCCGGCGGCGTGCAGGACATGTCGCAGTGGGTGAACCGTCTTTACGGGCAGGCCTTCGCCGCAGTGTATGTCCAGCCCGGCGCCCAGGTTGCCATCCATCTCGAAAAGCCCCTTCACATCGACTACGAGCCCGAAGGCCGCCGCGTCGACCATCGAGCAGGAGAAGCGCATGCACTCGATCTGGATTAGGCCGCTGCTGCTGGTGGCGGTCGCGACGGTGCTGGCCGGCTGCGCCACCAGCAAGGAGGAGCTGATGCCGCACGGTGGCCGCACCATGCAGGACATCTGGCACCAGCAGGCCGGCGACGGCGGCAGCGGCCAGGTCGCCCGCCGTCAGTTGCTGGATGCGCGCCAGAGCCTGCGCCGGCCGCTGACGGATGCGGATGTGCAGGCCGCGCCCGCTGAGCAGATGCGCTACACGCGCACGGCGGCCAACGAGATCCACCACCAGTTTCCACGGCTTCCCAACCCGGATCTGGTCATGTATGTCTTCCCGCACCTTGCCGGCACCGATCCCGTGCCGGTGCCCGGTTACAGCACGGTGTTCCCCCTGTACCAGAGGGTGCAGTACGCCATGCCCGGCGAACGCACGGAGGCGTACTGATGGCCTTGTCGTTGCCCTGGCGCCGGCGTGCCGCCGACGATGCCACACCGACCGACGATCGGCAGGACGACTGGACGCGCCATGTGCGCGCACTGCGCGAAGCCGGCATTTCCGAACCCGGCGCGGCGGTCGCGCACGAGCGTCCGGCCACGGCCGCCGACGAGCAGGCGCTGTATGACGTGGCGCCGTCATTCGTCGCGCTGCTGCCGTGGGTCGAGTATCTGCCGGACTCGCAGTGCATGCTGCTTGAGGACGGCGTCTCGGTTGCCGCCTTCTTCGAGCTGACGCCGCTGGGCACCGAAGGCCGCGAGGCCGCCTGGCTGGCGCAAGCACGCGACGCATTGGAAAACGCTCTGCAGGACAGCTTCGACGAGCTCGATGCCAACCCGTGGGTGCTCCAGCTCTATGCCCAGGACGAAGCCAACTTCGACCAGTACCTGGACACGCTGCGTGGCTACGTCCAGCCGCGCGCCGAGGGCAGCCGTTTCACCGAGTTCTACCTGGCCTCGTTCGCCCACCACCTGCGCGCCGTCTCCAAATCCGGCGGCCTATTCAAGGACAGCGTGGTCACCCGCCTGCCGTGGCGCGGCCAGAACCGGCGCGTGCGCATGGTGGTCTATCGCCGCGCCGCAGGCCAGACCGGCCGCCGCGGCCAGACGCCCGAGCAGGCGCTGAATGTTGTGTGCGACCGCCTGATCGGCGGCCTGGCCAATGCCGGCATCCAGACGCGCAGGATGGGAGCGCCGCAGATCCACGACTGGCTGCTGCGCTGGTTCAACCCCAGGCCCACCATGCTCGGGCCGACGGCACAGGATCGCGAACGCTTCTACCGGCTGGCAGCCTATCCGGAGGCGTCGGAGCCCGACGAGATCGAGTTGGCCAGTGGCAGGGACTTTTCGCAGCGGCTGTTCTTCGGCCAGCCACGCTCGGATGCCGAGTCTGGGCTGTGGTACTTCGACGGCGTACCACACCGGGTCATGGTCACCGACCGCCTGCGCACGCCACCTTCCACAGGCCATCTCACCGGCGAAACGCGCAAGGGCGACGCGATCAACACGCTGTTCGATCAGTTGCCCGAGGGCACCGTGATGTGCCTGACGCTGGTCGCCACACCGCAGGACGTGCTTGAAGCGCACCTCAATCACCTGGCGAAGAAGGCTGTGGGCGAGACCCTGGCTTCGGAACAGGCGCTGCAGGACGTGCAGGAAGCACGTTCGCTGATCGGCAGCGCCCACAAGCTCTATCGCGGCTCGCTCGCGTTCTATCTGTCCGGCGACAACGAGGACGAGCTGGACCGGCGTGGCCTACAGCTTGCGAACGTGATGCTCAACGCCGGGCTGCAACCGGTTCGCGAAGAGGACGAAGTCGCCCCGCTCAACACCTATCTGCGCTGGCTGCCTTGCGTCTACAACCCCGGTGCCGACCGCAAGCAGTGGTACACGCAACTGATGTTCGCGCAGCACGCGGCGAACCTGTCGCCAGCCTGGGGGCGCAGTCGGGGTACGGGCCGGCCCGGCATCACGCTGTTCAACCGCGGGGGCGGCGTCATCACGTTCGACCCGTTCAACAGGCTGGACAGGCAGATGAATGCCCATCTGTTTCTGTTTGGCCCCACCGGCAGCGGCAAGTCGGCCACGTTGAACAACATTCTCAACCAGGTCGCCGCGATCTATCGCCCGAGGATGTTCATCGTCGAGGCCGGGAACTCGTTTGGTCTGCTGGCAGATTTCGCCGCACGGCTGGGCCTGACGGTGAATCGGGTCAAGCTCGCACCCGGCTCGGGGGTGAGCCTTGCCCCGTTCGCCGATGCGCGTCGGCTGATCGAAACGCCCAGCGACGTACAGACCTTGGACGCCGATGCGCTGGACGAAGAACAGCCAGACGATCCCGCCAATACCGATACAGACGAACAGCGCGACGTGCTGGGCGAGCTGGAGATTACCGCGCGCCTGATGATCACCGGAGGCGAGGATAAAGAAGAGGCGCGGATGACCCGCGCCGACCGCAGTTTGATCCGGCAGTGCATTCTCGATGCCGCCCGCCAGTGCGTCGCGGCAGATCGCGATGTGCTCACGCGCGATGTGCGCGATGCGTTGCGCGAGCGCGGCCACGATACGACGCTGCCCGATACCCGGCGCACGCGCTTGCTGGAGATGGCCGACGCCATGGACATCTTCACGCAGGGCTCGGACGGCGAGATGTTCGACCGCCCCGGCACGCCCTGGCCGGAAGTGGACATCACGGTCGTCGACCTCGCCACCTATGCCAGGGAGGGCTACAACGCCCAGCTCTCGATCGCCTATATCTCGCTGATCAACACCGTCAACAACATTGCCGAACGCGACCAGTTTCTTGGCAGGCCAATCCTCAACGTGACCGATGAAGGCCACATCATCACGCGCAATCCCTTGCTGTCGCCGTATGTGGTGAAGGTGACGAAGATGTGGAGAAAATTGGGCGCTTGGTACTGGTTGGCGACACAGAACATCGACGATCTGCCCAAGGCCGCAGAGCCGATGCTCAACATGATCGAGTGGTGGCTGTGTTTGTCGATGCCCCCGGACGAGGTGGAAAAAATCGCCCGGTTCCGCGAACTCTCGCCCGCGCAGAAGGCGCTGATGCTGTCGGCCAGGAAGGAGGCCGGCAAGTTCACCGAGGGGGTGATTTTGTCGAAGTCGATGGAGGTGCTGTTCAGGGCCGTACCACCGAGCCTGTACCTGGCGTTGGCCCAGACCGAGCCTGAAGAGAAAGCCGAGCGATACCGCCTCATGCAGCAGTTTGGCGTCAACGAGCTGGAGGCCGCGCTCAAGGTGTCCGAGGACATCGACCGCGCACGCGGCATCGAGCCATTGCCTTATGCCGATCTGCTTTCCTGACGGCCGGAGCCCGCCATGCCTGTCCATCGCTCAACGACCCCACCACTGTCCGTCCGCCGTCGCCGCTGTCTGCGCCTGTTGGCCTGCGCCGTCGGCATGTTGGCGCTGCTGCTGTTCGCGCTGCTCACCGTGGTGCAGCGCGAGGTGTCAGACGCCACACCGGCCCCGACCACCGAGCAGCACCCGGCCGGCCCGCCGTGGCGCCACGGCCAGCCCGATGCCCGTTTCGTGCTGACCTTCTACGCCGACCTGGAATGTCCGTTCTGCAAGGACTACTACCCGGGCCTGAAGAGCTGGATCGGCCAGCAGGCCGACGTCAGCCTGCAATGGCATCACCTGCCTCTGGCGGCGCACGAGCCGGTCGCCTCAGCGCTGGCCAGCATGGCCGAGTGCGCGGGCGAAACCGGCGGGCATGGTGCGTTCTTCGATGCCATCGGCTGGCTGTACCAGCACACACGCAGCGGCGGCCAGGGGCTCCCCGAGGGGCGTCGCTTTCCGGGGCTGACGCCGGCGTTGCGAGACTGCCTGGACAGCGAGCGCCCGCAGGCCGTCGTGCGCACCCAGGCCGAACAGGGCACGCACGCCGGCATCACCGCCACCCCCAGCCTGCGCCTGGAGGATCGCCAGAGCGGCCGGTCGTTGCTGCTGCAGGGGCCGGTCGAGGGCGATGCGCTACTGTCCGCGATGGATCTGCTGATGGGTGATGCACCGGATACCGCTCCGGCGCACGCCGCAGGTTTGTCCGCCATCGAAGATGGCGACATGCCCAGGTAGCCGAGGTCTTCGAGGCTACGGCGCAGCACTGCTGCGCTGACCGTCGTTCGCAACGCATCCCGAAGCGAACGGCCAGCGTCCGCGCTGGTGGATGTGTGGTTTTTTCATTTCGTCACGCCCATGGAGGTTCCGCCTCCGTGGGGGGCCTCCGTTCATCTACTGGAGGTTCCCATGACCGACGTACTGACCCTCGAAGACTCCCATACCGAGTTGGAACACGATCCCGTTGTCGTCGATACGCACGAAGACCGGATCGTTCAACAGGCCATCGCGCTGCTGGAGCGACGCATGTTCAAGGCGGGTACCGCCTTGCGGAATCCGAGCGAGGTGTGCGACTACCTGCGTTTGATGCTCGTCGGCGAGCCCAACGAAATCTTCGCCGTCCTGCTTCTCGACACGCGCCACAAGGTGCTGGCGTACGAGCCGCTGTTCCGCGGCACGATCGATGGCGCATCAGTCTATCCCCGGGTGGTCGTCCAGCGTGCGCTGGCAGCCAATGCCGCCGCCGTCATCTTCGCGCACCAGCATCCCTCGGGGAACTCGGAGCCCAGTGCAGCCGATCGCGCGATCACCCGCCGACTCAAGGACGCTCTGGATCTGATCGACATCCGGGTGCTGGATCACTTCATCATCGGCGAGGGCCGACCGTACTCTTTTGCCGAGAATGGCTTGCTGTAGCGGCGTAGAATCGCGTCCGCCAAGCCGCATCCCACGCATGGGCCTGTCCCCAGGTCCATGCGCTTTTTCGTTTCCCTCGCATCACCGGAAAACAGGGATTGCCACAGTGCGCATTGTTCGTGGTGCGCATCTGCCTCATGGGTTCGACTACCGGGGTCGATTCACCCCGAGACACGAAGCCATGCACGCCTTTCTTGCACACCTTGGCCAGACGCTGGCCCTCCCCGCGCTACTGCTTGCCGGCAACGTCATGGCTGCGGAGATCTGGATCGTGACGGACGCCCGCAACCCGGTGGCAGGTGCCCAGGCGGCGGATCGCGTCATCCAACTCGACGCGGCGCAGGCCATCGAGGCGGATCTGTCGGCCGGGTTGCCGAACGACCCGCAGCGGGCCGCGGCGTTCGTGCAGCGACGTTTGAACGATGGCGGACAGGCGCTGCAACAGCGCATCCGTGATGCCTACCAGGGCGTGACCGATGCCTGGAGCCTCGGCATCACCAGCATTCCGGCGGTGATCGTCGATCAGCGCTACGTCGTCTACGGGGTGAGCGACCTCGGCCAGGCGCTGGCCCGCATCGAGCGTTACCGGGAGGAGCAGCCATGATTCCCCGTCGCCTGCGGCTTGGAGCCGCCGCCGTGCTGCTGTGCAGCGCCACGTCGAGCTTCGCCCTCAACACCGCCACCATCATCTCCTCAACCCTGTCGCCGGACTGCCTCGAATATCGCGTCACCGGGATCTGCTACTGGCTGTACTGCTCTCTGTCGGGCTGCTCGGTGCGCACCTCCATCAAGGTCAGGCACTACGTTCCCGACGCCGTGGTATCGAGCTACTCGAATACTGGGCAGAACCCGTGGATCGAAGTGCGGCCGATGAGCCCGCCCACCCCCTCGGCTCAGGCCGGCGGTGACGGCACCACCAACGAGGATCACGAGAACAACCTGGCGAAATTCAAGAACGCCGACGTCATTGGCCATCCGGGCGGTCAGGTGTTCAGCCAGTTCGCCTCGGCGTCCGGCTACATCTGCCAGGGTGCTGGCACTGCGTTCATGCCGTACCTGCTCAGCACCTTCGACACGCTGGCCTGGCGCTACAACATGCCCGAAGCCGTGTATCCCGAGTCGCTGATTCCCGGCATGCGCGAGATCGGCACCCGCACCCGGCTGAACCTGTGGGGCAACGTCTATCCCAGGGGCGGCTTCCTGCATCAGGCCGACGACTACAAGGCTGGCGCGGTCGTCGCCCAGCGCGCCGGCGACGTCGTAACCCGGCGCGGCCAACTGCATGTGTACCAGCCGCTGATGGCCAACGCGCGAGACGGCTACTGGCCGGCCGGCGCGTTGATCGAAAGCGATGCCAGCACCGGCAAGTGGCAGCGGCTGACGCCGCGCCTTTCCAACACCTGCACCGTGTTTCCCCATGCCGGGCACTTGCCACAGGCGCAACAGGGTGACTACGCGTGGGCGCTGTGGCGCCCGTACAGCTGCTGCCAGCGTCGCGGACAGGTGTTCCTCGGCAGCGTGGATTTCAATTGAGGGTTCCGCCATGAAGCATTCCGAGCTGACGACGCCGCACGACCGCCCCTCACGTCTCTGGCGGCCTGGCGCGCTGGCCTGCGCACTGGCCGTTGCCAGCGGGCTGGCGCTCGCCCAGAGCGGCGGCTTCCAGACCAGCGGCAGCGTGATCGGCGACGAGGTCATGTACTCGATCGGCGGTGGCAACGCCGTCTCGATGAGCGGTGCGGCCGGCATGCGCTCCCTCGGTGTCGGGGTTGGGTGGAACAGCAATCTGGTGTGCGGCGACATGAGCATCAGCACCACGATCCAGAACCAGCTCAACGGCCTGACGAATGGGTTTCAGAACATCATGAGCAACGTGATCCAGAGCGCGACCAGCGCCGTGGCGTCGCTCCCCGCGCTGATCATCCAGAGAGCGGACCCCGGCCTCTACAACCTGCTGACCAATGGTGTGCTCCAGGCAAGGCTGGATTTCGATCGCTCCAAGTTGACCTGCCGGTCGATGGCCGAACGCATGGCGGACATGGCCGGTGGCCAGTTGGGCTGGAGCCAGATGGCCGAAGGCATGGCGCTGCGTGATGCCGTGTCGAGCACGGATGCGGTGTCAGCCGTCGAGCAGGCCGAGACGCGCCGGGGCAATGACGGTGTGCCGTGGGTCGGCGGCAGTAACGCCGGCGGCGCCGGTCAGCCGTCGATCAAGGTGATGGGCGACGTGACGCGCGCGGGCTACAACCTTGTGAACGGGCGCAACGCGACCGATACGTCGGCCATCGATCCGGCGAGCTGCAACAGCCTGGCCTGCCAGACTTGGGCCTCACCGCAGCAAGCGGTCGAATGGGCCACGCGGGTGCTGGGCGAACAGGAGCAACGTACCTGCGACGCCTGCACAAAGACTGAGACGATTCCCGGCGTGGGCCTGCCCCCCCTCATTCAGGAGGAGTACGACGCCAAGCTGCAAACGCTGCAGGAGTTGATCAGCGGTGCGCGCAACACCACCTTCGAGAACCTTGCCGAGGCAGGCAGCGTGTCGTTGCCGATTACCCGCGGCGTCATCGAGGCGCTGCGCGATGAGCCGGATCAGCACGTGCTGGCGCAACGCCTGGCTTCGGAAGTGGCCCTGGCGTCGGTGCTGGAGAAGGCTCTGCTGCTGCAGCGCACCTTGCTGACCGGGCGCAAGGAGCCGAACGTCGCCGCCAACCAGTTGGCGACCGCCGCCGTCGACCAGGAAAGCGACTCGCTGGATCGGGAGATCTCCAACCTCAAGACCGAACTCGAACTGCGCCGCACGCTTGCCAACAACTCGCCGATGGCGATCATCCAGCGCCATGGAACCAGGGCCGCGGGCTCCCGGGGTATCTACGAAGGTGACCCCGTGCCGGATCGCCTCGACCAGTTGCAGCGGGCCAATCCGGGGAGCACGCCATGAACCTGACCTGGGGGCCGCGCTGGCTGCTCATCCGCAGGGTGGCGAAGGTGCTGCTGTGGGCGATGCTGCTGCTCGCGGCAGCCGTGCTCATCAACATCGTGGGCATCCACTTCCTCGGCAGCGTAGTCGGCTGGGAGCGCTGGCTCGTCGAGACCTCCGGTTTCTTCCTGCTGTGGCGGCTGTGCCTGTACGGGGCGACGGTCTGCGGCTGGGTCTGGATGCGTCGGCGTCTGCTGGCGCGTGAATCCGGCATGGAAGCCAGGCGTCGCCTCCTGCGCGCCGAAGTCGCCGGCGTGGTGGGAATCGTCGCGCTCGAGGCCAGCCTGCTGATGCAGGCGACGTAGCGGGAGGATGGCACATGACGCTGTTCACCACGGACTACCTGGAGTACTACCTGACCCTGCTGAGCTGGGTCATCCACAACGGAATTTGGGCGGTGCTCGTTTCCAGCGGTGTGTTCGCCATACCCTTCGTGGCGATCATCATCCAGGAATGGCTGCGCGCGCGAGCCGAAGGTGCGGACGAAGGAAATAAAGGCGCGCTGTCCTCGCTGCGCATCGAGAACCGTGTCTGGGTGGCGATCGTCGTGGTGATGTTCGCGGGCATCCCCTTCATCGACGTTGACCTCAACACCATCAAGTACGACCAGGCGCGCTCGGCGCAATGCCAGGTGAGCGTGCCCGAACCTGGAGAGACCGGCTGGTCGCAGTCGTTCAGCACGCTCAACAACCAGAGCGCACGCGTGCCGGTGTGGTGGGCGTTCATGCACGCGCTGTCGCGCGCGATCACCGGGGCCTCGGTTGCTGCCATCCCATGTGGAACCGACCTGCGGCAGATCCGTATGGAGATCAATGCCACACGCATCGACGACCCGGTTTTGGCGCAGGAAGTCGCCGATTTCACCCACGACTGCTACGGCCCGGCGCGCGCCAAGTTGTTTATGAACCGTCCGAATCTCGATGAAGCACAGATGCACGACGTCACCTGGATCGGCTCGCGGTTCTACCTCGACAACGCCGGCTACTACGACACCTACCGCGCAAGGGCGCCGCGCGATGGATGGGCCTACGACAGCAACCGGGATGCCGGCCTGGCGCAGGTGCCGAGCGGTGCCGGCTATCCGACCTGCCGCCAGTGGTGGAACGACAGCGGCAACGGCCTGCGCGCACGTCTGCTGGATCAGGTCGATCCCAGCCTGCTCAACCGTCTGGCCGGCTGGGCCGGTTTCCTGAGCCGCACCGAAGTGGATGACTCGGTGATCCGCACCATTGCCTCACCGCGCCAGCAGAAACTCAACCAGGGCAGCGTCTACACGGATTACGGCGGGCAAATCGACAAAACGCTGCCCAACGTCATCAACCGCGCCGCCAGCGATGTCGGGATGGCGGTTGGCGGGCTTGCCTATTTCCCGGCGATGGACGTCGTGCGCCAGGCCCTGCCGATGGTGCTGGCGTTCCTGAAAATGGCGCTGGTGATCTGCATCCCGATCGTCTTGCTGATCGGCACCTACGACCTGAAGACCGTTATCACGCTCACCGTCGTCCAGTTTGCATTGTTCTTCACCGACTTTTGGCTGCAACTGGCTCGATGGATCGACAGCACGATCCTCGATGCACTCTACGGTTGGGGGTTCGGATGGAACCGCCCGCATACCAACTTCGATCCCCTGATCGGATTGAACAACACATTCGGCGACATGCTGCTCAATTTCGTCATGGGAGCCATGTTCCTGGTACTGCCTGGATTCTGGATCGCGTCGCTGGGATGGGTCGGCTTTCGCGCAGGTCAGGCCATTCAAGGTATGACCGAAGGCACGAAGGGAGGTGCGCAGGCTGGCGGTAAAGGCGCCGGAGCCATGTCAGGTGGGAAGCTCAAGTAGAGCCGAACCTCAATCGTCCTTGTAATCGACGTGGGTGTGGTCGTTGTAGAGGTTCGGGTCGTACCCCGGCGTGTTGCGAAGCTCGTCCATATCGGTGAAAGGCCAGGCGTCTTCGTCCGGGGAGTTTGCCGCCGAGGCCCAGGCAGCCGCGGTGACGAACACCAGCAGCAGCGCAAGCCAGAAGGCCGCATAGAGCAGCACCCCCAGCACGGCGAGCTTGACGATCCACACCAGCGCGGTCGCGGCGCCGCTCGGCACGCCGACGGAGGCCAGCCACGCGACCGCCCGCCGTTCGCGACGCACGTAGCCCCGCCAGCCACGGCCGAGCCAGCGGCCGAAGCGTTCTGCGGTACTGCTACGGGGTCTAGTGTTCATGATCGTCACCTGCTTGTCTGCGTTACATGGTTGCTCCAGTGTGCGCCGGTGGCCACCACGGTGCGGCCAGCAATGCGGCATGTCTGCTGCGGGATTTCGGCCATCCGAGGCCATCCATGATTAGATTTATACACCAAATTCAATCATGAGGCTAATTTTCAAGCATTGTTCTGTTTCTGAGTGGTGATTGATTAGATTGTGACGTATATTTAGCCTATGAGTGTAAATACGCGGCATCAAGTAATCAAGCGGCTGCTGACGGAGCTTCCTCGTGGAGCCCCGTTCGACCTCGCCATGCTCGAATCCTACGGCGTGTCGCCCCAACTGGCCGCCCGCTACGCGGAAAGCGGCTGGTTGGTGCGTCTGGCGCATGGCGTCTATGCCTTCCCGAATGACGACTTCGACGTCAGCGGCGCCCTGCGGTTCCTGCAGGAGAGGGTCGCCGGCCTGCATGTGGGGGGCAAGAGCGCCTTGGCACTGCAGGGGGTACGGCACAACCTGGCTTCCCGGGAGACCTTGGTGCTCTGGGGTGACGCCCGCTTTGCGCTGCCAGCCTGGTTCACCCAGCGGTTCCCGGCGCGGTACGTCAACGCCAAGCTGTTCGACTGGCCCGACGATACGCTCCCCGGCAAGACCCTGCACACGCCGCCGGGGCAGGCAGCAGGCCTGCGGGTGGCGGTGCCGGAGCGCGCGGTTCTGGAGTTGCTCTACGAGACCGGCCCGCGGGAAAGCCTCGAAGAGGCCCGTAATCTGTTCGACGGCCTGCGATCGCCACGCAAGGATGTACTCGGACGCCTGCTGGCCTGCTGTACCAGCGTCAAGGCCGTGCGCCTGTTCCTGACCTGGGCTCGGGAAACTGGCGTCGTCGACGTCGATGCGCTGCTGGAGCAGTACCCGGTACGTACCGGCAGCAACAAGCGCTGGATGAGCCGCCTCGATGACGGCACCTTGCTGAGCCTGAACCCGCATGGATAAACACTACGCCGACACCGTTCGCCTGTTGCTGAACATCGCTCCCGACGTGTTCGACAACGACATCTTCGCCATGAAGGGCGGCACCGCCATCAACCTGTTCCTGCGGGACATGCCCCGCCTGTCCGTGGACATCGACGTGGTCTACCTGCCTTGGCAGACGCCGCGAGACGAGGCCTTGCAGGCCATCAACCAGGAGCTGGCCGCCATCGCGCAGCGCGTCGAACCCCTCGGCGTGCAGACACGCCTGATCCGCAGCAAGGATCTCGGGGATACCAAGCTGATCGCGGAGAACGAGAGCAGCCAGGTGAAGGTCGAGGTCAATGTGGTGTTTCGCGGCACCGTGCTACCCGCCACACGCAGTCCGCTGAGCGCTCGCACCAGCGATCTGTTCGGCGTCGAGTTCGATGTGCCGACCCTGGTTCCGGACGAGCTTTATGCCAGCAAGCTGGTCGCCGCCCTGGATCGCCAGCACCCTCGGGATCTGTTCGACGTCTGGCAGTTGTTCGAGAGCGGTGGCCTGACCGATGCGATGGTCGAGTGTTTCGTGGTCTATCTGGCGGGACACAACCGACCGACCCACGAAGTGCTGTTCGGCAACGACAAGGACATCACCGGCGAGTATGAGCGCGCCTTCGTCGGCATGACCGAGGTGGCTTGTCCGCTGGACGTCCTGCTCGATACCCGTGCCCGGCTCCGCCATGAGCTACCGAGACGACTCAGCGATGCCCACCGGCAGTTCCTGAGCGGGCTGACCCGCGCGCAACCCGACTGGTCACTGCTGCAATGCCCGCATGCCGACCAGTTGCCCGCACTGCGCTGGAAGTTCGCCAACCTGAGCACATTCCAGAAGCGCCGCCCGAAAGACTTCATCGCGCAGGCCGATGCTCTTGACGCCGGCCTGGCCGTAACCGCCTCCGGCGGCTGAGCCACCTCACCTGGCTCCACCTGGAAAAGGGGACTGCCCCAACATCCGTTTCTTTGTCGTCTGGCACCTGGTTACCGCCTATATGTAAAGGCTTTGAACAAGGGTCAAGGGCGGAAAGGGCAAGGGAATGGGGCGCAAGGGGAAAGGCCCTATCTGGAAAAGGAAAAGGCCCTGTCCCGCTCTCATTTCAGGTCACGGCGATGCTCGCTCTGTTCCAACGAAAACGGCCGCCATTGCCGGAGCCGGCACCGGCGACACCACCGAAAGGGCTGACGCGGCCGGAATCGGCCGCGTCCTTGCTGGCGACGCCGCGTCGGCGAAAGCTGATGGAGCACATCTGGCAGCGCACCTCGCTTTCGCGCAAGCAGTTCACCTCCCTGTACCGTGTGCCACTGGAGCGCTATGCCGAACTGGTGCAGATGTTCCCGGCGTCGGAAAGCCACCACCATGCTTACCTCGGCGGCATGCTCGACCATGGGCTGGAGATCGTCGCCTTCGCGCTCAAGCTGCGGCAATCGCATCTGCTGCCGGCTGGCGCAACACCGGAAGACCAGGCCGCCCAGGCCGAGGCCTGGACGGCGGCCACGGCCTATGCTGCGTTACTCCACGACATCGGCAAGATCGCGGTAGATCTCCACGTCGAGTACGAGGACGGCCGCGTCTGGCACCCCTGGCACGGGCCGCTGCTGCACCCCTATCGCTTCCGCTACAGGGACGACCGAGAGTATCGCCTGCATGGCGCAGCCACCGGCTTGCTCTACCATCAGTTACTCGATGCCGGCATCCTCGACTGGCTCAGCAGCTACCCAGCGCTATGGGCACCGCTGCTCTATGTGCTGGCCGGTCAGTATGAGCATGCGGGCGTGCTGGGCGAGCTCGTCGTTCAGGCGGATCGTGCATCCGTGGCTCAGGAGCTGGGGGGCGATCCCAGCCGCGCCATGGCCGCGCCCAAGCATGCCCTGCAGCGCAAGCTCATCGATGGACTTCGGTATTTGCTGAAGGAGGAGTTGAAGCTGAACCAGCCCCAGGCATCGGACGGCTGGCTGACACAGGATGCCTTGTGGCTGGTGAGCAAGACCGTCTCGGACAAGCTGCGCGCACATCTACTGTCACAAGGCATCGATGGCATCCCCTCGAACAACACGGCCGTCTTCAACGTGTTGCAGGATCACGGCATGCTGCAGCCGGCCCCGGACGGCAAGGCCATTTGGCGTGCCACGGTCAACAGCGAGGCTGGCTGGTCGCACAGTTTTACGCTGCTACGGATGTCACCAGCATTGATCTGGCAGCCGGATGAGCGTCCCGCTCCCTTCGCCGGAACGGTGACGGTGGAAGCGACTTCTGAAACGGGAACCGCCGAACAGCCCGCAGGCAGTTCGGATGAAGCCACCGGCAGCATCGAAACCTGTGCCGACAACATGGCTCTTGCTGCCGGACAGTCGCCTCCCACACCTGCGTCAGCCAACACGACTTTGCCCCAGCCGGAAGGGGAACCTCCTGCGGACGCGGTGGACGATCTGTTGTCCCTGTTCGGACAACCCGCTCAGGAGACCGGCGTAGAGCCCGAGCCCGCTGCTCAGCGCAACAGTGGCCCGCCGACAACTTCTGCCGAGCTGCCCACGAATACCGAAATCAGGCCACCAAAGAACTTGCCTGAAGCTCCTGACTGCGCGGTGCCATCCGGCGAGCACTTCATCGTCTGGCTCCGCCAAGGCATCCAGTCCCGTCGCCTCATCATCAACGATGCGAAAGCACTCGTGCATACCGTGGCGGATACGGTTTATCTGGTCAGCCCTGGCCTGTTTCAGCGCTACGCCCAGGAGCATCCCAGCATCTCGGCGCTCGCCAAGCAGGACAAGGTGCAGGACTGGCAATGGATACAGAAGCGCTTTGAAAAACTCGGACTTCACAGGAAACAGCCGTCGGGTTTGAATATCTGGACATGCGAAGTCATGGGGCCGCGAAAATCCCGTCGATTGCATGGCTACTTGCTCGAAGATCCGTCGCACATATTTGATACCGTTCCCCCGAACAATCCATACCTGTCGCTCAAATAGCAGCCTTCCGAGGAAGAGCCAGAGAGGTAGTTGAAGATGCTGATCGCCTGAGGTTTCTTCTCGTGATGTCAACGACGGGGGGGGGGGCGAAAGCGCGGAGCGTTCTCGGCTGAAGAATGATCCACGGTCGTTCCGGCGTGTCCGCAACAGCGCTTACAGGGTCCGACCGGAGTCCGAGCCGGCGGCTCCGCCCGTGACCACGGTCGTCCTTCAGCGGCTCACTGAAGGCCAAGCGCCTTCATCAACCCCGGTTTCTGGCTCGCGAAGGTGCCATAGAAGACCTCGTTGCCGATGATCGTGATCGGGGCCACGCGCACGCCGGTTCGTGACTTGGCCTCCGCGGAAATCTTCGGGTCGGTCAGGTCGCGCTCTTCAAACGCGATGCCCTGCTGGGACAACCACTCCTTTAGCGCCCGGCAGTCCGGGCAAGTTGGAGTGCTATAGATGAGGATGCGCGGGGTGTTGGCTTGGTTCATGGTCGTGCCTTCACTTGCCCCGAGCGACAAGCCAACTCTTCATCATGGCGATCTCGCCTTCCTGCGCGGAGATGACCTCCTGAGCCAACTTGCGGACCTCCGGATCCTTGCCGTACTGCAACACCACCTTGGCCATGTCGATCGCGCCCTGGTGGTGCGGGATCATGCCGCGCATGAAGTCCACATCGGCATCGCCGCTGAAATCAATCATCATGTCCGCGTGCATGCGGTCGTTGCCGGCACGGTAGGCGGCCGTCGAGGCATCGCCCGAGCTGCCGGCCGCCGCCTGCTGGCCGTTTTCGCCCAGCCACTTGTTCATCATGGCGATCTCGCCTTCCTGCACGGTGATGACCTCCTGGGCCAGCTTGTGAACCTCCGGGTCCTTGCCGTACTGCAGCGCCACCTTGGCCATGTCGATCGCGCCCTGGTGGTGCGGGATCATGCCACGCATGAAATCGACGTCGGCGTTGCCAGTGAACTGCGCTCCCATCCCGGCGTGCATCTGGTCGTTCACGGCGCGATACGCGGTCGTGGAAGGACTGTCATTGGCCGAGGCGCTGGAGGGCATCGCGTGCCCTTGGTGACCTCCGCCCGCACTGGCCTGCATCGCTTCACCCGACGGGACGACCACCTTCTTCTGGACGGCCATCAGGCCGACGGCGACCACGACGGCGCCCGCAATGAACAACAGGCTGAACTTGTTGACTCTCATGAAAAGCTCCTTGAATGAGGTTGATGGAGTCACTGTAGGGCTTCCCATTGTTGGAAGGTCAAGCCCCTCATTTCGCCGTTGATGCCGATGAAGACCCTCGGCGCAAGATCCAGTCCTTCACTTCCACCGCCTACGACGACGCGCTGTCGAAGCTGCAGCGGTGGAAGCAGGTGATCTAGCGCCTGAGGCGGCCGCTAGACGGAACGCCTCTCGCATCGGCCCGATCAGCCCGGACTTGGTCGCACCGGCTCTCGCGCGGCCTGCCACAGCAGCGGCACCAAGATCAACGCCAGGGCCGGGAAGATCATCCAGTTGACCGCCTGCCAGCCCGAGCTGTGCAGGATCGAGCCCGCGAGGAACGACACGGCGGCTGTGGCAGCGAAAACGAAGAAGTCGTTCATGCCCTGCGCCTTGCTGCGCTCGGCCGGAGTGTGGCAGTCGGTGACCATCGCCGTCGCGCCGATGAAACTGAAATTCCAGCCGATGCCCAGCAGCGCCAGCGAGCCCCAGAAGTGGGGCAGGCCGAGCCCGCCCAGGGCCACCACCCCGGAGGCGGCGAGCAGTACCATGCCGACGGCGGTCACGCGCTCCTTGCCGTAGCGCACCATCAGTCGTCCGGTGAAGAAGCTCGGCCCGAACATCGCCAGCAGGTGCCACTGGATGCCCAGGGCGGCGTTGTCCACCGAATGTCCATGGTTGACCATCGCTACAGGTGCGGCCGTCATCACGAACGCCATCACCCCATAGGACACCACGCCCGCAGCCACCGCCAGCAGATAGCGCGGCATCGCCAAGAGCTGCAGCACCGTCCGACCGCTATCGGCGACTGCTTCGGCCTGGGTCTGGCGCGGCGTGCGCAACATCAGCAGGATCGGCAAGGCGATCAGCGGCAGCAGCGCCTGGCTGAGGAAGCTGCCGACGTAGGGCGTGCCCGCTACCGCGTCGCGTGTGAAGATCACCAACTGCGGCCCGATGATGGCGCCCGCGAGGCCGCCCACCATGACCCAGGAAATGGCCTTGGCCTTGAGCGTGTCCTCGGCGGTGTCGGCGGCTGCGAAGCGGTAGCTCTGCACATACGCGCCGTAGAAGCCGGCCAGGAAGGTGCCGGCGCAGAAGATCCAGAACGAAGCCAGCATGATGCCCAGCGCGGCGATCAGGCCCGAGGCTACGCCGAAGCCGACCCCGACCACGTACCCGTTACGGCGGCCATGGCGTCGCATGATGAACGCTGCGGGCAAGGTGCCGATGGCAAGACCCAGGCCAAACAGGCTCACGGGCAACGTGATCCAGGCCGAATCGTTGGCAAGCTGCTGGCCGACCAGCCCACCCAGCGACATCACGATGGGCGCGCTGGCGCCGCCGAGCGCCTGCGCGGCGGTGAGAACGCCGATGTTTCGGCGTGTGATGCTCTGGTCGGTCATGGCGTCTTTCTTATTCGTTTTCTGGCCGGAAATATTACACACATGAATATATATTCAGTTATACGACCATGCGATGCTCACGAGCCATCGAGAGCCGGTCCATCCTCGGAAGCCGCACCGTGCAAGGCCAATCCGAGCAGGTGCTCTTTCACCTGGATCAGTTGCTCCATGCGTTCCTCGACACAGGCGAGATGGCCTTGGACAGCCTGCCTTAGCAGTTCGGGTTCCAGGAACCCCTCATGTGCCCAACCCAGCAGACGGCGCACGTCATCCAAGCCGATGCCCGACGCACGGTAGTTGCGAATCAGGTGAAGCCGTTCGACATGCGCCGGGCCATAGCGCCGATAGTTGTTGCGTGACCGCTCCGGGGCTTGCAACAGGCCCTCCCGCTCGTAGAACCGAATGTTCTCCGGGGGGGTGCCCGTCAAGCGCGCAAGTTCGCCGATCCTCATCCCGGCGACTTGGTGGACTGCTTAACGCCGATACCCGACTGCACCGAGTGCTCAGTCCAGCCGCCGCCCAGCGCCTTGTAGAGGTTGATGAGGTTATTCAGCCGCGCCAGACGCGTGCGCACCAAAGTCTGCTGCGTGCCGTACAGCGTGCGCTGCGCGTCGAGCAAGGTGAGATTGTCATCCATGCCTTCCTTGAAGCGCTGTTCGGCCAATTCGTAGGCGCTCTGGCTGGCTGCCACCAATAGCTGCTCCGAGCGGATCTGATCATCGAGCGTGCGCTTGCCCGCCAGCCCATCGGCGACCTCGCTGAAGGCCACCTGGATGGCCTTTTCGTAGTTGGTGATCTCGATGCGCTTTTGCACCTGCGCCACGTCCAGATTGGCGCGCAACGCGCCGCCGCGGAAGATGGGCAGCGTGATCTGCGGCAGGAAGCTCCAGGCCCGCGAGCCCGAATCGAACAGGCCATCGAGCGAAGCGCTGGCCGTGCCTGCCGAACCCGTGAGGCTAATTGTCGGAAAGAAAGCGGCTCGCGCCGCGCCGATATTGGCGTTGGCACCAAGCAGCATCTGCTCGACGGCGCGGATATCCGGTCGGCGCACGAGCAACTCCGAAGGCAGTCCGCTCGGCAGGCTGGTTGGCACGATGCCATCAGGCAGCGTTGTGGCCGCATCCAGTTGCTGCGACAGTTCCGCCGTCAGCGGTTGGCCTAACAGCAATACCAGGGCATTGCGGTCGCTGGCTGCCTGTCGGGTATAAACCGCATGGTTGGCCTCGGCGGTACGCAGTGAAATCTCCGCGAGGCGCAGGTCGAGTTGCGTGGCGCTGCCTGCTTCCACCAATTGAGCCGTCAGTTCGTATGAGCGCTTCTGTGTGGCCAGGGTATCGCTGGTCAGAGTCAGTAGCGCCTGATCCGCGCGCAACGTGAGATAGGCGATGGCTACCTCGGATACCAGGCTCATCTGTGCGGCGACGCGGGTTTCATCGAGAGCCAGATAGGATGCCAAGGCTCGGTCGCTGAGGTTGCGGATGCGGCCCCATAGATCCAGTTCCCACGCTGTCGCCACCCCGGCCACGTCGTAGCGGCGGTTGATTTGGGTGGTTCCTGTGGGACTGATGTCAGCGGGCAGCCGTTCGGCCACACTGCCGCCGGCGGCGTCCAGGCTTGGCAGTAGATCGGCGCGCTGTATGCGATACATTGCGCGCGCCGCCTCCACGTTCAGGGCGGCCTTTTGCAGATCCCTGTTGCTCTCCAGCGAGAGCGCTATCAGCTGCTGCAACAGCGGGTCACGAAAGAAGTCGCGCCAGCCGATATCTGCCGCGAGCACCTGATCGGCGTCGGCTGGCGTGGCCTGTTCGTAGGCTGATCCCGTGGGATAGCTGGCAGCGATCGGCGCCTGGGGACGTTCGTACCTGGGCGACAGGGAGCAGCCTGCTAGGGCTACGGCCAGTGCAATGAGCGACAGTTTCTTCAATGCGCCTGGGACTTCAATAGATGTTTTCATAGTGTTCTCCAGACTTTCACGCATGCGTCTCGATCGCTGCTTGTTGCCCCTTGCGCTTCTCTTTGCGCAAAACGAGCTTGCGCACGACGACATAGAACACTGGCGTCAGCACCAAGCCAAATAGCGTCACCCCCAGCATGCCGGCGAACACGGCGACGCCCATGGCGTGACGCATTTCCGCACCGGCACCGGAGGCCAGCACCAGGGGAACCACGCCGGCGATAAAGGCGAGCGATGTCATCAGGATCGGACGCAGACGCAGGCGTGCAGCTTCGAGCACAGCCGCCAGCGGATCGACGCCGTCATCCTCCTTGGAGCGGGCGAACTCGACGATTAGGATGGCGTTCTTGGCGGCCAGCCCCACCAGCACCACGAATCCGATTTGCGTGAAGATGTTGTTGTCCCCCCCCGAGAGCCACACGCCCACGATGGCGGACAGCAATGCCATCGGTGCGATCAGCAGCACCGCGAACGGCAGCGACCAACTGTTGTACTGCGCAGCCAGGGCCAGGAAGGCCAGCAGCACAGCCAGCGGGAAGACGTACATTGCCGTGTTGCCCGCCGCCTTTTCCTGGTAGGTCAGGTCGGTCCATTCATAGGTCATGCCTGGCGGCAGCGTGTCGCGCACGATCTGCTCGATGGCGTCGGAGGCCTGACCCGATGAGTAGCCGGGTGCCGGGCCGCCGCTGATGTCAGCCGATGGAAAGCTGTTGTAGTGCATCACCCGATCCGGGCCAGAGTCGCGCTTGATCTGGATCAGAGTGCTCAACGGAATCATCTCCCCCGCTGCATTGCGCACCTGGAGCTGACCGATATCCTCTGCTTGCATACGAAACGGTGCATCGGCCTGCGCCATGACACGATAGGAACGCCCAAAGCGGTTGAAGTCGTTCACGTAAAGGGAGCCGAGGTTCACCTGTAGCGTCTCGAAGATGTCGGTGAGCGCTACGCCCTGTGTCTTGGCCTTCACACGGTCGATGTCTACCTGCAACTGAGGCGCATTGGTCTGAAAGCTGGCCAGCATATGGGCCAGCTCCGGCGTCTGCATCGCTTTGCCCATGATTTCGCCCTGAACTTGTGCCAGCATGTCGGAGCCCAGGTTGGCGCGATCCTGAATTTGCAGCTTGAAACCACCCATTGCCCCCAGGCCTGGTACGGGAGGAGGTGGGAAAACGCCCACGAAACCGTCTGGAATCTGGCTGAATTGACCCATCAGCCGACCCTGAACGGCGTACACCGACATGGACGAATCTTGGCGCTCCTCGAAAGGCTTGAGCATGACAAACATCAGCGCCGAGTTTGGTACGCTGACGGGGCCGTTCACCGACAAGCCAGGAAAGGCCACCACGGTCTCTACGCCAGGATCATCCATGGCAATCCGCGACATTTCCTTGACCACGGCCTCGGTACGATCCAGCGAGGCACCGGTGGGCAATTGGGCAATGCCGACAAGGTAGTATTTATCCTGTGCGGGAACAAAGCCGTTGGGAACTTGCGTGAATCCCACCCAAGTCAGGCCCACCAAGCCGACATAGAGCAGCAGGACAATGCCGCTAAAGCGTATGCTGCGTCGCACCATTCCAGTGTAGGCATCCGAGGATCTGTCGAAAAAGCGATTGAAGCCTCGGAACAGCCAGCCGAACATGCCGTCGATGACACGAGTCAGCCAGTCGCGGCGTGTTTTGTCATCATGAGGTTTGAGCAGCACGGCGGACAGCGCTGGCGACAACGTCAAAGCGTTGACCGTTGACAGGATGGACGAGATAGCAATCGTCAGCGCGAACTGCCGGTAGAACTCGCCTTGGAGTCCAGACAGGAAGACAGAGGGGATGAAGACCGCCGCCAGTACCGCAGTGGTGGCCAGGATCGGACTGGTCACTTCGTCCATTGCTGCGTGTGCTGCTGCCCTGGGTGATTTGCCCATGCGGATGTGCCGTTCGACGTTCTCCACGACAACGATGGCATCATCCACGACGATGCCTATTGACAGCACCAGGCCGAACAACGAGAGGGTGTTCAGCGAGAAGCCGAACAGGTGCATGAGCGCGAATGTTCCCACAATGGAGACTGGCACAGCCACCAGCGGAACGATCGATGCACGCCAGGTTTGCAGGAACAATACGACCACGAGTACCACCAGCAGGGTGGCCTCAAGCAGCGTCATCGTCACGGACTTGAGTGAGGCGCGCACGAAGACGGTGGGATCGTAAGCAATGCGGTACTCCAGCCCTTGTGGAAAGTCCGCTTGCAAGCGCTCCATGGTGGCACGCACCGCGTCGGAAGTGTCCAGGGCGTTGGCACCGGGGCTTGTTAGAATTTGCAGGCCCACCGCGTTGTCGCCGTCGAGCAGGCCACGCATAGCATAGTTGTCAGCGCCCATCTGCAGTCGTGCTACGTCACGCAGCTTTGTCACCGCGCCTTGCTCACTGACATTGACAACGATGTCGCCGAATTGCTCTTCGGTGGTCAAGCGCCCCATCGCACTGACGCTGACCTGAAAGGCCGACGACGCATCGGGCTGCTGGCCCACTGAGCCGGCGACCACCTCCACGTTCTGCTCGCGGATGGCCGCGACCACATCGCCTGCCGTCAAGCCGCGTGAGGCTACTTTGGTCGGATCGAGCCAGACGCGCATGGCATATTCGCCCTCACCGCCGATGATTACGTTGGCAACCCCGGACAGTCGTGCGAGTTCGTCGCGCACATGCAGCATTGAGTAGTTGGAGACATAGAGCGGATCGTACTGATTGCCGGGCGAGAGCATATGCACGACCATCAGAATATCTGGCGACGTTTTTTCGGTGACTACACCGATGCGCTGCACCTCCTCGGGAAGGCGCGGCAGTGCTCGTGATACGCGGTTCTGTACCTGAATCTGGGCAAAGTCGGGGTCGATACCTTGCTGGAACGAAATGGTCAGCACCATTTGGCCGTCAGTCGCGGTCTGAGAGGCCATGTAGATCATGCCTTCGACGCCATTGACGGCCTGCTCCAGAGGCGCGGCCACCGTATCAGCGATCACCTGCGGATTTGCACCCGGGTAGCTGGCAGTTACTTGTACTGTGGGTGGGGTAACCGAGGGGTACTCGCTCAAGGGGAGTTGGAACACTGCCATCGCACCGGCAATCAGCATTAGCACCGAGAGCACAACGGCGAAGATTGGCCGGTTGATGAAGAAATGAGGGAATTTCATGAGCGGGACTCCTCCTCACCAGGACGGGTATCAGCCGCCGGACTGTCAGAGTGTTCCGTATCAGCCGCTGCGTCGCTTGAGTCGGCAGCGCCAGTGGACTGCTGCATCGGCACGACATTCGGCGTGATGGGCATGCCGGGGCGCACCAGCCCCTTGAGGACGATCTGTTCACCTTCATTCAGTCCGCCCTCGACGACACGCAGCCCGTCGCGTATCGGCCCGAGTTGGATAGGCCGGTATTGCGCCGTGCTTTCAGCATCGACCACCAGTACATAGTTGCGGTCCTGGTCACTGCCGACGGCCTGATCGTCAATCAGAATGGTCTGGCGCTCAGTGCCAGTAGCAAGTCTGGCTCGCGCAAACATGCCGGGCGTCAGATAACCGTCTGGATTGGGCATGACAGCCCTGGCGCGGACAGTGCCCGTGCCCCGATCAACCTGGTTACCGACAAAATCTAGCGTGCCCTGGAACGGAAAATTGTTGTCCTTGCCCAGGCCGACCTGGACGAGCAAGGCGCTGTTTTCTGGCCTGGAGGCGTCAGGGCGTGCATTGCCTATATGGTTGAGATAGGTGCCTTCGTCAATGTCGAAATAAACGTACATCGGATCGACCGAAACAATGGTCGTGAGCAGCGTTGCCGCGCCCGCGCCACCACCGCTGACCAGATTGCCCTCGGTCACCAGCATGCGATCCACCCGGCCTGCGATCGGTGCGGTCACCCGTGCATAGGACAGGTCGAGCCGGGCGGCAGCCACGCGGCTTTTGCCGCTTGAACCTGCGCCTGTCGTGCATTGCGTGCGGAGACAGCATCGTCATAGGTCTTGCGCGATACCGCACCGGTGGATACCAGCCGCTCGGCACGCTCGAAATCGCTTTGCGCCTGAGCGGTCAGCACTTCGGCCTGGTGCAGTTGTGCCTGAGCGGTGTCGAGAGCGACCTGGAAGGGGCGCGGATCAATCTGAAACAGCAACTGGCCCTTGCTGACCAGACTGCCTTCAGGGACGCTGACCGCGTCGATGGCGCCCCCGACGCGCGAACGTAGCTCCACCGTTTCAGGTGCGGCGAGGTAGCCCGTGAACTCGACCGTCGGTGTCATGGTGCGCACGATTACCTCGGCCACCGGCACCCGAGGCGCCATTGCGCCGGGAGGCCCGCCTGCAGCCGGCCCTTCATTGTTGGATGCGTTGCGGCTGACAACGGCAATGCCCACGCCAGCGACGATTGCCACCGCCAGCAGAACTACTCCAATTTTCTTTTTCATGATGAAAATGACCCTTGCTGTGTGCTCCGCCTCAAGACCACTGTGCGGCGTTGGTGAGGACTCTAGAGGTTTCAATAGTTGGAAGGTCAAGCTCCCGCGAGGAAAAAACTTCCCGGCTTCCCTGACCTCCGCCGTTGACCTTGTGATGGCGAAAGCCGGAGGCATCGAATCTCAACGTCACGAGAATCGGCACCTCCGGCGCACCTGCGGCACACTGGCTTAGCAATGCAGACCTATGTCCAGCCGCTGCCGTCAGTGCGCAGCCTGGGGCTGAGGCGAGCGCGTCGGATGGCCGGTGTCGCGGTCGTCGTCCACACTTTGGGCACCCTTGAACCTCAGCAGGCGCAGCGCATTGAGCGTGACCAGCGCTGTAGCGCCGGTATCGGCCAGAACCGCGACCCACAGGCCCGTCATGCCGAACACGGTGGTGACCAGAAACAAGCCCTTGAGGCCAAGTGCAAACACCACGTTTTGATGGATGTTCGCCATGGTGGCGCGTGACAGTGCTACCAAGTGCGCCACGTCCGTCACGCGGCTCTTGAGCAGCGCCGCATCTGCGGTTTCCAAGGCCACGTCCGTACCGCCACCCATGGCGATACCCACGTCGGCAGTCGCCAGAGCCGGCGCGTCATTGATGCCGTCGCCGACCATGGCCACCTTGGCATCACGCTTCATGTTGTTGACCAGATCCAGCTTGTCCTGCGGCAACAGTTCGGCCTTCCAGTCGATTCCCAAGCTGTCGGCAATGGCTTGTGCGGTACGCTGGTTGTCGCCCGTGAGCATCACGGAGCGAACGCCCATGGCCTTGAGCTGAGCGACACCTTCGCTTGCATCGCGGCGCGGCTCATCGCGCAACGCAAGCAGTCCCAGAGTCTCCTTGCTACGCTCGTCGAACAGAACCGCAACAGTCTTGCCGCTGTTCTCCAGCGCTTCGATTTCCTTACGCTGCTGGGCCGACAGCGTAGCTACCTGACCCGCGTGAGATGGGGAACCCACTGCCAGCATTTTGCCGCCCACAGTGGCTCGCACCGCTTTGCCGGCAATCGCCGATGCCTCCGATGCTTTGGGAATGGCCGTATCCGTGCTTTCTGCATGGACGACGATAGCCTTGGCCAGTGGGTGGTTCGACCCGGACTCGACGGCGGCGGCCAGCGCCAGCACCTGCTTTTGTCTGAGCTGACCAAAAGGAACTACCTCGGTCACGCGCGGCTTGCCCTCGGTCAGCGTGCCGGTTTTGTCGAAGGCGATGGAGCGGACACGGCCAATGGTTTCCAGCGCGTTGCCGCCTTTGATCAGCAGCCCTCGACGCGTCGCAACCGCAAGACCCGAGGCAATCGCCGCCGGAGTGGAGAGCACCAGTGCGCAGGGGCAGGCAATCAACAGAAGAGCCAGGCCACGGTACAGCCAGGTACTCCAGTCCCCCCCCATGGCCAACGGCGGCACCACCACGATCAGCGCGGCGATGGCCATTACGGCCGGGGTGTAGTAGCGGCTGAACTTCTCGATGAAGCGGGCCGTGGGCGCCTTGGAGGATTGCGCCTGTTCAACCAGTTGGATGATGCGCGAGATGGTGTTGTCCGACGCGGCCTTTTCCACCCGGACTTCCAGCACACCGTCGACGTTGATCGAGCCGGCGAAAACAGTGTTGCCAGCAGCCTTTTGACGCGGCACGGATTCTCCCGTGATCGGCGACTCATCGAGGCTGGATTCGCCACGCAGGATCTCTCCATCGGCAGGTACTCGGTCGCCTGGCCTGACCAATACAGTGTCATTGACCTTCAGCGAGGCAGCCGGGACGGTACGCTGACCTCCATTGGGATCGAGCAGCACCGCTGTCTTGGGAACCAGTGATGCCAGTGCCTTGATGCCAGCTCTGGCACGACCGGCGGCTACGCTTTCCAACAGCTCACCGACCGAGAACAGGAAGACCACTGCTGCTGCCTCTTCAGCCTCACCGATGAACAGCGCACCAATCGCAGCGACTGACATCAGGGTTTCAATGGAGAAAGGCGAACCGGATCTCGCCAGCGCGAACGCTTTGCGCGCAAATGGCGTGACACCCGCAATCACGGCAGCAGCGAATATCCATTCGCCGTAGAGCGGCAGCAGCAGGGTCATGGCATAGGCCGAAGCCATCAGCACACCCAATCCGATCACATGCTTGCCTTTTTTCGTCTGCCACCAGCGGCGGTTCTGAATGCTAGTGGCCGGGACAGAGACTGCGCCGGTATCAGAGCCGTCATGGCGGCGTACATCGGAGACTCCGAAACCCAGGCTCTTGATAGTCTTCTCGATGTCGCCGAGCTGCGTGGGAACGCCGGATGCGAGCGTCAGCTCCAGTGTCTCGGCGGTGAAGTTGATGCGTGCGTCGGACACGCCGACCATGCGCGCGAGGGCCGTTTCAATCTTGCCGACGCAACTGGCACAGTCCATGCCTTCGACGCGCATGGAGACGTTGGGTGGCGTGCTGGGTGCAGTACGGATGGCAGGAGCAGCCGCCGCGTGGTCATGCCCGCTGCAGGCTCCGTGCTCGTGGCCGTGGCCATGCTTGTGATCGTGTCCGTGGTCATCACCGCATGCCTTTCCGTGTGCATGATTGTGCCCGTGGTCGTGAGCATGCCCATGGTCATGGTGACCGCCGCAGCCGGCATGGCCATGCGCGTGGGCCGCCTGGCGCGGTACGGGCACCGGGGACACTTCGGACGTGGGCAGTTCCTGCACGTCGAAGCCCAGGGATCGGATTTTCTTGGCGATATCCCGCGTAGTCGCACGGCTGTGCGGTTCACGCCTCAAGATGAGCGTCTCGCTCGCAAAATTGACCTGCACGTCCGACAGGCCGTCGAGGCGGCCAAGGGCCGTCTCGATCTTGCCGACGCAGCTCGCGCAGTCCATCCCTTCAACGCGAAAGCCGAGGTGTTCCCCAGCTTCTTCGCTACGGTCTATTTTTTCCAAAGACATATCGATCTCCAATTTCTCCGAATACCTCACACGGTGGAATGCGCCGCAGACCGATCTGACCGCCTTATCAATAACAAACACATGGACATACGTTCATATGTTTGTTATGAAAAAAAGACATGTTCGTCCTTTTGGCTGCGATCCCCGATGGTTATGGTGTGCGGCGCACGTTCTCTCAGTTCTGGCGCTGTTGCAGGTAGTTCTGGAAGGCGACACGGTATGCAGGGCTGGATGTGTCGGGGGTTTGATCCCCAGCCCAGAACCGATCCAGCCCGGCGCGTTTCCATGCAGCCAGATCGGCTTGAACCTCGGCTCGCGTCAGCCCCACCTCCTGCTGATACTGCTCGCCGTCGCGCAGGTGACGATAGGTGTCGTATGTCGCGCGGTATTGCGAGCTGAACGTGTCGGTGCCGCCGTCGCCGCGTTCGAGTTTGTCTAAGCCGGCACGCTTCCACAGCGCCAGGTCGGCACGCACCTGATCTCTCGTCAAAGCGGTGGACTCACGGTAGTCGGCTCCCAGACGAAGTTGCAGGTAGTTTTTGTAAGCTTGGCGGTATTCCGAGCTGAAAGTGTCAGGCCCGGCGTCTCCCCCGGAAAGCTTATCCAGTCCGGCCTGCTTCCACGCCGCCAGGTCAGCGTTGACTTCCGCGCGCGAAACACCTGCGTCGAAGGGTTGGGCGCCTGCACCAGCCGCAACGAAGGCGGAAAGCAGAACTGCGACGTGAAATTTTTTGGACATCATCAATACTCCTTGACGTTACAAACAATGGCGTGGTGCTCACGCCTCCTTCAGTTGATTCATAGTCGAATAATAACACACATGAAGATATGTTCAATTGTTTATTTGAAGGTACGGATAGGCCTTTTCTGTTCCGGGGCAAGACCTCTGGTTTCAGGCAAAGCGACGAAGGGCTCTGGCCTCCACTCTGATATTGACCACCCAAAAAAAACGGCACGCCCCTTGCCAGAGCGTGCCGCACACATTTGCACACTCAGTCAATCGTCGGATCTATCCTCGGAAATGTGGGAAGCCATGTCCTGAAGCACCTGGCTGACGTGCTGATCCGCGATACCGTAAAAGATGTGCTTTGACTGGCGTTCGCCGCGCACGAGACGCGCGCCACGCAACAGCCGGAGGTGGTGGCTGACCAAGGACTGCGACAGATCGAGCGAGTCGGCGATATCTCCCACAGCGACCGATCCGCGCATGCAATGGAGCAAAATCTTCAACCGCGATTGGTCGCCCAGCAGACGGAAGGTTTCGGCCAGAACAGCGACGTCACTTTGCGACAGTGCAAGAACATCAGTAGCCGCGCCGTGGCTGGAGGTCGAACATTGCGCAATATCGGAGCTGATGGTTTTGCGGAACGTCATGGCTTCAAACCCTCAAGTGAACTGCGAGCCGGCTTGCACGGCCTCAATGCTTGTGACCAGAAGCGGAGTGGTCATGGTTGTGCCCACTGTGGTCATGGCCGCTGTGGGCATGACGGTCCGTCCTGGGTTGCAGGCTGCAGACGTTCTCGTCGGCTTCCGAGTTCCAGTCGATCCCGACCGTGGCGTGTTCGATGCTGAATTGCTCTCGAAGCACCGCCTCGACGCGCTTGACCACGGCTCGCGCTTCCTCGTCCACATTGGGTCGCACGTGTAGCGTGGCCATGGTGCGACCGGAGGTGAGTTGCCACACGTGAACATGGCTGACAGCCGCTAGGCCGGGAACGGCGCTCATCAGGCCTTGTTCCACCTTCTCCGGCGAAGCGTCCTCCGGCGCGCCCTCCAGCAGGATATGGATAGACTTGGCCAGGAGCTTCCAGGCGCTGCGCAGGATCAGCGCCGCCACCAGAACCGACAGGATGGGATCAATGGGCGTCCACCCCGTGAGATAGATGATGACCGCAGCGAGGATTGCTCCCACCGAGCCCAACAGGTCGCCTATCACATGCAGGATGGCACCTTTCACGTTGACGTGCTCGGTATCGCCGCGTGTCATGATCCACAGCACGAGCAGGTTTATCAGCAATCCCAACACGGCGACGATCATCATGGGGCCAGCCAGGATCACCGGCGGCGCTTGCAGCCGCCCCCATGCTTCATAGACGATCCAGGCGACGATGGCGAAGAGCGTGACGGCGTTGATGAAGCCGGCAAGTACCTCGAAGCGTAGATAGCCAAAGGTGCGCTTGCTGTCTGCGGCGCGGCTGCCGAACCGGAACGCCATATAGGCCAAGGCCAGCGCCATCGCATCGGTCAGCATGTGGCCCGCATCGGCCAGCAGCGCCAGCGAGCCGGAAATCACGCCGCCCACCGCCTCCACGATCATGAAGGTGAAGATCAGCACGAAGGAAATGAGAATCTTGCGCTGGTTGGCGCTGGTCACAGTTGGCACATGGCTGTGGTCGTGACCATGGTCATGTGAGTGAGAGTGGGACATGGGAGCCTCGGGCAAGTTAAATTTTGACTACGCGAGGAAATATAACACATGAACACATGTTCATGTGAAGTGTTTTATTTAGCCATACCAGTGTTCGTGGCGGATGCGTTGCAACGCCGCGGCAAGACAGCCCTGTGTGCTGCCATTGCCGAGAAGAGGCCTATCCTCTCGGCCAGATCCGGTGCAGATCGTCCACGATCAGCGAATGATGGTGTCTGCCCTGATCTGCGTGCGTTCGCAAATGAGGGTGATCCGCCGGTAGGTTTGGATGGTCATGGGTCAGATCGGACGGGGCGCTGGCCGGCCACAGCCGAAGCGCCAGCGCCACGCCACTTCGATTTCGCCCAGGCCGAAGCGCGCCTTCACGAGGACCACCGTGTTCACGATCACCATCGAGCCCGCGGCCGAGACGGCCAGGCTGATCGCCAGCAGGCCCGCAGGCGCGGCCGAAACGAGGAAGCAGAGCATCGTTCCCACGAACAGGTTGTGAAAGCTGATGACGGTCAGCAGCGCGGCGGCCAGCATTGGGGAAATCACGCTTTCCAGGTCGTAGGCCTGCGGGACAGCGACAGCGTCTTCTAGTGAGAATGCCTGCAGCAGCGGCCACCCACTGCTGCGCGTAATGGTAGGTTTTGCGATCCGCTCGGCTACTCGTCGTTGTGGTCTTCAGCAATGTGGATGGCCATGTCCAGCAGCACCTGGCTCACGTGCTGGTCGGCCACCTCATAGAAAATCTGCTTGGCCTGGCGCGCACCCTTGACCAGCCGAGCTCCACGCAGCAGCCGCAGATGGTGGCTGACCAGTGATTGCGAGAGGTCGAGGGTCTCCGCGATGTCCCCCACCGAAGTAGACCCCTTCATGCAGCACAGCATGATTTTCAGCCGCGAAGGATCGCCCAGGAGGCGGAAGGTTTCGGCCAGGATGGTTACATCATTGTGCGACAAGGATGTCAGATCGGCGCTTGCGCCGTGAGGTGTGCTTGCTGGTTTGCGTGAAGTCATTTGTCAAAAATTCCTGCTCTCGAACGGCTGTTCATGCCCTTCAGGATCAACGAGGCTGCGGCAGAGCGATCATGCGCAGCTAGGGATCTGGGAAAGCTTGGCAACCAGAACCCGCCGCACCTCTGTCGCCAGCGCTTTCCCAAACCAGACAGTACACATAAAAAAATATGCTTGACCTTCCCACGATGGTAAACCCTAAGCTTCCCTCATGTCGAATCTCAACTACGGGAAATAAACCATGAGCATGCCAATAATGAGTGATGCTCGCGCCACAGCAGCTGCGATCAGCCTGCCCATCGAGGGCATGACCTGCGCGAGCTGCGTCGGCCGAGTCGAGGCCGCCCTGGCCAAGGTCGAGGGCGTGGACACTGTGTCCGTCAATCTGGCTACCGAGCGGGCGGACATCCGCCTGGCTGGTCCTGTTGATCGCATGGCGCTGATTCAGGCGGTGGAGAAAGTGGGCTACGAGGTGCCGGCCGGCGTCACTGAACTGGCGATCGAGGGCATGACCTGCGCATCCTGCGTAGGCCGCGTCGAGAAGGCGCTCAAAGCCATACCAAGCGTCACGGAGGCCACGGTGAATCTGGCGACCGAGCGCGCCACCGTGCGCGGCTTGGCTGCCGTGGAAGATCTGATCGCGGCCGTAGACAAGGTTGGCTACGAAGCCCGCCTGGTCGATACCGGCGCACAGGCCGAAGATGAAGCAGCAGAAAAGAAGGACGCCGAGCGGGCCGAACTCAAGCGTGACCTGACCCTGGCCGGTCTGCTGACATTGCCGGTATTCGTGCTCGAAATGGGCTCGCACATGATTCCCGGCATGCACGAGTGGGTCATGAACACCATCGGCATGCAGCAGAATTGGTATATCCAGTTCGTACTGACCCTGCTGGTGCTGGCCATTCCGGGCCGGCGCTTCTATGAGAAGGGCTTTCCGGCCCTCGTGCGCCTGGGCCCGGACATGAACTCGCTCGTCGCGGTCGGCACGATGGCCGCGTTCGGCTTTTCGATGGTCGCCACCTTCGCGCCCGGCCTGCTGCCAGCAGGCACGGTGAACGTCTATTACGAGGCGGCTGCCGTCATCGTGACGCTGATCCTGCTCGGTCGCTTCCTGGAGGCGCGCGCGAAGGGTCGTACCTCCGAGGCCATCCAGCGGCTGGTCAAGCTGCAGGCCAAGGAGGCCCATGTGTTGCGTGACGGCCGTATGGTGGATATTCCCATCAACGACGTAGCCCTTGGCGACATCGTGGAAGTGCGTCCCGGCGAGCGCGTGCCGGTCGATGGCGAAATCACCGAGGGCCGCAGCTTCGTCGATGAGTCGATGATCACCGGCGAACCGATCCCGGTCGAAAAGGCTGCTGGCAGCACGGTGGTCGGTGGCACCGTCAACCAGAAAGGCGCGCTGACGCTGCGCGCCACCGCCGTGGGCGGGCAGACCATGCTGGCGCAGATCATCCGCATGGTCGAGCAGGCCCAGGGCTCGAAGCTGCCGATTCAGGCCGTGGTGGACAAGGTGACGTTGTGGTTCGTTCCGGCAGTGATGCTGGTCGCCTTGCTGACCTTTCTGGTCTGGCTCGTGTTTGGCCCGTCGCCCGCCCTGACTTTCGCCTTGGTCAACGCCGTAGCCGTGCTCATCATCGCCTGCCCGTGCGCTATGGGCTTGGCGACGCCGACCTCGATCATGGTCGGCACCGGCCGCGGCGCCGAGATGGGCGTGCTGTTCCGCAAGGGCGAGGCCTTGCAACTGCTCAAGGATGCCAAGGTGGTGGCCGTGGACAAGACCGGCACCCTGACAGAGGGTCGCCCGGTGCTGACCGACCTGGAAATCGCTGAAGGCTTCAGCCGCGACCCAGTGCTGGCGAAGGTCGCTGCCGTAGAATCTCGCTCGGAGCACCCGATTGCGCGCGCGATCGTCGAATCTGCGACAGAAGGTGGCATCGCGCTGCCGACCATGACCGATTTTGATTCGGTCACGGGCATGGGCGTGCGCGCAACCGTGGACGGTTCCCGTGTCGAGGTTGGCGCCGACCGCTACATGCGTTCGCTGGGCCTGGACGTCGGTGTATTCGCAGGCACTGCCGAGCGTCTGGGCAACGAGGGCAAATCACCGTTGTACGCCGCGATCGATGGCCGCCTGGCCGCCATCATCGCCGTGGCCGATCCGATCAAGGCTAGCACGCCCGCCGCCATCGCCGCGCTGCATCAGCTTGGCCTGAAAGTGGCAATGATCACCGGCGACAACGCGCGTACCGCACAGGCGATTGCCAAGCAACTGGGCATCGACGAGGTGGTGGCCGAAGTCCTGCCTGAAGGCAAGGTGGATGCGGTGCGCCGGCTGAAAGCCAGCCACGGCCAGATTGCTTACGTGGGTGACGGCATCAACGACGCCCCGGCGCTGGCCGAGGCCGACGTGGGCCTGGCAATCGGCACCGGCACTGACGTGGCAGTCGAGTCAGCCGACGTGGTGTTGATGTCCGGCGACCTGCGAGGCGTGCCCAACGCCATCGCGCTGTCGAAGGCTACGCTGGGCAATATCCGCCAAAACCTATTCTGGGCGTTTGGCTACAACACCGCGCTGATTCCGGTGGCCGCCGGGGCGCTGTACCCAGCATATGGGGTGTTGCTCTCGCCGATCTTCGCCGCCGGCGCGATGGCACTCTCCAGCGTGTTCGTGCTGGGCAACGCGCTACGCCTGCGCGGCTTTCGGCCGCCGCTGGCGGCGGATACCACTCATTGAGAAAGGGGAGGAAGACCATGAACATCGGTGAAGCATCCAAAGCATCCAAGGTCTCGGCCAAGATGATCCGCTACTACGAGCAGATCGGCCTGATTCCGCCAGCGGATCGTACCGAATCTGGCTATCGCACCTACACCCAGGCCGATATCCACCGGCTGCATTTCATCCGCCGCGCGCGCGATCTCGGCTTCTCGGTGGCCGAGATCACGAATCTGCTGGGCCTGTGGAACGACAAGTCGCGCCAGAGTGCCGACGTCAAGCGCCTGGCCCAACAGCACATCGCCGAACTGGACCGACGCATCGAGAGCATGCTGCAGATGACAGAAACGCTCAAGGCGTTGATTCATTGTTGCGCGGGTGATGAACGACCAGACTGCCCGATCCTTCAGACGCTGGAGCAACCCGACACCAGTGAAGACGAACCTGAAGAGCGCACTGGTGCCGTACCGCGCCGCTCGCACGGCACCAGAACAGCGAAACGCTCGCGCTGACGACCAGGAGAGACATGCCCAAAATCACTGTTCTTCCCCACTCAGAACTGGCACCTGAAGGCGCGGTGCTGAACGTGCCAGCAGGCACCTCGATTTGTGAGGCCCTGCTGGACAATGGCATCGAGATCGAGCATGCCTGCGACATGAGTTGCGCATGCACCACCTGCCATTGCATCGTGCGCAAGGGGTTCGACTCTCTAAACGAAGTCGAGGAGTGCGAGGACGACCTGCTCGACAGGGCCTGGGGACTGGAGGCGCAGTCGCGCCTGAGCTGCCAGGCCATCGTGTCGACAGAGGATCTGACCGTCGAAATCCCCAAGTACACGATTAACCACGCCAAGGAGAACCACTAGGGCCTGGCGTGCCGCCGCAGACACGCCGGCCTGTGGCCGGATTGTCCTGGCAGGTGGAGAACAGCCTGACGACCTACCCATGAGCCAGGCGCCTACACACTCTTGCGCCAGGGCGGGTTAGGGTAGAGAGGTAGTCTGAAGTCTTTTGCTCACGGTCGGCTCCGCCGACCTCCCTTAAGGAAGACCCCACAGGAGAAGTCCAGCATGTCTGCGCTCAAGCACGCCAAGCTGGGGCCATGCCGAGATAAGGGGAAAATTCACTCATTTGGTCTGTAAGCTGCTGTTTTTTTATCATGAAGCCCACATAGCAGCTCCGATTGCGGATTCCACGCTGACTCGGACACCCATTCCACGCACATCCGGACAGTGATTCCACGCTGATCCGGACACTCATTCCACGAGCATCCGGACACCGATTCCACGGCCATCCGGACACTTTCCAGGCAGGCAGCTACGCAGGATTTATTCACTACCATCGACCTCTTTTTCGAAGCAGAGAGGTCGTCGTGGAGCGTTTGTCCATGCGTAAAATCCGTGAGGTGTTGCGCCTCAAGTTCGATTGCGGGCTGTCTGTCCGTAAGATCTCCCGCAGTCTGGGCATAGGCCACAGCAGTGCCGGTGATTACCTCTGTCGCTTTGCCGCCAGCGGCCTCAGTTGGCCCTGTTCGTTGTCCGATTCCGAGCTGGAACAGCAGCTGTTCCCACCGGCGCCGGCAGTGCCCAGCGAGCAGCGGCCACTGCCTGATTGGTCTTGGGTGCATGCCGAGCTGCGTCGCCCCGGCGTGACCTTGGCGCTGCTCTGGCAGGAGTACCGCCTGAACCAGCCGCAGGGCTTTCAGTACAGCTGGTTCTGCGAGCACTACCGGGCCTGGCAGGGCAAGCTGGACGTGGTGATGCGCCAGGAACATCGCGTCGGCGAGAAGTTGTTCGTCGACTACGCCGGGCAGACGGTGCCGGTGATCGACCGCCACAGCGGCGAGATCCGCCAGGCGCAGGTGTTCGTCGCGGTGCTCGGCGCCTCCAGCTACACCTTCGCCGAAGCCACCTGGTCGCAGCAGCTGCCGGACTGGCTGGGCTCACATGCCCGCTGCTTCGCCTTCCTCGGGGGCGTGCCGGAGATCGTGGTGCCGGACAACCTGCGCAGCGCGGTGAGCAAGGCCCATCGCTACGAGCCGGACATAAATCCCAGCTACCGCGACCTAGCCGAGCACTATGGCGTGGCGGTAGTGCCGGCGCGGGCGCGTAAGCCGCGCGACAAGGCCAAGGCCGAAGTTGGCGTGCAGGTGGTCGAGCGCTGGATCCTCGCCGCCCTGCGCAACCGCCAGTTCTTCTCCCTGGACGAACTCAACACAGCCATCGCGGCGCTGCTGGACAGGCTCAACCGACGCGCGTTTCGCAAGTTGCCTGGCTCCCGGCACTCGGCCTTCGAAGCCCTGGATCGTCCAGCGCTGCGCCCACTGCCGGAGCAGCCCTACGTCTATGCCGAGTGGAAGAAGGCGCGGGTGCACATCTTGTGTGGCCTTGCGATTTCTGTGGCCTTCAGCCCGCGGCACGGCCTCGGTTGCAGGGTGGCGCGATCTGTAGGCCACAGAACTATTCGCTACAGCGAACGCAGAAACTGCATCAAGTCTGATCCCATCGGCCGCCGCGGCGACTTGCCCGCAGGCTCCAGTTGTGCCAGAGCACGCGACTTCATCTCGAGATCGATTTGCGCATACACATTTGTGGTGTTGAGCGAGACGTGACCGAGCCAAGCTCGAATGGTGTTGATGTCGACCCCGGCGCGCAACAGGTAGGTTGCCGTGGTGTGCCGAATCGTGTGCGGGCTTACGCGCTTGGCTTTGAGCGCCGGGAATTGATTGGCGACCTGCCTGGCATAGCGCTCCACCAGGGCGTGAACGCCGAAGCGCGTTATCGGCCGACCACAACGGTTGAGAAAGACGTGCTGCTCCGGGGACCGTCCTGAAATCAGTGATGAGAGCTCATCGGCGGTACGCATCCATAGCGGGCAGAGCCGTGCCTTTCCACCCTTGCCTTGCAGCTTGACGAACGCGTTGCGGGTGCCGCCCGCCACCTGCAGCTGCAAATCCGCCACCTTGAGCTGCGCGGCCTCAGCGGCGCGGGATCCGGTGTTGTACAAGAACAGCAACAGCGCATGGTCACGGATTCCCTGCGCCGTCTGCATATCCGTTGCAGCCAAGAGTGCGTCCATCTCTGGCTTCTCCAGGTAAGGGATCTGAGGGCGGGCAAACTTCCTGAAAGGAATCGAGAGAATGCGCCCAGACCATTCCAGGTGTTCCGGGCCGTACTCGCCGACGAAGCGGGCAAACGTGTGCAGCGCTGCCAGACGCTGGTTGATGGTCCTCGCGGTGAGGTCCTTGTTACTCGCCGTTGACGGGAGGAACTGGGTGATCAGCTCCCGACTGAGATCGTCCACATTGAGCAGGTCAGGTCGTTTGCCCACTGCGTGCGCAGCATACCGAATGACCTTGGCGAGCGTGTCGCGGTAGCTGAGCTGGGTGCTTCTGGCCATGCATCTCACGGTGACCAGATACTCCACCAGAAATCGCCTGACCCACGGGGCCAGCAGGTTCGATTCACTCATGGTGATCCTCCTGTCCTGTTGCGTAGCGCTCAAAGCGGGTCGATGCCTCGACGAGCAATTCTGGTGTCAAGGGCAAATAGACCTGGGTGGCTGCGATGCTCGTGTGCCCAAGGTAGGTGGACAGCAGCGGTAGGAGCTTCTGGACGTCGGCGCCCTGCCGATACCATGTGATCAGCCGGCGAACGGCAAAGGTGGCCCGCAGGTCGTGGAGTCGTGGTTGGTAGCGGGCGCAGTCGCTACGTCGGATGTTGGCCTTCGATCTGAGTCGAGCAAAGGCGCGCCGTGCACCGCTCGCCTTGAGCGGACCACCGTCACTGCAGATCAGCAGCGGCGACGCCGACTTGGCGTCGCGCGTTGCGTGAAAGGTCTGGACGTAGTCTCGCAGGATTTGTGCAAGGTGCGGCCCAACCGGTACCCACCGTGTCTTGTAGAACTTCGTGTCTCGGATGGTCAGCAAGTTCTGCTGAAGGTCGACGTCGGCAAGGGACAGGTGCAGCGCCTCGCTCAGACGCAGGCCGGTGCCGTACAAGAGCAGTAGCAGCGTACGAAAGGTGCGCGGCGTAATCCGAGTCGTGCGCAAACCATCGATTGCGTCGATGAGCCGAACCATCTCGCTCTCGGTGTACACATAGGGCTGGAAGATCTGCCGGCACCTGGGGGTATCGAGCGGCAGCGGAATGCACGGCAGCAGGCCACGGGCGAGGGCGAAGCGAAAGAAGCCCAGCAAGGCGGAATGCTTGCGGTGCCAGTACCGCGTCAGTGGCCGATTGCCGTCGAGAAATGCCCGTACCTGCCAAGGCTCAATCGAGTCCAGCTCACGGTCACCGCCGACAGCCTTCGCGAACAGGCGCAACACGCTTGCGATACTTGCGCCGTCGCAGCCATTGGCCTGGATGAGCTCTGTGTATAGCGTTAATGCGTGGAGGAGCTTCACAGGAACCTCCCGAGATCGACGTCGGCCACTCGGCGCAGACCGACGATGTCGACCTTGGCGTAGAGCGCAGTGGTTGCGGGGTGGCTGTGACCGAGAAAGTCTCCGATTTCCTTCATGCTCAGTCCGCGGGAAAGCAGGCGGGTCGCACAGGCGTGCCGCAGGGCATGCGGGCCGTGGTGCTTGATGGCCAGGTTCATCGGCCGCAGCCGCCGGCTCACGACCTGCCAGAGGGCGCTGCCGCTGACGGGCTGATACGGCGCACGCAACTGCAGGAACACCTCGCGCAGTGGTGTCTTTGGCCGCACCAGTTGGAGATACTTGGCAAGAGCGTCGGCTGCAGCACCAGTCAACGGATAACACTCAACGCGCGGGCTCTGCTTGGAGCGATGTACCCGAATGATGGCCTGCTCCCAATCGAGATCATCCAGGCACAGTCTTCGCACCTCGGCTGCCCGCAGACCATACTGTGCGAACAGCAAAACGATGGCGCGATCGCGGATCGCGCCGGATCGTTCATCCTGCATCCCGTCCAGCAGTTGACAGACCGCTTCCCAGGAAGGGCTGGCCGGCAGCGTTTCACCTTGATAGATCCGGCCGGGCCGAATGGCCGCCGCCAATCCTGGTCGGCACTGTTCGTGCTCCTCCAAGAAACGAAGGAAAGCTCGCAGGTTGTAGGCATAGGTCTGCATCGAGGATCGCGTCAGACCATCACGGCGTCCCTTCAGGGCAAGGGCCTGATCGACGGCTTCCCAATCGAGCCTACTGGGATCGCGCCCTAGCGCTGCGACCATCCGAAGAAACTCCGCGGCTCGACCGCAGCGAGTACGGATCGTCACCGGTGATAAATTGCGTTCCTCGCGCATGAAACGCGCATACGCCTCGAGCTGCCGCGCACCCGGTTGTTGGACGGAGTACGGCTGCAGTAAGCCGAGGAAGTGAAGCCAATTCCTTGCCGTCGACACGAATGCAGTTCTGGCGGCCTGGCCGTCTGTCCTACGTCGGCTGTCAGATCGGCAAGCCATCCACCGATCCGCCGCTGCGTCTATATCCTTCAGTGAAACTGCGCCCGGAAACCGCCAGCGAAAGCTCGCACCGACGCACAGCAAGTAGTCGGCGCATTTGACCAAGGTCTTACGCGCGGCCCCAAGGCCTTGCAGATGCTCCAAATAGCGAAGTCGCTCGGGAAAGAGCGGTGATGTGGTGTGACGCGCGATCGCGGCTTCGCGCTTGAATAGCCGATCGAACATGAGTGGACCCTCCTTCAGCAATGGACGGAAGACTCATGTTGCTCTCGGTTGCCTTGATGCTTCTGTGGCCTACAGATCGCGCCACCCCGCAGCCGAGGCCGTGCCGCGGACTGAAGGCCACAGAAATCGCAAGGCCACACAAGATGCTGACCTTGCAGCGCTTGAAGGTGGCGACCTCGTAGGGATGCACCGGCAACGGTCGCAAGGCCGGACGATCCAGGCGCTCGAACCAGTCGCGCCGGCAGCCATCGAGCCGCTTGAACGGGCGCCGATTCAGATCCTCCAGCAGCTCGGCGATAGCCTGGTTAAGCGCATGCAGGCTGAAGAACTGCCGGTGGCGAAGCCGCGCCATGATCCAGCGCTCGACCACCTGCACCGCCACCTCGGCCTTGGCCTTGTCCTGGGGTTTGCGTGGCCGCGCCGGCAGCATCACGGTGTCGTAATGGCGGGCGCACTCCAGCGCGGCCCGGTTCAGGCCCGGCTCGTAGCGATCCGGCTGGGCGACCAGGGCGCGCGGATTGTCCGGCACAACCATTTCCGGCACGCCGCCAAAGTAGGTCAGAGCCTGGCCCAGCGAGGTCAGCCAGTCCACCTGGGTTTCGCCTGGCGTCGCGCAGGCATAGGTGTAATTCGAGGCGCCCAGGGCGGCGACGAAGATGTGCGCCCGGCGCACTTCGCCGGTGGCCGGGTCGACCACCGGCAGCGTCGGCCCGGCATAGTCGATGAATAGCTTCTCGCCCGCACGGTGCAGCTGACGCATCGAACGTTTGAGCGTCTGGGCGTAGCGCCGGTAGTGCTCGACGAACTGGGTGTAGCGGTAGGTCGGCTGGCCCGCATGCGCGGCGAGATATTCCTCCCACAGCAGCTGCAAGGTCACGCCCTTGCGTCGCAACTCGCGGTGGATGCTCAGCACATCGGGCAGCACTCGCTCACCGCGCGGCTTGTTCGTCGACGTCGGTGCAAACAAGGCGGCCGCCAGCGCGGCCTCGTCCATGGCCACCAGCGCCGGCCAGTCCAGCCCGGCCACCCGCGCCGCCGCGATGTACTTGCTAACCACGCCCTTGGACAGCTGCAAGGCACGGGCAATCTTCTCGTGGGACAAGCCGGCCTCAAACTTGAGGCGCAGACATTCTTTGATGTTTCGCATGGCTACTCGCGGCGCCGCCATCTTCCTCTCCCGAAATCGGTCGAGGATGGCGGCGCATCAGGTCATGCGCAACGAAGGGGAAGGCTTTCGCTAAGTCGTGACCGGCGATTTCGGTAAGCCGTGACCACCTGTTTCGGAACAGGCGGAGAATCGGTCACGTTGCTACCGAAATGAGCGGTCACGCGTTAGCGAAATGAGCGGTCACGATCAACCGAAACGGCCGGTCACGGTGCTCCGAAATCCGCAAGCTCGCCATCCAGGAAATGCGATCTAAGAACTTATGCAGGCTTATCAGTGTGTGCCGTGGCCGACGAGGAATAAACCCTCTGTTGCCGTGGAGATCGAACTCAGCGGTTTTCCACAATTGGTCGTGGTGGCCAATGCGGTTGCGGATGTCGCGCAACTGGTAGAGGAGCCCCTTCAATTGATCCACGAATGCCCTGTCACCATGGGCGGTGGTACCCATAGCAGGACCCTGGGGGAAAGCGAGGCTCAGAACGCGCCTCTGCATGTCAGCTGGATGCGCCTTGTGCACCAAGCCTGCAATCAGATGCTCCCAGAACCCGAATGAAAGCTGAGAGACAATATCGTCTGGGGTGGGTGCGCGGCCGCGACTCCTTCGACGAACCTTATCGGCAACATCCTCGATGTCACCCTGCATTCTCGGTGTCATACTGTGCCAGGCCAAATCGGGCGCGTTCGGGTTAGATACCTTTGCTGGATTCGGCTTGGTCTTGAACATCCACTCGAAGCTATCGATGGTGCCGTAATACTGCGACAGCCCTCGGTGAAGTGCGTTTCGAAGGGAAACCTCGTAGTCCCCAAGGATTGGCAGGAGGCTAGCCCCGACTGCTTGGCACCAGGAGTAGCAGCCGATCAAGTCGGCCTTGGTGCGGGTCTGAAAGAAAGCCTCGACCGTGGCGAGCCGGGCAGAAGATAGGTGATTTTGCATAAATGAGGCTTGCCTTCCTTGGTGCGGTGCCTTAAATTTGATCACGAAACAGGGGTTTTCCAGAAATGGTCGTGCCTCTGTACCCTGAGTAAGAACCCCGCCGAATGCGGGGTTTTTGCTATCTGGAGGAAAGGTTTTCCTCTGTGGGGGCCTCTGGCCTGCAGTCATGAAGTCCGCAGAGCTCAACCGAGCGGGTACGTACGTAGGGTAGCGTCATCTGAACCTCCACTCAGCTTCTGGCCTCAGTGTGCCGGATCATGAACTACTTGCGCCACCGCTGCTCGTGGGCGGTTCCTGCCCGAGCAATTTCAGTTGCGCGGTGGCTTCAGCCAGGCGCTCCTGCAGGCTCTGCGCTTGCTGCGCCTGAATCGTGGAGGCTTCACCAAACCGGGTTACCTCATCCTGCAGAGCGTGGCAGCGCTGCTCCAAGGCTTCATTCGTACATTCAATACCGGCCAATTTACCTTGTGCGACCTCCAAGGCCTGAGTCCTCTGAGCGAGAAGCTGTTGCTGCGCATGCTGATCCTTCTGCAGTTGCCGCGCCTCGGCGAGCAGGCGCGCGTTGTCGCGGTTCAGTTGGGTCAGCTCATCCTGCTTGACGATCAGGGTCTGTTGTAGCTGCCGCAGCTCCAGTTGCAGTTGTTGTACCTGCGACTCATGCCGGCGCTGCTCCTGCTCACGCTGCTCCTTGCTGGCCTGGCGATAGTGCTCCAGGGCATCACGGGCATGCTGATGCTTGTCCTCCAGCGAGCTAATCTGTCCGTCGCGGTCTTGCAAGCGCGCTTCCTGGTTGTGGTTGGCTTGCTGCAGGCGGGCATTCTCGACCGCAGCCTGTTGGCGCAACTGTTGCTCCTGCAGCAGTGCTTGCTGGGTAGTCTGGAGCTGCTCCGTGAGATCAATGCACTGACCTTCCAGCTTCTGGATACGGCTTTCTGCCTGCTGAACCTGGTTCTGGTAATCGAGCCGTTCGAGTGCCAGTTGCTCGCGCTCCTGAGCTACGTCGGCCTTTGCTTCCTCCTTGAGCTGATCCGCCAACTGGGCCACTAGGTTGGCCAGCTGTTCGCTGAGCGGCATTGCAGTCGCATTCCGGCCGTGGTCTGCGTCTTCGAGTTCTTTCAGGTAGCGATGAATGGTGGTTTTCGAGCCGGTATTGCCCAGTTCGACCCGTACCGCGTCGATGCTGGGGTTCTCGCCCCGCGTCAGGATGGCCTGCCGTGCCTTCTGAACCAGCGCCTTGTTGATGCCGCCACGGGCCATGGTCTGCTCCTACGATTTCGTAGTGGATTACATACCATGTATTTACATATTAAATTTGATTGATGTAAAGCCAGTTAGAAGCAAATAAATCAGATAAAATAATGGAGGGTTATTCAATATGATGGGCAGAAACGGACGCTTAGTAGCCGTTTTCCAGTACACAAAGGGCAACCTCTGGCGATGAAAGACGTCGGGCGCTATTTACAAGCTGGTACGCGGGAAAACACCCGCCGCAGCTATCAGTCGGCCATAGAGCACTTCGAAGTGACGTGGGGCGGCTTCCTGCCCACCACCAGCGACAGCATCGTGCGTTATCTGGTGGACTACGCCGACTCCCTGAGCCTCAGCACGCTCAAACAGCGCCTGGCCGCCCTGGCTCAGTGGCATATCACCCAAGGTTTCCCTGATCCAACCAAGACGCCCACAGTGCGTCAGGTGCTCAAAGGCATTCGCACATTGCATCCGGCACAGACCAAACAGGCAGCCCCGTTGCAGTTGCGGCACCTGGAACAAGCGGTTCAGTGGCTGAATCAAGAAGCCGAACAGGCTCGGCAGTCCGGCAATTTGGCAAGCCTGCTGCGCAGCCGGCGCGATGCGGCGTTGTTACTGGTCGGCTTCTGGCGGGGCTTTCGCAGCGACGAACTCTGTCGACTGCAGGTCGAGCATATCCAAGCCGAAGCCGGTGCTGGCATGAGCCTGTTCCTGCCGCAGAGCAAGGGCGACCGGGAGAACCTCGGCACGACCCATTACGCACCCGCGCTGAAGCGCCTCTGCCCGGTACAGGCCTATCTCGACTGGATCAGTGCCGCCGGCATCGCCCGCGGCGCAGTGTTCCGCCGCCTGGATCGCTGGGGGCACCTGAGCGACGAGGCCTTGCATCCCGGTAGCCTGATCAGCCTGCTACGCCAGATCCTGCAGCGTGCGGGCATCCCGGCCGAACTGTACACCAGCCATTCGTTACGCCGAGGTTTCGCTACCTGGGCCACGGCCAACGGCTGGGATCTCAAGGCGCTGATGACCTACGTAGGCTGGAAGGACATCAAGTCCGCCATGCGCTACATCGACCCCGCCATCTCCTTTGGCGGCCTTGCAGCTAAACCTGCCCTTGAGCTTCATGCTGGATCTTTGGGCCAAATCTCAGCTTCTCATTAACATCGGTACACATCAGGGACAACGGTGCCACATGAAGCGCAATCGGACTCACTGCTGGCGTTTACGGGCAGCTGAGCCGCTCTAGAATGAACTTTATAGGTCTTTATAGTCGATTATAGAGCGATTATAGAGCGATTATAGAATCCTATTTTGGACGCCCGGCCCACGCTTCCCGGCGAACTGGTGCTGACGACTCGTAGGCTGTTCAACTGCACCTTGTCGCAGCCCCCCCTATAGCAGCTCGCCGAGGTCAGCCAGCGCAACCTGCTGTGGCTTGGTCTCTCCAGCATCACCACGACGCTGTCTCAGATCTTCTATTGCAAAACGTTGAAGCTCGGGCGTAGCTACGGTGTCGCTGATCGACAAGGGCGTCGTCGTGGTAGCCATGCTGATGGCGTGGCTACTGCTGCGCGAAGCGATCACGCTGCGGAGGCTCGCCGGCGCCGGGTTGATCGTGACCGGGCTCCTGGTTAACGCCCCAAAGCCCTGACCAGTGCCCCTAGGTCTCGTGCTGCTGAAAGGCAGCCGCCAGCGTCAATTGTGCACGGGCTTCGATGATCTCGATCAGCTCGATATGTTTGGGGAACTCTCGCTTGAGCCAGCCGCTGGGCACGAAGTGATGATCGAGGTGAACGATTGTGCTTTGGCCTTCGGCAGCCGCGCAGAGCATGACGTGCATCTCTGAATCATCGCCGGCCATCGCTGCCGGCACGAAGACCATGCCGTTGTCGTCAATGCCGAAAGAGCGCCTCCATTCGGGGAACCGCTTCTGCTCGGGGTTTGAAACGGCAAACCAATGAATCCTGTCCATTTATTTCTTCTCGAATGGGAGCAGCGTAGAGTACGGCAGCGAATCACCTTCGGCTGCGGCTAGCACCTGATCCAGCACCGCCTCGGGGGCATCAAGAGCACCGAAAATCACATACAACTCGGAAACACGTTCATCCTATCCGCACGATCGAAGCCGGCATCACCACCTACGGGCTCGGCATGATCGAATGCATTGGCAACGGCATTTTCCTTAAGCAGATAACGCGCGCCGCAATCGCAGAGAAATGGCTGCTTGGCGTTGTAGAAACGATCCTGAGCTTCCCAACCATGCAGCCGCGGCTCCATGGGCTTGCCACACTTTGGGCAATAAGCAGGTTGCAGATCGGTAAGGTAAAGCATGACTTGAGTTCCTTTCCTTGCGCGCCGCTCCGTGTTTGGAGGGCTGTACAATGCGCGCCATTGTCGTAACCCCGCTTCACCGCTGTCCAGAAAAGGTACAAAGGTACAAATGTCCCTCCCGCTTGACGCCAACCGTACCAGCCAGCCCAGCCCCGGTTTGATTCGCCTCGACCCGGCCTATGCCTTGGCAGCCCATCTCGCAGAGCGCCATCTACTGGGCTACGTGATGCTCAATGGTGAGGCGTGGCGCGTGGTGGCAAAGATTATCGATCCAGGTGATTTCGAGGGGTATCCGCATTGCCGGATTTATCTGGCCATGGAAACACTGGCCAGTCTCGGCGAAGCCATCGACATCCTGACACTTTGTGAGTTGCTGGAGTCGGATGAGCATTACCAAGCCGCTGGGGGTATCCAGCTGCTCGGTCAACTGGCCACGGAGACTCCGATACGTTTCGAGCAGGTGAGCGGACTAGCTCGCCTGCTCAGAGGTTTTGGTGTGCTGCGCTCCAGCCTCAATGAGGCCTATCAGGGCCAGCGCCGACTATGCAGCCTGCTAGACGCCAAGCGCGACGGGCTCTCGCACGGCAAGTCATGGATCGCCACCATCGAGGACACTATTCGGCAGGAGCAGCCGTTCCTGCAGGCTTGGCTCGGGCAGCGCGTCTGCTACGTCTACGATGAATCCGTTACCGAAGACGCGACTCTGTGACCAGCACTATCAGCCTGAGAATCTTCTTACATGACCACTGGTGGAAGCCCTGATCGCAGGTGGCAATCCTGTCATGGTGGGGTTGTAGGTTAAGTGGGCCCAACAGTAAGCATCAGGTACTCCCAAAGCACTACGGCCTTGGCTTTGGAGCTGGAAGTTGACTGCTCGCCACTAGCCCTGACAATGCAAAGCCTACAAGCAACATCAGCAACGTCTCGGCGCTGAAAGAATCTAGAATCATCGCGGCACCTATCGGTCCCACTGCTTGTGCGACGAGCATCGGCCGGGCGAGCAGGCCCATGCGAGAGCCGTAGCCGGCTGAGCCGAATAGCACCAATGGTAATGTTCCCCGCGTGATAGTCAGGATGCCATTCCCTGCGCCGTACAGCGCTATTGCCAGGAATGCCAACCATGGTTGCGCGGGCAGCAGCAAAACAATCCCCGTCAGGCAAAGCAGAATCCCTAAGCGAGTTGCCCAGGTGGGGTGAAGGCTTTGTCCCCAGGTGAATTCTGCAATGCGCCCAGCGACCTGCGCTGGCCCTATGACCATTCCGATAGCCAAGGCCGTCGCGGTCGCTATTCCGAGCAACTTGAGCATATCCAGCAGGTGCACTGACACAGTCGATGTGACCAATGATTGAAGTGTCAGTAGCAATGCGACCAGAAGGAAAAGTTGGCGATAAGTCGTTAGCTTCGAGGTTCCGGTGTTTACGCCTGTGCTGCATGCTACTGGAGCGTGGGAAGTCTGGGTCTTGGGAACAAAAACCAGATAAATCGGGAGCCCAACCAGTAGATGGGCTCCCGCCAGCACGAAGCAGGCTCCTCGCCAGCCCAATTCATGTTCAAGAAAAGCAAGCAGTGGCCACCCCACGGTACTGGCAAAGCCACCCAGCAGCGTGAGCCCACTGATAGAGGAACGAGCGGTTTCGCCCATCAAGCGACCGAGCGTAGCGAATGCCGCGTCATATAAGCCGGCCGCCATGGCGAATCCGATTATCGTCCAGGCCAGGTAGTAGATTGCTAGATGTTGAGCCGTGCCCATGAGCGCAAGGCCTAGTGCCATGAGAAGCGAGCTTGCCGCCAGAATCGAGCGGCCGCCGTGGCGGTCGATCATTCTTCCGACCTTGGGCGAGCACGCCCCGGCTACCAGCAAGCCGAGGGAAAGACCAATAACCACGCTGGTGACCGACCAACCTGTTGCTTGAGAGATTGGGCTTACCAACACGGCCGGAAGATAGTAGGTCGAACTCCAGGCCAGTATCTGGCCTATCCCCATGGCACCCACCAGACGAACTCGGCTGACCTGTGCGAGAGAGGTTTCCGTAAGAGGCATCGTCGGCGCTATCCGGCATTTAGTTGGCAGTAACAACAACTTAGCTGGGTGACAGCTCTATGGTCAACGATTGACGCTGTGCTGAGCAGGATCTTACCGTTGCGTAGAGCAACCAATCTGGACTGACTATGACCGTACCACCTGACGATCAACTGATGCGTGACGCCGAAGAGCTGCATGAGGCCTTGAACCAGCTCGTACGGGTCTACCAATTCCGTGATCGCGACCGCATCTGTTGCTACGACGTGTCGGTCACCCAGAGTTACGCAGTGGAGACGCTCGTCAGGAAGGGGCCAATGCGCATGCAGGCCCTTGCTGACGAGCTCTTTCTGGACAAGAGCACCGCAAGCCGCGTTATCAATGCTCTTGAACGCAAAAGCTATGTAATTCGTCTTGCGGAGTCGGGAGATCGCCGTGCGGTAAAGCTGCAGGCGACAGATGCCGGCAGAACATTATGCGAAAACATTCGTCGCGATCTGATAGCCGAAGAAAAACTGATGCTCGACGGACTGCCGCCGGCGATCCGACAAGGAGCTATCGCCATGCTTAAGCAGATTACCCTGGCGACTGAAAAGCGTTACGGCATCGAGAGCGATTGCTGCACATAGCCGATGCTGGCGTGAAGGGGCTGGGCTGAGAGCGACGCTAACCGGATGCAAAAAAGAAGCCGCCCGAAGGCGGCACTGAGCGACAGATGGATGACCTTTCTGAACACTCGGATCTTGGTTCCGATTACTTCTTCAGCGATTGCAGGTAGTCCTTCAGCGTCTGATCATCAGCGGCTTTAACCGTCATGCCGTTCGGACCGCTACCGATGTCAGTGAATTGCTTGGCCGGCTCGCCGGTTTTCTTGAACTCTTCCAGCTCCTTGGAGCCTTCTCGGAATACCCACAGGCGACCATCTTCGACCTCGGTGACAAAGCCAGGCTTATCGTACTGACTCGCGAAGGCGGCGGTGGCGAACAGGCTGGTCAACAGCATTGCAGTCAAAGTCAGTTTTTTCATCGCAAGGTTCCTGCTTGGGTTAGAGATGAGATGAAGCCTAAAGCCCTTCTGATGACGGAGAGATTACAAGATATGGATATGCGGTTAATCAGATGTTTCAGGGTGTTTCCGGCTCCTAGCTTCGCCCTGCTTGCTGCCGTTGGCCAGCAAAGATGAGCCATTCAAGCGTCCATGTAGGTGGTGCAGCCCCTGGACTATCATTTCCGCTTTACTGAATATTCGCTAAAACGTATATTCCTGAAACCATATTCGGTTCGAGATTTAGCAATGGCTTACAAAACCCGCGTGCTGTTCGTTTGTGTGGCTAACGCTGCTCGCTCGCAGCTGGCTGAAGCGCTGCTGCGACACACTGATTCCGAACGCTTCGAGGCATTCAGCGCAGGCACTGAGCCTGGTGAGGTTGATCCACGCACCCTGGATGCGCTTGAGCACCTTGGCGTAAACACCGAGGGACTGCGCAGCAAGTCCATCGATGAGTTTGCCGGCGAGCGTTTCGAATACGTCATCACACTGTGCGATAAGTCGTCTTTGGAGTGCCAGGCCCTTCCAGGTGCTGGTGAGGTACTGGCGTGGAACTTTGAAGACCCGGTGACCAGCACCCAGCCCGACGCATTCCGCCACACCCTTCACGAGATACACGAGCGCATCAAAATGTTCGTGCTGGTGAAAACCAAACGTTGAGACCTCTATGGCTGACCACCTGACACCGACCACCGTATTCAAATGCCTGGCTGACGAGACCCGCATTCGCCTGATGCTGCTCATCACTCGCGAGTATGAGTTGTGCGTCTGTGAGCTGACCTGCGCGCTGGATGAAAGCCAGCCGAAGGTTTCCCGCCACCTGGCACAACTGCGCAACTGCGGTCTGCTGGAAGATCGCCGGCAAGGCCAGTGGGTCTATTACCGCCTGCACCCCAGCCTGCCGGACTGGGTGATTGCTGTTCTGAAAACCACTCTGGATGCCAATCAGCATTGGCTCAGCCCGGATGCCAAACGCCTTGATGTGATGGGCGACCGCCCGCAGCGGCTCGCTGCCTGCTGCTGAGCCGTACTCTACTTTTACGAGATAGCTCGATGAAGATTTTGTTTCTCTGCACCGCCAACAGCTGCCGCAGCATTCTCTGCGAGGCTGTGTTCAACCACTTGGCACCGGCAGGCATGAAAGCCTACAGCGCCGGCAGCCAGCCTAAAGGTGTTGTGCACCCACTGAGCCTGAAAACGCTGGAAAACGCCGGCATCTCGACCGCAGGGCTCGCCAGCAAGTCCAGCGATGTTCATGAGGGCTTAGCCCCAGACTTCGTGATCACGGTCTGCGACAAGGCTGCCGGCGAAGCCTGTCCGGTGTTTTTCGGCCCCGCGACCAAGGCCCATTGGGGGCTGGCTGATCCGTCGGAATACCAGGGCAGCGAAGCGGAGATCGAAGCCGCTTTTGCCGCCACCCTGGAGCAGATCAGAACCCGTATCGAAGCCTTCCTGGCATTACCGCTCAAGCAGATGGATGCCGAGCAGCTCAAGGCCGAGTTGGCCTTGATCGGCACGCTCTGACACTGGAGGCATGACGATGAGCAAAAGCCGCCTTTCTTTTTTGGATCGTTACCTGACGCTCTGGATCTTTCTCGCCATGGCGATTGGCGTCAGCCTGGGTAGCCTGTTCGAAGGCCTGCCGGTCTGGCTCCACAGCTTGTCGGTGGGTTCGACCAATATTCCGATCGCCATCGGCCTGATCGTGATGATGTATCCGCCGTTGGCCAAGGTCAGGTATGAAGAGCTGCCCGAGGTTTTCAAGGACAAGCGCATTCTGGCGCTGTCGCTGATCCAGAACTGGGTGATCGGCCCGGTACTGATGTTCGCCCTCGCGGTGATCTTCCTGCGCGATTACCCCGAATACATGACAGGCCTGATCCTTATCGGCCTGGCACGCTGCATCGCAATGGTGCTGGTGTGGAATCAGATCGCAGGCGGCAACAACCAGTACGTTGCCGGCCTGGTCGCGTTCAATAGCATCTTCCAGATCGTGTTTTTCAGCCTGTATGCCTGGGTCTTCCTCGGCCTTCTGCCACCCTTGTTCGGCCTACAGGGCAGCGTGATCGATGTGAGCTTTGTCAGCATCGCCGAGTCCGTGCTGATCTACCTCGGCATTCCGTTTCTGGCTGGTTTCCTGACGCGCAAGATCCTGATCAGCCGCAAAGGCGAAGAGTGGTTCAACCAGCGTTTCATCCCGCGCATCAGCCCGCTGACGCTGGTCGCTCTGCTGCTGACCATCGTGGCGATGTTCAGCCTCAAGGGCGACATGGTGCTGCAGCTGCCGTTGGATGTGCTACGCATCGCCATCCCGCTGGCGATCTACTTCGTAGTGATGTTCTTTATCAGTTTCTGGATGGGCAAGCTGCTGGAGGCTGACTACCCACGCACTACCGCACTGGCCTTCACCGCTGCCAGCAACAACTTCGAACTGGCTATTGCTGTAGCTATTGCCACATTCGGCCTGGCTTCGCCGGTGGCCTTTGCCACGGTGATCGGCCCGCTGGTGGAAGTGCCGGTGCTGATTGCCCTGGTCGGGGTGGCGCTGTGGCTCAAACGCCGCTGGTTCGACACCGAGCAGGCCGATCTGGCCCAGGAGCAAAGCCGATGAACGACGATCACATCCCCCAACTTGATGCTGACCTGGCCGAACTGCCCAGCGCCGAGCGCCTCGGCGTCGCCCAGCAGTTCAACCACAAACCGCGCATCCTGCTGCTTTACGGCTCCAACCGCGAGCGTTCGTTCAGCCGCCTGCTGACCGAGGAAGCCGCGCGCCTGCTCGAACGCTTCGGCGCTGAGACGCGCATCTTTCACCCTGCAGGCTTGCCGCTGCCGGACGATGCGCCGGACAGCCATCCCAAGGTGCAGGAGCTGCGCGAGTTGATGCAGTGGTCGGAAGGACAGGTCTGGTGCTCGCCCGAGCGTCACGGCTCGATGACCGGAGTGTTCAAGGCGCAGATCGACTGGGTTCCGCTGGCCATGGGCGCAGTGCGCCCGACCCAGGGCAAGACCCTGGCGGTGATGCAGGTCTGTGGCGGCTCGCAGTCCTTCAACGTGGTTAACCAGCTGCGTGTGCTTGGCCGTTGGATGCGCATGTTCACCATCCCCAACCAGTCCTCCGTACCGAAGGCTTACCTGGAGTTCGATGAGGCTGGCCGGATGAAACCCTCGGCTTTCTATGACCGCGTAGTGGACGTGATGGAGGAGCTGGTGAAGTTCACCCTGCTGCTGCGTGAGCGCTCCGACTACCTGGTTGACCGCTATTCCGAGCGCAAGGAATCGGCGGAAGAACTCTCCAAACGCGTTAATCAACGTTCCATCTGAAGGATTTTGATTGTGCAACAACATCCGTATTCCGTGCTGACCTCCGAGCAGATCAAGGGCCAGCTGATCTTCACGCCGTGCCCTGGCACCAAAGACACATCGGTCGCTGAGGCGCTGGACACCCTCAAGGGGGCAGGTGCCTCGGCTTTGCTAACCTTGATGCCCACTGAAGAACTGACCCAGAACGAAGTCGAGAATCTGCCTGAGCAGTGCCAGCAGCGCGGCATCGAGTGGTTCCACCTGCCAGTGGAAGACGACCATGCTCCCGGCGAACCATTCCAGGCGGCCTGGGACGCCAACCGCGAGCGGATCAAGCGATTGCTCACTGAAGGCAAGAACATCGCCATTCACTGCAAAGGCGGTTCGGGTCGTACCGGCCTGATTGCCGCACAGCTGCTGATAGAGTGCGGCGTTCCATTCCGCGAAGCAGTAAGCGAAGTGCAAGCGCTGCGCCCCCGTGCGATTCAACATCCCGCGCATATCAACTACATAAGCCAGTTCGACATCGCCAAGTCGTAATTGCCCGCAGCTAGCCGCCCCGAGAGAACAACAACATGAGCATCAAAGTAGGTATCAACGGTTTCGGTCGTATCGGTCGTCTCGCCCTGCGTGCAGCCTGGAGCTGGCCAGAGTTCGAGTTCGTGCAGATCAATGACCCGGCAGGTGATGCGGCGACTCACGCCCACCTGATCAACTTCGACTCGGTGCATGGCCGCTGGAACAACGAAGCCCGCGCCGAGGGTGATGATGTCGTGATTGGCGGCAAGCGCATCAAGGTGACCGCCAACAAGGCGATTGCTGACACCGATTGGTCGGGCTGCGATCTGGTCATCGAAGCCAGTGGCAAGATGAAGACCGTCGCCGTGCTTCAAGCCTACCTGGATCAGGGCGTGAAGCGTGTGGTGGTGTGTGCGCCGGTCAAGGAGAAAGGTGCGCTGAACGTCGTCATGGGCGTCAACCAGCACCTGTTCGACCCGGCGCAGCACCGCATCGTTACCGCTGCGTCCTGTACCACCAACTGCTTGGCCCCAGTGGTCAAAGTGATTCATGAAAACCTGGGCATTCGCCATGGTTCGATCACCACGATTCACGACCTGACCAACACCCAGAGCATCCTCGATCAGCCGCACAAGGATCTGCGTCGTGCGCGTGCCTCGGGCATGAGCCTGATTCCGACGACCACGGGTTCGGCCACCGCAATTGCCGAGATTTTCCCCGAACTGCGCGGCAAGTTGAACGGCTATGCCGTGCGCGTACCGCTGGCCAACGCCTCGCTCACCGACTGTGTGTTTGAGGTCGAACGCGCTACTACGGCGGATGAGGTGAATGCGCTGCTTAAAGCTGCCGCCGATGGCCCGCTGAAAAACATCCTCGGTTACGAAGTGCGTCCCCTAGTCTCCATCGACTACCGCACCGATCCGCGTTCTTCGATCATCGATGCACTGTCGACCATGGTGGTCAATGACACCCAGGTGAAGATCTACGCCTGGTATGACAACGAGTGGGGATATGCCAACCGTGCTGTCGAACTGGCCAAACTGGTCGGCTTGGCCGGTTAACAGGGAGCGATCATGAAGGCGTTGTCAGCCCTTTCCCCGGAAGTGCGCCAGTACTTGCTGGTCACCGGCAATTACTGGGCCTTTACCCTCACCGATGGCGCGTTGCGCATGTTGGTGGTGCTGCACTTCCATACGTTGGGCTACACGCCGCTGCAAATTGCTGCGCTGTTCCTGTTCTACGAGATCTTCGGCGTTATCACCAACTTGGTGGGCGGCTACCTCGGGGCTCGGCTGGGCCTGAATCGCACCATGAACATTGGCTTGGGCCTACAGGTTGTGGCCTTGCTGATGCTGACGGTGCCCGCCGCCTGGCTGACCATCCCGTGGGTGATGGGCGCTCAGGCCATGTCGGGTATCGCCAAAGACCTCAACAAGATGAGCGCCAAGAGCTCGATCAAGCTGTTGGTGCCTGACAACCAACAAGGCACGCTCTACAAGTGGGTGGCGGTCCTCACCGGCTCAAAGAACGCGTTGAAAGGGGTTGGCTTCTTTCTCGGCGGTGCGTTGCTGGCATTGATGGGCTTCACTGGTGCAGTGCTGGCGATGGCCGCCGTACTGGCCCTGATCTGGATAGCCAGCCTGTTCCTGCTGAAGAAAGACCTGGGCAAGGCCAAAGCCAAGCCCAAGTTTCGCGACATCCTCTCCAAGAGCCGGGCGATCAACATCCTCTCCGCGGCCAGGTTGTTCCTTTTCGGTGCCCGTGATGTGTGGTTCGTGGTGGCCTTGCCGGTCTACCTGAGCACCGTTTTTGGCTGGGACTTCTGGCTGGTGGGCGGCTTCTTGGCATCCTGGGTGATCGGCTACGGCATCGTGCAGTCGTTCGCCCCGAACATCACCGGGAAAAAACGTGGTCATGTCCCCGATGGGCGAGCTGCTTTTGTTTGGGCGTCACTGCTGGCTGGCTTACCTGCGGCTATTGCCCTTGGTCTTTCGGCGGGGTTGTCGCCTCAGGTTGTGCTGCTGGGTGGGCTGATGCTGTTCGGCGTTCTGTTCGCTGTGAACTCGTCGCTGCACAGCTACTTGATCGTCAGCTACGCCAAGGAGGATGGCGTGTCGCTGGATGTGGGCTTCTACTACATGTCCAACGCGCTGGGGCGACTGATCGGTACGTTACTCTCGGGCTGGGTATTCCAGGCTTATGGTCTGGAGGCCTGCCTGTGGGTTTCCAGTGCGTTTGTGCTGGCCGCTGCGCTGATTTCCATCGCCTTGCCCAGGCACCTCGATGCGGCTCCGCAGGCCTGATCAAGCGGCTCAGAGCGGAGGCCCTCAGGCCTCCGCCGTTGCCAAAAACTGTTCGATCTCGGTTGCGGTGCTACGTGCCGTACGGGTCACCCCGATCAGGGTTGCTGAAGCCGATCCCGTCCATTCGCCATAGCCCACCAGCCAGAGCCTGGGTTCGTGGACGGCGCGAGTCCCCTCAACCTCGACTCGCCCCTCATCGTTGATCAGCCCCAGGTTGGTCAGGTGGCCCAGCGCGGGTTTGAAGCCGGTGCACCAGATCACTGCATCGACCATGGTCTCCGTGCCATCGGGCCAAACCACACCATTACGGGTGAAGCGTGTGAAGGGGCGAACTGCGTGCAAGACGCCACGTTCACGCGCTTCGACCACGGGCGGTACCATCACCACATCGCCCAGCCCGCCCACTGGTTGTTCGATGACGCGACCTTCCTGCAGGGCTTTCCAGCGGTCGGTCGCTCGCTCGAACAACACACGACCATCGACATCATCGGGCAGAAACAGCGGCTCGGTGGGCGTCACCCAGGTGGCGTCGGCCACTTTGGAGACCTCTGCCAGGATCTGTGCCCCGGAGTTTCCACCGCCTACCACCAGCACCCGTTTGCCTGCGAACGGCTGGGCCTCGACATAGTGGGCCGAATGCAACTGCTGGCCGCGGAACAACTCGGTACCCGTATAGTTGGGGATATGGGGATTGCTCCAGGTACCAGTAGCACTGACCACTGCCTTGGCATCCCAATGCCCTTGCTCGGCATGGACGCGCAGCGCGCCATTGATGCGTTCGACCGAGGTGACTCGCACTGGTCGCTCGACCGGGAACTGGTAACGCGCCTCATAGCGTGTCAGGTAGTCGATGACGTGATCACGCTTCGGGTAACCCTCTTGAACTGGCGGCATCATCCAGCCGGCAATCGAACTCCAAGTCGCCGGCGAGAACAGTCGCAAGGAGTCCCAGCCATGACGCCAAGCCCCGCCAGGGCCATCCTCGGCATCGAGCATCACAAACGACAACCCCGTACGCCGCAGAAAGTACGCGGTGGCCAACGCGGCTTGGCCGCCGCCGATGATGACTACATCCCACTTATTTTCAGGGCGAGCTTCCACTGAGGGACTCCAAACAGACCGATTGCGCAGTGTAATAGTCCGAGTCAGCCAGAACGCTGATCTATCTCAGGTAATTACCTGCTCAATTGCCTTCGCGATCTGGCAACTCATTGACTCTATGTTCTGGAACCAGATCGACCAACGGAGCGATCATCATCTGAGCAGTGCGAATCCAGGAACTCAACGTCTCGAGATCTAATAGCACTGATTCGGCTACCTCCCAGACGGAGGACTCCTCGGTCGTAACTGGCGGTAGAGTGCCTTCGATCAACGCCTGGGCCATCGTATGCAGCTTCAGCAAGTCGTCGCGTAGAGCAATCATCCCACCCATCTCAGTCAGGCTAGTGTCCAGTCGATCAACCAGTCCGAGTAGCTGTGATGTGTCGAAGCTGTTGCGCAACTTGTCCAATGCGGCGGCGTCCACCTCTCCGCACGGCGTAACGCGAAAGGATGCGGGAGGAATGTTGATCATGTGGCTCTCTCGGTATCGGCCTGGCGGGTCGTGCCAACCCGCAACGAACCGGCGGCTTGTTGAAACACCGAATCCTTGATCCAGGGCTCCGGTGGCCGATTGAGCTTGAGGTTGAACTCGCCGAAGCGTTTGACGTTGCTGGTCAGGTAGGGACTGAGGAACGATACGTCCTCATCGGTGAACTGCCAGGCCTCGCGCGCCAGTTTCTGCAGGATACGCATCATGTCCACAGTGTTCTGCAGGATCACCGACGAGGCCACCATGTCGTTGTAGCGCAGTCGCTTCTGTTGCTCGTCCGGATCGTTCTCAGCAATCACATCGCCGCCGAAGGACAACCACTTGGAGAATCCGTTGTAGGACTCGATCTTGTTGGTGTTTGCCGTGACTTCCTGGCGCAGCTCGCGGCTACCGATCCAGTTGAGCAGGAATATCGTGCGGATCACGCTGCCGAGCGCCTGTGCCGCGTGGTAGAGCTTGTTGCGCCTGCTGTAGGAACCGAGTTTTCGCAGCAGCATAGGCGAGGAAATTTTGCCGGCCTGGATTGATAGCGCGACCTGCATCAGATCCTGCCAGTGAGTTTCGATCAGGTGCCAGTCGGCAGTGTCGGTGAACAGGCGGTTGATGTGCTTGTATGATACGCCGCGATCCGGCCGGCACATCACCAGGTCGCGCCAGTTGCGGATACGCGGCATCAGGTTGATGCCCAGCAGATGGGTGAAGGCAAACACCGTGGCCGATTGCCCTTGGGTGTCCGAGTACACCGTATCGGGTTCGACGCTGAGGTCTATTTTGAGTAGCCCCTCGATCACATAGATCGCCTCCCAGATACCCGGCGGGATGAAGTGCTGGAACACGGCGATGTAGTTGTTGGCCACATGCCGGTAGGCCACAGCCCCCATTTTGCGGTAGCGGAAGTGGTAGCCGGCCAGCAGATTGTCGTCATAGAAGTCGAACTGCGTACCGTCCGCGGCCACCGCCTTGCCATCGCCCCAGAGCTTGGGCAGGTCAAGCTGTAGGTAGAGTTCCACCAACTCGCGGTTGGCCTTGTCCAGCTTCTCCAGCGAGAGGTGACGGCGATTCGTGTAGGACAGCATGTGTGGCGTTACATTACCGGCCAGATGCCGCGCGGCCTGGTTAGGGCCTAGGTTGCAGCCCATGGCGAAGATCGTCATCAGGTAGCGCTCGGCAGGCTCTTTGAGCTTCGGCTCGTTACCGGACATCGGCCCGAAATGCCGAGTGAACTGAATCCAATGCTCGATGTTGGCCATGATGTCGAGCACATGCCTGGCCGGCATGCGTTGCATGAGCGCAGTCTGTAGCGAGATAGCTGAAGGCGGGATATCGCGAGCAGTCACTCGGCGGAGCACCGGCTCGCCGGCTTCGTTGATCGATACGTCCCCTCTGCATGATGGGAATTTCTCGTCTAGTTGCTCCGCTGTTTCCTCCAGCTGGGCCTTGAGAGAGGCAACAAACTCCTTCGCTGTACCAGGTAGCCCCATTTTTTCGCAGTAGGCCGGTAGTCGCTGGAGACATTCTTCCCAGGGCAGTAACTGCTTGCGATAGTCGGCGAAGGATTCCGACCCTTGTACGCACATGTCGCCGGATCGCAGCTCACTGGCCAGGTAGGAGAAGACGCAAACCTCTAGGTAGCGCCGGTTGGTCGGTGGCCCCTCACTGGCAGGACGACGAACGACCTTGACCCAGCGCTCCGACGCAAACGACAAATCGACGAACTCGTCGATCCATTCGCGGTGTAGATTCTCGTTGTCCTGGATCAGTTGAAGTGCCTGAGTCAGCGATCGATCCTGAGTCGTGGGCTCTAGTTGGAGGAGATGGCTGAGACGGAACAACAGCGAGCGATGAGATCTGAAGTGCTTCCAGATCAGTGGCAGGTAGTTATTACCGCCGGTAGCTTGGACTTCGGCGCAAGTCTCACGCAACCGATCTAGGTTGCCATCGGGGGAGAGGTACTCCCGGATCAGGCTGCCAGCTTCCTGGTCATCCGGTTCTTGAACCAGAATCTGCACCACGCCGTCCAGGGTCGCCGCCAACTGCTCCAGCTTCTGGCGTTGCCTAGCCTGGATTTGCTCCAACTCCTCCTTGGCGCGTTTATGAATCGTCGAAATCCGTCGGATGAACATCTCGGCCAGGTGATCTCGTGTCCGCACACGCATGCGGTAAATCAAAGCCAGCATCAGCGTGTAGCGTTTCGGTAACGAGCAGTCCTTCAGCTCGGAGACGTCCGATGCTGCTGCCTGGGCAGCGAAGTGGCGGATCTTAGTATCGACGATGCCCTCAAATATAGCGTCGAGATTCCCGAAGCTTTCCAGCCAGGCCAAGTGATCAATCAGTACTTCCAAGTGCTTGCGGGAGGGCTTCTTGGGCGCCTGTTTCAGCGTATTGAAATCGCTTTGGCGCCGACCGAAGTCGGTTTCGAGCAGCTCCCTCAGCTTGTAGATCACCTCGATTGGGGCGCGAGTTACGACTAGGTTGAAGGTAACTTCCTGGGCACTCGCCAAGGCGGTTTCTGCGAGGTTGTTGAGCGTCGAATAAGCCGGAAGCTCATAGCCACGCTGAATTAGCTCATCAAGCATGGCATTGATGAGATCAACTCGCTGCTCAAGAACTACAGCGCAGTCACGTGCGATCTGCTCAGTGACCGCTAGCCCGTCGCTGCTGTAGAAAGGGGTTACCTGCAGGTACTGCCGTACCGCTGCTTGGTGCCGGTAAAGGGTGCGGGGATTGCTATAGCGCGGAGCTATTCGTGTGCCGTAACGGAGGCATTGCCGGACATGACTGATGAGTTCCTGAGGAAGCTCCTCGAACGGAACGAAATAATGCAGCTGCTGAAACACCTTTAACTGGATTGCCAGCCCAATCGAGAGCGCTGGACTCTTAGCGGTGTTGTTGACCCATTCGATCTCTGAATCAGACAGGGAATAGCTTCGATGAAGCTCCTTGGCTGGTAGCTGACTGGGCAAGACCGGATAGGCTGTTCTTTCCACCGATGCCATTGAGCACACCCCACAAGCAAGGCAAAAGCATCAGCATAGACGTCTAGCCAGACGGTGGTTGGTCAGTAAGTCATAAGATCCAGAATGACCTTTTAAATCATTGGCTTACAGAGCGAATGTCCTAATTTTTGCCTTATCTCGGCATAACCCCGGGTCTGCGCTACAAGTTCGCCTACGTACGCGGTGACAACATCGATACCGGCAACGACAACAACGGCACCGAGCGTGAGATCTTCAACCAGATCGGTTACACCATCCAGAGTGGCGCTGCCAAGGATCTGCACCTGCGCCTACGTAACTCCATCTACCGCTCCAGCACCGACGTAGGGCCGGATCTCAACGAGATTCGTGCCTTTGTCGAATACCCACTGAGCATCCTCTGATGGTCGCTGCCCCGGCCTCGTCCGGGGCAGTTCTCAGCCGCGCAGGATGTGCGCAACGGCCCTGGCGGCATCCTCGATGGCGCGTTCTTCATAAGGCGCAAAGCCCATTACCAACCCTGGTGGCCTTGCCTCGACGCAGTAGCTCGCCAGTGGCAACGCGTCGATACCGGCAGCCTGCAAACGCGCGAAAGCTTCCTGCTCGTTCTTCACCTGCAAATGGCAGGCGATATCCATACCTGCACGAATTTCCGGCACCTCGATCAGTCCTTGCCAGTGCTTGTGCGCGGCTTCGGCGAAGGCGTTGGCACGCGCTGCGTAGATCTTGCGCATACGCCGCACGTGACGGTCGAAATGCCCCTCATGGATGAAATCGGCCAGCACGGCCTGCGCTAGGCTGTTGGCATGGCGCGACATTAGTGCCGACGCGCGAGTGAAACTCTCCACAAGATGCTCTGGCAGCGCCAGATAGGCCAGACGAATCGAGGGGAACAGCAGTTTGCTGAAGGTACCAGCCATGATTACCGAGTGCTCGGCGCCCGGCATCGAGCGCAGTGCCGGAATGGGCTTGGCGATGAAACGGTACTCGCTGTCGTAGTCGTCTTCGAAGATATAGCTACCCTGCTCCGCTGCCCACTTGAGCAAGGCCAGGCGGCGTGCAGGCGACAGTTCACCGCCCAGCGGCGCCTGCCGTGAGGGGGTGACATAAGCTAGTCGGGCACCTGGCGCCAGGCGTATTCCCTCGTCCACCTTGAGGCCGGAGCTATCCACCGGTACGTCCACTCGTGTCACGCCAGAGATATCCATCAACTGCCGTGCGCCGGGATAACCGGGATCTTCCATCCAGACCTGAGAGTTGCCTGGAGCCAGCAAGCGCAGGCAGATATCCAAGCCTTGTTGCACGCTGCCGAGCACCAGGATGCGCTCCGGTGAAACCTGTACCCCACGGGCGATGGCCAGATAGCCGGCGATGGCTTCACGCAGCTCGGGCAGGCCTGCCGGGTCGGCGTCGAGCAACATCGTCAGGCGCGAGCTACGCAACTGCTGGGTGTGCAACTTGCGCCACAGGTCGATGGGAAAGGCGTTGATATCGCCACGGTGAGGAAAGAACGGACGCACGCCGGTTGGCAGCGTTCGCCGCGAGAAGATTGGCTCGATCTCGGCAAGGCGTTTTAGCCAGGGCGTGTCAGGTGCTGTGCGCTCCTCTTGCACCTCGGCCACCACCTTGCGCCGAACGTATCCGGCGTTCAGCGTCGGGTCCGGCAATACCTCGCTGACGCGCGTACCGCTACCGGTTCGAGCTTGCAGATAGCCTTCGGAAAGCAGCTGCTGATAGGCAGCCTGCACCGTCCCGCGTGCCAGGCCGTAGTACTCGGCCATGGAGCGAGTACTGGGTAGCTTGCTGCCAGCGGGCAGGCGCCCGCCCAGAATCGCGCGGCGCAGCGATTCGTACAGCCATCCCTGCAGGCTGACTCCCTCCTCCGGCGTTCCCAGCGGCAGAAAGACCACTTGCGGTGGGGTTTTATCGACTGGCATAGGGCCCTCGAAGTGGACTAATTATTTTTATAGATACTGGATCAATACCCTGATCCAAAACAACCACACAATCGATCCCGTAGCCAGCCAACACTTCTTCTCTTCAACGACTATGGGAATTCACGATATGAAACAGCAGATCCTGATCATCGGTGCCGGCTTCGGTGGTATGTGGAGTGCGCTGAGCGCCGTTCGCCTGCTGGACCAGCACCAGCGCCTGGACGTCGCCGTTACCCTCCTCGCTCCACAAGCGGAACTGCGCGTACGCCCGCGCTTCTATGAAAGCGACCTGAGCACCACCGTTGCACCGCTCGGCCCGTTGTTCGATGCGGTCGGTGTGCAGTTCGTCCAGGGCAGCGCTACGCGTATCGATGCCGCAGGCAGGCGAGTGATCTACCGTGACGCAAGGGGCGCGCAGGCCGAACTGAATTTCGACCGGTTGATTCTGGCCTCCGGTAGCCAGGTCGCCCGGCCTCCACTGGCCGGTATCGACCGCTTCGCCTTCGATGTCGACAGCCTGGAGTCGGCGCAGAAACTTGAGGCCCATCTGCAGAGCCTGCGCGACAAACCGACCAGCCAGGCCCGTAACACCGTGGTGGTGGTCGGCGGTGGCTTCACCGGTATCGAGACGGCCACGGAAATGCCGGCGCGGCTGCGCGCCATTCTGGGGTGATGAGGCCGATGTGCGGGTGATCGTCGTCGACATGGGCAAACAGGTTGGCAGCGTCATGGGCGAGCAGATCGCCTCGGTGATCGCCGCAGCCAGCGACACACTGGGCGTAACCTGGAAGCTCGGTAGCCCGGTGTCGATGGTCGATGAGCCATGGCGTCCAGCTCGACAACGGCGAACGTATCGAAGCCAGCACCGTGGTCTGGACCGTCGGGGTTAAGGCCTCAGCGCTGACGCAGCAGATCGATGGCGAGCGCGATGCCTTTGGCCGCCTGCACGTCGACCGCAACCTGAAAGTACTCGGCCAGGACGCCATCTACGCCACCGGTGATACCTCCTATGCCGCGGTGGATGATCTTGGCAACCACGCACTGATGACCTGCCAGCACGCCATCGCTCTCGGCCGCTCCTCCGGCAATAACGCTGCAGCCGATCTGCTGGGTGTCGAGCCGATTCCCTACAGCCAACCCAAGTACGTCACCTGCCTGGACCTGGGTGCCTGGGGCGCTGTGTTCACCGAAGGCTGGGAGCGCAAGGTGGTGCTGACCGGCAAGGAAGGCAAAGAGCTGAAAATGCAGATCAACACCCAGTGGATCTACCCGCCGGAGGCCAAGCGCGAGATCGCCCTGGCTGCAGCCGACCCGCTGATTCCGGTAGTCGCCTGATCGATGAGGCATGCCCAGGGCGGTGGCTGCCCTGGGCATGCCATGCTCAATCACGGTAAATCTGCACCTGCAGCTTCGCCGGCGGGTCCTCCCCTTCAGCCCGTAGCCATTCGCCTGGCGGTTGCCCGACCTGCTGGGCAAAGGTGCGCGAGAACGACGCCTGCGATGCGTAGCCCACAGCATCGGCGATCACCTTGATCGGCTTCCCCTCACGCAGCAGATCCTGCGCCACCTTCATGCGCCAGGCAGTCACATAGGCCATGGGCGTCATGCTCATGACCTCGGAGAACAGCGCTGCGAACTTGGTACGCGACATCTTCGCCAACGCGGCCAGACGCTCGACGCTCCAGGCCAGCTGGGGTTCCTGGTGAATGCAGATCAGCGCAGGCCCCAGTTGACTGTCCTGCAGCGCATAAAGCAGGCCGCTGGTTATGCGCCCTTCGTTCACCGCGCGGCGTACCAGCAGGACGAACACGTATTCGAACAGCAGGTTCAGCGCCTTGCTCCGGCCGGGTGCCTGTGTACGGAATTCGTTGACCAGTGAGCCGATCACCGGCCCGAGCTGCTCAAGGGCACTCAGCGGAAACACCAAGGTTTCCAAAAGTCCCAGCGGAAACGGCTGCTGCCCCGAACGCCCGAACTGGAACGAGGAGCAGATCAGATCGACGCCACCGGGCTGGTGCGCACGCAGCTTGTAGCAGCAGGTGCTGGGACAGAACAGAACGCTGGGTTCACTGATCGCGATACGAGGCTTGTCGGCGTGCACCATATCCAGTGCACCTCGCTCGATGACGTGGATGAATGCCATGCCAGGGGGCTTATCCAGCACCAGGGTACCGTCTACCGGGCCGGCGAATAACAGTCGCCCTTGCAGGCTCGTGCGCTCGAAGAACTCGGAAAGAACATCCATATTGGCAATGACCTGATAAAGATTCTCTAGGTTGGTGAAAGCTCAACCGGTTAGAGCCCATGGGTTGAACCGTCGTCGATTGATAGACAGTTCAACCCATGAAAATTCCAACGGTTATTCACCAGGACGGAGAATCATCCGTGATTTACATCACGATTTTTTACAGGCCCAACCCTGAAATACTCATCCAACAAGGCGCACGCCGATCAGATCAGCCCATAAGAATGACCATTGTCTTCTGACTGGGCCGGCATCTTGGCTCGCTCCTCCATGCGCTGGGCAATTTCTTCTTCGACTGCCTTCTGCTGCTCAGGTGGTAGCGCCTCGATCTCCTCTTCGGTCATGCCTATTTCCTTGAGGATACTGTCGCGCATCTTCTCGGCCGGAGTCATCGCCATGTAGGCCTTGAAAGCCTCCAGCGCGGCGTTACCGCCCTCGTCGCCCAGTGGTGAACTGACGGATGTCGCGACCTTGCCGTCTGACGCGTTCTGCAGAGCGACGCGCAAACGAGCGAAGCCCTCCTCCGTAGCCTGCCTGGCGCGGAACTCGCGTTCGGACTCGGCGTTCGCCGTGCGTGTGGTCTTCTCGACATTGCGCGCCAACTGGGCCAGCTCGCCCTGCTCTTCACTCTGCTTGTTGCGAAATCCCGTCAGGGATATCCCACCGTAACTGCCAATACCTCCAATCGTGCTCATGCCGTGCTCCTTGACTGAGTTGCAATTGCCAGGCGCACTGATTCAAAGCGAATGCCAGCTCATGAGGCGCGCTTAACCAATTGAAAGTATTGAATTTTATAATCAATTAGAAAGGCAACGAGACAACCCCTTGCCGTCAAGCGGCAAGGGGTTGCAGGGGGAGCTCAGTGCTGCCCGCTCATTTGCCGGAAGGCATCGAGCAGTGCCTGGCTGAGATCGACCGAGGAGAACTTGGTCAGTACCGCATTGGCACCGACCGAACGCGCCTTCTCGGTATTCATGGTGCTGTCCAGCGAGGTGTGCAGCAGCACGTAGGTGCCGGCAATATCGGGGCTGCGACGAATTTCCTGAACCAGGCTGTAGCCATCCAGCTCAGGCATCTCGATGTCCGAGACCAGAAGCTCGAATGGCATGCCAGCCTGATGGTATTCGTGCAGTTGCTGCAGGGCAGCCTGGGCACTGCGCACTGCGGTGCAATCGAGCCCCAGCTGGCGCAGTACGTTGAGGGTCTGTTGCAACGCGACTTGCGAGTCGTCGACCAGCAAGACGCGGCGATCTTGCAGCAGGCGGGCATCCTGGCCATCGAGCAGTTGCCCGACGGGAGCTTCCTCCAGCGCAGGGGCAATGTCGTGCAGTACCTTCTCGATATCGAGAACCTGCACGATGGCGCCATCGATCTGTGTCACACCGGTAATGAAGGCACGCGCGCCGGAGCCGGCGGGTGGCGGACGCACATCGCGGGTGGAGCACTGCACAATGCGCTCGACACTTTTCACGTGCAGTCCCTGGCGCGAGCGGCTCACTTCAGTGACGATCAGGCAACCATCGTCCTCATCGGCAGCACTGCGCTCACCAATGGCCCGGGCCAGGTCGATTACCGTCAATGCAGAGCCGCGCAACGTGGCAATACCGCGCACGTTGGGATGGCGACTGGGCAGTTTGGTCAGGGCGGGACAGGGAATGATCTCGTTGACCTTGAGCAGGTTGATGCCCAACAAGCGCCCGCTATGAAGACGAAACAACAACAGCGACAGCGCATCGCCGGTAATCAACCCCATGACCCTTTCCTTAAAAAACATACGTAGTGAGTATAACGGCCAACGGGGCGAGAGACTTTAATCCGTGCTCAGTTTCAGGGCCACACGCCCACGACTGGGGCATGTTTCCATGTAGCGATGCGCGGCGATGAAGTCCTCGAAGTCGAAGACCTTGTCGATGACCGGCGTCAGCAAGCGGTCAGCGGTCATTTGGTTGATATGCACCAGTGCACGCTGCACGGCCTCATGGTTTGGCTCGATGCCCAGCTCAGGGCAGCCGGTGAAATCCAGCACACAATGGCGGAAGAAATGCAGGTGCTTCTTGAATGCTGCGCAGGCTGGGAACGTCGCGTCGTTACCACCATTGATGCCATACAGGATCAACTTGCCGCGTGGCGCGGCGACATCACCCAGCAGTTTCATCTGCGGCCCTGCGCACTGGTCGAGAATCACCTCGACCCCCTTGCCTTCCGTATAGCGCTCAACTTCCAGCACCAGATCCTGCTCCTCGGTTGCGATCACCTTGTCGGCACCCAGCTCTCGCAGGAATTCGCGATCATCCGATGCGCTTGTGGAGGCGATGACCTTGGCACCCAGGGCCTTGGCCAGTTGCACGGTCTGGGGTGCCATGCAGCGGCTGGCCTCGGTGATGAGCACATGCTCGCCCGGCTTCAGTTGCGCCAGTTCGATCAACGCGAGGTAACCAAACAGCAGGCAGGTGTAGTGAACACTGGCCTCGACCGGGTTGAGCACGTCGGGATATGGGGTCAGCGCATGCCTGGGCATCAGTACCAGATCACCCCAGGTCGGGTAACGGTTGGGCGTACTGGTCGGGAAACCGGCAACGGCATTGCCCACTTCAAAGTCGCTCACACCGTCGCCCAGCGCCGCAACCGTGCCGGCCAGTTCGAAACCGGTACCGGCCGGAAGCCTGGCCTGCTCGGCCGCCAGGTTTTGCCGCCACAGGACGTCTTTCCAGCCCAGCCCAACAGCCTGAACTCGCACCAGCACTTCACCAGGCCCGGGCACAGGTGTCGGAACCTCTTCGAGCTGGAGCACGTCGGCATCGCCGAACTTATGAAAACGGATCATGCGGGACATCGTTTACCTCGGGCTTGATCGCGGCTTAACACTGCAATGGCTATGGACTTTATCCGTTGTGCGGCGGCGACACTATCAGACTCTATCGATAGTCTTCATGCCTGTCAGTGATTCAGCGACTTTCAATCCGCTGCTCACTGCCCGTACTATTGGCCCGGGCAAAGGCTCTCATTTGCAGCGCCGTGCTGACAAGGCCCGTATCCCTCGAATGGTACCCGGATGAACCGCAACGACCTGCGTCGCCTCGACCTGAACCTGCTGATTGTCTTCGAGACCTTGATGCACGAACGCAGCGTGACACGGGCCGCAGAGAAGCTGTTTCTCGGCCAGCCCGCCATCAGCGCGGCGCTCGCTCGCCTGCGTACCCTGTTCGATGACCCGTTGTTCGTGCGTACCGGTCGCAGCATGGAGCCGACACCGCGCGCGCAGGAGATCTTCGCCCTGCTCTCGCCCGCGCTGGATTCGATCTCCACCGCAGTCAGCCGCGCCGCCGACTTCGATCCCGCTACCAGCAAGGCGGTGTTTCGCATCGGCCTGTCCGATGACGTCGAGTTCGCCCTGCTGCCAGCTATGCTCCGTCGTCTGCGCGCCGAAGCGCCCGGAGTGGTGCTGGTGATTCGCCGCACCAACTACCTGATGATGCCCAGCCTGCTGGCCTCTGGCGAGATTTCGGTGGGTGTAGCCTACACCGAAGAGCTGCCGGCCAATGCCAAGCGCAAAGTACTACGCCGCACAAAGGCGAAGCTGCTGCGCGCCGATACCGTACCCGGTGCGCTGAGCCTTGATGATTATTGCGCACGCCCGCATGCGTTGGTGTCCTTCGCCGGAGACCTAACCGGCTTCATCGATGACGAACTGGCCAAGCTTGGACGCGAGCGCCATATCGTACTGGCCGTTCCACAGTTCAATGGCCTGGCGACCCTGCTGGCGGATACCGATATTGTCGCCAGCGTGCCGGACTATACTGCAGCCGCCTTGACTGCGGCCGGCGGCTTGCGCGCCGAGGATCTGCCGCTCGAGACACAGACCTACGAACTGCATATGGCCTGGCGCGGTGCCCAGGACAACGACCCGGCCGAGCGCTGGCTGCGCTCGCGCATCCAGATGTTCTGCGGCGACCCGGACAGCCTCTGATAAATATCCGGAAACGCACCATCTAAGTGCCGTCAGGCACCTTGGCGCACCTTCATAGATCTAAATTGATATAAATCTGTCTTTTATCATTCCCGATGATATTCAAAATCATGGCATTCGATTCGTAGCCCTCCAAGACTCGTCGCAGACTCCGCCAATCCACAAATCCGACTGGCGGAGTCACCCATGGAACAGCAGCATAAGAACATCTGGATATTCCCCCTGGCCCTCGCCGGCGTCCTCGCACTCAGCGGATGCGAACAGGCTGCGCAGACTCAGGCGCAAATGCCCGCACCCAAGGTCAGCGTCGCCGAAGTCATTGAACAACCGATCAACGAGTGGGACGAGTTCACCGGGCGTCTCGAAGCGCCGCAATCCGTCGAAATCCGCCCACGCGTCTCCGGTTACATCGACAAGGTCGCCTTCGACGAAGGCACCCTGGTGAAGAAAGGCGATCTGCTGTTCCAGATCGACCCGCGTCCATTCCAGGCGGAAGTCAAACGCCTCGAAGCCCAACTGCAACAGGCCCGCGCCAGCCAGGCCCGTGCCGCCAACGAAGCGCGCCGTGGTGAGCGTCTGCGTCAGAGCAACGCCATCTCCGCCGAACTGGCCGATGCTCGTGCCAGCGCCGCCACCGAAGCTCAGGCTCAGGTCGCCGCAATTGCCGCCGAGCTGGAAAACGCCCGCCTCAACCTCAGTTTCACCCGCATCACGGCGCCCATCGACGGTCGCGTCAGCCGCGCCGAAATCACCGAAGGCAACCTGGTCGGTGCCGGCGAGAGCCTGCTGACCTCGGTGGTCTCCACCGACAAGGTCTACGCCTACTTCGACGCTGACGAACGCGCCTTCCTCAAGTACGTCGAGCTGGCCCGTGAGTCCGGTGCCGATGCCCGTGGCGCCAGCCCGGTCTACCTCGGCCTGTCCGATGAGGCCGGCCACCCGCACCTGGGTCAGCTGGACTTTCTCGACAACCAGGTCAACCCGCGCACCGGCACCATTCGTGGTCGCGCTGTATTCGACAACCAGGATGGTCGCTTCACCCCGGGCCTGTACGCGCGCCTGAAACTGGTGGGCAGCAAGCCCTACGCCGCCACCCTGATCAAGGACGAAGCGGTCGGCACCGACCTGGGCAAGAAGTACGTGCTGGTACTGGGCGAGGACAATACCGTGGCCTATCGCTCCATCGAGCTGGGGCCGAAGCTCGAAGGCCTGCGCATCGTCCGCAGCGGCCTGAGCAAGGGCGAGAAGATCGTGGTCAACGGTCTGCAGCGCGCCATGCCTGGCTCCACCGTCGATCCGCAACCCGTGACCATGGCCGATGACAGCACCCTCGAGCAACTGGCGCGCCTGCGTCAGGCCGTCGATGCAAGCCAGGCCCCGCGTATCGCCGCCGACCACATCGACGCACGCGCGCCGCGCGACTGATCCAGACCGCGCCCAGAGGAAAGACCCATGAATTTCTCGCAATTCTTCATCCAGCGGCCGATCTTCGCCGCGGTGCTGTCGCTGCTGATCCTGATCGGCGGCGCCATCTCGCTGTTCCAGCTGCCGATCAGCGAATACCCGGAAGTGGTGCCGCCTACCGTCGTGGTACGTGCCGATTTCCCCGGCGCCAACCCCAAGGTGATCGGTGAAACCGTCGCCTCGCCGCTGGAGCAGGCCATCGTCGGCGTCGAGGGCATGCTCTACATGTCGTCGCAGTCGACCATTGATGGCCGCCTGACGCTGACCGTGACCTTCGCCCTCGGTACCGACCTGGACAACGCCCAGGTGCAGGTGCAGAACCGCGTCACCCGCACCATGCCGACACTGCCTACCGAAGTGCAGCGTCTCGGCGTGACCGTGGACAAGGCCTCCCCGGAGACCATGATGGTGCACCTGACCTCGCCGGATCAGCGCTACGACATGCTCTACCTGTCCAACTACGCCGCGCTCAACGTCAAGGACGAGCTGGCGCGCTTGGACGGCGTCGGCGACGTACAGCTGTTCGGTATGGGCAACTACTCGCTGCGCGTCTGGCTCGACCCGAACAAGGTCGCCTCGCGCGGGCTCACCGCCACCGACGTGGTCACCGCCATCCGCGAACAGAACCGCCAGGTCGCCGCCGGTGCCCTCGGCGCGCCGCCTTCCGATGCCGGCAACAGTTTCCAGCTGTCGATCAACGCTCAGGGCCGCCTGGTCTCCGAGGAAGAGTTCGAGAACATCATCATCCGCGTCGGCGACAACGGCGAGATTACCCGCCTGCGCGACATCGCCCGCGTCGAACTGGGCTCCAACCAGTACGCCCTGCGCTCGCTGCTGAACAACCAGCCGGCCGTGGCCATCCCGGTGTTCCAGCGCCCGGGCTCCAATGCCATCGAGATTTCCGACTCGGTACGCGGGCGCATGGCCGAGCTGAAGAAGTCCTTCCCGCAAGGCATGGACTACGAAGTGGTGTATGACCCGACCATCTTCGTCCGCGGCTCCATCGAGGCGGTGGTGCACACCCTGCTCGAAGCCGTGGTGCTGGTGGTGCTGGTGGTCGTGCTGTTCCTGCAGACCTGGCGCGCCTCGATCATCCCCCTGGCTGCCGTGCCGGTATCGCTGATCGGCACCTTCGCGGTCATGCACATGTTCGGCTTCTCGCTCAACACCCTGTCGCTGTTCGGCCTGGTGCTGGCCATCGGTATCGTGGTGGACGACGCCATCGTGGTGGTGGAGAACGTCGAGCGCAACATCGCCCTGGGCAAATCCCCGGTCGAGGCCACCCGCCAGGCCATGAAGGAGGTGACCGGCCCTATCGTCGCCACCACTCTGGTGCTGTGCGCCGTGTTCGTGCCGACGGCCTTCATCTCCGGTCTTTCGGGCCAGTTCTACCAACAGTTCGCGCTGACCATCGCCATTTCCACGGTGATTTCGGCCATCAACTCGCTGACCCTGTCGCCGGCCCTGGCCGCCATCCTGCTCAAGGATCACCACGCGCCGAAAGATGCCTTCTCGCGTGGGCTCGACAAGCTGTTCGGTGGCTGGCTGTTCGCCCCGTTCAATCGCATGTTCGAGCGCGCCAGCAACCGCTACGTCGGCACCGTGCGTCGCGTGCTGCGTGGTAGCAGCATCGCCATGCTGATCTACGGCGGCCTGCTGGTGCTCGGCTACCTGGGTTTCTCCAGCACTCCGACCGGCTTCGTGCCGCAGCAGGACAAGCAGTACCTGGTGGCCTTCGCCCAGTTGCCAGACGCGGCGACGCTCGATCGCACCGAAGTGGTGATCAAGCGCATGAGCGAAATCGCCGGCAAGCATCCGGGCGTGGAAAACACCGTGGCCTTCCCGGGCCTGTCGATCAACGGCCTCACCAACAGTCCCAACAGCGGCATCGTTTTCGTCACGCTCAAGGACTTCGGCCTGCGCAAGGACGAAAGCATGTCTGCCGGCGCCATTGCCGCCGAGCTCAACGGCCAGTTCAGTGAGATTCAGGAGGCCTACCTCGCCATCTTCCCACCGCCGCCGGTACAGGGCCTGGGCACCATTGGCGGCTTCCGCCTACAGATTCAGGACCGTGGCAACCTGGGCTATGAAGAGCTGTATACGCAGACCCAGAACATCCTCAACAAGGCCCGCCAGTTGCCGGAGCTGAACCCGATGTCGGTGTTCACCAGTTACCAGGTCAACGTACCGCAGGTCGATGCCGCCATCGACCGCGAAAAGGCCAAGACCCACGGTGTGGCCATCAGCGACATCTTCGACACCCTGCAGGTGTACCTGGGTTCGCTGTATGCCAACGACTTCAACCGCTTCGGCCGCACCTACCAGGTCAACGTCCAGGCCGACCAGCAGTTCCGCCTGGAGCCGGAACAGATCGGTCAGCTCAAGGTGCGCAATAACCGTGGCGAGATGGTGCCGCTGTCGACCTTCGTCAAGGTCAATGACAGCGCAGGTCCTGATCGGGTGATGCACTACAACGGCTTCCTCACCGCCGAGATCAACGGTGCCGCCGCGCCGGGCTACAGCTCGGGGCAGGCCGAAGCGGCCATCGCCAAACTGCTCAACGAGGAACTGCCGATCGGCATGACCTTCGAGTGGACCGATCTGACCTACCAGCAGATCCTCGCCGGCAATACCGCGATCTTCATCTTCCCGCTCTGCGTGCTGCTGGCCTTCCTGGTGCTGGCTGCCCAGTACGAAAGCTGGAGCCTGCCGCTGGCGGTGATTCTGATCGTGCCGATCGTGCTCTTCACCGCCATCACCGGGGTGATCATCGCGGGCCTGGACAACAACATCTTCACCCAGATCGGCCTGATCGTACTGGTGGGCCTGGCCTGCAAGAACGCGATCCTGATCGTCGAGTTCGCCAAGGAGAAACAGGAAGAAGGGCTTGATCGCGTCGCGGCCGTGCTTGAGTCCTGCCGCCTGCGTCTGCGCCCGATCCTGATGACCTCGATTGCCTTCATCATGGCCGTGGTGCCGCTGGTGCTGTCCAGCGGTGCAGGTGCCGAGATGCGCCACTCCATGGGTGTGGCGGTGTTCTCCGGGATGATCGGTGTGACCTTCTTCGGTCTGCTGCTGACTCCGGTGTTCTATGTCCTGATCCGCGGCTTCGTCGAGAAACGCGAAGCCCGCAAAGCCGCCCGTCTGCAGGAGTCGCATGCATGAAAGCCTTTGCCCCCGCTCTCCTGACCTTGGCGCTGTCGGCCTGCGCTGTCGGCCCGGACTATCGAGCGCCCGTGACCGATCCTGCACGCATTGCCGCGCTGGAAGCGGCCGATTACGACCGCAGCCGCTTCGAAGCTGCCTGGTGGCAGCAGTTCGACGACCCGACGCTGAATCAGCTTGTGCAGCGTTCGCTGCAGGACAACCGCGAGCTGCGCGTGGCGTTCAACCGCCTGCGTGCGGCACGGGCGATCCGTGATGACGTGGCCAACGACCGCTTCCCTACCGTCACCAGCCGTGCCAGCGGCGAGTTCGGCAAGGCCCAGCAGCCTCCGACCACGGACGAGCGCATCCGTCAGGAACGCTACGACCTGGGCCTGGACATGGCCTGGGAAGTTGACCTGTTCGGCCGTATCCAACGCCAACTAGAAGCCAGTGAAGCGCGCATCGAAGTGGCCGAAGCGGATTATTACCAGTTGCAGGTCAGCCTGATCGCCGAGCTGGTCGATGCCTACGGCACCCTGCGTGGCGCACAGCTGCGCGAAAACATCGCCCGCGAGAACCTGAAGAACCAGCAGGATTCGCGCTCCATCACCGAGCAGTTGCGCGACGCCGGCGTTGGTAACGAGTTGGACGTCCTGCGCGCCGATGCGCGCCTGGCCGCCACCGAAGCCAGCCTGCCACAACTGCAGGCGCAGCAGGTGCGGGCGCAGAACCGCATCGCCACCCTGCTCGGCCAGCGCCCGGAACAGCTGCAGATCGACCTGTCGCCCAAACCACTGCCGGTGATCGCCAAGGCACTGCCCATCGGCAACCCGAGCGAACTGCTGCGCCGTCGCCCGGATATCCAGGCAGCCGAGCGGCAGCTGGCGGCGGCCACGGCCGAAGTCGGCGTGGCGACTGCCGACCTGTTCCCGCGGGTCAGCCTCTCCGGCTTTCTCGGCTTTACCGCCGGGCGCGGCTCGCAGCTGGGTTCATCAGCAGCCCGTGCCTGGGGCGTAGCGCCGAGCATCAGCTGGGCAGCCTTCGATCTCGGCAGCGTACGAGCGCGCCTACGCGGCGCCGAAGCCGAGGCTGATGGCGCGCTGTCGCAGTACGAACAGCAGGTGTTGCTGGCACTGGAGGAGTCTGAAAACGCCTTCAGCGACTACGCCAAGCGCCAGCAGCGCCTGGTTTCCCTGGTGCGCCAGGCCGAAGCCAGCCGTGCTGCAGCCGATCAGGCCGCGATTCGCTATCGCGAAGGCACGGTGGATTTCCTCGTGCTGCTGGACGCCGAGCGCGAGCGCCTGGCCGCCGAAGATGCCCAGGCCTCGGCCGAGGTCGAGCTCTACAGCGGTATCGTCGCGATCTACAAGGCGCTCGGCGGCGGCTGGCAGCCTCAGGCCTGAACCCACTCTCCCCGGTCGGCGCCATGCCGACCCTCCTCAGCCCCAGGGTTCGATGCTCTGGGGCTTTTTTATTTCAGTCAGCCGCACTCCACCCGATTACGGCCTTGTGCCTTGGCCCGATACAGCGCCGCATCGGCCCGCTGCACGAGCCTTTGTGCCGGGCTGTTGCCATCGTTCTGCATCGAGGCAATGCCGACACTGATACTGACGTGGCCCAACGGCGAGCGCTCATGTGGCAACGCCAGGGCCTCGACGGCCCGGACCAGTTTTTCGGCCATGCTGTGCGCCCCATCGGGCCCGGTCGACGGCGCGAGAAAGACGAACTCCTCGCCGCCATAGCGCGCCACCAGATCGGTGGAACGGCTGATGGTGGCGGCCAGGGTTTGCGCGATCTGCTGCAGACAGCTGTCGCCGGCCGGGTGGCCGTAGTGGTCGTTGTAGGTCTTGAACCAGTCGACATCCAGCACGGCCAGGGCCAACGGCTCGCCGACGCGCTGGGCGCGCTTCCATTCCTTGTCTAGCACCTCGTCGAAGTGGCGACGATTGGCGATGCCGGTCAAGGCATCGGTCAGGCTCAGGGTCTCCAGGCGACTGTTGAGCACCTGCAGCTCTTCGGTGCGCGCGGCGACGCGTTGCTCCAGTTCGCGCTCGGACCGTTGCAGGGTATCCACCAGTTGCTCCCGGGTTTGCAACAGCCTGGCCTGGGCCTGCAGTTTTTCCTGACGCATGACGTTGATGCGGTCGGCCAGGGCGAAGGCCAGCAACAGCATCTCCAGCGACGAGCCGAGCTGCAGGCCGTCGACCGTGAAGGCGTTGGTCGGCAACAGGCCCATGGCGCGCAGGCTGGTGCTGGCACCGCCGAGGATCAGCAGGCCGAAGGCAGCGAGGAAGAAGTAGGCGCTGCGCTGACGCTTGAGGGCGCAGGCCAGGCCCACGCCGAGCATGACGAAGGCAGTGAGCAGGTTGACCACGATGGCCACGCGCGACACCTGGGGTAGCGCGAAGACATAGATCAGCGGCGAAAGCAGATACAGCGCAATCAACGCGCGCAAGCCAGGATCGACCCGTGGCAGCAGGCGCGCGGTCTGCAGCATGCCGCGCATGAACAGCAGCATGGCGCTCAAGGTCAGCGAGACCGCCGAGTAGTAGACCACGTTGCTGTTGAGCGGCAGGCCGAGCAGCGTCCAGTCCGGGGCCATGCCGTTCTTGATCGTCAGGGCGCTGGCGGTGATCAGCACGAAGGTCACATAGAGCAGATAGAGGCGATCTCGCAGGGCGATGAACAGCATCAGGTTGAACAGCAGCATCGCGACGGCGATGCCCATGTAGCCGGCACGCGCCATATCGTCTTCGCGCTCGTAGCTGCGCAGCGCGTCGGCCGTCCAGAGTTGCAGCGGCACGTGCAGGCCGATGCTCGACTCGACGCGCAGGTACACCACCTGTTGCGTGTGCGCCGGCAGGTGCAGCGGGAAGACGAAGTTTCGGTTGTTATAAACCTTGCCGCTCTGCGGGCGGTCTGCCCCGGTGAACCAGGCGCGATAGCCACCCTGCCCGTCCGGCACGTAGGCATCGACCAGGGATATACGTGGGTTGTCGACCACCAGCAGGCGCGTCAACGACTGATCGCTGGCGTTGCCCAGCTCGAGACGGAACCAGTAGGCCGAACGGGTGAAGCCCAGGGCGAAGGAAGCGCTGGGGGACTCCTGATAACGAAAACGTGCGGCCATCTCTGCTGATCGCACGTCCGAAAGCTGCAGCGCCCGCGAGGCATCCTCCAGCATTCCGGCATGGGTGGTCAGCGACAGCGGCTGCTCGCTCGGCTGCGCGACATCGAGAGGGACGGCACCGGCCCATGTCGACCAGCACAGCAACAGGCTCAGCAGCAGCCAGGGGGAGAAGCGCAGACGGCGGCGGGCATTCATGGCGGGTATCGACGGGGCTCGGACGAGCGGTGACCACGGGGAGGCAGAGTCTACAACAACCGGGCGGCGCCAAAGCGGGCCCTGAGGCTTGCCGGCGCTGCTGCGGGCGATCTGCCTGAACGCGCGCAGCCAGCGACACAATGGATCGCCTGCCGGCGAAAACGGAACGCGCGCCTACGCAGGCTCTTCAGCCTTCGATAGACTGACCTGCGTACCGCCAGGGAAAGACCCATGACACCGGATCAGATCGCCGCCTTCTGCCTCGCCCTGCCCGGCGCCCGCGAAGACCTCAAGTGGGGCAGCAACCGGGTGTTCTCGGTGGCTGGCAACAAGATGTTCGCCATTCTTGACTTTCTTGGCGAGGATCTGGCCTTCAAGGTCGATAACGACCTGTTTCTCGGTTATGTAGACCGTCCGGGCATCCGCCCTGCCCCGTACCTGGCTCGTGCTTACTGGATCAGTATGAGCGCCCACCGGCCGCCGCTGGGCGACGATGAACTGCGCCAGTTGCTGACGCGTTCGCATCAACTGGTGGTGCGCCGCCTGCCCAAGCGCCTGCAACCCGGCCTGCTACTGGACGAATAAGGGTATGTGGCGGGCGATGTAGGCGCCGTCGAGCAGCAGCAGATCGATCCAGAACAGCTGATGAACTGCGACGATCAGCCAGAAAACAGCCTGATAGGAAGCCTTGCGCGTCTTGTGCCGGAATGTCTGCTGAGCGATCAGCGCACCTGGCCAACCACCAGCCAGCTCGACCAGATGCAGGGTGTTTTCCGCCGTGCGTCGGCCACCGCTCTGAGCGCTGCGTTTATCCAGCCAGTACTGCAGGAAACTCAGCAGGCTGGCCAGCAGATAAAGCGGCAAGACCCACCAGAGCCCCTTGCCGAACAGCGTCACGCAGCCGAGCAATGGCAGGATGCACAGCAAAGCGAGCACCAAGGCCTTGCTGGAGAAGTTCTGGATGGAGCCTTGAGTCGATGACCGGTGCGTGGATTTGGCAGCAGCCTTTCGCACTACCGGTGCCGCCGTGCCGGGCGTTTTCGGTTTGCGCCGGATAGACTGGCGATCGAGGCTGAGCTCACCAGCCAGGCGCAAGTGCTCGGCACGTGGCCGCCCTCTTTCGTCACGTCCCTCGATGAACAGCACTTCGTCGCCCGGCTGCGGGCGGCGATCACCGCGCATCACCGATATATGAGCGAAGACTTCAGCACCGCCGTTTAGCGGCTGGATGAAACCAAAACCCTTGGCGTCATCCCAGCTTTTAAGGCGCCCCTTGCGTTCGGTACCGATCACGGTTGCGCCGTGCTCCAGTCGATCAGGTGCAGCTGCCAGGTGGCGAGAATCACCAGGCCGAAGGCAATGCGGTACCAGGCGAACACCGCATAACTGTGGCTGGTGATGAACTTGAGCAGTGCGCGCACGGTGATCATCGCCACGATGAAGGTGCTGACGAAACCGATGGCGAAGATCGGCAGGTCGCTCATCTGCAGGATGTCGCGGTACTTGACCAGCGAATAGACCGTAGCCGCGACCATGGTCGGCATGGCCAGAAAGAAGGAGAACTCGGTCGCGGCCTTGCGCGACAAACCAAACACCAGGCCACCGATGATGGTGGCGCCCGAACGCGACGTACCCGGAATCAGTGCCAGACATTGCGCAAAGCCAACCTTCAATGCCAGCTTCCAGGTCATGTCATCGACCGTTTCGGCCTTGATCGCGTGTTCGCGCTTCTCCGCCCAGAGCATGATGATGCCGCCAATGATCAACGCCATGGCCACTGTGATCGGATTGAACAGCCAATGCTCGATCAGATCGGCGAAGGCCAGGCCAAAAATCACCGCAGGAATGAATGCCAGCAGCAGGTTGAAGGTGAAACGCTGCGCGTTCGGGTCGCTGGGCAAACCGACGACGACGCCGAGCACCTTGGCTCGAAACTCCCAGATGACCGCCAGGATGGCGCCGAGCTGGATGATGATCTTGAACGCCGTCGCCGTTTCACCATTGAAGCCCAGCAAGTCACCGACCACGATCAGGTGCCCGGTGCTGGAAATCGGCAAGAACTCGGTCAGGCCTTCCACTATGCCCAGAATCAGGGCCTGAAAGGCCATCCAGATATCCATCAAATCCCCCAAAGCGCGGCAATTAACCACGCGTAAAACTTAGAACGTGGAGCGTGGCTCCGCCCCTGGGACACAAGCCCGTCACAGAGGTTCCTTAGTAGCGGTCTAAAGCGGTGCTCACTCAGCTTTTGCACCGAGCTGCCGAAATGCTATCAGACAACTTGAGTGAATAATGCCGCGATGTGACATTATTGCCCGGCGCCCTTCGAGGCAGCCCTGAAGCCGACAATTACAACAATCAGGAATTCGTCCATGAACAGCTTACGTAGTATTCCCATCAGCCGCCGTCTATGGCTGATCCTGGCGCTGGCCATTCTGACGCTGATCTTGCAGGGCGCCTACATGCTGCGCTAGATCCACACTGATCTTTACGCCGGCAAATCGGAAAAGACCGAGCATGTGGTGCAGAGCGCGGCCGGTATTCTCAAGCACTTCCATAGCCTGGAAAGCGCCGGCAGCCTGAGCCGCGAAGAGGCGCAGAAGCAGGCCATGGAGGTGGTGCGCGGTTTGCGCTACGACGCTCAGGAGTACTTCTGGATCAACGACCAAACCCCGGTCATGCTCATGCATCCGATGAATGCCAAGCTCGAGGGCCAGAACCTTTCCGGTTTCAAGGACCCGGACGGCAAGGCGTTGTTCAACGAGATGGTCGCCATCACCCGCAGCCAGGGGGCCGGTCAGGTCGACTACCGCTGGCCGAAACCTGGCGCCACTGACCCGGTACCGAAAATCTCCTACGTCGAACTGTTCCAGCCCTGGGGCTGGATCATCGGCTCCGGCGTCTATGTCGATGACGTACAGGTGGAGTTCCGAGCCCAGGCGGTGAAAGCCATAAGCATCGGTCTGCTGATCGCCCTGCTCCTGACTGGACTGGTGGTGCTGATCACTCGCAGCATCGTGCAGCCGCTGCAGGCCGCAGTGGACGCCATGGCCAGCATTTCCAGCGGCGAAGGTGACCTGACTCGCAACCTCGACACCCATGGGCGTGACGAATTGACCGCCCTGGCGACCTATTTCAACGCCTTCACCGCAAAGCTGCGCCATGTGATCCGGCAGATGCTCGATTCAGCAGGCTCGCTCGACCAGGCCGCCCGCTCGCTTGGCGACATCTCCAGCGAAGCGCAGCGCCACAGCCAGCAACAGGCGCAGCAGATGGAGCTGGTGGCGACCGCCATCAACGAGGTGACCTACGGAGTGCAGGACGTGGCGAAGAACGCCGAACACGCCTCCAGCGAGATGCATACCGCCGAAGACCAGGCCAGCCAGGGCCAGCAGAACATCGAGGCGAGCCTTCGCCAGATCGATCAGTTGTCGGGCACCATCGACAAGGCCGTCGAGGTGATCCAATCGCTGGCCAGCGAGAGCACGCAGATCGGCAGCGTGCTGGAGGTGATCCGTTCCATCGCCGAGCAAACCAACCTGCTCGCTCTCAACGCCGCCATCGAGGCTGCCCGCGCCGGTGAGCAGGGCCGTGGTTTCGCCGTGGTCGCGGACGAAGTGAGGCTTCTGGCGCAACGTACCCAGCAGTCCACCGCTGAAATTCAGGGTATGATCGAGCGCCTGCAAGGCAACTCCGAGGCCGCCGTCAAGGTGATCAATGAGAGCAGCCGCGCTTCCCAGCTGACCGTGGAGCAGGCCAGCCAGGCCGGTGAGAGCCTCGCCCAGATCGCCCAATCGCTACGCAACCTGACCGGGCTCAACGCCTCGATCGCCAGCGCCACCCTGCAACAATCCCACGTGGTGGAAGACATTAATCAGAACGTCACGCAGACGGCAGCACTGGCCCACAACACCGCCGAGGCTGCCGAACAGTCGAGCGCGGCCAGCCAGCACCTGAAACAGCTGGCCGACCAGCTCAATCGTCTGCTTGGGCAATTCCGCGTATGAGTCGAGCATGAGCAGCATGCAGCATCAGGAGGTCGATTTCAGTCGGCCGCAGAATCAGGACCTGATCTGGGACCTGGACAGCATGGCCCGCCGCAAACTGGCCGAGCGTTTCATCAAGCTGTTCGAGAATCGCATGTGCGTCTATTGGGTGCATGCCGAGATAAGGGGAAATTTCACTCACTCCCGTTCTAACTGTTTGATTCCTAAGTGAATTCTACGCTCGAATACATTGACCGTGCCGACATACGCTACCCTCGTCACTTCGAGGTGATCTCTCGGGTCGCCTTTTTCAATGCCCCACATATCGATTGGTAAGTTGGAAGGCAGCCGAAAGCCTCCCTCTCCTTGGAGCTGATGATCATGCGCCACGTTGCTACCGAGCCGACGGAAACGACCTCAGACGTTACTTGCGACGCCTGTTGCCAGAGCACAAGCGTTGAAGGTTATGGTCACCAGTTCGGCGTTCTTCAAGCTTGCTGGGGGTACGGTTCAAAGCATGATGGCGAGCGCTATGAGATTCACCTTTGTGAATCGTGCTTTTTCCGAGCGCTGGCCATGCTTCGCCGCGAGCGAATGGTTAACACCATGTTCGATGATGAACCTGACACCAATCAGGATGAGTTTGGTTTGGTGCGAAAGGACGATTTCTGGGCCGAAGGTTGAGTGCGCCGATCAGGCAGCATTCGCAGTCACATGGTCAGTGACTCAACGGCGCCTGCAGGCTTTGCGTCCGCTGAGCCTGAAAATTGGTGAACATGGTTTGCCTGTCTGACCCGCCCACGGTACCGGTGTCTGTTTCTGGTCGCAGTGAGCCGGATCATGGGCTACTTGCGTCGCCGGGGACGGCAGGCGGCGCATGCCTGAGCAGCTTCAGCTGCGCGAGGGCTTCGGACAAGCGCTCCTGTAGGCCCTGGGCTCTTTGTGCCTGAGCATCGGTGGCTTCGCCAAGCCGGGCGACTTCATCCTGCAAAGCGTGGCAGCGCTGCTCCAGTGCATCATTCGTACGCTCCATTCCGGTCAATGTGCTCCGGGCGATCTCCAAGGCCTGAGTTTTCTGCGTGAGATGCTGTTCTTGAGCACGCTGATCCTTCTGCATCTGCCGCGCCTCGGTGAGTAGACGTGCATTGTCACGGTTAAGCTGGGTCAGCTCGTCCTGCTTAACTATCAGAGTCTGTCGGAGCTGTCGCAGCTCAACCTGCAGTTGCTGAACCTGGGCTTCGTGACGCCGCTGGTCTTGCTCGCGCTGATCCTTGCTGGCCTGCCGGTAGTGTTCCAGTGCATCACGGGCATGTTGGTGCTTGTCCTCCAGCGACACAATTTGGCTGTCGCGATCAATCAGGCGCGTCTCCTGATCGGCATTGGCCTGCGCTAACCGCGCATTTTCCAGCTCGACCTGCTTGCACTTCTGTTGCTCGTGCTGCAGTGCCTGCTGAGCAGCGTTGAGCTGCTCCCCGAGCGTAGAAGACTGACCTTCAAGCTGCTCTATTCGGCTTTCAGCCTGCCGCATCTGGTCCTGGTAATCGAGTCGCTCGCGTGCCAGCTGCTCGCGCTCCTGTGCTACGGCTGCCTGAGCCTCTTCTCTGAGCTGCTCAGCGAGCAGGCTCACCAAATTGCCCAATTGCTCGCTGAGAGACGGAGCCGTTTGCCGGCCGCGCTCAGCCTCCTCTATTTCTTTCAGGTAGCGGTGAATGGTGGTTTTCGAGCCGGTGTTGCCAAGTTCAACTCGCACCGCATCGATGCTGGGGTTCTCTCCCCGCGTCAGAATCACCTGTCGCGCCTTCTGAACCAGCGCTTTGTTGATGCCGCCCCGTGCCATGGTTGCTCCTACGATTTCGTAGTGTGTTACATACCATGTATTTACATATGAAAATCACCTGTTGTAAAGGAGGAATTTTCATATAATGTTAGACAGAATAATCTAGAATTATTCAATCGAAGCGGGAAAAAACGACTCGTTAACGCCATTTCTCAGTACACAAAAGGCCATCTAGGCGATGAAGGACGTTGGGCGCTATCTGCAAGCTGGCACGCGAGAAAACACTCGCCGCAGCTATCAATCAGCAATCGAGCACTTCGAATTGACTTGGGGTGGCTTCCTGCCCGCTACCAGCGACAGCATTGTCCGCTACTTAGTTGACTACGCAGACACCTTGAGCCTAAACACGCTGAAGCAGCGCCTAGCCGCCCTGGCTCAGTGGCATATCACCCAAGGCTTTCCTGACCCGACGAAGACCCCCACGGTGCGCCAGGTACTCAAAGGCATTCGCACCTTGCATCCGGCGCAAGCCAAGCAAGCTGCTCCATTGCAGCTGCAGCATCTCGACCACGCGGCTCAATGGCTGAATCGGGAAGCCGAGCGAGCTCAGATATCAGGGGACTTAGCTAGTCTGCTACGTAGCCGGCGTGACGCGGCCCTGCTGCTGATTGGCTTTTGGCGGGGCTTTAGAAGCGACGAACTCTGTCGACTAAAGGTCGAGTATGTACAGGCTGAAGCCGGTGCTGGCATGCGCTTGTTTCTCCCGCAGAGCAAGGGTGACCGGGAGAACGTCGGTACCACCCACTACGCACCGGCCTTAAAACAACTGTGCCCGGTGCAGGCCTATCTCGACTGGATTAGTGTCGCCGGGATTGCTCGCGGGGCGGTATTCCGCCGTGTGGATCGCTGGGGACACCTCAACGACGAAGCGTTGCATCCCGGAAGTCTCATCACGCTGTTGCGCCAGATTCTGCAGCGCGCCGGTGTTCCGGCTGAGCTGTACACCAGCCACTCCTTGCGTCGTGGCTTCGCTACTTGGGCCACCGCTAACGGCTGGGATCTCAAAGCCCTGATGACGTATGTGGGGTGGAAGGACATTAAATCAGCCATGCGCTATATCGATCCGGCCATCTCCTTTGGTGGCCTGGCGGCTAGGCCCGCCCTTGAACTTAATGCTGGCACTTTGACGCAGTTGCCAGCTTCTCACTAACATCGACGCATGACAGGAGTGACGGTGCAATGAGTACGCAGACCAGCATCGAATGGACGGAAATGACTTGGAACCCGATAGTGGGATGCACCAAGGTGTCGCCGGGCTGCAAGCATTGCTACGCCGAGAATATGGCTTACCGGTTGCAGGCTATGGGGACGCCAGGATACGAGAACGGCTTTCGTCTGAGCCTGCGGCCGGAGAAGCTGCAAGAGCCACTACAGCGCAAGAAACCGACTATTTACTTCGTCAATTCGATGTCCGACTTATTCCACGAGAACGTACCGGACGAATATATCGACCAAGTGTTCGAGGTCATCCGAAAGGCCTCCCAGCACACCTTTCAAATCCTCACCAAGCGTGCCGAGCGCCTGGCCGCCTACTTCAGTAAGCGGACGCCGCCAGCCAATGCCTGGCTGGGGATATCAGTTGAGGACCGCGAATATGGAGTGCCGAGGATCGACTGCCTGCGCCAAGTCGATGCCACGATTCGCTTTCTCTCTGCCGAGCCGCTGCTGGAGGACTTAGGTGAGCTGGACCTGACCGACATCCACTGGGTGATTGTCGGTGGAGAGTCAGGGGCTAAGGCGCGGCCGATGAAGCAAGAGTGGGTCGACAACATTCATCGCCAGTGCGACGCCTTCGGCTCAGCGTTCTTCTTCAAGCAATGGGGCGGCTGGGGGGCCGACGGAGTGAAGCGTTCGAAAAGGGCGAATGGACGACTATTGAACGGCCAGACCTGGGATGAAATCCCTCTGCTCAATCTCGCCTGAAATCAGTACAAGGAATACGCCATGGCCAAGGATGATGAAAAGTACCGCTGGGATTGGAGAACGCAAACCTTCCCGGTCATCGATCCGCACAGCAAGATCAAACACCAGATCATCGATGAGTACATCCAGACTTACATCGACGTGCTGATGCGCAACCAGCTGATGCCAGAGCTGGGGTTATCGATCGTCGATGGCTTCAGTGGCGGCGGTATCTACCATGACGGCGCAGGCAAACACCACTTTGGCTCTCCAGTAATAGCTCTGGAGGCGATTCAGGCGTCGGAGATCCGAAACAATCTGGAGCGTATCAAGCGACGGCCCATCCGCTCCCAGCACTATTTCGTGGATGTGAAGCCTGAGAACATCGCGTGCTTGCATTCGGTATTGGCCGCACGCGGTCACGCCCCTCGGGTTGGTCAGGATGTGCATCTGCATCGCGCCGAATTCACCGAGGCCTTGCCGATAATCGCTCAGAAGCTCAAGCACTTCGGCAAGGGTGAGCGTGTGCTCTTCCTGCTGGATCAGTACGGTTATGCCGACGTGCCGTTCCCCAAGATCAAATGGATTTTCCAGAACCTCAGCAAAGCCGAGGTCCTGCTGACCTTCAATGTCGATTTTCTGGTTACCTACCTGGCCGACCGCCAAGCGAACCGGAAAGCCATTTCCAATATCGGCTTGGACCACCATGTGCCATGGGACATGCTCAAACAGCTGAAGGCGCATCAGCCGCGGAGCTGGCAATACCTGATCCAGCGCTATCTGTCTGAGGGGATCAAGCAGGAAAGCGGTGCCCAGTACATGACCGTCTTCTTCATTCGTCCGGCCGGCAGCAACCCGATGGCCTATTGGTTCATCCATTTGGCAAACAACTACCGCGCCAACGATGTGATGAAGAAAATCCACTGGAAGTACGGCAATAATTTTTCCCACATGCTCTCGCCCTCCAGCTTTTTCGGTTACGACGCCAATCGTGATATCGCCGTGACAGGTCAACACGATTTGCTGCTGGATGAGCACCACTTCGACGATGCCACGGATGACCGCATCCGTGGCGAGCTTTCAGAGCTCTTGCCTAAGCAGGTCTACGAAGTAGAACGGCAACCTTTTCTGGGCCTGATGAGTGGATTGACCAATTACACCATGGCTGATGAGCTTCGCGTAAAGCAGGCTCTCCATATGGCTGTCGCGACCGGTGATTTGCTGGCAGTGGACAAGGAGGGCAAAACAAGGCGCCGCAAAGGCACAAGCATCAAATCCACTGACGTTTTGATTGCTCCGCCGCAGAGACCCATCTTCTTCCTGCCACCACTGAAGAAGTTCAACTCAGAAGATTGAGGTTCGGCCCCGCTCTTTGGCGGCGGCTCGTCTTTAACGGTATAGGTACCGGCGTGATACAAGCAGTAGTTTTCGACGCATTTGGCACGCTGCTCCAGATTGGCGAGCGACGTCATCCTTTCCGTCAGTTGATGCAGCAACTGCGGCTTCAGGGCAGGCAACCAAAGCCAGGCGATGCGCGGACTCTCATGACCCAAAATTTGGGCTTAGCTGGAGCTGCCGCTTTGTTCGGTGCCCAATTGAACCATTTCGAGCTGGCTCGACTTGAAACCGATCTTTTCACCGAGTTGGCCAGCATTCGCTGCTTTGAGGACACCCTGGAATCGCTAAATCAACTGAAGGAGGCCGGCCTGAAGCTCGCGTTGTGCTCCAATCTCGCGGCCCCTTATGCGATCCCAGCCAAGCTGCTCTTGCTCGCCTTCGATGTTTACGCGTGGAGCTTCGAGGTCGGGGCGATAAAGCCAGAGCCTGGAATTTATCGTCAGGTGATCGAACAACTTGGTTTTGAGGCTTCCGCCATCGCGATGATCGGCGATACGCTGGTTGCCGATGTTCTAGGGCCAGAGACACTGGGCATGCAGGGCCATCACCTGCAGCGTGAGGGTAAGGTACGGCAAGCTGGGTTTGCCACACTGAGGGAGTTTGCGGAATTTGTTCTGCAGTAGCGCGTTCCGCCGAGCCTTTATTTTACGGGCCGCCTGTTAAGTACAATCGGCACCGATCTGCCCTCGTCATCCATCTCAGCTCTCGGCAATCTGGCGTCGCGCTTGGCTCTGAATCACGTCAATCAGTGCCCTGGTAACCTGGGCCACGGCCAACGGCTGGGAGCTCAAGGCGCTGATGACCTATGTCGGTTGGAAAGACATTAACTCAGCCATGCGGTACATCGATCCTGCGATCTCTTTTAGCGGCCTGGCGGCAAAGCCCGTCCTAGAACTAAATGTTGGCATTTAGCTCAACTGCCAGTCGCTAACATCGCCGCACGATAGCAGCACGGTTTAATAGTAAGCAGACCAGCATCGGCGTAATGGCTTAGAACTTGGCGGGGTGCACCATCGCGCTGAATAGCTGACGATCCACCAGGGCCGACTACTCGACCTTCACGCCGCCGGATCATGTCCCTCGGCTGGACCTAGGATCATATAATTAACAGTTCATCCGTCATGTGTCAGGTTGGCTTCAAACCACTTGGACAACATATCACCGCAGCCTTGCTCCGAGGCATGCTCAGCCACCTCTACCAATTGGGCCTCAACAATAGTCAATGCCCGCTGCCGCTGCTTGATGTGAACATGCAAATGTTCTATGCATCGCATGGTATCCAGCCGGTTTCCAGCATCGATCGCTTGGCATAACTGGCCCAGCTTATCGAGCCCAATGCCGCATTCATATGAAGCCCGAACGAAACGCAACCGGGACAGCGCAGACTCGTCGTAGAGGCCATAACCACTGACTGTGCGCCGTGTCGGCTGTATCAATCCACGCAGTACGTAGTCACGCACCACGTTGATGCTGATCCCCGCTTCCTTCGCCAGCCTAGATACAGTGTATTCCGTCACGAAGAGCTAACGCTATCGTCGTGGGTCAACAGTAAGCGGAGATCTCGCGCCGGATGGAGCTTCTGCACAAGGTTTACCGCTTGGGCTCCTTTATGCTGGGAAACCGCGTACCCCTTCGTGAGCTTAATCGGAAGCCGCGAGTCCCCCTCGGGAGACAGCCGCTCAAAGCTTCCAGACAGGTACTTCTGGTTACTGTGCCTAGGTGTAATACAGCGCTTTCCTTGTGTGTACATGCAAATCCCGCGTTCGGATATTTTTACCTAGCGGCGGTCTCTAGCCGCTGAAGACAGAAAAGAGGATGCTGTCTCCGTACCAGGCTACGGGATCAAGTTTTTTTTGAACAAAGATGGGCGCATCAATAGGAAACGGACCTGCCTGCCGCGCTCTGACGATGTGATTAAAGTCAGCATCGTATGCGTAACAGTGAGCGATGATCGCCTGCTGTCCGGCCACTGGGCGTGGGCGTGGGCAATGCTCGGCTATATCTGGTACCAAGGGCCCTCTTGGCTACTGGGGCGGCAAGCAGGATCGGGACGTATCGGCGATGTTACAGAACTGGAAAACCAAGATGCGCCCGCTCCTGTTTGCCTATCGGCGAGAGCTCAAAGCTTAACTAGCGCGTTTTTGGCTCAACCATTCTTGCGCAAGCGACCTGGCCTCAGCCACCTGCTCGGGCTCCATCCGTGTCGAATAGACCTGGATAAGTTCTTTCGCCGTTGGTTCCCCTGCAGCTGCAGCCAGGCTCAGCCATTTATAAGCCAGGACAAAGCCCTGAACGTGCAGGCCTTTGTCCGCTCCATCTGCGTACATCTCTGCAAGTTTTACCTGGGCCTGTGTATGTCCTTGCTCTGCCGAGCGCTGATACCACTTGAGCGCTTCTTCATCGTTTGCAGGGACTGCGCGAGCTTTCTTGTAGGCCCCGTTGACCTCGCTTCCATAGAGGCGCGCCAGGTTGAACTGAGCATCAGCTTCACCCTGCTCAGCCGCCATACGGAACCATTTGACCGACGCTGCATGGTCTTGCTTTACACCGATGCCGCACTTGTAAGCCACGCCTACGACATTCTGCGCGAGGGCATTACCGGCGTGCGCTTTTTGCTCCCAGCTGTTAATGGTCTCCGGCGACAAGGTTTCAAATGCCGTCTCCAGCTTTGAAAAGTCATAGGCAAGAACCGCGTTTGACAAACTCAATGCTGCAACACCGAGCAACAGGCTTCTTAGCGAAGACCGAGGAAAGCGTCCCGCGAGCTTTATACAAGACATAACAACCTCCTAGATTTCATCCCGCGCAGCAGGACAGCTGTTTGACGTCCTTCGAGAAGGTCTGCGCAGCCAGCTTCAAGCCCTCGACCATCGTCAGGTAGGGAAAGAGCTGGTTGGCCAGATCCTGTACCGTCATGCGGGCACGGATGGCGATCACCGCGGTCTGGATGATTTCGCCCGCTTCCGGTGCCACTGCCTGCACGCCAAGCAGGCGGCCCGAGCCAGCCTCGGCGACAAGCTTGATGAAACCGCGCGTGTCAAAATTGGCGAGTGCGCGCGGCACGTTGTCAAGGCTAAGAGTACGGCTATCGGTTTCATAACCGGCGCGCTTGGCCTCTGCTTCGCTGTAGCCAACAGTGGCAACCTGCGGGTCGGTGAACACCACGGCCGGCATGGCATCCAAATCCAACTTCGCATCGCCGCCGGTCATGTTGATTGCTGCACGCGTGCCCGCGGCGGCTGCGACGTAAACGAACTGCGGCTGGTCGGTGCAATCGCCCGCTGCATAGATATTCGGTGCGCTGGTGCGCATGCCCTGATCGATCAGGATGCCACCACGCTGGTCCTGTTCCACTCCAGCGCGTTCCAGATGCAAGCCCTCGGTGTTGGGTGAGCGCCCGGTGGCTATGAACAGGTTGTCGGCCCGCAACTCGCCCTTGTCAGTCGTCAGTACGAACTCGCCGCTGGCATAAGACACGGCGCTTGCCTGCGTGTGTGTCCAAACTTCGATGCCCTCGGCGCGGAAAGCGGTTGTCACTGCCTCGCCTATGGCCGGGTCTTCGCTGGAAAACAGCGTGCGGCGGGCAATAATGGTGACCTGACTGCCCAAGCGGGCAAATGCCTGCGCCAGTTCCAGTGCGACGACAGACGAGCCAATCACGGCAAGCCGTTCCGGAATGGTCTCGCTCACCAATGCCTCTGTGGATGTCCAATATGGGGTGCCGTCGAGACCGGGGATCGGTGGAATGGTCGCGCTCGCGCCTGTTGCGACAAGGCAGCGGTCGAAGGTCACTTCTCGCTCACCGCCTTCAACCAATGCCACGGTCAGGGTGTGGCCATCCTTGAAACGCGCCGTACCACGGATCACGTTCACAGCATCGCTACTGTCCAAAATGCTTTCGTACTTGGCGTGGCGCAGCTCCTCGACGCGGTCTTGCTGCTGCTTTAACAGCCGGTCGCGCAACACGGTCGGAGCTGCTGCCGAAAGCCCGCCATCAAAAGGACTCTCACGACGAAGGTGGGCAATGTGCGCGGCGCGAATCATGATTTTCGACGGTACACAGCCGGTGTTGACGCAGGTGCCGCCAATGGTGCCGCGCTCGATCAGGGTGACGTTCGCACCATTCTCGGCAGCCTTGAGAGCGGCCGCCATCGCGCCTCCGCCACTACCGATGACCGCGATATGCAACCGACCGCCAGTGTTCCGCGTGGCGGTTTCGCCAGTCTGCCAGCCGGGTGTACCTGCCGATTCCTCGCTGCGCATGCCGCCCTCCACAAGGGCGGCCTGATAACCCAACGCCTGAACAGCTGCGATCAAGGATGACAGGTCCGGCCTGGTACCCGTAACACGAGCAAGGCCCTCGGAGTATTCGATAGCGGCATGCGATACGCCAGACACCTTCAGTAGCGCTGCCTCGACGTGTTGCGTGCAGCTTGGGCAGGTCATGCCCGTCACCTGAAGGGTGACCTGATCTGTTTTGCTCATATGTAATTTCCTTTTTTCGCACTGGGGGCCGACAGCCTTTCGGCATTGGTCCGGCGCGGTAACTACTGACGATTCATCTGACCGGAAGACATGGTCGGCTAGCACGTTTGCGATGGCCTCCACTGCGCCGATAAGCGAGTGGAGACGCCGCGAGGAGAATTGGCGCCGCCTGGATACATGGCGAGCCTAGTCAAGCGTGCTGCCGGCTTAGACTATTCTTTCAGCTCAGATGGATAACCGGCATCTGTAGTCGCCTTGGTCAGCGCCTCGACGTCAGTCAGCGTATCGTCGAAAGTCACGGTAGCCTGCTTGGTTGCAAAGCTAACCTGCGCCTCGCTGACCCCCTCGACCTTGTTCAGCGCGTGTTTGACCGTGATGGGGCAAGACGAACATGTCATGCCGGGTACCAAAAGCGTGACGGTTTGCGAAGCGGCCCAAACGGATGAGCTGAACCCAGCGGCCAGGACGATTGCTGTTAAGATTTTTTTCATGACATTTTCCTTTCGGTTTCAATAAAACAGTGGCAGGACATAAGGGAACCCAAGCGCAACCAGAACCAGCGTGGCCACGACCCAGAAGAGCACTTTGTACGAGGTTTTGACCCGCCCCACCGCACAGACATCACCCGGCTTGCAGGCTTGTGCCGGACGGAAGATCCGCCGGTACGCAAAGAACATCGCTATCAGTGCCGCGCCGATGAAGATCGGCCGGTAAGGCTCCAAAACTGCCAGGTTGCTGATCCAGGCACCGCTGATTCCCAGGGTTACTAGAATCAAAGGTCCCAGACAGCAAGCCGAGGCTACGACAGCGGCAAGCCCTCCCGTGACTAGTGCAGCACGACCACTTCGCGGTTCCGACATGGGTTCCTCCTTTCGATCGACGTGTGAATGACATAATCTTGGTTCCGTATCCAGCTACGGAGTCAAGCGTTATGAAAAAAACACTCGGCAACCTCACCATCGGTGTCTTCGCCAAGGCAGCGGGCGTAAACGTAGAGACCATTCGGTACTATCAGCGTAAGGGCTTGCTACCCGAACCGGAAAAGCCCTACGGAAGCATTCGCCGCTACGGCGACTCAGATATAGCGCGCGTCAAGTTCATAAAGTTCTCGCAACGCCTTGGCTTCTCATTGGATGAAGTCGCACAACTGCTTCAGCTCGAAGACGGAATGCATTGCGCTGAGGCGGCGGAAATCGCTGAGCACAAACTAGCAGACATACGCTCACGCCTGGCGGACCTGGAGCATATGCAAGCGGTACTGTCGCAATTTGCAGGCCGATGCCATCACCGAGACAATAATGTAAGTTGCCCGCTCATCTCTTCTTTACAACAGGCCGCGGACACTGCTCGCTTAGCTTGATGGCTGCTTAGCTTAGATCTCGATTCCTGTTGAGGTTAAAAAGCTGATTGTGATGAAAGCAACTGCTGTCTCCGTACATAGATACGACATAGATGCCTATGTGGCTATGAACTTTGCGATCGATTCGACCTCTCCCAGAAAGGCTACTACCCATAAGGAGAATCGAGATGAGCACCGACTCAACGAAAACCGATACTAGCGATGTTACCTACAATCTAACGAGCATCCTTTATCACGCGCTTCACGGCGCGAAGGCCTGCGATCAATACATTCGTGATGCTCAGCAAGCGGGTAACCAGGATTTGGCCGACTTTTTCCGTGAAGTCCAAGACCAAGACAAAATACGGGTCAGGCGGGCCAACGAATTCCTAACGCGTGCGTGACGAAATTGAGGCGCTTCCTTTTCCGAAGCCATAGCTGGCTAGCCATTGGCGTAGCCGGTTATGGCTAGCCCAACGAAGAAAAGCCATGGTCTCAGTTGCGCTTGACGGGGCCCAGCGAAAGGTCCGCTCGCCTGTCAGCCACGCCGTGCAGTTATAAAGCGACCTGATTAATTTGCTTTCACCACTTGCAGGAGTGATCCGGGACGGTGTCCTGCGATTGCCTTCCTCAGTTCGACTGTTCCCCTTCATAACTGGCTGTGAAAGCGGCCCGCCAAAAGCAGTGCGTCAATGGCGTGATGCCTTGGCAGCTATAGCCGTACGTTAGTACGTCACTAACACTGAACGCCCTGCGTTTGTTGATATCACTAGATGAGCAATCACCATGCTCAGGTGTAAGGACAGCCAGCAAGAAAACCTAGCAGTTGGCACATACTGGCCGAAACTGAAAGCGCTGCGTTATACGCGAAGAACACGGCTAAAACGTAAACAACTATTTTGTGCAGGAGACTTGTATGAAACCAACTAGCTCCAAAATTGAATTCATGCTTACAGCGATTACCTTCATTGCAGGTTCCCTGCCGGTTCTGATGATCACATTCGGCGGATATGCATTCATGCTTTCGAACGGGATATCAATGGCTGATATGTGGTTCGCTCCGCCAGATCCGACCAAAGTTTCGTAATACCCTTGACGTGATTGTATATGTACATAGCTAACAGCGTCTATTTTAGCATTCATAGCTTTTGACTTGGAATCATAGGTTCACGTGATAATTTGCCTGGTAAATGTACAAATTCGACGATTGATGT